>Ga0335085_10006530_pt1 | contig 18362 bp, 20 predicted proteins | sample Lox_Sample_45_FD_206712 | JGI IMG/M metagenome (GOLD analysis project Ga0335085, IMG submission 206712) | Soil microbial communities from Loxahatchee National Wildlife Refuge, Florida, United States - Lox_Sample_4.5 | ecosystem: Environmental > Terrestrial > Soil > Wetlands | place: USA...
GATCCACGACCAATTGTCCCTTGTGGATGGTGACTGTCGTATTGCCGTACATGCCAATCAGCGCCGGTCCATACAAGCTGGGATCGAACGGTGGAACGCCACCCGTTGCCGCATAGAGCGGATCGTTTGTGTAAAACGTGCTGTCCTGATCCACGGAACCGTAAATCTGAATGACCAGGTCGGGATTGCTGGCCACGAGCTGGAGACCCTTGTCCTTCATCTGTTCGTCAATCGCCCCCACCACGTCGGCAGCTAGCATGGGATGCGCCACCGCGCCGTGCGGCTCCCAGGAGTAAGTTTTGAACTTGGAGAAGTCAACATCCTTTGCAGGCGTGACTTTGACCTTCTGTGCCTGCACGCCAAGGGTGCAAAGCACGACAAACAGCAGCACTGCTGCAGTGAACGGCCGGATTACGGTTCTCGACATCGTTTTCCCTCCAGTGGGTGAATACGGCCGCGACAATAGCTTTAACGTTAGACTTCCCCAGCGGCGTAGACTAGTTCTTTGGCCACTGCTTGAACATCTTCTGCACGGCCTTGTTCACCATCTCCTGGTTCTTGTTGCCGTTATTGTTCAGCGTGTTCTCCGCGATGCCGCGCCAGACCAGTTCCTGGCTCTTGGGGTTATACAAGCTGACAATCATGGTCGCATCGACGTTCTGCTGGGGGCTGATACCGCCAAACCCTCCGCCGATTCCGCGCATGCCCCAGGCGTTGTAGGAGGTCGACTCTCTCATGCCACCATTGGCGGTGAGGATCAGGTCGGGATTCTGGTTCTCCTGCACCATTTGCAGACCCTTGTTTTGCATCGCGTTATTGATGTCCTGTTGCGCTACCTGCGCCAATATCGAATTCTGGATCTGATTGGTGTTTTCAGTTCCCCACGCATAGGTGTGGAACTGCGAGAAACTAACGCCATGGTTGTAGTTCACTGAAACCTGCTGCGCCAGCATCGGGGCTGCAAGAAGCAGGCACAGGACACATACGATTACCGCTGTCGCTTTCATTCGATCCTCCGAAGTTCCTGACTGTTCGATTTTGTGCTTCAGCGCGGAAGAGCAAGCTAACGCCGGAAGCCGCCACCACCAAAACGGCCGGCACCACCGCCGCCCCAGCGATCACCACCGCCGCTGCCCCAGTGGTCACCACCGCCCCAACCCCCGCTGCCCCCGCCCCAAGAGTGCTGGTCCTGGGCGTAGTGCTGGCTCTGCTGCGCACCGCGCGCGCGGTCCTGCGCTTCCTGATTCATATCGCTCCACGACGAGCCGCTGCTGGGATGGTAACCACTGTCGCTGCTGCCGCTGGGATGCGTCTGAGAATAGTTCTGCGCCGAGGTCGTGGTCGGCTTCTGCACGTTGTTCCAACTACCATTGTTGTAACTCTGCCAGCCGGAACCGGTGTTCTTGTACACGTTACCGTCGTGCGTGGCATACATATCACCGCTGGACGTTTTGCCCGCGGCCGTCGTGCCATATGCCGTGCTCATGCCGGCAGCTTTGCCGCCCGCCGAGGTCTGTGCGCTGGCCGCCGTCCCGTACGCATTACTAGCGTGTTGGGTGTAGGCGGTTTCGCCGTTCTTGTTGTATACCGATTGTCCCCACGAGCCGTAAGCGTTTGATCCCTGGCGCGTCGCCGCGGAAGCTCCCGTGTACGGGTTGTAGGCCTCACCGGCAGCGCGGCTGCCGTAGGGCGTCGAAACTGTGGCCCCACGAGCGTAGGTCCCGGTGGTCGGGTTGTAGCCTGCTCCCCAATGCGCGCTGCCATACGGTCCGTATGCTGAACCTCCCCACCCGTAAGCCCCCGTGTATGGGCTGTAGTAGGTGTGATACCCATAAGTCGCTGCATACGGATAGTAGAAACCGCCATATACATAAGGCGGGTAATACCATCCCGTTCCGCTGCACACAATGGCTCCCACTGCAGCACCGGCGATGAACGCCCCCATGTAGCCGGCGGTGTAGCTGGCCGTCACTGCGCCGTTCGACGCTGGCACCTGGGTCACGTAGGTCACGTTGTACACCGGCGAGCTGGGCGGAATAGTGTAGATGACCTGCGGCACGCTCTGGGCCACCTGCCACGGCCCCTGAGCACTGAACGAGACGAACCACGCGCCCTGATAGCACAGGTAGTATTCGTTCCCTACCTGAATCACTCGGTTGGGCGTGTTAACCGCGTAGTACATCGTGGTCCCTTCGATCGGCTGGAACTGCGGCTGGCCGGCGTAGCTAACCTTGACTTCATTGGCGGCCGCAGGCGTCACCGTCGCGGTGGTTGGAATCTGGGCGATCAGCACTGCATCCTCAGCCTGTGGCGTCCCCGGCACCGACGCCAGCACATTGCTGGCGGGACTGCTCGGCGGGATTTGCTTAAAGTCGGGAGGGAGGCTGTAGGTGGCGAACGTCCAGGGCCCCACGATGGGCGCCGTGCTGGTGAACCAGCGGCCCGAGGCTAGGAAGTAATACGCTCCTGTGGGCCCGTACTTGAATACCGGACTGCCGGTATTTGAGGCGTAGGAGAGCTGCGTGCCCGGGATGGGCGTCCACTGCGGCCGCCCGTTAAACACCACGATCTCCGCCGGCGTGCTGCTGAAATACACAACCGGATAGCTGGATCCACTGCCCGCCGGTGGCGGAATGAACCCCTTCAGCGTGGTGAAGTTCTGGTTCTGCGGCACCTCCGACATCCCCGCGGGCAGGTTAGTGGTTGGCGTCCAATTGGCTTGCAAACTCGTGCTGGTGAGCCAGCCCTTGCTGTCAAACAGGTAATACCGCGAGCTGCCCTGCTCCACAAACAGCGGCCAGTTGGCGTTGACCACAAACTGCAGGTTCGTGTTGGCAATCGGCGCAGTCGTGGGCGTGCCATTCACCAGCAGAAGAATGGCCGGCTTGAAGCTGATGAAAATGGTCGGCGGATCGTTTTTCAGCGACGTTGTGGCGGGCGGAGTCTTAGTCTTCTGCACACTCGCCGCCAGCCGGTCCAGCGAGATACTCATGGTGGCCGATGGATTGACGAAGGTCCGCAGCAACTGGTCCATCTGCGAGGTGGTCGCTGCATCCAGTGACGGAAAATAGATGCTGGTAATCGTTGGATTGCTGAGCAGGACGATGTGCTCGTCCACGTTCGTCGCCGATTGCATTTGAACGGTTACGACTCCGACGTGGCTCTTGCCGCCGGTCGGTGTCAAGGTGAAGGCCATGCGCGCATCCACCTGCTGGTAGTTCTTCCAGTCGTCAACCTGCGGCTGGTAGAGCACCAGCGTACCACCGGGCTTGGTCAGGGTGCGCGGCCATCCCTCGTCCTGAGCGAAGCCCAGCACCGTAGCAAACACCAGAAGGGTCAACAGAAACAACCGAAACTTGCGCAATTGAATACCAGACATTAAATCAACCTCTACTCGCTACGCCGCAGCGCTGCGAACCGATTTTCTCCTACGCTAACCGACAGGGCGGCCACAGTGGAACTATCAACTTTCATAGCAGGGCGGTGAAAAGTTCTCAGTCGTCCACGCGCCAGCCACTTCCTGTCAGATGGAGATTTACCATCACATGTTATGGAAAGAACACGGGATTTGGCTAGTGTGTGCACCCAGCCTGTCTCGCTAGGAGGTCATCCGGCGCTTGATGGCGTATTCCAGCAGCTCTGCGTTGGTCTTGACCCCCAGGACCTCCATCATGCGGTACTTGTGAAAAGCGACGGTGCCCGGCTTGAGGTCGAGCTCGGAGGCAACTTCCTTCATGGACATTCCTTCGGCCAGCAACTGCAGGATCTCGCTCTGTCGCTTGGTAATTTCCCTCAGTTCGCCCCGGGCTCTTCCCTGGCGGATCAGGAAGGTGACCGTCTCTTTGGCGATCAGAGGTGAAAGATAGGACTCGCCCCGTACCACCTTGCGAATCGCGGTCACCAGCTCTTCGGCGGCCGACTGCTTCAAGACGTAAGCGGAAGCCCCTCGCCGGAAGGCCTCGGCGGCAACTTCGGCGGCGCTGTTCATAGTCATGAATACCAGCTTGGCGAACGGCAGCTTCTGCCGGATTTGCTCCGCTGCGTCCAGCCCATTCAGGTGGGGCATGGCGATGTCCAGCAGAACCAGGTCCGGCTTGAGCGCCACCGCGGTCTTGACCAGGGTCCGGCCGTCGGTGACGATGCCGACCACTCGGAACTCCGGCTCCAGCAGGCCCTTGCAGCCCTCCGCCACCATCTGATGATCGTCGGCAATCAACACGCTTGCCGAGGGTCTACGCTCCATGGGAATTTTCTCTCCTTGGTTGACTTCGCCCCCGGTCAGCTCTTTTCTGTCGCCTGCTATTATTCTGCCCGCAACGGTCTGAAAAAGCCAGAACGCGTCCGGCCTTGGGAACACGTGCAGTCTGATTGCCGCGTCCCGTCAGGGGCGACGCGTAGGGGAGAAACCTCGCCCCCAAAATACAACTGGCGTCGCCCGCAGGCGACGCCAGATGAGTTTCTACAGTTAGTGTTGCTTGTTACTTGTTGCCGCCGAAAGTGAAATTCACGCCCGCCACATACTTGAAGTTGTTCTGGCTGGCGGAGGCACCGGCAATGTGGTTGGAGCCGAAGTGGGTGTACAGATAGTCCACTTCAACGGGACGCAACTGAATGGTCTTGGTGATCGGGATGTCCAGGCCCACCCCGTACTCCATCGCAAATCCATTATTGCTGCCGCTGCCCGAAGCACATCCACCCTCTAACTTGCAGATGTTGGCATCGAGATTGGTATGCGCGGCGCCAAACAGGGCCTCGCCGAAGGGCTGCAGTTTGCCGGAGTGCTTCTTAATCTGCGGTCCGAACATGTAGGTAAACAGGTTGCCGCTCGCATTCCCCAGGAACTGCCCGTTGTCAGTCACCTTCACGCCGCTGCCCTGGGTGTAGCCCATGAAATCGGCCTTGATCCCAAGAAGAGGGGTGAAGTTGTAAACGAAAGCGCCGCCGCCACCGAATACGTTGAAGCTGGTGATGGCCGCCTGGTTAGGATGAACGTTAACGAACGAAAAACCCACCGGGACTTCAAACTTGGGGTACTCGTCCTGCGCGAACATGGTCACGCTAAGTAAGAATACGAACCCGAGTAACAGAATCAGCTTGTTTTTCACTGCTGGAATCTCCTCTAACTCTCCTAGAATTTTTCCCGCCCTGGTTAACATCTCGCCCCGGACAACTGGCAACCCCAACGCTTTCCGCAGGACTTGCCACCATCGTACCGGTCATGCAACCGGGCAGAAACTGCCAAAACTGCGAGTGCCGTACTGTAAAAATGCAGAACTTGGGCCTGCTATTGGGATTTGGCCGTCGTGCTGAATTCCTACTTTCTACCGCTCTCGGTGCGAACCTGACCCTAGACACAGAACCAACTTTCAGCCCTGGGCCTGATGGCTAGGCTCTCTCACCCGCATCCAATTAACCGGATAGTTATATACTCTCACAGGAGCACCGGAAATGGCAAATCACGACCAGCACTTTTTCTCCTGGGGGTACCATCCTTGTCACTCCCTAAGTGACGAATACATAAGGGCTTGGTCAACTTCCCAGTGGCAATATCCGGTGCATTTTTCTGTGACAAGAATTGGACTGCGCCAGGCCGAGCGGCCATCTCAAGCGGCGGGGCCCGACTATGTCAGTCTGCACCTGGCCACGGCCGGGGCTAAGGTCGGACCGTTACGGCTTGATGGCGGGTAGCTGGGAGGCAATCTGCACATTGAACAGGTAGTCCAGTCGCCGGTCTAACTGCATGAACAGAGCGGCTTTAGTACCCGGCAGCACCTGCTGGAAGCGGGGCAGATACTGCATCCGCACACTGATGATGGTCTGGTCGGCATCGGCCAGCAACTTAACGATGCTGTCGGCTTCGTCGGCGGTCAGCGTCGTGTAGAGCCGGGTGTACTGCTTCATGAGCCCGAAGCGGGTGTCGTTGATTTTGCGGACCTCGGCGGCATATTGACTATAGAGTGGCCAGAACCCCGCGGCCTCGCTATCGGTCAACTGCATGTTCTTCGTAATCAGCTGCTTAGCCTCGGCCTGCAGATTTCTCCGCAGCAGTGCTACATCCTGGTCGTTTACCGTAGGCAGCGGTGTGCTATAGGTCTGCGCGGGCAGCGGGTTACCCTGCATCAGGATCGAAAGCGCGAAGACCGCGCCCGCCACGAAGGATCGGGTCAGCATCACTCCTCCTCGTCGGTCTTCGGCTCGGGTGGGCCGGGACTTAGCCTGGACAAGACATTCCGGGAGTACTTTGGGCGCCGGGGCCCCGGTGGGTACAGCCGGGACTTGGAGCCGTGGACCCAATGGGACGCCATTCGCCGCCCAAAGCCCTCCAGAGCTTAGTCGAAGACCCCGCGCTTGCTTCTCCTACTGCTTTATCACCGGGATCAGGGACATCATCTGCATGTCAATCAGCGCGGAAAGCCGGCGATCGAGCTGGTAGAACAGGGCCGCCTTCTTCCCCGGCAACACGGCCTCGAACTTGGGCATCCACGACACCCGCGTATTGATGAACGCCTGGTCCATCGCTCCCCACCGCTTCACCAGACTCAAGGCCTGCGCGTCGGTCATGGTGTCATAGTTCTGGGCATACTCTTTGATAAGCGCGACCCGCGCATCCGCATTCTTCCTGACATCCTGCATGTAGGCATCGTAAACCGGCCAGAACTTGGTGGCTTCCGCGTCGGTCAACGGCAGGTTGGCGGCAATGATCTGCTTCCTCTGTGAGCGGATGTCCGCCCTCAGCATCTGGATGTCCTGGTCACTGACGGCTGGAGTCGAAGACTGTTGCGACTGCTGTGCGGGCTGCTGCGCCAGCATGGCAACGGGCAAGACCAGGGCGCTGGCAAGAATCAGTACTGCGGTTATACCCCGATTCAACACTTTTTTTCTCCTGAGTTTGAGCTGTTTACTGCGAGTTGTGACTTGTCCGCTCCTGCCAGCTTACCACCTCCATGGCGACCAGGCGGGCGATCAGCACCGCCAGATAGATCTGCCCGGTCAGGGCCTCGCCTATCGCCAGGGTGCGCGCGATGGGACGCACCGGCGTAATGTCCCCGTAGCCTACGGTGCTAAGGGTTATATAGCTGAAGTACACCCAGTCGAGCACGCTGGGGATTTCGCCCTGGGGGAGATTGAACGACCCTGGATTTAGAAGCCCCGTGAGATGGTAGGCGTGGGCCCAACCCACCCCAAACAGCAGATAAACCGCGATTGCACCCTGAAGCCGGTATGAGTTGACCGGTCCCGCGCGGAAGACCTGCGCCAGCAGGACGAGGCAGATCACCAGGATTGCGGTTACAGACCACGCGCCCGCCCACACTTGCAACGCGAGGGTCGGGGTGAAGTACGCCATCCAGCGCACGGCTAACGTGGCGCTGCCCACAAAGGCGGTCAACCCGAACAGCCAGGCCCGTCCCCACGCAAGAGCAACTCCGGAAGTCAGCAGGAACGAAAAGCAGAAGTCGCTGTACCGTATCTCATCGTTCTTCCCAAATCCCAGCGAAGGAAGAACGAGGCCGAGGGTAACCAGCAGGGCAAGAAAAATGCCCAGATTGGCCTGCGATTGCCAGCTCTGCTTGATCAGGGCGCGGGCCTTGTCGCGTGCTACGCCCCGCCCCAGAGGATTTTTCGCCATGTATGCCATCCCGAGTTCGCCCTCGCTGTGCGTTCACTCCCATGGCCGGTCAGCCCCTGCCTGAGCGGTCGCACCCATCTTCCGTCCAGCAATGGTAGCGATGCCCATCCTGCTTTTCCACTGAAAAAGTACCAGTTTTCTCCTGAAGAATCGGCAGGGTGAAGCCGGCGCCGCGCATGCCTCCAGCCTCAGCCGCGGAAAAAGGGGGTTGCCTGCGATCGCCGTCAAGGTAAACTGACCGTCTCTACTTCTCTGCTGTACCAAGGAGGCCCGTTTATGCCGGAATCCGCTGGAGGCGCCAACATTGAGGTCGCCCATCACCTCGGCGAGCACGCTGAGCACGCCGAGTCTCGCGCCCACAAGATTCTGGAGATCGTCGAAGCCATCGTGCTGGCCACGGTTGCCATCTCAACCGCCTGGAGCGGTTACCAGGCGGCCCTTTGGACTGGCAAGCAGGCAGAATCGTACGGACTGGCCAGCCGGTATCGCGTTGAGGCTGAAGGAGCCTCAACCTTCGCCAATCAGGAGCGTTTGTACGACGCATCCACCGTCGTCGAGTGGCTGAAGGCCGAAGCCACCGGACAGAAGAAACTTTCCGACTTGTTTGAGCGGCGCTTTCTCCCCGAGTTTCGCCCCGCCTTTGAGTCGTGGAAGAAGACCGATCCGCTCAATAATCCCAACGCTCCTCCGGGACCATTCTTTATGCCCGAATATCGCAGCGCCAAGGCGGAGGAGGCTGCCAATCTCAGCGAACAGGCTGCGGAAACTTTCGAGCGTGGCGATCAGGCGCGCGAACACTCCGACCAATACGTGCGGGTGACCGTAACTCTGGCCACCGTGCTGTTGCTGATGGCCATCAGCCAGCGCTTCAAGGTTCGCGGCGTGCGGATTGCGCTGGCCGTGGTGGCCATCCTGCTGCTGTGCGGACCGATCTATCGCATTATCTTTATCCTGCCACGAGCGTAGCCAGGCTATGCAAGACAAAACGGCGGCGCAAGTGATAGGGGCAGCCCGCGAGGGCCGCCCCGTTGTTGTAACTGCGCGTTATTCAGCCGCGCTGTTGTTTCGCGTAGCTGCCTGCAGTTTCTGAATATCGGCCGGCGTCAGTTGCGGGCGGCCTATCGCCAGTGTCAGCTTGTTGAGTTTGCCGGTGAAGGCAAACGGCGTCTTTGTCGGCGGCGACGCCAATCAGTGGGAGCCCAACCTGTTTCGCGGCACCTCCGCCATCTACCCCCCTATGTGGGGCATCCCGGCTGGAACCTCACCACTGCCATGGCGGATGATGCCATCACCTACATGCGGCGACTCCAGGCTGTGAGCCCTGACCAGCCATTCTTTATCTACTATGTGCCGGGTGGGACCCATGCGCCGCACCATCCCACGCCGGAGTGGATCCAAAAAATCGGCGACATGCACCTGTTTGACCAAGGCTGGGACAAGCTACGCGACCAGATTTTCGCCAATCAGAAAAAGCTAGGGGTGATTCCACCCGACGCCAAGATGACACCCTGGCCCAGTGATCTGCTCAAGCACTGGGACCAGCTGACACCTGACGAGAAAAAGATGTTTCTGCGCCAGGTGGACGTCTTTGCCGCTTACGTTGCCTACACTGACCACGAGATCGGCCGTGTGATCCACGAAGTCGAAGACGAGGGCAAGCTCAACGACACGCTGATCATCTATATCAATGGCGACAACGGTAATAGCGCCGAAGGCACGTTGCTCGGCACGCCCAACGAAGTGGCGATGTTCAACCAAGTCATGGTGCCTGTTGACGTGCAACTGAAGTACTTCTATGACGCCTGGGGATCAGACCAAACTTACCCGCACATGGCGGTGCCATGGACGTGGGCCTTTGACACGCCCTTCTCCTGGACCAAGCAGATCGCTTCACACTTCGGGGGTGTGCGCCAGGGCATGGCTATCTCGTGGCCCGGACATATCACCGACACGGGAGGTATCCGCAACCAGTTCTGCCACATCATCGACATCGTGCCCACCATTCTGGAGGCGACCGGCATACCCGATGAGCGAAGCCACATCTTGCGTCCCGGGACGTGAGCTTTGGGCGCAGAACAAACTCGGGTGAGGCGCTTATTGTAGTGCTGCCTGAGGTTCCCGGTAACTGGCAGAGATGCTAGTCGGGGTGACAAAAACCTACGAGCACAGCGGGGCAGAAGGCAGCGCTGGATGGGGCAGCCCTTGCGAGCTGCCCGATAGTTCAGGGTGGACTACCTTAATACGGATATCTCTTCGGTTGTTTGCCTGGCCGGAGCGAGCATGATGAGCACGACACCGATGACAAGCAGCACGGCCACGCCAATCAGTTCTACCAGCGCGATCATGTTGCGGAATGCCTGCCATCCCATAACAACACCGTGAGCCAGACTCGACCATGCGGTAAACGAAATCAGGCTGCGATTCGCCGCTGGGTTGCGTACGGCGAGCAGCAGGAAGACGCCGAGTGTGACATACAGACTCAGCATCATCGCCAGCGCAGGCTCTTGCCGCAGAAATGTGATCATGGGATAAACGGTAGCTAAAAAGAGCACTCCCACAACGCCCAACACGATCTTCAGCGCCCGTTCTCGGTTCACTGTGCCCTCCCGAAGCAGGGGCAGCCCGTGTGAGCTGCTCTGTCTGGCGATAAACCTACGGCGTGTAATTGCAGGCTGCGTCGAAGCCGCAGCCCAGGTAAACGTTTCCGAATTCATCTAAGGTGAGGTGCTTGAGGCCGGCTGGCGTGGCTTTTCGAACGTCGAACACAAGGTCCTTGTCGAGCGTTTTCACCTCGTACTTCCATCCTGGCGGCAGCTTCTTCAACTTGCTGCCAAGCTGCGGAAGCTGCTCATACGTAAGGCTGGGGTCTTCTATGTTCGTGTACGCCTGCATGACATACACCTTGCCTTCCGGCGCGCGAGGCACGAAGGCCGGGTTGCCCTTCTTAAACACCCACTTCGAAAACTGATTGTTGGTCAGGGGTTGGTAGGGAGTCTGGGCTGCCTTTCCTGCCGCTTCCAAGTCCGCCACCGACATTTTGGCCACCCAGGTCGCTTTGATTCCCGAGAAATCGTAAGTTTGCCCCGCGGCATACACGTACAACTCGTCCACGACCCACCATTTCCGGGCGGTGGGCTTGTTGGGATTCAAGAAGACCATGGATGCGCCCAGAGGCGCGGCGACCTTCTTGGGATCCAAAGACGCGAAGGTCTCCGCCGGGCAACCGCTATCGGGGCCTGTAGTGCCGGTGGAGTTGTAGCATTCCAGATCGGTACTCGGGGCAATCTTGCCGAACCCGACATAGACTTCGCAGAATGCGTAATTGCGCGCCTTGGTGTAGCTCATGACTTCACCCTTGATGGCGCCGGGCTTGAGTTTGGTGTCCTGCGCCAAGCTGAAGCCGCGCCCTTTCAAAAAACCGATCCCAACAAATCAGCACTAACTATTGCGCCACCGTCACCGCCGGGGGCTTCCAAGTGCCGTCCCCCGGCGGCAGAATCGACGGCGCCGGCGGCTCCTTCGGCCAGTACAAACGCATCACCATGTAAATCGCGCCGTTGGGCGCGGGCAGCCAGTTGGCCTTCTTGTCGGCGGACGGTGCGTCCTTCTGGATGTAGATCGTCAATGAGCCGTCCGGGTTCTTCTTCAGACCTGGCAGCATCGGCGAGTTGATGAGATAGCGGTTGATCGGGTTCTCGATGAGCAACTGCGTTTTGCCGTCGTACATCGTGATCGACCAGAACGCATTGACCGGAGGCAACTCGCCCTTGGCGAAGGTCACGGTGTAGTTGTGCTTGCTGCCGTCAAGCTCCGTGCCCGCGCCGGGCTTCGGCCCGTCGAACGAACGTCATGCCTTGATTCGGGCTTTCAGCCCCCGGGCCCCTGGGCCGTCTTGTCCAGAGCCGCGTCAGCGACCGCTGCCGACGCCGGTTGAAGTCCGAGCGTATGGGGCCTTCCGAAAAACGAACGCCAACATGTTAGCAGCAGGGCTGCCGCGGCAGGAACGAATTAGGAAACCGCGGTCCGATCGCCTTCCCGGTGAATTGTCACACCGGAACGGGGGTCGGCACGGTGTCTAGGGCCGCCCAGGTCTTCGGTCCCACAATACCGTCGGGGACCATGCCACGGGCCTGTTGGAAGCCGCGCACCGCGGCCTCGGTTTTCGGTCCGAAGTTGCCATCCGGGATAACTCCGATTTTTGCCTGCACCTGCTTAACCAGGTCACCCGTCGCAGGACGGCGAAGCGTGGGCCGGCCGGCGGGGGCCCCTGGTCGCGTCGGAGGCTCGGCCACCGGAATCAGCTTAGGGGCAGGAGCTGTGCCCGCCAGGATCGCGGCCACGGCGGCACGGAACGGATTCATGTCGAAGTCGGGATCGTCTTTGCGGCCGGCAGGTAATGCATATTCCTTGTGTCCGGCACAAAAGTCAGCCGGCCGTCCAATGCGCTTCAAAATCGCTGCTACGCCACGCTGATAGGCGTCCACCTGCACTTGCGGCCAGGGAAAATCGTTCGAGAGTCCGGTATTCTCTGCCTCAATTCCGATGAAACTGGAATTGCCGGTGCTCACGCCTTTCCAGGAGCCCTTTCCGGCATGATTGCACCTTCCGGCAGCGATCACAAAGAACGTGCCGTCGCGACCCAGGCCAAGCTGAGAGAGAGGCCCGGGCAGGTCGGGCCGCCCATTGAGGAGAGTCCCCATGCTCGGCATGTTGCCATTCCTGGGCCCGGCGGTGTGGTGGCAGATGACGCCTACGATACTGCCGACGTCACCGTCTCCCCGGTTCTCCCAGCCTTCCACGGGGGCAACCTTCAGACCGGCGTCCATCAGCGCTTGAGCTAACCAGGTCAACGAATATGCCATGTCAGGCCACCCCTCCTTCGCTGGCAGGGAGCTCCTCATCGGACGTTGCATGTTCTACAGCGACGTCACATCCATCAACATCGTCGTCGTTCTTACGGCTGGGTGCTGGAGTGGCTGCTCCACCGGACGGCGCTTTGAACTCACGTGTGAGGTACGCGGCGAGCGATGCGCTGTTCAGCACCGCACTCTCATGGCAGGGAACGGGCGTACTGCTTAACATCGGTACCCTCCTTGGTGGGAAGCGCCAGAGGGCCAGGACCGCCGACGGGAACCCAATCAGATTTGGGGATCGATTACCGCTTCCCTTGAAAATGCTGTTGCGAACGTCGCCCCTGTTCTTCCCTTTCGTCATCTTAACAGGTTGCCAAAAGAGTCGGCTTGGACGCCTGCTCGGCTAGAGCGGGCCTTAAGGCGCGCGTCCAAGCGCCCCTTATTTTGGTCACCTCGAGCGGACTTCAGTCCGCGAGGGACCTGCTTTTTCGGACTTCTTCGATCGTCCATTCGGCCCAAAGCGCACGGGAGAACTGCCACGGGCCGGGTTGGGATATCAACTTTTCACACCCCGATCTACTTCAACATCCAAGTATTTAGGCGAGGCTTACTTCTTGGTTTCAGGCAGTCCCTGTATCGTCCCGGCAATGCCCTTGTTGAGCAAAGCCTGGACTACGACGCGACGGTTCTCCGCCTGTCCTTGTTCCGTTTTGTCGCTGCCGATTTGGCGACTCTCACCCATGGCGCCCGGCGCCAGCATGGCCGTCAAAGGAACATGACCCTGCTGGACGATGATGTTGCTGACGTTCTGGGCGCGCTCTTCGCTGAGCTGCTGGTTGAAGGCGGCATTGCCCACCGACGAGGCGTAGCCCTTCACCTGGATGTTGTAGCCGTTGTACTCTTTGGCTTTCGCTACCAGGTCCATCAACGGCTGAGTGTATTTCGGGTCCACCTTAGTCTGGCCGTTGCCGAAGAGCACGGTGACCTCGTCGAGAATGTAGTAATCGTCAAGCTGGCCGAAGCGCGCGCTGGTGGCGGCGATCTGGGCCTTATTGGCGGCAATCTCCGCCTGCTGCTTGTCGAGGGCTTGCTGCTGCGCCTTCAAAGCTGCGTTCTGGGCGGCCAGCGCGTCAGCCTGCTGTTGCAACTCAGCCTGGTTCTTGGCCGCCTGCACCGCCGTCGCGTGAACGGCAGCCTGGGCCGACTGCGCCTGCTCCAGGTCCTCGCCGGTGAATCGGACCCAATCTGCGACGAGCTGATTCTGCGCGTTGTAGCTGCCTTGCACCTGGCACGCCAGGCCGGGAATCAGGGCAGCCATGGACATTTCCTTCTTGCGCGCCTTGAGCATGCCCTGCACCTGTTGTACGTCGGTGCTGTCGGTCAGCACGACAACTACTTTGTTGCCATCCGAAGTCGTCATGGTCATGGTACTTCCAGCGCGACTGATGATGTTGCCCTGGATCTTCAGAGACTGAGCAGAGGCAACAGTGGCAAATAACGTGAATACTACGAGCAAGAGGGCTATGGCCGATGCGATTCGTACACTCCTGCGCTTATTCATGATCTTCTTCTCCTGTATTGTGGATGACCGCCAGACATGGACCTGAGCTTGCGTTCGTACCATCCCGGCGTAACGCGGCGACCTTGAATCCATTTCGTGTTCGAAACGATGGGCCCAATGCCCACAGGAAACCGACACACCGATCTTAAGGGAACAGGAACGCTTTCGGATACTGGTAAAACTAGCAGTACAGCAGCAAACGTTTTACAGCCCTGCTTCGTCATTCCACACCACGCCAGCGGGCGGGTCAACCCGCTTTTCCGGCGCCGCTGACGGCGATGCCTTACGTGTACAATCCACCAGACAGGAGATGGCATGACTGGCAGTGAGCTGGTGAACCTTTACGAATTCAGCTTCGGAGCGCTCAATCGAAATCTTGACGGCATCACCAACGAGGAGAGCCTGTTCCTCCCCGAACCCGCCGGCAACTGCATTAACTGGGTCCTGGGCCACATCGTAGCTGCCCGCAATACTGTCCTAACGCTGGCCGGCGCCCCACCCATTGCCAACAGCGAAGCTGCATCGCGCTATCGCCGCGGATCGGCACCGCTCAAGTCCAGAGATGAGGTTCCCGACCTCGGCACGCTGCGGGGCTGGTTGTCAGACTCGCAACATCAACTCATCCCCGCCCTTGCCGTCATCTCGGAGGAGGCCCTGTCGCGTCCTGTGCCGGAGGCGCTGCGGCGCCCGCCCCTGACAGGATCCGTCGGAGAGGCTCTGGCTCGCCTTGCCTACCACGAGAGCTACCACAACGGACAGATCGGGCTGTTGCGCCGGCTGGCAGGGAAATCAGGGGCGATAGCGTAGAGGTCAGCTGCCTGCGAGAAGCCCTCGGCTCCGACTACCAGCCTTCTAGCACCTGGATGCTATATGGCCTTCTCCTCTCCTTGGCTGGGCTGGACAAGATCCTGCTCTTCCGAGTTCTTCTGCAGGAAGTTGATGATCGTCTTGGGTGTGATGATCCCCAAGACTTGGTGTACGTCAGTCCGGCTCACCACCGGCAACAGCCCCGGGTTCTTCCCGAGACGTTCCAGTACGAGTTCGATGGAGTGGTCAGGATGGACGTGGGCGAAGTCCCGGGTTATCAGCACAGCGAGGGGAGCTTTCGACGTGCCCGACTGCACCGCCTGCTCGACCTGGCTGCGGGTTATCAAGCCGGAGAACAGCCCGTCTTTGCCGACAAGATAAGCCTGGGAGTCGCCGTCAGCGAAGGCGGCTAACGCCTCCTCTACTAACGCCTCCGGGGAGATAAGGGTGACCTCGCGCGCCATGATGTCTCCAGCGCGAGTCCTTACAGGCGGCATGCGGACGCCGGGCGCCGGCAAATGCACATGGTCCTGTTGTAGCAAGGCATGATACAGCGTAGTGGGTTGATAGTGCTTGGAGATGGCAAAGCTGATCATGTTGGCGATCATCAACGGTACGAAGACCTGGTAGTCCTGGGTTAGCTCGAAGATCATGAATACCGAGGTCATGGGTGCGCGGATGATTCCGGCGAACAGCGTACCCATCCCGACCAAGGCGTAGGCTCCGGGATCGCCGGTGGGAAAGGGAGCAAAGCGGTGCATGAGTACACCAATGGCTCCCCCGGCCATCGCTCCCAGATAAAGGCTGGGGGCAAAGATACCGCCGGCGTTACCGGAGGCGTAAGAGATGATCGTGGCCACCAGCTTGGCGACGCATAACAGCAACAGCGTCTTCAACAGCAGACCGCCGTTCAGCGCCTGCCCCACGAACTCGTAGCCCACGCCCATAACTTGGGGAACAAAAATCAGGATGACGCCAATGACAACGCCCCCCATGGCCGGCTGGAAGATGCGGGTGCGCTGCGGCATGGCGAGAAAGATTCCCCGCAGCCAGAGCAGTCCCTTGGAGAACGCCAGGGAGACAATGCCGCCGACAATTCCCAGCACAGCGTAGGCGATCAGCTCTGCAGGATCCACCAGGTGATATTGGGGAACATGAAAAATAGGGTTGTTGCCCAGGATGGAACGTTCGACGATCACTGAAGCCACGGAGGCCAGTACCGTGGAGCCGATCAGCGCGGCGTTCATGTCGCCGATGATCTCCTCCAGAGCGAACAACACCGCCGCCACCGGCGTATTGAAGGCCGCCGACAGAGCGGCGGCGGAGGCAACCGGAATCAGGCTTTGTGCTCGCGCCGGCGAAAGGTGAAACCATCGGCCGATGGAGGAGGCGATCCCCGCGCCAATCTGCACCGACGGCCCTTCCCTTCCCATCGAATGGCCGGAGCCGATGCACAACACGCCGGTAATAAATTTCCCTAGCGGCACCCGCCCCGGGATATATCCCTGGCGCAGATGATAGGCGACTTCAGTCTGCGGGACTCCGCTGCCGCGGGCGTCAGGGAAGAACTTGTAGAGCAGGAAGCCGGTGACCAGGCTCATCAGCGTCGGCACCAGGATGTAGCGCAGATAGGATGGGGCGATACCGAACAGCAGATAGCTGGTGCCCTTGATGGCCAGGGTGAACAACACCGCTGACAGCCCGGCCAGGATGGCGATCAAGATGGTGAGGGCGAGAAAGATGTGATTCTCGCGCAGGCGCAGCTTCTGGACGATGGGCAGCTCGGCCCCGCTCATGGCCGCACTCCATTGTGTTGGCGGCCGATCAGCAGCAGCGCCTGGTCAGCAGCCGCCGGCTCCCCGCAATGGGCGGAGGCCTTCTGCATGCGATAGATGAGCCCCAGCGCAGACTTCGCGGCGTCGGAGTCGGGCGGATGCTTTCTCGAGTTGAGCTTGGGCTGCAGGGCCAGCGCCTCGGCTTTCAGCGATTGCATCTCGCTGCTCGCCTGGTTGCCGGACGCCGGCTCCGGACAGCTATCCAGCCGCTTCAGGCTCCGGTCAAGGTCCGCCAGGATCCGGTCCTGCCGCTCCTGGGGGCTAAGATGCGAGGCCAGCGGGTCCTCGGCCAGCACCAGCTCCGCGGTCTCCAGTAGCGGTCGTGTCTTTTGCGACTGCGGATCCAGTTCCAGCGCAGCTTTCAGGTAAGGAATGGCCCCGGCGTAGTTCCCCAGTTGGAAGGAGATCTCGCCGGCGCCGGCCTGCGCTTCAAGGTTGTGATTGTCGCGTTGCGCTGCTTCGCTGTAGTTTTTCAGCGCATGTTGCAGGTCGCCCGCGTCCACAAACAGCTTGGCGATTTCCACATGTGAGGCTGCCGAGTCCGGAAGGCCAGCCTCCAGAATGAGCAGTTCGGAGGCTGCCAGCTCGCGTTGCTGGCGCCGCAACAGGAAATGAATCAATTCTTTGCGTAACTGGCCTCGCTGCTCATCCACGTGGTCGCCGCTCCAGCGCCCATACAATGCGTTCTGGTAGTAGTGGACCGCCTCATCGGTGTCGCCGTGCTTAGCCGCCAGCCGCGCCAGAGAGATGTTGATCTCGGCGTCCTCCGGGTCCGACTCGCGCAACTGCAGCAGCAACTGCTGCGCTTCCGCGTCGTGATGCCCAAGGGTCAGGGCATTGGCTAGCGCCAGCATGTATTTCTGATTGTCGTGGCTGTCGGCGGTGGCCCGGCGAAAGGCCTGAATGGCCTTCTCGACGTCGCCTGCGGCAATGAACTGTTCCCCGCGCTCGTACCAGATGGCGGCTATGCGGGCTTCCAGCCTCTGTTCTCGTGCCGACATGTGCCGGGTGAAGACGAAAACCCCAAAGGCGGCCACTGAGAGCGCCACCAGTAAAACCACTTCGTTGTGCAGAACGCGCGGTATCGTTCTTACTTCCACAGAGCGCAAACTCCAGAGGCTGATAACAGGGTGGGACCGTGGCGGAGTTCGTAAATCTCGACTTCTAGTTTTAACACATTCCGCCGCGGCGCAAGCGTTCTCCCAGTTTCCTGGCTTTCATCCCGAGCGAGCGCGGCGGAGGTCGTTCTGTGGACCGACGGAGCGCGAGCTGACGGACCTGCAGTTCAGGAGTGCGCGGTCGTGAATCGTTTTCTCCGCAAGGTAAATTACCTTTAACTACCTTTAACGTTAAACTATTTTGTGGCGGGAATTAAATTGGGCAAACGCTGGATACGAATTTTTTCTTCGCGGCCTACGCCCTTGCGACGAGTGCAAGGTCGGGCGCCTCCCGGCGCGACAGGAGGTCATTCGTGAGTTCGTTTCGCAGGTTGCTGCACTGAGTTCTTACAGCATCGTAGTCGGGAGCACTAACCGTGCCATCCTTACGCTCCGCCAGAACAGTGCCGAGCGCTTCTTGCACGTTTCCGTATGCTTCCCGCGCGCTGCGCGAGAGATACATTCCGCCGCGCTCGAAGTACTAGTCACGCAGATCGATCGTGAATTGCCGTAGCTCCGAAT
>Ga0335085_10006531_pt1 | contig 18362 bp, 11 predicted proteins | sample Lox_Sample_45_FD_206712 | JGI IMG/M metagenome (GOLD analysis project Ga0335085, IMG submission 206712) | Soil microbial communities from Loxahatchee National Wildlife Refuge, Florida, United States - Lox_Sample_4.5 | ecosystem: Environmental > Terrestrial > Soil > Wetlands | place: USA...
GTGAGAGTTTCTGGTCTTTCTTCCAACTCCAGTCTACTCTGCCATCGAGGAGCCGACACCTTATGCCATCAGACCTCGGAATTCTGAGGTCTGCGCCAGCTGGCGGTTCTTAAATATGATAACGGGCATATGTGTATTAATACCCGATGACGAAATGCCGCGGAGTAATCCCGGCCGGACCGGAATAACTCGCTACCCGCTTTTGTGATCAGTATTGCCCCTAATCCTTTCCCAACACGGCCACCGTGCTATGCCATATCTCTCCCTCGGCAGTCCGGCTGTTTTCCGTGCCGATATGAAGAAGCTTCAAGCCGTGGCGCAAATAGTGGTTTACCTGCTCCTCCACGGTGTCCTCCGACATCTTGAGAGCGGAGCAGTACTTGCAGCATTTCCAGAAGCTGCTGCTTACCTGAATGACCTCTTTCACATCCTGTAGTTTCATCGCTGCCCTCAGTTAAGGTGACAAAGGTCAATTGCTTGCAGACGCGGATTTCCCTGCCTCGCTTGCTGCATCCCCCTTCGTGGGAGGGTCATCCGGACGGATGGGCTTACGGGGGATCATCTCGTCGCACATGGCGGCGTTATAAACAAAGCCCGCCATGATCGTCGCCGCCTGCTTCATGTCCTCGGGACGGACGTGCTCGTAGGAGTCCATATTCGAGTGGTGAGTCAGATTGCCATAGTCCATGCGGTCCTGGTGGAACTGAAAGGCGGGAATGCCCACGGCATCAAAGGAAATGTGGTCCGTTGAGCCGGTATTGCGCATGGTCAGCATGGTCATCCCCAGATCGTGGAACGGTTCCATCCACTTCTCGAAGATGGGCCGCACCGCGGCGTTCTCTTGCAGATACACGCCGAGAATTCTGCCGGGGCCGTTGTCGAGGTTGAAGTAAACGGAAATCAGCTTCTGCTCCGGCTTCAAGTTTAACGGACCGCCGGGCGGGCGCAGCCACGATGGGATGATCTGGTCGCGTGGATCGGTGGATTCCGGGCGTAAGCCGAAATGCTCCTTCACGTAACCGCGCGAGCCGTACAATCCTTGTTCCTCTCCGGACCAGAGGGCGATGCGGATGGTTCGCCGTGGCTGCACGCCGAGCTTCTTCAGCAACCGGACCGCTTCCATCACCACCGCCACGCCGGCGCCATCATCGGTGGCGCCTTCCGCAGCGTGCCAGGAATCCATGTGCCCGCCCAGCATCACCACTTGATCCTTCAACTTGGGGTCAATGCCGGGAATCTCGGCGAGGGTGTTGTAGCTCATTTCGTCATCGTCGTAAAACCTGGTTTCCACATTCAGTTCCACTTCCACCGGCACCTTTTTGGCCAGCAGGCGCGCCATGCGGCCGAAGTGTTCCACCGCCAGGGTGACGCGGGGGTAGCCAACCGTCTTGCCTCTCTCGTAACTCCCGCCGGCTTGCACATCGATGGTGCCATCATCACCGGGCAGACGTGTGATATCCAGCACAGCGGCCACGTGTTCTTCAGTGAAGAACTTGGCGAGGTCCGCTTGAAACTGGAAGCGCTTCAGAAACTCCGGCCCGCGCACATTGGGCCCGCCGGATGGTTGGTAGAGGGCGATCTTGGCAAGCTCGGCGTCGTCTTCACGCGCGAAAAGAGGCTTGTCGGTGGGCTCCGGTGTGCGGGCTTCGCCGAACAACACGATCTTCCCCGCCAGTTTGCCGTGATACTTTTCCAGGTCGGCGGCGGTGGAGGCGATCACCTGCGTCACCTCACCGCGAAGCGGGCCGTTGGTTCCCGGCGTCCAGGCCTCAGGGAGCGCCAGGAATTGCATGTAGTCGGGCGAGATCATGCGAACTTCGCAAAGCTGGTAGGCCCAGCCGCGCCCGAACGGACCCCACGGCTCCAAGTGCGCGTTCGCCAAGCCCCACCGGGTGAACTCGTCGCGCGTCCATTCGTTCGCCTTTTTCATGCTGGGGGAACCCGTCAGGCGCGGGCCAATCTCGTCGGTGAGGTGGCTTATGATGTCCATCACCTGGCTGTGGTTGTACTCCTCCTGTCGCAAACGGGTAATGAACTCAAGGTCGGGAATCTCTGGCCAAGGTACGGCAGGCGCAGAGCTGGCCGGGGCGGTGGCTTCCTTCGGCTTCTCGTTTGGCTTCTTGCCGGCATGAAGATCAGCGGTGAAAAAGGAAATGGTGAAAAGGGTTGCCGCGACGGCCAGCAAGCTCAGGTTTCGAAATCTCATGCGAACGGTGTCCCTCCCGACTAAGATTTTCCACCCCAGAGAGTATGCAAACGTGGGGATGGGCGCAAGCGCTATGCGGCCCAGCGTGGTGAGAAATTCCGGCTACGGGTGGGTGAGTTGCTCGATGTTGACCTTGCGCAACTCCTCTGCAGCGCGCTCGGGCAGCACCGAATTGTAGTAAACCTCTTTGAGAAAATAGGAGCGCGCCGTGGAGAGGCGCACAGGAACCACTTCAAAGTGCCAGTGGAAGTCCTCGAGCAAAGTGCGCCAGTGGTTGGTGCGTTCGAATTTGGCATTCAAATTGGGGGTGGTGTGCAATACCAGGTGGTAATCCTGGGCCACCGATTCCAGCCGCAACAAGACGGACTTCAGGAATCGCGCGAAGTGAAGCTGGCGTTCCCAGGAGGTCAAATCCTCCTCAAAGGCGCAGCGATGTTCCAGCGGAAGAACCCAAATCTCGTAGGGCACGCGCGAGGCGAAGGGGCAGAAGGCCACGAACTGATCGTCCCACTCCACGGTGCGCAGCTGCATCGCAACCTCCTGTTGGGCCATGTCGCAAATCAGGCAGCGCTCTTTTACGGAGAAGTAGCGCTGAAGGGAGCGGAGTTCGTAAACCACGCGGCGCGGAATGAAAGGCGTCGCGGCGATCTGTGAGTGCGGGTGGTCGGGTTCCTGCCCCGCCAGTTTGCCCTGATTGCGAAACACGCTGACATAGCGAAAGCGCGGGTCCTTCTTGAGGTCCACCAGGCGCGAGACGAATGCCCTCAGCACCTGTGCCACGTTTTCATCGCTTTGGAGCGACAGGCGCATATGGTGGTCAGGGTTTTCGATCACCACTTCGTGCGCTCCCAGGCTGCGCATCTTATCGTATACGCCCTCGGCGCACCGCTGCGCGTCGCCTTCAATGCGATAGAGCGGGCGCACATGGGGGGTAACGCGCACCTCCCACCCGCCATTACCATTAATGTGCGAATAGATGGTTTGCGGGGCCATCACTTCCTGGCCGGGGCAAAAGGGACAGACCTTGAGGTTCGGCCAAGTGGTCTCGCCGTCTTCCTGGACCACCCAGTTCATGGAAATGGGATCTTTCCGCAGTTGCATCGATCCTCCCAAAAGCAGTGGACAACGCGTTGAGGACAGTAAACGCTAGTAGCCTTTACCTTCAACGCCAACTGTTTACTCTCCACCTCTAAAGCGCCACCGGGCACCGCCCCCCCCCGAGAAATAATCGGCGGGTTCCGGACTCGTCTTAACTCTGGGGGGCGAATGGGGTTTGAGAGAAGGGGTTAATCTTGCCTTCCGACCTTGCTCGCGCTACCCGGCATTAACGTTTTGATCAACAGCGCTACGTTCCCCGCCGCCGTCAACCGACCTTGCGCTGCCTATTAAACGTCCGAGGTCCATCCGTGTCAAGCCTTCCAAAGTACTATTTCCAAAGTAACATCTTTGAATCGCTTGGCAGGGCCTTCATTCCGCTTGGCTCCGGATCACTTCACCGCGGGCGTGCGCTGACAGTCCAGGCCAAGCATAGAATGGACGCCGGTAACTCTACCGGCCATCAGACAAGGATTGGACACGCTTGCCGGTACGCGTATAATGCCTCAAAGCCAAACCTTCGGTTTAGGTTGCTTTTCGACGTCATGGGAAGCAGCCTCCTCTGTGCTGATGGAGGGAACAACCAACGGCTGACTGTCGCCAGGAGAGTGCGGTATGGTGGTCTTCTGCAAACGTTGTGGTACGCCCGTAAAGCTCGAGAATGCGCGCCTGACCGACCCGGCATACGGCGTGAAATGCCAGCAATGCCAACGGCCCGTAGCGATTGAAACCATGCGGCTGGGTTCCGGCGGCGCGGCTCATCGGCCGGAGGCGACTGCGTCTCCAGCGGACGCGGCTGCGGTTCACGCCGCGGAAGGGCGCGCGCAAGCGCTGGACAGAAACCACTACTTGCAGAAGATCCGCCTTTTCAGCGGCCTTCCTTTTGAAGAGTGCTTGCTCATTGAAAGCCGTTTACGTCCTCGTGAGTTTGCCCCACAGCAAACCATTGTGAAGGAAGGCGGGCCGGCCGATGCCATGTTCTTCATCAATTCGGGCGCGGTGGAGGTCCGCAAGAAAGACCCCAATACCGGAATCGACTTCCTGCTGACCGAACTGAAAGCCGGCTCGTGCTTCGGCGAAATGGCGCTGCTCACCGGGAAACCACGCGCGGCAAGCGTGGTGGCGGTGGAGCCGACTTCCTGCTCGGTGCTGGAGCAATCGGCTTTCGACGAGGTGCTGCTGACGAGTTCCAAATTGGGCCTCGCCATGAGTCGCGTGCTCGCCGAACGCCTGGACGAAGCCGACCAGCAAACCGGAATCGACTACATCAACCTCGCCAAACTACAATTCGACCCTCGGGTAATGAAACTCCTGCCCCCGCAGATGATTGAGAAGCACCGGGTCCTGCCGCTGGCTTTTTCGCACAACCGTCTGACGCTGGCGATGGTGAACCCTAACAACATTGTGGCGCTGGATGACGTGCGGGGCGTGATCAGAGGCGTGATGATTGAACCCGTAGTGACATCCGAAGATGATTTCAGGCGCTTCATGACGTCCACCTACGCTGACCTCCTGCGCCAGGAAGAAGAAATGCAGGAGCACGGGCAAGCCTCGGCGGCGGCCGTGAAGACCGTAGAAGGTGAATCGCCGTTTCCCAAGAGGGAGTCGCCGGAGAGCATTATCGAGTCGCTTCAATCGGAGGCACGAAGACCCCTGGAGGTGGAGGAAGAACCGCCGTCGCCCGAGAGCGTGACCGACCTCTCCCCCTCAGCCACGGACGCCCCAATCGTCCGCATTGCCAATAGCATTCTGGCGCTGGCCATCAAGAAGGGCGCCAGCGACATTCACCTCGAGCCGCAGGAAAAAGACCTCGCTGTGCGCTTCCGCATAGACGGGTCGTTGTATGTGGTGGAGGTGCTGCCCAAGAAAGTACAGATGGGTTTGATCTCGCGCCTTAAGCTCCTCGCCAAGCTCGACACCGCGGAAAAGCGGTTGCCCCAGGACGGCCGCCTTAGCTTGCGATTGGAGGAACGCCCCATTGACCTGGTCGTTTCCACCATTCCTTCCAAGTGGGGCGAAAAGATCTGCCTGCACGTCCTCGACAAATCCAACACCGTCCCTGGTCTCGACAACCTCATTCTCCATCCGGACGTCCTGAAACAAGTGCGCGAAATGATTGCGCAACCAAGCGGAATCATTTACGTGACTGGCCCTGCAGGCTCCGGCAAAACCACCTTTCTCTACAGCGCGCTGGCGGAACTTAACAATCCCGATGTGAACATTTCCACCGCTGAATACTCCCTCGAGTACGACTTGCCGCGCATCAACCAGGTGCAGGCGCACAAGGAAATCGGCTTGAGCTTCGCCCGTATTCTGCGCGCCTTTCTACGCCAGGACCCCGACATTATCCTGGTGGGCGAGATCAGTGACAAGGAAACGGCGCGCGTCGCCGTGGAGGCTGCTTTGACTGGCCACCTGGTGTTGACCACCCTCCACACCGACAATGCCGCGGGGGCTTTCGCGCGCCTGGGTGAGATGGGCGTCGAGCCCTTTTTAGTGTCGAACTCGACCATTGGCGTCATCGCCCAGCACCTGACGCGCCGCCTTTGCGAGGCCTGCAAGGAAACCTACGCGCCAGATGATATCTCACTCAAGTACCTGGGTCTCGATCCGAGCAAACAGTTTACCTTCTACCGCCATCGGGGCTGTGACAAGTGCTCCGGGACAGGTTATCGCGGACGCGTAGCCGCGTACGGAGTACTGCGCATGAACGCTGAGTTGCGCCGCCTGGTGGCCAGTGGCGGGAGTTCGGACGCGATCTCCGCGCTGGCCATTAAGAATGGTGCGAAGACGCTGAAGGATTACGCCGTCTGGCTGCTCCAGAATGGTTGGACCTCCATGGAAGAAATTTTACCGGCGGTCTCGGTTATAGAATAAGCTCCCTGCGCTCAGCTCCTAGAAGTCAGTTAAGGGGCAGGCTGAAAGCTGAGCGTTGATGGCTGAATGGAATATGCCTTGCTTTCTCGGAATCGACGGCGGCGGCACGAGCACAGCGGCGTGGCTCGCGGACGGTGAAGGTAAGCTCTTGGCGCGCGCCGAATCCGGGCCCTCCAATCCTCTTAAAGTGGGATTTCGTGCTGCCGAACGCGAAATCCTGAAGGCGTTCCGCACCTGCTTGCGGGAAGCGGGATTCCCGCGAGCCGCCACGCGCGCCTCGCGACCGCCGGTTTTGCGGGCAGTCTGCGCCGGCGTATCGGGAGTCGGCCGGAACACGGTGCACCGTCCGCTCCTGGCCTGGATGCGCCGGCACATTCCCGCACGCCACTATATGTTGACTTCTGACGCTGCCATCGCGCTGGCCGCGGCGGTGCGCAATGCTCCGGGCATCATCGTGAACGCCGGCACGGGCTCCTTTGCCTTCGCGCGCGACGATCAAGGCGCGTTGCTGCGCGCCGGCGGCTGGGGAGTGCCCTTTGACGATCGTGGCTCGGGCTACGACCTTGGCCGCAAGGCCGTGGCAGCAGCGCTGGAAGCCTTCGACGGGCGCGGCCCGGACACCATCTTGATGGACCGGATCTGCCGCCATCTGGACCTTAGGGATATCGCCGAGATCATTTCCCGGCAACTCGAGCAGCAGCAGGTTGCCGCGCTCTTTCCGCTGGTGATGGAAGCGGCCGGCGAAGGCGACTTGGTGGCACGCCATTTGTGTGACGACGCGGCCCGCGACCTGGCCAACCTGGCCGTCGCCCTGTTGAAGCGGGGCGGTTGGACGCGCCACTCGACGCCGGTGGTCACAACCGGTGGTGTGTTTCAATCCAGCCACCTGATCCGCCGCACCTTTGCCCGGCACCTTCGCCGTTTCGCTCCCCAGGCGCGCGCGGAGTTGCTCCAACGACCGCCCGTAGAGGGAGCGCTCTGGCTGGCGCGTACCCTGGGGGCGAAAAAATCTTAACGAAAGCAGGAAATGCATCATGTATATGCTACGCGGACTGGTAAGCGCTTTGATTTTGGCCACACTCGCAACTGCCGTCGCAGGGGGCGCCGACGTCACTCACCCCATAACCCCCTCTGACCTTATCGCACCATCACAGTTGAATCGCCGACTGCCGGAGGTGAAGGCGGGGAAGATCGTTCTGATTCAGGTCGGCTTCCACGTCATGTACCTGATGGGGCACATTCCAGGATCTCATTATTCGGGCGCTGCCTCCAAACCGGAGGGCCTGGCGGCGTTAAAGATGCTTGTCACCAAGCTTCCCCGCAATCAGGAGATCGTTATCTATTGCGGATGCTGTCCGTGGGACGATTGCCCCAACATCCGCCCCGCCTTTCAAGCTCTGAAAGAAATGGGATTCTCCAACCTCAAGGTACTCGACATCCCCGAAAGACTCGGTGACGACTGGACCGCGAAGGGTTATCCCATTGTGAAAGGGGAGTAACTGACCTGTCGTTTAGGTCCGCCGCTTTTTGTTGTCTAGCATTGACGAGCGACGGGCCCTTAAGACAGGGCCGGGATAACATCGGTCGGGACAATTCTCCTTCACCGCCGAGTCATCAAGCCTTCCCGCGCGTCAACGTTCGTAGCCAAGTCAATGCAGGTCCATGCCATGGCCAGGGCGCCATCCTCTAACGCCTTGTCGGCGTCCGGAGTGACGCAGTGGGCAGTGAATTCCGGTTGGTGGTTAACGGCAGGCAGAGAGTTAATGCCAATCATGGGATGGATGGAGGGCATTGCCAGAGAGACATTGCCCATGTCAGTGGAACCGGTAGGCCGCGTTTCCCACTCGCCGAGATTGGGGAACGGCCGTCCCAGCGCTTCGGAATTCCGGCGATAAAGCGTAGCTATGGTCGGGTCGTGCCGCATCTCGGCGTAAGGCTTGTCGCCGCCGGTAATCGCAATTTTCGCGCCCGAGGCCAGCGCTCCGGCCTCAAAGCAGCGGTAAACCCTGGGCCGCAATTCCGTAAGTTGATCCAGGGTCTCGGAGCGAATGATGTACTTGGCGGAAGTGTGGGCGGGAATGACGTTGGGGGCAGCGCCGCCGTTGGTTACAATACCGTGGATTCGGTCCGTGGAGCGTATATGCTGGCGTAGCAGGCCCAGCGCCGTTTGCGCGATGGTGAGCGCATCCAGCGCATTCACCCCTACCTCCGGAAAAGCCGAGGCGTGGGATTCCTTCCCGGTGTAATGAACCTCGAACATGGAAGCGGCGATGATCTTTGCCGTCAACATGTCAAAGGGCGCCGGGTGCACCATCATGGCCGCATGAATCCCCGCAAAAGCACCGCGCTCGAGCAGCAGAATCTTTCCACTGGCGTTGCCCACTTCTTCGGCAGGCGTACCAATGACGCTGACCGTGAGGCCCACTTCGTCCGCCACTTTGGAAGCGGCAAGAGCTGCTCCTACAGCCGAGGCGGCGATAATATTGTGGCCGCAGGCGTGGCCTATGCCGGGCAGGCAATCGTATTCGGCGCAAATGCCGATGTGCAAAGGGCCTGATCCCGAACGGGCGCGGAACGCCGTGGGGAGTTCGCCAATGCCCTTTTCCACTGCGAAGCCGGCGTCGGCCAGCGCCTCACAGAGCCAGGCGGAGGCTTTCTCCTCTTCGAATCCCAATTCCGGATGGGCATGGAGGCGGTGGCTGAGCCCGATCAGACTGCCGCGGGCGGATTCGAAACGCTCGCGCGCTGCGGATTTTGCGTCCATATCAAAACCTCACGCCACCTCGCGCTGGTACTTGCAGTTATCACTGGGGCAGTGCCGCGTGGTCTCTCCGCTCTTCTTGTCGAATTTATCCACCAGGATGGGTGAGCCGCACTTGGGGCAGGGTTCGGCGACGGGCTTTTCCCACGACGTGAACTTGCAGTCCGGGTAACGGCTGCAACCATAGAACGTCTTCTTGAACCGTGTGCGCCGCACCACGAGTTCACCCGTGCAGCCTTTTTCCGGACAGGGAATTCCCAGTGTTTCGCGCTTCACGTATTTGCACGTGGGGTAATTGCTGCACGCGGTGAATTGACCGTAGCGGCCGTGTTTGATCACCAGGTGGTTGCCGCACTCGGGGCACTTTTCTTCCAGCGGCTGGTCACCCACGGCCGTAGCATTACCCTCTTTAATAACAATCTTCTTGGTGCTTTTACATTCAGGATAGCCGGTACAGGCCAGGAAATAGCCAAAGCGCCCGCGCTTCACGATCATGGGCTTGCCGCACTTCTCGCAGTTCTCCGCGGCGACCTCCGGGGCGGGGGGCCCGGCGCTGGCATACTTGGCGGCGAGCTCCGGGGGCAGATCGCTGGTACCATCGCAGTCCGGGTAACCGGTGCAGGCCATGAATTGCCCGTTGCGGCCCAGACGGATCACCATGGGCTTGCCGCACTTCTCACACTTGACGTCGGTGGGAATACCTTCGCCCTTGATGTCCACCATGTCGCGTTCCGCCAAGCGCAGGTCTTTCTTGAACTTCGTATAGAATTCATCCAGCGCCTCGGTCCAGGAAAGCTTCCCGTCCTCCACATCGTCCAGTTCTTCTTCCATGCGCGCCGTGTAAGCGACGTCGAAAATATCATTGAAGTTTTTTACCAGCATGTCGCTGACCAGCATGCCGAGCTCTGTTGGGTAGAAGCGTCCCTGGTTCTTCTCCACATACTCACGGTTCTGGATGACGGAAAGGATGCTGGCGTAAGTCGAGGGCCGTCCAATGCCCTTTTCCTCCAGCGTCTTCACCAGCGTGGCCTCATTGAAGCGCGGCGGCGGTTCGGTGAAGTGCTGTTCCGGCAGAATCTTGTGCAAAGTCAGGCGCTCGCCATCGGCCACTTGCGGCAAGCGGAGCTTCAGTTCCTCATCTTCCTCCATCTCCGCCTTTTCATCTTTGCCCTCTTCATAGACAGCGCGGAATCCGTTGAACTTCTCCACCGAGCCAGTGGCGCGCAAGGTGTAATCGCCCGCCGCGATGTCAATCGAGGTCTGGTCGAAGACCGCAGGGGTCATCTGTGAGGCGACAAATCGCTGCCAGATCAGCTTGTAGAGTTTGAATTCATCAGGGCCCAGAATCTTGCGCAGTGAATCGGGTGTGCGCAAGACGTCCGTGGGCCGAATCGCTTCGTGCGCGTCCTGGGCGCCTTTTTTGCTGCGATAATGGATGGCTTCCGCAGGCAGATAATCGTTTCCGAAGGTCTTGTGGATGTAACCGCGCACCGCAGTGAGAGCGCCTTCCGCCACGCGGGTGGAATCCGTGCGCATATAGGTAATGAGACCAACGGCGCCCTCATCCTTCAACTCGATGCCCTCGTAGAGGTGCTGGGCCACCATCATCGTTTTCTTGGCGTAGAAATGCAGCTTGCGCACAGCTTCCTGTTGGAGCTTGCTGGTGATGAACGGCGGCACCGGGTATTTGCGCTTCTCTTTGGTGGTGACCGATTGTACGACCAGGTTGGCAGCTTTAATCGCCGCGGTAATCTGGTCAGCTGTCGCCTGGTCGGGAATCTCAATATCTTTCCCCTGGTATTTTGCCAGGTGCGCCTCAAAGGCAGGTGGCTTTTTGCCTTCCACATTAGCGGTGATGGTCCAGTACTCCTTTTTGATGAAGGCCTGGATTTCCCGTTCGCGCTCCACGATTAGCCGCAGCGCGACAGTTTGGACACGCCCGGCGGAGATCCCGCGCCTGACCTTGTCCCAAAGCAACGGGCTCACCTGATAGCCCACCAATCGGTCCAGAATGCGGCGCGCCTGCTGCGCATCCACCAGGTGGGCGTCGATCCCTTTCGGGTGGTCGAATGCTTCCCGGACGGCATCTCGAGTAATTTCGTTAAACAGGACCCGATAGAATTTCTTCTTGCTCGAATTCAGCAAATCGTGCAAGTGCTGGCAGATGGCCTCGCCCTCGCGGTCTGGATCGGCAGCGAGGTAAACGGCTTCGGCCTTGTTCGCCGCGGATTTGAGTTCGGCAATTACATCCTTGCGCGTGGGGATGGAGATGTAAGTCGGCCGGAAGCCGTGATCGACGTCGACCCCCAGCTCCTTTTTGGGAAGGTCCATGATATGTCCCATGGAAGCCTTCACCAGGAAGTCAGGCCCGAGATATTTGTTGATAGTTTTCGCCTTGGCGGGCGATTCCACGATGACCAGCGATTTACTCATAGATCCTTTATGCCGACAGCTTACAGCCGACAGCTAACAGCAAATTGGGAACCGTGGGCTGTAAGCTGCCAGCTTCATTTGATGATTGCGACTTCGCGGTGACCAGCGATTTACTCATAGTCCTTTATGCCCACAACCCACAGTCGACAGCTAACAGCAAACTGTAAACTGTTGGCTGTAAGCTATCAGCTTGTGTTGAGAATTCCCTCTCCTACAGTTTACGGATAAAATTCTTTCCCGGCAACTGCCGGATCAATCCGTTCATTTCCAACTCGAGCAGAGCCGCCAGAACTCGCGGGTGAGACACCTTCGAGGCACTGACAATGTCATCCACAAAAGAGGTCTGGTCGGCCCGCAGGACTTCGAACACCGCTTTCTGCTCTGGGGTCAGCGAGGCCCCAAACAGTGAGGCAGATTGCGCCCCCGTCGGTTGTCCTTCTGCTGCCTCCGCGGAAGGCAGGAGGTGCATGCGGACCTCTGGGGCAAACTCTTCGATCACATCCATCCACTGGTCTACCAGCTTCGCTCCCTGCTTGATGAGATGATTGGGACCGAAGCTTTGTGCGGAGGTTATATTTCCAGGCACCGCAAAGACTTCGCGGTTCTGCTCCAGCGCCAGGCGCGCTGTAATCAGCGATCCGCTGTACTCCGCCGCCTCCACCACGACCACCCCGAGCGAAAGCCCGCTGATGATCCGGTTACGGATGGGAAAGTTCTCCGGAGTCGGCCCCGTGCCCAGAGGAAATTCCGTAACCACCGCTCCATTTTTCGCGATCTCGTCCGCCAGTTTCTTATTCTCACGGGGGTACATGATATCGATGCCGGAGCCCAGTACCGCCACGGTCTTGCCCTGAGCCTCCAGCGCTCCCCGGTGTGCCGCGGAATCTACCCCTCGGGCAAGTCCGCTGACTACCACCAGTTGCCGCTGCGCCAAATCGTGGGCCAAACGGTGCGCCACCGAGCTGCCGTAGGCGCTGGGACGCCGCGTTCCCACCATGGCCACCGCATACTGCGACAGGACCTTCGCGTCACCCCGCACATAGAGCAATAGTGGCGCGTCGGGAATCTGTTTCAGCAATGGGGGATATTCCTTACTGTCGAAGGCGATCATCTGGCAGTCAGCTTGGGCCGCCGCCTGCACCTCCTTTTCGGCATCCTTCAGAGCCACTTGAGCAAAAATCGCCTGTGCCACCCGTGCCGGGACACCACAACTCTCCAGTTCGGTCAGTGACGCCATGTAGGCGGCTTGCGCCGAGCCAAAATGCTCGATGAGCTTGTGGCACCCGCGGATTCCCAAACCTTCAATGCGCGTCAATGCCCACCAGAATGGTATCGATTCAGTCATCGCTCTTTCCTTATGCTAAACGAGCAAGCGTTTGTCAGGCCACCGCCGCGCCCTGCTTCGATCCCTTCCCGGCAGCTCGCTTTCCGGGGGAGGCATTATATTGCCTTACGACGCGCTCGGGCTGATTAATTCGTTACCCCAAGTAAACTGAATCCAGGCCATTCTTCTCCACTTTGCTCGCAGCGCTGTCATCCCGAGCAGCAGCGAGGGATCTCGCCCTGCCCGAATTTGCGCCTTTGGCTTTTGCCGTCCTGTCACTCCCCGCCCGTCGCTTGTCGTTTTCATTTCTAACTCCCTTTATTTTCATGAATATAATGGAAAGATGACCATAACGAGCTTATTTTCATTAACATAATGGAAAGGCATGTTTCGGACATTTTTTCTACATTTGTTTTCAATAACATAATGGAGGTTACCTGCATTTCCTCCCCCCGCGCTTTTTGTCGAACGACGGCAACGACTTAGCTTAACTGGTTTAATTTCAGCGACTTGGATATTTTGGCCAGTCATAAGCAATTAAGCTAACTATGTCTATTATCATCAACATAATGGAAGAGAATGAGGTTCTTACAATTTCTTGATCCTGTCCCTCACCCCCCCCGTGCAGCCGCAAGCGAGCCGTGCTGAGAATTGAAAACTGACAACTGCCGGCTATCCGCCCCCTGGGTATTTTGCCCTCCCGTAGGGGAAATTCGAGTGGCGCGAAGGAGCGGCAGGGCGAATCTTTCTTTGATAATAGCTTATCCGATAGCCGATGTCAAGAACTAGTTAGAGCCTATTCACAATAAATAGTAGCCCATCAAACGGACCAAGGATTGTAGCCGATGGCGCAGGTAGTTGTGGAGCAATCCCCATAACCCTTCTCCCCGCCGAACCGTGGAGGCGCGGAGATTTGAAAACAAGGTCAAGGAGAATTCTGCTGCACTTGAGCGGGGGAACCCAGACGAAAAAAATGATCCCTGAATCCACCGAGGTGGACACTATGTCTACCTATTATTTAATTCAGAAATATTACTTTTGGTCTATTGCATGTTGCACAAGAAGGGTGGACAATGCAGCCCGACTGGTCCCCAATCGGATTAGTCTCTGCTGCTGGTTGGGAGAGTTTGAGGCTTCATCTCGCGATCGCCGTTGGTGTAAAGGGGAGATGAGTCGCCAGTGCCGGCGGTAGATCATGGCGGAGGTTGATGCCGGATGAGCGTTGGATACCGAGGGAGGAGCCTCCTGGTTCTTCTCCTCCTTGTCAAACTTGCGGGAGGTTCGAGCACGGCAGCGGAAAAAGTCGTCAGGCCAAGCGGCAAACCCGAGTCGAGTTCGAACGACAACGCCCGCCCGCAACTTCTGAATGCCGATACTAATCCCACCCTTCGTTTCCCTATCGCCCGAATGGGGCACATGAACGGTACTATTTCATTTGGCTGGTTGGATATTTCCCGGGACTCGATCCGGTATCATGTGGAGCAGCCTGCAAGTAAATCCCCGGATTCCTTTGAATTATCCCGAGGGCAAGTTCGCGTTATCGATTTTCAAGGCCTCTTCCTGGAATTCTCTAATCCCAAATACAACAGGATCTTCTATCTCCCCCCCAGCGAGTGGGAATCGCTACATAGCGGTATCGGTATTGTTTCCGCAGCCCAGGGCGGCGTGGCCGCAACCCAGTCGATAGCGCGGGCGATGCAAAACTTTGATTTTGCGCTCTCGTTGGCCAGACCTCCGGCGACCGCACCTCCCCCGGTGGTGGAGAGCCCCGTCACGCCTCCCGCGCCCGCCGCGCCGGCGACCGCGCCCAACATCATGCTGGTGGCGCCTGCGGGCGCAGGGGACAAACAAGTTGTCGAGTGCGATGAATCTCCCCTTGTCATTCGCGGCGCGGTGATGGACGGCGGCGGCATCCCCGTGGTAACCATCAATGGATCGCCGGCCAACATGCGGCCGCAAAGCACCCAGGCGGCCGAGTTCTGGTCGTCCCCCTTGCCACTGCAACGGGGAGACAACCGCATCCAGGTTTCAGCCGCCAATGCCGCTCACGTGGAAGCCCACCTCATGGTTCTGGTCCACTACACGCCCAAGGTGGCGCCCCTGAATCCGCGCGCGTTGGATAAGCCGGAAATCCTCGCCTTGCTCCATGGCGGAGTCCCCGCCACCCGCGTGGCGGCCCTCATCAAGGAACGGGGCGTCAAATTCCAACCTACAGCGGACGACCTCAACCTCATTCGCGCCGAGGGAGGAAGTGATGAGCTGACGCAGGCCATCCAGCAGGTCGCACCAGCCCCATGAGCGGTGCGGGTTTTGCCTGCAGCCTGGAAGTGATGGGAAAGCCTTTTCGCGAAAGGGCAATCCGGCGGGCCTGCTGGTCCGACCCGGCAGGAAATTCGGACCGGCAGAGAAACTAAGAATGAAGCTCCCGGCAACGGAAATTGTTACAGGCCTTCCGCAAGGCAGGCGTGTGAAACCAGGATAAGTGGAGGTTGATCCCCGATGAGCAAAACCTTTGGTGGTAACCGAATGAGTCGCATCGTCCTTCTATCATTCTTGATTCTTAGCTCGAGTTCCGTCGCGGCCGCGCAGGCCAGGAAAAAGTCCCGGCTCGCCGAGCCGGCCTCGTCGAACACCGCCATCCAGCCGCAACTCCTGAATGGCGACACCCGCCCCACCCTGCGTTTTCCCATTGCTCGGGCCTCCCTTACCGTGTCCAGCGTCTCCTATGGGTGGCTCGATATCACGCACGGAGAAGTTCATTACACGGTAGAGCAACCGCCCCAAAAAACGGCTGACAGTTTCAGCGTCTCAGCCGCGGAAATCCGCGACCTCAAGCTGGAAGACCGCAACAACACGATTACCTTTCGGGCTGCGGACAAGCGGGAGACGGTCTTTTACGTTCCCCAGGAGAACTGGGGAACCGCCCATGGCGGGCGCGCGTTTTTTGCCGTGACCTCCGAGGGGGCATCAGGGACGCAGTCGATTTATAAGACGATGCTGGATTTTGAGGCCATGCTGGCGTTAGTGAAGTCTACGGCTGCTCCACCAGCTCCCGTCATCGCGGAGCCGGTTGCTCCCGTCTCTCCACCATCCACGCCGATTGCGCCGCCTGCTCCCCCCGCGATCGTCGTGGCGTCCCCTTCCGGCGCAGGGGAGAACCTGACTGTCGAACAGAACGAATCCCCCTTGGTCATCCGGGGGGTGGCGATGGACAGCACCGGTATGCCAGTAGTTAGCATTAATGGGACAGTCGCCAACATGCGTGCGAAAAACCCCCAAGCGGCCGAATTCTGGTCTGAACCCTTGCCCCTTCAGCCGGGAGCGAACGCCATTCAGATTACCGCCACCAACTCGGCCCACATGGAGGCTAAGATTGCCTTTACGGTTCATTACACCCCCAAAGCTGCGCCCGTAAACCCCAAGGCCTTGGACAAGGCGGAGATCATCTCCTTGCTGCGAGGCGACGTCCCAGCCTCGCGCGTCGTCGAGATCGTCAAGGAGCGCGGTGTCAAGTTCAGCCCCACGGCTGACGATTTGAACGAAATCCGCGCCGTAGGTGGAAGTGAAGACTTGATCCAAGCCGTCCAGCAGGCCGCACCGCCCAAGTGAAGGTCGGCTGCCGGCGGCGCAGGACGCTTAGCCTTGCAGGGGCGCATTTTGCTTTTCACTCGCCACTTGGCACTGTTCTCCTATTTTGCTCGACGGACTGCAACGGCCTCCTTACAATGATAAGTCCATGCTGATGGCAAAATTCACTTCGAAGCGGCTGGCCCTCTACTCCCTGATAGGAACAACCCTGGCAGCAGTGGGTTATCTCCAGGGATGTCACCGGGGGGCAGCCACGCGCCCAGTGACGAAACAGGTGGTGGTACTGGGGTTTGACGGCGCCGACCCCAAGCTTGCCTCCAAGTGGATGGCAGAGGGCAAACTTCCCAATCTGGCGCGACTGGCCCACGAAGGTACCTTTAAACCTTTGGGAACCACCAACCCGCCGGAGTCACCTGTGGCATGGGCGTCGTTCGCGACGGGGCTCAATCCGGGCGGTACGGGGATTTACGACTTCCTGAAGCGCGACCCGCAAACCTACCTGCCGGAATTGTCGCTGGTGTCGCGCGAGCGGGCCAAGTTCTTGTGGGGGGTGATCCCCATCAAGGCGCCAAAAGTGACGAACCTCCGCAGCGGCGTTCCCTTTTACAAAGCGGCGTCCGACGCGGGCTACAAAACGACCATCATTCGCATGCCGCTGGAGTTCCCGCCCACCACGATCCCGGGAGGAAAGTTGTGGGCGGGCTTGGGCGTCCCGGACTTGCGCGGAACGTGGGGCACATTTTTCTACTTCAGTTCTGACTTGACCCCTTGGGACACTGGGGACACGGAGTTTGGCGGCAAGCTGGTGCGGTTGGAGCTGAACGCCACTCGCGCGGCGTCGGCCGTCGAAGGCCCCGTAGACCCGACCAGCGACAAGTTCGAGCGCCTGTCAGTGCCCATCGATTTTGGTGTCTCGCCCGACGGCAAGACGGTGACCATCAATCTGCAAGGGCATACGGCCACGCTGGGAGAGCGGCAATGGAGCGACTGGTTCCACGCCAAATTCCGCGTCACACCCTTTCTTTCCCTGAGCTCGATCTGCCGGTTTTACATTTTGCAGGCGTCGCCGGATTTGCGCGTGTACATGTCGCCGCTGAACCTGGACCCGGAGGATTCGCCGATCCCGATTTCCTCGCCGCCCGGATACGCCGGAGAATTGGCAAAGAAGCACGGCCTGATGAAAACCCTGGGCTGGTGGCACGACACTTGGGCGCTCAACGAAGAGCGCATCGACGAGGGCGTATTCCTGGAGGATTGCTGGCGCACCATGCAGCAGGAGCGGGAAATCTTGCTGGATGAGTTAAAGAACGATCCGCCCAGCTTGTTGGTGTCGGTATTCACCGCCACCGACAGCGTCAGCCACATGTTTTACCGATTGATGGACCCGCAGCATCCGCGCTACGACGCAGAGCTTGCGGCAAAATACGGCGATGCCATCGAGCAGACTTACGAGCGCATGGACGCTATCGTCGGCGACGTGATGCGAACCATGAAGCCCGACGGCACCCTGATCATTGTCTCCGATCACGGCTTCCATTCCTGGCGCAAGGGATTCAACACCAACACCTGGCTGGTGCAGAATGGATTCATGACGCTGAAGAATCCCGGCGCGCAGGAGAAGCAGTACAACCTTGACAACCTGTTCGGCCAGGGGAGCTTCTTCCCCAACACCGACTGGAGCCGGACGCAGGCCTATGCCGTGGGCTTGGGCCAGGTGTACCTGAACCTGCGCGGCCGCGAGAAATATGGCATCGTCAACCCCGGTGCAGATGCCCAGCGGATTCTCGACGACATGCGCCCGAAGTTGCTGGCCCTCGAAGACCCGGACACCCACGAGCGGGTGATTGAAAATGTCTATTTCGCCAGCGAGATTTTCCATGGGGCGCGCCTAAGTGAGGCGGCTGACGTGCAAATGAGCTTTCGCGATGGCTATCGTACCTCGTGGCAGACCTCGCTGGGAGCCGTCCCGGCGGGCATCATCGTGGCCAACATGAAAAAATGGAGCGGCGATCACTGCGCGTCCGACCCCAGTGATACCCAGGGGATCTTTTTTTCCAACCGGCAATTTCCCGCCTCAC
>Ga0335085_10006532_pt1 | contig 18361 bp, 17 predicted proteins | sample Lox_Sample_45_FD_206712 | JGI IMG/M metagenome (GOLD analysis project Ga0335085, IMG submission 206712) | Soil microbial communities from Loxahatchee National Wildlife Refuge, Florida, United States - Lox_Sample_4.5 | ecosystem: Environmental > Terrestrial > Soil > Wetlands | place: USA...
GCGAGCAGCGCGAGCACCGGACCGAGGGTCATCAACAGAAAGATCAGTGACGGCGGGTACTTGGTCGCATTCAGAAACGACAGCAGCGTGCGCATGGCTGACGCCTGATGTCGCCACGGGACCGGATCGCCGTACACGTTCGCGTAGCGCAGCAGCACGAAGGCGACGGTCATCGCGGCGCCCGCGCGCAACAGCCAGCGTCGCCGGCGATCCGGCGGCCACGTGAAGACCGCGCCGAGCGCGTAGCCGGCGGCGGTGACGCCGATCCACGGCACGAGCGGATAGGCGACGAAGAGGATGTGCGGCGGCGGCGTGATTGGACCCGGCGCGTGCAGAACCGTCCAGATCGGCGCGAAGCGGCCGAACGACGCGGCCGGTACGCCGTCGAACACGTTGTGGCCCGCGGTCAACAGGACGCCAAACGCTCCGACCACGCCAGCTGGTAGATGCACGAGGAGCCCGAGCACGACCATCGCCCAGCCGAGCGCCCACAGAATCACGAGCCCAGTGACGCGGTAGTCCACGTTGAACTGAAATCCGAAGCAGCGGAACAGCGTCAGCTCGAGCAGAATCAGCCACGCGCCGCGCGTCAGCAGAAACCGCGACAGATCGCCGGTCGAGCGGCGAGTCCGGGCAAGCGATGCGCCGGTGCCGGTCAGCAGGAAGAAGACGGGCGCGCAGAAATGCGTCACCCACCGCGTGAAGAACAGCGCGGCCGACGCCCGCGCCGGATCGGTCGGATTTCCGGGCAGGCCGAAGTAGTCGCGCACGTGATCGAGCGCCATCAGGATCATGACGGCGCCCCGGAGGACATCGACTGACTCGATCCGCTCCCCGGCGCGTTTCACCACAGCGGACACAACGGACACGACGACATCTTAGCGTCGTGTCCGTTGCGGTGATCCGTTGTTATCGAATCGTGAACCAGTTGAAGTTTCCGACCGAACCGGTCGCGCCGTTCGTGTCCATCACGAATCGGAGCACCTGCGTCCCGGCGGCGAGCGCGACGCCGCTCTTCGTGATCGTCGTGAACGTCTGCCATCCGCCGGTGTTCGGGATGGTGATCGATCCGGTCTCGTTGACGCCGTTCACGTTGATGTGGAACGTGCCGCCCGCGCCATTCGATGCCACGCGGATGTCGAACGAGTAGGTGCCCGCGGTCGGGATCGTCAACGTGTAATCCAGCCACTCTGTAGCCTGGACCCATCCGACGATGTAGCCGCCGCCTGCGTCGGTGGTCGTCGTGATGTCGACCCAGTTGCTGCGGTCCGCGCCGCCTGTGTTGCCAGGGGTCGTGTCGAAGTAACCGACGCCCTGGCCGCCGCCGTCGTAGTTCTCGAACTGCACGGTGATCGGCGCTGGCGTCGATGAGGAGGTGCTGGCGCTGGCGTTCATCGCGCCGTTCAACTCGGTGAAGTCGACGCCGAGATCCTTGCCGTCGCTGCCGGCGCGTTTCCACGCGCTCGAAGCGATCAGCTGGTAGTTGGCGGACGCGATGCTGACGAACTGCGCCCGCCACTGCGCCATGGTCGGAAACTCGTTGCCGGTGGGGTAGACCTTCGCCTGGCCGCCGCCAAAGGCGTTGTCGACGACAACCCCGGTCGGCGCGTAGACCTTCAGTCCCGCCGTGCCTTCGCCGTAGTTGTCGCCGAAGATCGCGTACGAGTTGTCGCGCAGCACGTTGTTCGTGAACTCGAAGGGAACGATCGCGACGCCGCCCGGCGCGTAGCCGCCGTACAGACAGACCGTGGTGCTGCCGTCGCTGTCGATGGTGTTGTGATCGATCGTCACGTTCTTCGGCTCGTTGCCGATTTCGGCGAAGCGTCCGTTTGCCGGATCAGCGGACGAGCCCCAGCTCGTCGACACGTCGTACGCCAGGTTGTTGCGAATGACGATGTCGGACGTCTGTTCGCTGGCGGCCAGGTTGTCGTAGCCGCTGATGTTGAAGACGGCGGCGACGTGACGAATGATGTTGTTCTGCAGGGTGATGTTCTTGACGACGGTCCATGGCGCGCGGCCGCTTTGGTTGCGCGGCGTGATCTGGATCGCGTAGCCCTGCTGGCCGGCCGGCCAGTTGTTCTCGATCGTGTTGCCTTCGACGAGAACGTTCTCCACGTTCTTGAACTCGAGGAGGTTCTTCACCGTCCACGTCGCGGTCCGCCAGGCGGTCGGCTTGCTGATGTAGTTTCGCAGGAGCTGCACGTTCGACGCGACGAGGTTCGTGATGTTCGGATCGGTGCCGCCGAACAGGATGTTCTCGCCCGAGGCCTCGAGGTAGTTGTTCTCGATCAGATACGGTCCCGGACCGTTCCAGCTCGCGATCGCCTGCGTGTCTTCGTTCACGCCGTGGAAGTCCGCGAAGTACGAGTTGAGCACCTGTGTATCGCCGCTGTTCAACGCCAGCCCGCGGCGCTGGCTCCACGTCGCCGTGCCATGAAAGTAACAGCGATCGACGACCAGATGCTGCGGCACCGTCGACAGCGTGGACTGCGACGAGTCGCCCGCGCCGAACTCGACCAGGTTCGCGCTCGCGTTCGACACTGCCGGCGTGAACTCGAGGAACTGGAGCCGCCAGTAGCCGGCCGCGCCGACCGTCTTCAGCGCCGCCCCGGTCTGGTTCGATTGAATCCTCGCGAGCTTCGAAGCGTAGGAGGGCGTGATACGCACGCCGGCGGCAGGCAGTGCGCTGTCGGCCGTCGACGACCGGATCGTGATGAATGACGTGCCGGATTTCGCCGGCAGCTTGTAGTTGCCGGTGAAGGTCGCGCCGGCCTGCAGAACGATCGTGTCGCCGGGCTGTGCAGCATTGAGAGCCGCCTGGAGATCTCCGCCGGCGTTGACCGTGCGCGTCGCGGCGCTGGCACTGCCGCACACGGTGAGAGACAAAACGATACAGGTCAACGGTTTCATGCGTGCCGACGCCTGGGGCAAGCGATGAGCCAGGCGTGAGGTCGAGCTGATTGCCGAGGAGAACCGCCGAACTCTCGCGAGCGAGCTGCGGCCGTGTCAGGAGATCGAACGCAGCCGTTTGGAAGAATCTACACGGCCGCCTTCAGATGAGGCAGACGGCCAGATTTTACGTCCGCGAAATTCACCCGATACCAGTCGGATACATGTCGTCAATACATTTCCGTGCTCACGCGCGCAAAGGAGGACGACTTTGACGTTTCGAACTATGCAGTTGTGGGGCGCCGCTGCGATTGTGGCGCTTCTTCCAGGTTTCGCATCGGCCAACCCGCCTGACGATGGGACGGGTTCGACCGGTGCGACCGCCGCAGCCGCGGCGCCGGCGACCAGCGGCAGCGCGTCGGGCACCGCGCAACAGCAGGGTTCTACGAACTCGGGGGGTGACGATCCACAGCCGCCGGGAGGCCAGGTCATCGTCGAGAAATCGCCGCCACCCAGCTCGCCGCTGGCTCTTAAGGTTGGGGACGCGGAGTTGCTGATCGGCGGCTTCATGGACGCGGCCGTCATCAGCCGCGACGTCAACACCGGCAACGGCATCGGCACGTCGTTCGGTACGATTCCGTTCGGCAACACGTTCCAGGGCAACCTGCCCGAAACGAAGTTCTCGGCGCAGAACTCCCGGCTCACGCTCCAGGCGACGACGAAGGTCGGCGGTGCCGACGTCAAAGGCTATCTGGAGGTGGACTTCCTGGGCAACGCGCCGAACGGCCTCAACGTGACGAGCAACTCGAACACGCTGCGCATGCGCCTCTACTGGGTGCAGTACCGCAACAACAAGTTCGAGTTCCTGGCCGGCCAGTCGTGGAGCATGATGACGCCGAACCGCAACGGGCTCTCGCCGATGCCCGGCGACATCTTCTACAGCCAGGACTATGACACGAACTACCAAATGGGTCTCACCTGGGCGCGGACAACCGGCTTCCGCTTCATCCTGCACGGCAGCGATGCCGTCACGGCCGGGGTCGCGCTCGAGAATCCGGAGCAATATGTCGGCACCGGCGTCGTTCTGCCGGCCGCGTTCCCGGCCGCTGAGGTCGATGCGGGCGGCGTGACGACCAACGTCGCCAACCCGTATCCCGACATCATCGGCAAGATCGCTCTTGATCCGAAGACCGGGAGCACGCATCAGCATTTCGACGCCGCGGTCCTGTTCCGCGGCTACAAAACCTACAACCCGGCAAGCAGCACGACGAACACCGCCAACGGCACTGGTTACGAAATCGGCGCCAATCTGGAGCCGGTGCACAACTTCCATTTCGTTGCGACCTACTTCGGGTCGGACGGCGGCGGCCGCTACATTGCCAACACCAACCTTCCCGACTTCATCGTCAACGCCGACGGATCCATGACGACGGTGAAGAGCCGGTCGTACATCGTCGGCCCGGAGTTCGCCTTCGGAAAATCGCTGATTTACTTCTACTACAGCGAAGCCCATGCGGATCAGGCCCTGGCGACCGACACCAACGGCAAGCAAATCGGATTCGGCACGTCGGGCAACAACGTGGCGAACAACAAGATCATCGAGCCCACGATCGGCCTCACCCAGACGTTCTATCGGGATCCCAAGTACGGCGGCGTGCAGCTGATGCTGCAGTATTCACAGGTCAAACGGACACCGTTCTCCGTGCCAGCGGGAACGCCGACCGACGCGAAGGCGAACATGTTCTACATCAACGTGCGCTACGTCCTGCCGTAGCGGAAGGGGAGACGAGTGATGAAGAAACTACTTTCCGTCGCCGGGATGGCGGCGGTCGTGTTCGGGGCGACACTCTACGCACAGCAAATCAACGGTGCGGGCGCGACGTTTCCGTACCCGATCTACTCGAAATGGTTCTCGGAGTACAACAAGCTGCACCCGACTATCCAGATTAACTACCAGTCGATCGGATCGGGCGGCGGCATTCAGCAGGTGACGGCGGGTACGGTGTTCTTCGGAGCGAGCGATGGTCCGATGAATAACCAGCAGATCAGTGCGGCACCAGGCATCATGCACTTTCCGACGGTGCTCGGCGGCGTCGTGCCGGTCTACAACGTCCAGGGCGCGGGCGAGCTGAAGTTCACCGGCCAGATTCTCGCCGACATCTATCTCGGGAAGATCACGAAGTGGAACGACGCGGCGATCGCGAAAGTCAACGCTGGTGCGAAGCTGCCGGCGACCGACATCACCGTGGTGCATCGTTCTGATGGATCCGGCACCACGTACATCTGGGTCGACTATCTCTCGAAGGTATCGCCGGAGTTCAAGTCGAAAGTCGGTGTGAGCACGTCGGTGAACTGGCCGGCGGGCGTCGGCGGCAAGGGCAACGAGGGCGTGTCGGGTCTCGTGACGCAGACCCCTGGCGCAATCGGCTATGTCGAGCTGATCTACGCGTTGCAGAACAAGATCAGCTACGGCCCGGTGCAGAATGCGGCCGGCGAGTTCGTGAAGGCTTCAGTGGCGTCGGTGACCGCGGCCGCGTCTTCGGCAGCGGCGAACATGCCGGCGGACTTTCGAGTGTCGATCACGAATGCATCGGGCAAGGGCGTGTACCCGATCTCATCGTTCACCTGGCTTCTGCTCTATCAGCAGCCGAAGGACAAAGCGCAGGGCAAGGTGATGGTCGATTTCATGAAGTGGGCGCTCAGCGACGGTCAGAAGTACTGCGCTGATCTCGGTTATGCGCCGCTGCCAGCCAACGTCGTCAAGCTCGAACTCACCGCACTGGGCAAAATCAACGTGATGTAGGTCTTCTACTCGAAGGACGAGGCGAACATCCATCTGTCCGCCTCGTCCCTACGAGGGATTTGACACCGCGCCGCTGGTGTGCGACTAATATTCGTTCACATCAGCAATTGAGGGCGTGATGTTTGATGTTTGTCTCCGCAGAGCCGACCATATCCGCGAGTATTTCGTTTCCAATCGCTCAGAAGCCGGCTGGGAAGTTCGCAGTGAGGAAGACAGCACGCTGAGAAAGCACGTGTGGCACCGCGACTGGCACCGCGTCGAACGCACCCTGTCGTTGTTCCGCAGCGAAATCGCCGAGTTGAAGAGCCAGGGCTGGCAGGTCCAGACGCCGCAGCAGTAACCCTCACGTCGGAACGATTTACATTCCCGAAACATATTCGTTACACGGCCGAAATTACCACTCGATAACGTACCTGCGCTCCCATGCGCAGCAGCGAAGCCGGGTTTCGCATCGGTACGGGTTTGTTCGGCGCGGTCCTGGTCCTGATCGTCGTCGGAATCGGATTCGAGTTGTGGCGGCAGTCGATGCTGTCGATTGCCAAGTTCGGTCTCAACTTCTGGGCGACCTCGACGTGGGATCCCGTCGCGGGGCAATTCGGCGCGCTGCCGTTCATCTGGGGCACGCTGTATTCGTCACTGCTCGCCCTCCTGATCGCGACCCCGATTGCGCTTGGCATCGCGGTCTTCATTTCTGAACTGTGTCCGGCCGCGCTGCAGCAGCCGCTGGTGTTTCTCACGGAACTGCTCGCCGCGATTCCGTCGATTGTCTACGGCCTCTGGGGCATCTTCGTGCTCGTGCCGGCAGTGCGGGCACTCGAAACCTGGACGCCGCCATCGCTGAAGCAGGTTCCGCTGTTCAGCGGTCCGCCGTTCGGGATTGGCATGCTCGCGGCTGCGCTCATTTTGGCCGTGATGGTCATTCCATTCATCTCCTCGGTCGCGCGCGAAGTGCTGCGGACAGTTCCGTCGGCTCAGCGCGAGGCCGCCTACGCGCTCGGCGCCACCCGCTTCGAAGCGATCCGCGCCGCGCTGTTCTACGCGCGCACTGGCATCGTCGGCGCCGTGATGCTGGGGTTCGGCCGGGCGTTGGGTGAAACGATGGCCGTCACGATGGTCATCGGTAACAGTCCGAGAGTCAGCCTGTCGCTCTTCGCACCGCAGTACACGATGGCCTCCGTGATCGCCAACGAGTTTACCGAGGCAGCCGACCCTCTGTATGTGAACGCGCTGGTCGAAATCGGCCTGGTTCTGTTCGTCATCACCCTCGCGATTAACGTCCTCTCGCGGCTGCTCATCTGGGGCATGGCGAACGCGAATCGCCGGCCGATCGCCCCGGCAACCGACGAGGCCAAGGCGGCTGCATGAACAGGGTCGCGCGGCGCAAGTTCCTGTCGCAGCTGTTCGTCGCATTCTGCGCGCTGTCTGTGCTGCTCGCGCTCGTGCCGCTCGCGTTCATCCTGTTTTATCTGGTCAGCCGGGGCATCCAGGCGCTGAACGTCAGTTTCTTCACGCAAATGCCGCGGCCGGTTGGCGAATCTGGTGGCGGCATGGCGAACGCGATAGTCGGCACGCTGATTCTCGTAGGCATCGGCGCGATCGCCGGCGTCCCTGTGGGCATCATGAGCGGCGTGTACATGTCCGAGTATGCTGGAAGCCGATTCGCCGCTCTCATTCGGTTCGCGGCCGACACGCTCAACGGCGTGCCGTCAATCGTCGTCGGGATGTTCGCGTACGCCGTCGCCGTACTCCCGTTCAAGCAGTTCAGCGCGCTCGCCGGTGGTTTGGCTCTGGCGATCATGATGATTCCGATCATGGCGCGCACGACGGAGGAACTGCTGCTGCTCGTGCCGTCGACGATGCGCGAAGGGGCGTTGGCGCTCGGGGCCACGCGCGCGCGCGCGGTGTTCACGGTCGTGTTGCCGGCCGCGCTGCCCGGCGTCATCACGGGTGTCATGCTCGCACTCGCGCGCATCGCCGGCGAGACCGCGCCGCTGCTGTTCACGTCGTTCAACAATCAGTTCTTCTCGACGAAGCTGACGCAGCCGATCTCGTCGCTGACCGTGCAGCTCTATACGTACGCCATCTCGCCGTACGAAGACTGGCACCGCCAGGCGTGGGCCGGCGCGCTGACACTCGTGACGCTCGTGCTGCTCTGTTCGGTGCTGGCGCGCCTGGCGACGCGCCGGCTCGAGCGAATGCATGTCAGGTGATCTGGAGTCCGGAATGCCGCTGCCGACGCTGACACGGCCGACGCCGTCCGCGCGTAATCCGACGCCGACCGAACAGGCGCCGGTGAAGATAGACGTCGCGCATCTCTCGTTCTACTACGGAGCGAAGCTCGCGCTGTCCGACATCTCGATGCAGATCGGCGCGAATCTCGTGACCGCGTTCATCGGCCCGTCGGGCTGCGGCAAGAGCACGTTCCTCCGGACGCTGAACCGGATGAACGACATCATTCCCGGCGCCCGGATCGAGGGGCGGGTGCAGATCAACGGCCGCGACGCCTACGGCGCCGACGTCGACGTCGTCGCGTTGCGGCGTCAGGTGGGCATGGTGTTCCAGCGGTCCAACCCGTTTCCGAAATCGATTTTCGAGAACATCGCGTACGGGATCCGCATCAACCATCTCGCCAAGAGCAGCGCCGACATGCGCGACATGGTGGAGAAGAGCCTGCGCAACGCCGCGTTGTGGGACGAAGTGAAAGATCGACTGCACGACTCGGCGCTCGCCCTCTCGGGCGGTCAGCAGCAGCGTCTCTGCATCGCGCGCGCGCTCGCGATCGAGCCGGACGTGCTTCTCATGGACGAGCCGGCCTCGGCGCTCGATCCGATTGCCACGCAGCGGATCGAAGAACTGATTTATCAGCTGAAGAAGCAGTACACCATCGTCATCGTCACGCACAACATGCAGCAGGCGGCGCGCATTTCCGACGTGACGGCGTTCTTCTGGCTCGGGCGACTGGTCGAGGTCGGGCGGACCGACGCGATTTTCACGAGCCCGAGCGAGAAGCTGACCGAAGACTACGTGACCGGGCGGTTCGGGTAATCGACATGGCACAAGACATCCGACATTTCGCCGAAGAGCTTCAACAGTTGAAGTCGCGGCTGCTGCTGATGGGCGGCCTGGCCGAGGAGCGCGTCAGCCTGGCCGTGCGCGGGCTTGTGGAGCGCGATCGCGAGGTGATTCGCCAGGTGATCGAAGGCGACGAAGAGCTGAACCAGATGCAGCTGGAGGTCGACGATCGCTGCTTCAAGCTCCTCGCGTTGTATCAGCCGATGGCGATCGACCTGCGCACGATCGTCGCCGCCGTGAAGATCAACAGCGATCTCGAGCGCGTCGGCGACCTGGCCGTCAACATCGGCGAGGCCGCCGAGCGGTACGTCTCGCATCCGCCGGTCAAGCCGCTGATCGACCTGCCGCGCATGGGCGCGCTGGCGCAGCGGATGCTGCGCGAAGCGCTCGACGCGTTCGTGTCGGGCAATATCCTGGCCGCGCGGGAAGTGCTGACGCAGGACGATGTGCTCGACGGGTTGAAAGATCAGATTTTCCGCGAGTTGCTCACCTACATGCTGGGCGATCCGCACACGATCGAAGGGTCGATCGATCTGATCCTGATCTCGCGCCACCTCGAACGGATTGGCGATCACGCAACCAACATCGCCGAGGACGTGATCTTCATCGTCGAGGCCCGCGACGTGCGGCATCACGCGGACGAACGTGGGTGAGCGCGGACGAGCGGCCTTTTTCGACGACGCGATTCCGTTTCGACGACGAGCGCTCTGTTTTGCCCGGCGAATGTCGGACGCCGCGCCTCCTCTTTGGACGTACCGGCCGTTTTTCTGAGGCCCTGAGTAGACGTTCGACGGCCAACGAGCGCGCCTTCGCCGATGTTCTACCGATTCGACGTCTCGCCCCAGCCGAGGCGGCCGGGTGCTGCGTTCCAGAGACGCTCGCGGACGGTGATTCGGTGCGTCCGCGCGTCGATCGTCGCGACCTGAAACGAAAGCCGGCTTTCATCGCTCGCGGACTGCGCGCCTTTCATCGGCGAATCGACGCGGAATACGTGCAGCCGCAGCCGATGCGAGGGACCGCTCCACTCGTAGAACTCGTTGTAATTCGAGTTGCCGTGAAAGTAGGCGAGGACGTTTGGGTGCCGCGCGAGAAAGTCTTCGAGCGCGCGCTGCTCGAGCAGTGTCGGCGTGTCGATCGTCGTGCCGTCCTCGAGCTCGTCCGCGAGCAGGTTTTCGAATCGATCGTGATCGTTCAGATCGTGCGACCCGTTCGGGTTCAGCAGATGCTTCGCTTCGACGTCGGGCTGATCGTGCGTGACGATCACGACGGGCCGGTCTGCGGGAACCGCCGCGAGGTCGCGGTCCATCCATCGCCGCGCGCGAGAATCCGGCCACACCTGGACGAACACGAAATGCACGCCGCCGATGTCGCGTGACGTCAGGACCGTGTCGGCCCCGTAGCGGTACGTCGCGCTGGTTCGCGGCACCGCCGGATGCATCATCAAGTTGAAGATGCCGGCCATGGCGCTCGTGTCGACGCGCGGACTCATCGGCTTCCAGAATCCGACAGCGTCAGATGCGTCGTGGTTGCCGGGAACGACGAAGACCGGTGTCTTCGCTCCGGTCCGGTCGGTCGTCGCGAGACGGTCGACGTAGTCCGCCACAAACTCCCGCCACGACTGTGCCGCCGGCTGAATTGCGACGCCGTCGATGACTTCTTCGCGGTTGGCCACGTCGCCGCCTTCGGCGAGAAAGTCGATCGCGCCGACCGCATCTCCAGCGCCGAGCCCACCGTCCGCTGGAAAGCGCGCCGTCGGTAGCGTATTGACCGCCGCCACGAGCGCTCCGTTCACGGCGCGCGCGTTGACGTTGGCGTGGCCGCGGAACTCGAGCCGCGTCAGGCCGTAATGGGCGTCTGAAGTGAAGACGAATTGAACAGTGCCAGGTGCCGACCGCCGAGTGCCGGGTGCGGGGAACTGAGTGCCAGGTTCGGGTGCCGCGAGCACGGCGACCGCCGCGGTCGCGACAACGAGACGACTGAACACGCCGCGATGCTAGCGGCGGCATGTAACAGTCGTGTGTCGCTAGACCGTCGTCCCCGGCTGAATGATGCCGTCCTTCGGCACGATGACGATGCCGTCGCGGATGTAGTACCCGTGGCCGTCGGCGTGTTGCACGCCAGCAGCGTTGACGAGTCGCGCGCCTTCGCCGATCCGAGCGTTCTTGTCCACGATGACGCGGTCGAGGACGACGTCGCGCCCAATGCCGAGCCGAGGCGCCGCGCCGCGCGTCGGCGCTTCGTCGTCGGTCTCGAAGAAGTCGGCGCCCAGGAGTACCGAACGGCGGATCGTCGCACCGGCCTGCACGTTGGTGCGGATGCCGACGATCGATTCCTCGATCGTGCTGCCGCGATCGACGAAACAGCCCTCGGCGACGATCGCGTCGCGGATCGTGCAGTCGCCGAAGCGCGCGGCCGGCAGGAAGCGCGGATGCGTGTACATCGGGCGCCGCGGATCGTAGAAGCGGAACGGCGCACCCGGACGCGTGAGCATGATGTTGGCCTCGTAGAACGCGCCGATCGTCCCGACGTCCGCCCAGTAGCTGCGGAACAGATACGCGCTCACTTTGTAGCGGTCGAGCGCTCTCGGAATGATCTCTTTGCCGAAGTCGGTTGCGGAATCGGCCTCGAGCAGTTCGAGCAGAACGTCGCGCGAGAAGACGTAGATGCCCATCGACGCCATGAACGGCCGCTCCGCGGAATGTCCGCCAAATACCGCACCGGTCGGGATGCTTTGGCCGAGCTCGAGCAGACGCTCGCGCTTCGGCTTCTCTTCGAACGCGACGATCTGGCCGTTGCGGTCGAATCGGAAGATGCCCATCGCCGACGCATCCTCGATGGGGACGGGCTGCGCCGCGATGGTGATGTCGGCGCGACGATCGCAGTGCGCATCGACCAGCTCCGAGTAGTCCATCCGGTAGAGATGATCGCCGGCGAGAATCAGATAGTAGTCGGCGTCGTAGCGGACGAAATGCCGCGCGGCCTGACGGACGGCATCGGCGGTTCCCTGATACCAGTTCGGGTTGTCCGGCGTCTGCTCGGCCGCGAGGATCTCGACGAACCCCTGGCTGAAGACATCCATGCGATAGGTCTGCGCGATGTGCCGGTTCAGCGACGCCGAGTTGAACTGCGTCAGGACGAAAATGCGCCGGACGTCGGCGTGCAGGCAGTTGCTGATCGGAATGTCGATCAGGCGGTACTGCCCGCCGATCGGCACGGCCGGCTTCGATCGCTGGTGGGTGAGCGGAAACAGCCGCGAACCCTGGCCGCCGCCGAGGATGAGTGCGAGCACTTCGTTGGTTGTAAACACGGTGTAAATGGATCTGCTAGAATGCCTCGCCCGATGCGCTGGCGTCTGATCCCTCGCGAAGAAAAATTCTACGCCGACTTCCTTGCCATGGCCGACGAACTGGAGCGGGCCTCCGGCCTGCTCGAAGAAATGCTTGCGTCCGCCGTGCCGGACTGGAGCAAGGCCGATCGGATCAAGGAGCTCGAGCACCGCGGCGACGTGCTGACGCACGAGCTGATGCAGCGCCTCAACCGCACGTTCGTCACGCCGATCGACCGCGAGGACATCCACGCGCTGGCCAGCTCGCTGGACGATGTCATGGACGCGATCGACGATGCCGCGGGCCTCATCCGACTCTACCACCTCGAGGACGTGCGCGACGGGGCGCGCGATCTGGCGAAGACGATCTCGGCGAGCGTCCGCGAGGTGCGCCGCGCGTTGTCCGTGCTCGAAGAGATGAAAGGCGTCGCCCCGCACGCGGTCGAGATCAACCGCCTGGAGAACGAGGCCGACCGCATTCATCAGCAGGCGGTGAAGCATCTGTTCGAGAGCGAGACGAACCCGGTAGCGATCCTCAAGTGGAAGGAAACGCTCGACTACCTCGAGGAAGCCGTCGACAGGTGCGAGGACGTCGCGAACGTCATCGAGACCGTCATCGTCAAGCACGGCTGATCGACACTCTTTACCGCGTCATGCTCCCCGTCGTCGCCGCCCTGATCCTCGTCGCGCTGACCTTCGACTTCCTCAACGGCTTTCACGACGCCGCGAACTCGATCGCGACCGTGGTGTCGACACGTGTCCTGTCGCCCGCCAAAGCGGTGATATGGGCCGCGTTCTTCAACTTCATCGCGGCGTTCGGGTTCGGCACTGCTGTGGCAACGACCATCGGAGCAGGGATGATCGACGTCAGGGTGGTCACTTTCGCCGTCGTGTTCGCCGGACTCACGGGTGCCATCGTCTGGGACGTGATCACCTGGTACTTCGGCCTGCCCACGAGCTCGTCGCACGCGTTGATGGGCGGGTACGCGGGCGCGGCGGTCGCGCGCGCCGGATGGGGCGTCATCATCGCCGCGGGCTGGTCGAAGACGCTGCTGTTCATGGTGCTCTCGCCGGTGATCGGGATGCTCGCGGGGCTGTCGCTCATGACGCTGATCACGTGGACACTCCGCGGCACGCCGCCGGGCACCGTCGATCACTGGTTTCGACGTCTGCAACTCGTGTCGGCCGGCGCCTTCAGCCTGAGCCACGGCTCCAACGACGCACAGAAGACGATGGGGATCATCGCGGGATTGCTGCTGGCGGCGGGCTACATCCCGACATTTCACATCCCGATCTGGGTGATCCTGTCGGCTCACACGGCGATTGCGCTCGGAACGTTGTTCGGCGGCTGGCGTATCATCCACACGATGGGATCGAAGATCACCAAGCTGCAACCGGTCGGCGGCTTCGCCGCGGAAACCGGCGCGGCGATTGCGGTCTTCACAGCGACGTTCCTCGGCGTCGGCGTCAGCACGACGCACGCGATCACCGGATCGATCATGGGCGTCGGTGCGACGCGACGGCTGTCAGCCGTGCGCTGGGGTGTCGCCGGACAGATCGTGTGGGCGTGGCTGCTGACGATCCCGGCCGCGTTCGGGATCTCGGCGGCAACCTACTTTCTGCTGCGACTCGGCGGCGCGCGCTGAGAGCCAGTGCGCGGCGCTGTCCTTTCCGTCGCGCTGCTGACCGCCGGTCCGGTACTCGCGCAATCCGCAGATCCGCTCGCGCCGCTCGCCTTCCTGGCCGGCGACTGGCGCGCGATCGACACGGCGCCGGGCGAGCGCGGCGCCTTCACGTTCACGTTCGACGTGCAGCGGCACGTCCTCGTTCGCACGAACGAAGCCGTGTACGACGCAACCGCTACGCGCGAGGCGTCGCGTCATGACGATCTGATGATCGTGTACATGGACAACGGGTCGATGAAGGCGGATTACTTCGACAGCGAAGGGCATGTGATCCGCTATGCCGTGCACGCGACGACGAACGAGGTGACGTTCGTGAGCGATCGGGATCCGAAGGGTCCGCGCTATCGCCTGTCGTACACGCTCGCGTCGGACGGCGTGTTGAGCGGATCATTCGAGATCGCCACGCCCGACGCCCCGGACGCGTTCAAGCCGTATCTGACGTGGAAGGCGCGCAGGCAGCCCTAGCAGGCTGCTGACGCACCGGCACCAACGTCTTCGGCACCTCAGGCACCTCAAGACTACGGCACGTACGCGATCGCATCGATCTCGATGCGCAGCCCTTCGTGCGGCAGCGCTGCCACCTGCACGGTCGTCCTCGCCGGACGGTGAGCGCCGAACGCCTTCGTATACACCGCGTTCATTTTCTGGAACTCGCGCATGTCGGTGAGAAACACGCCGCACCGCAGCACGTGCTGCAGGCTCGAACCCGCGGCTTCGAGAATCGCCTGCACGTTCTTGAGGCACTGCGTCGCCTGACCTTCGATATCGTCCGCCTGCCGGCCCGTCGAAGGATCGGTCGCGCCCTGGCCCGACACGAACACGAGACGTTCGAAACCCATGCCGGGCGAGTAGGGACCGGCCGGCGCCGGCAGGTTCGGGGCGAGGACGGGACGATGACTCATGACCGCTCCTTCTCTGGAATCGTCACGACGAAGCGCGCACCGCCGCCGGACCGATTCTCCGCATAGACGGCGCCGCCGTGCAGTTCGACGAGATGTTTGACGATGGCGAGCCCGAGCCCGGTGCCGCCGGGATCCCGCGCGCGCGATTTGTCGACACGATAGAAACGTTCGAATACCCGCGACAGATCCTGCTCGGGAATCCCCGGGCCTTCGTCCGACACGGTGATCTCCGTCAGCGCGTCGCGCCGTGCCGCGCCCACGGTAATCGTGGTCTGCCCGGGCGAATAGTTGATGGCATTCGTGACGAGATTCCGGATCGCGTCGTGCAGCTTCGCGGGATCGGCGTGGAGCGTTTCGGCGCCAGGCGCGACGTCGACGGTGATGTACTGCCCGCGCGCCGCCGCCTGCGGCGACACGTCAGTGATGACGCCGTCGACGAGTCGCCGCGTGTCGCAGGCAACGAGGTCGAGCGACTCCTGCTTCGCGTCGAGACGCGCAAGGCGCAGCAGGTCCATGACGAGCCGCTCCATCCGCAGCGCGTGACGGCCGATGATCTCCACGAACCGCTTCCGCTCGTCCGCATCCGCATCATCGTCGGCCAGCGCTTCGACGTAGCCGCGGATCGCCGTCAGGGGCGTGCGCAGCTCGTGCGACACGTTGGCGACGAAGTCGCGCCGGATCTGATCGGCGCGCTTGAGATCCGTGATGTCGTGCAGCACGACGACCGCGCCGTAGTTGGCGGCGCCGGCGGTCGGCGCCGCGCGCGCGATGATCGTCCGCTGCGGATCGCGCGGCGGGGTGAACTGCAGCGGTTCCGGCCGTCTATGCGTGAGCACGGCGGCGACGAGCTCGGCGATGGACGGCAGTCGGATCGTCTCGACGTACGGACGCCCGATCGCCGGCGCGTCGATGCGCAGCATGCTGCACGCGGCGTTGTTGACGAGCTGCAACCGTCCCTCGGCATCGACGACGATCACGCCTTCGACCATGCCGACGAGGATCGCTTCCATGCGCGAGTGATCGCGCGCCTGTTCCTCGAGGCGCCGGCCGATTTCCTGCACCGACTGGTTCAGCGCCCGCGCCACGTCGCCGATTTCGTCGTCGCCGAAGCCGAGTGTCGGCGGCGTCAGGTCGCCGCTCTGATACCGGCGCGCCACGGCAGCCACGCGCCGGACGCGTTTGCCGATCCGAAACGAGAAGATCGCGGCGATGCCGATGGCGCCGACGAGCGCGAGGCCGAGCGCCGTAGCGGTCGCGGTGCCGACCGACGCGAGCTGCTGTCGGACGTCGGTCAACGGCAGCGCGACGCGGACGAAGGCAATCGCCGGATGCGTGACCGGCACGGCGACGTAGAGCATGTCGATCTTCAGGGTGTCGCTGTAGCGCCGCGCCTGGCCGAGCCCCGTCGCGCGCGCTTGGACGACTTCCGGCCGCTGGCCGTGATTCTCCATCCCCGCGACGCCTTCGAGCGTTTCCGACGAATCGCCGACGACCACGCCGGTCGACGCGATGAACGTGACACGCGTGCCGAGCAGCCGGCCGATGCGAGTCGCCTCGTCCTCGAGCTGCGGGACGGTCCGCAGCTGTGTGTCGCGCGCGAGCAGATCCGCGGCGAGGCGGGCCTCGGCCACGAGCGTGTTCTCGATCCGCTGATTCAGCTGACGTCGTGTCGCCGTGGCGAAGAAGATGCCGGCCAGTGCGAGCCCGAGCACAGAGGCGCCGAGCGTGGCGACGAAGAACGTGGATTGGAAGGTCTTCATGCGGACGGCGGTGGGTCGACGAGCTTGTAGCCGAATTGTTTCACCGTGACCAGCGCGTCGCTCAGCAGCGGCAGCTTCTCGCGCAGACGGCGTACGTGGACGTCGACGGTGCGCGTCCCGCCCGTGTAGCGGTAGCCCCAGACGTCGGCGAGCAGCACGTCGCGCGACAGCACGCGCCCGCGATGTTCGAGGAGGTACGAGAGCAGCAGGAATTCCTTCGCCGTGAGCGCGATCTCGCGGCCGGCGATCGCGACGAGATGGCGGTCGGCGTCCACGGCCAGCGGTCCATAGCGGAGCGGTGTCCCGGCCGTCGACTTCTCGCGATGGATGCGACGGAGCAGCGCGCGCACGCGCGCCACGAGCTCGCCTGGACTGAACGGCTTGGCGACGTAGTCGTCGGCGCCGAGCTCGAGGCCGACGATGCGATCCGACTCTTCGCCGCGCGCGGTCAACATGATCACCGGGATCGACGACGTCCGCGGCTCGCTGCGCAGGCGGCGGCACACCTCGAGGCCCGCGATCTGCGGCAGCATCAGGTCGAGGACGATCAGGTCGGGGAGGCGTGTCGCCACGGCTTCCAGCGCCGCGCGGCCGCTGGCGACCCGGTCCACCACGAATTCGGCCTTCTCCAGATAGCGGACGATGAGCTCGGCGATGTCGGGATCGTCCTCGACGACGAGGATCCGCGTCGGCATCGGGTCAATAGTACAATCCACTCATGCGTTCAGCCATCGCCTTCGTCCTGTTTTCAACCATCGCGTTCGCGCAGAGCGCGCCCTCCTTGCAGTTCAAGGGGCAGGGGAGCGCCCACGCCGCGGTCGCGGCGTCGCCCGCCGCGGTCGACGCCGCGCCCGGAGGCAAAGTGGCGCTGACGCTCGACGTCGCGCCGAAACCGGGTATCCACGTGTACGCGCCCGGCACGCAGGACTTCATTCCGATCGAGTTGAAGCTCGATGCAAAGCCGGAGTTCAAAGCTGGAAAGACCGTGTACCCGAAGTCGGAGCTGATGACGTTCGGGGACGAAAAAGTGCCTGTGTTTCAGAAGCCGTTCAAGCTGACGAACGACGTCACGCTCACGAAGAGCGCAAAAGCTGGTTCGACGGTCACTGTGTCGGGCACCGTGCATCTGCAGGCGTGCGACGACAAGGTGTGCTACCCGCCGGAGAACGTGCCGGTGAGCTGGACCGTCAACGTGAAATGAAAATAGGTAATTTTCAGAGCAGTCTTCCGAGAAGCGGATAGCCCCAGAAGACGCCGAGCGCAATCGACGCGCAGCCGACCGCGAGCGACAGGCCGCGCAGGACGCGTCGATTGGCGCCGGCACGCGCCAGCGGCCAGCCGAGCAATCCGGACAACGCCGCCATCCCGATCGTCGATCCAAGGCCGAAGAGCAGCATGTACGCGATCCGCGACGCCGTCGTCGGCAGCGTGGCGAGGACCAGCGCGGTCAGCGCGCCGCTGCCGGCGAGGCCATGGATCGCGCCAACGATCAACGGCCGACGCGCCACCGTCCAGTGTCCGACATGGATGTGCTCGGGCGTGCCCGGGTGCACGTGCACGTGATCGCCGTGATGATGTGTGTGGACGGGCCCCGCTGATGCCTCCCGCGTCGCGAGGTAGATCGCGCGCGCGCCGAGCGCGATCAGCATCAGCGCGACGAACAGCTCGAACAGATCCGCCGCGAATGCCGGCATCTCCGCACGCAACAGCACGAGCCCCGCGCCGACGACGAGCAGCGACAGCGTGTGACCGAGTCCCCAGCAGGCGCCGAGCAGCGCCGCGCGCACGCTGTTTCGTTCGTGCGTGACGAGCGTCGACACCGCGGCGAGATGATCGGGTTCGAGCGCGTGGCGCATCCCGAGCAGCGACCCGAGACCGGAACTGGCCAGGAGCTCGAGGACAGGCATCCTGCAAAATATTGTATG
>Ga0335085_10006534_pt1 | contig 18355 bp, 11 predicted proteins | sample Lox_Sample_45_FD_206712 | JGI IMG/M metagenome (GOLD analysis project Ga0335085, IMG submission 206712) | Soil microbial communities from Loxahatchee National Wildlife Refuge, Florida, United States - Lox_Sample_4.5 | ecosystem: Environmental > Terrestrial > Soil > Wetlands | place: USA...
GGCTCGAAGATCCGGCGCTGGTGACCGGCCGGGGCCGTTTCACCGCCGATCTGCCGGCCGCGCATCATGTTCGCTTCGTTCGCAGCGCCGTCGCATCGGGCCGCATCATCGCGATCACAGCGCCCGCCGGAGCGCGGATCGTCCGCGCCGACGAACTCGGCAGCGTCGGCGCCATCCGGCCGATGCTGCACAAGTTCAATTATCAGCCGGTCGAGCAACCGCTGCTGGCAAAAGGCGTCGTCCGCTTTGTCGGCGAGCCGATCGCCGCCGTCGTCGCAGCGACGCCGGCCGAGGCGGAGGACCTCGCCGAGCGGGTCGCTGTCGAAATCGAGGAACTGCCCGCCGCCATCGACGCACGAGATGCGCTCAAGCCCGGCGCGCCGCTGGTCCACACCAATATTCCCACCAATGTCGTGGTCGAAGGCCGCGTCAAGACGCCAGGGTTCGACACGGCGGTCGCGCAAGCGCATCGCCTCGTCCGCGTCGACCTGCGCTCACGCCGCCAGAACGCGACACCGCTCGAAGCGCGCGCCGCACACGCGGCGTTCGATCTCGCTTCCGGTCGCATTACGCTGACTTGCACCACGCAAATGCCGCATCTGGTACGCACAGCGGTGGCCGATGTCCTCAAATTTCCCGAAGCCGATCTGCGCGTGATGGCGCCCGATGTCGGCGGCGGTTTCGGCCAGAAAATGTCGCTGCCGTCCGAATATGTCGTGCTGGTGTGGCTCGCGCGGCAATTGCGCGACACGGTGGCCTGGAGCGAGGACCGCCGCGAGAATCTGATCGCCGGGTTTCACAGCCGCGACCAATATGTGCATCTCGAAGGCGCGTTTGATCCGGACGGCAAACTGCTCGCGCTTTCGACCGACATCCTCGCCAATATCGGCGCCTATTCATGCTTTCCGACCACCTGCGGCGTCGAGCCGCTGATGGCCATGGCGGAAATGCCGGGACCTTACGACGTGCGCGCCTATGCCTGCGTGGCGCGCGGCGTCGCCACCCACACCTGCCCGATGGCGCCCTATCGCGGCGTGTCGCGTCCCGTCATCACTGCCGCGATCGAGCGGCTGATGGACAAGGCCGCCGCCGCATTCGATCTCGACCCGGTTGAAATCCGTCGGCGCAATCTGATCGCGCAATTTCCCTACACGTCGGCGACCGGCCTCGTCTTCGATGAAGGAAGCTACAAGGCGGCGCTGGAGCAGGCGGCGGCCCGCAGCGATTTGCCGGCATTTCGCGCCCGCCAGCGCGCGGCGCGCGAGTGCGGCCGCTATCTCGGCATCGGCTTTGCCACGTTCTCGGAGCGCACCGGCTACGGCAGCCCTGCCTTCGCGGCGCGCGGCATGGCGATCACGCCCGGCTGGGAGACCGTGGAGATCACCATGGACCCTTCCGGTCTTCTCGAAGCCCGCATCGGCGCAAGCCCGCACGGCCAGGGACTGCGCACGACGCTGGCGCAGATTATCGCCGAGGAAATCGGCGTCGCACCGCAGCACATCCGCGTCATCCACGGCGACACCGACCGCACCCCCTACGGCTGGGGCACGTTCGCCAGCCGCTCGCTGGTCATATCGGGCGGCGCCTCGATGCTGGCGGCGCGGAAAATCCGCAGCAAGCTTCTCACCATCGCCAGCCACGTGCTTGAAGCCGCGCCCGACGACATCGTACTCGAAGACGGCAACGCTAGTGTTCTCGGCACCGATCGCACGGTGCCGATCGTCGCGCTGGCGCGGGCCGCCTATCACGAGACGCACAGCTTCAAGGGCGCGATCACGCCGGGCCTGCGCGAAAGCGCCGACTACGATCCCTCAGGCACCTTCGCCAATGCCTGCCACGTGGCGATTGTCGAGGTCGACATCGCCACCGGTCGGGTCACGCTCGAAAAGTTTCTCGCGGTGGAAGATGCCGGCCGCATCATCAATCCGATGATCGCCGACGGCCAGGTCCACGGGGGCATCGCCCAGGGCATCGGCAACGCGCTGTTCGAGGAAGTGATCTACGACGACGCCGGCAACATCCAGACCGCGACGCTCGCCGACTACACGCCGCCGACCGCGCACGAAATTCCGCCGATCGAATTGCACCACATCGAGACACCGACCGATGCCAGCATCACCGGCGCCAAGGGCCTCGGCGAAGGCGGCGCCATCGGTGCGCCGGCGGCGGTGCTCAACGCTGTGAACGATGCGCTGGCGCCGTTTCACGTCGCGATCGACGAAATGCCGGCCACGCCGCAACGCATCCGCGCGGCGTTGCGCAAGGTGCTGCAGCCGGAGAACGCGGCTCAATTGTGCGTGTAGGCGTAAGCCTTCTTCACCAAATCCGGCGGCGTCGCCAGAAACTCTCCGAACCGGCGCGTGACCTCCTCGCCTGATTTGGCTTGCAGTGTGATCTGCATCGGCTTGCCGGCTTCGATGGTGCGGGGATCCTTCGCGGTCTCGATCAGCGCCGTGCGTAACGCCGCAACGCGCTCGGACGGTGTACCAGGGGGTGCGGCGAGCGGCCGCGTGATCAGCGAAGGACCGAACACGAGCTGGGCGACCTTGCGCATCTCGTCGGTTTTGATGACATCCATGATCGGCGTCGCGTCGGGAAACAGCGGCGATTTCTCGCCGAACGCGATCTGCACGAAGATGTTGAGATCGCCGGACTTGAACTGCTGCATGTAGGAGCCGCGCACCGAGGATTCGAACAGGCCGCAGGTGCCGTCCATCTCGCCGCGTTCCATCGCCAGCATGATCTCGCGCGTGCCGTTATAGCCGCTCACCACTTTCACCGGCGCGCCGAGCGCGTTCTTGAAAAACGTCGGATAGAGCGACGGATCGGTGCCCGGCCCGGTCGAGCCGAAGCTCACTGTCTTCTTCGCCGCGATGAGGTCAGGCAAGGTCTTGATGCCGACGCCGGCGCCCTTCCAGACGCCGCACGACAGCACGTCGGTATCCATACTGCCGATCCAGGCGAACTTGTCGGCCGCGAACAGCGCCTGCTTGTCGCCGTAAAGCGATTCCAGCGCCACGTCGGCGGTGAACACGCCGAGCGTCAAGCCGTCCTTCGGCACCGTGTTGTAGATCGCGTTGGCGACCTTGAGGCCGCCGCCGCCGGGCACGTTCTGCACGATCACCGTCGGCTTGCCGGGAATGTGGTCGCCGAAATACTGTGCGAACAGCCGGGTGGTGATGTCGTAGCCGCCGCCCGGGCCGTAGCCGACCTCGATGGTGAGGGTCTTGCCGCTATAGAAGTCGGCGACATCGTCCGCGCGCGCCGGCGCGGCAATCACCGCCGCCAGCGCGGCAAGTCCGAAGACCTTTGCCGCCCAACCCTTCGACCCCGGAAATTTCGTCTTCATGCCGGCCGCTCCCGCGCGGAAACAATGGCGAGCCACAAATAGACGGCCAGCAGCGCCGCTTCGAGCAGCACGACGATGATGCTGCCGCCATAGACTTGCGGAAACACCACCTCGACCACCGCCATCGACACCACCGATGTGAGCCATACCACCGCGCCCCACGCCGCCGCGAGCCACAGCCCCACGGCGGCGACCAGGTCGAGCACGGCGAAAAACACCGTCGCCGACTGCCAAGCCACACTATGCGCCTCGAAGCCGTCCTCGGGAGATGCGCCGATGCCGCAGACTTGCGCCCAGTGATAGAGGCCCTTGACTAACGAGACCGCGGCCATCACGCGCAGGAACATGACGAGAAATTCGGTCCACGACCCGGCGGCGCTCGGGCCCTTGCCCGCGCGCACCGGCTCCAGCATGTCGCTCGGCCGCGTCGGCCGCCGCTGCGATTGATCGCTCATCCCGGTTCCAGTTGGCTTGAGCCCCCAAGGCGAAGCCGCCAGGAGCGATAGAGGCGGGCCGCCGGGGCGTCAACGCTCGCCCACCCGCCCGGCAGTGGCGGGACTCGTCTGGAACGGGTAAAAAGAGGGACCTGCCAGATCGGAGAGCGCTCATGGCGACCAAATTCGGCCGACCGCTCGAACGCCGCCTCGCGCCCGTCGCGGCCGAAGCGCCTGCCGACCACCTTGATCTCGCCATTCGCCCGCGCCGCAACCGCCGCGCCGAATGGGCGCGGCGCATGGTCCGCGAGACCGTGCTGACAACCGACGACCTGATCTGGCCCCTGTTCCTGGTCGACGGCAGCAAGGTCCGCGCGCCGGTCGAATCGATGCCCGGCGTCGAGCGGCTCTCCATCGACGAGGCCGTGCGCGCGGCGGAGCGCGCGGCGAAGCTGACGATCCCCTGCCTTGCTCTGTTTCCCTATACCGATCCGCAGCGCCGCGACGATGACGGCAGCGAAGCGCACAATCCGGACAATCTGGTCTGCCGCGCCATCCGCGCCATCAAGCGGGAAGTTCCGGAGATCGGTATTCTTTGCGACGTCGCGCTCGATCCCTATACCAGTCACGGCCATGACGGGCTGCTGCGCGACGGCATCATCCTCAACGACGAAACCGTCGCCGTCCTGGTCCGGCAGGCGCTGGTCGAAGCCGACGCCGGCTGCGACATCATCGCGCCGTCCGACATGATGGATGGCCGCGTCGGCGCTATCCGCAGCGGGCTCGATGCGGCCGGCTTCGTCGACGTTCAGATCATGGCTTATGCGGCAAAATATGCGTCCGCCTTCTATGGGCCGTTCCGCGACGCCGTCGGCTCAAGCGCGACGCTGATCGGCGACAAGCGCACCTACCAGATGGATCCGCCGAACAGCGACGAGGCGCTGCGCGAGGTCGAACTCGATCTCGCCGAGGGCGCCGACATGGTCATGGTCAAGCCCGGCATGCCCTATCTCGACGTACTGCAACGGGTGAAGGCGACCTTTGCGGTGCCGACATTCGCCTACCAAGTGTCGGGTGAATATGCGATGATCATGGCCGCCGTGGCGAATGGCTGGCTCGATGGGAACAAGGCCATCATGGAGAGCCTGATCGCTTTCAAGCGCGCGGGCGCCGATGGCGTGCTGACCTACTTTGCAGCGGGGATAGCGGAAAAGCTGAAAAAGAGCGGCAGCTAAACCGTTGCCGCCGGTGATGCCGGCAGCGAGGCGGGGTGTCATGCGGAAGGACGAGGATCACGTGCGGCGCTACGCGCCGCTGCTGGCGCGGATGATCGTTGTGGTGGCGGTGGTCGTCGCCGTTCCGGTGGTGTTGTGGACCATCACCGCGTTCATGCGCGTCTATGTGGCGCCGCCCAAGCTGCCGACCTTCCGCACGCTCGCCGCGACGAACCTGATCACGCCGGCCGACAACGCCGACGCGCCAGCCCAAACGCCGCCCGCCGCTGCCACGCCCGCCGCGACGGCAACCAACGACACGTCGCCGCAAGCCGCGGTGCCGCTTGCAACAGCTTCGGCAATGGCGCCCGCGGCGCCGAGCGCGCCTTCTCCCCCGCCGCCCGCGCCGGCCTTCGCCGATAAAGGCGACAAGCTTGCCCCGGCACCGGCACCGGCACCAGCTTTGGCGCCAAAGGTCCTCGATTCGCCGGCGCCGCCGGAAACACCCGCTCCGGTCATGGCCGACAACATTGCGATGCCGGCGCCGACCGAGCCGGCGCCTAGCGCCACGCCGGTTGTTGCCGCCGATCCGCAGCCCGGTTCGATCAACGCGGAAGCCGAACCAATCCCTCCGGGCGAGCCGCTCACCGGCCCCGTCCCGCTGCCGCATCCGCGGCCCCATGTTCTGGCGATGGCCGACAGCGTCATCCCAATGCCGCGGCCGCGGCCGGCGGCAGCCGCCGATGCGGCACCCGGCGCCGGTGAAGAAGTGCCGTTCTGGAAGAAGCTGTTCGGGAACGGCAATGGCGGCAACACCGGCAACGAGAACAATACCGGCAACGGCAACACCAACTAAGCGACGCGCCGAACCCGTCCTCGCCGCCGATTGCGGTCTTTTGGAGAGACCAGTCCGCTATGCCGCGCGGCCTTCCTGGGTCGCCATCGATGTTGCGCATGACGCCGAGAAATTAAGCGCTGCGCCATCAAGCGAGCGGCGTATCTCCAGAGCTGCGGGCGCAAATGCAGAGCCCAGTGGCAGCGTGAACGCAAAACCGTGACGGCCGCTGCCGAGGCCGGCTTTTTCCAAATCTTCCCGGTAGCAGTTCGCCAGGGCGCGGCCGATGAGCTGCCCGGCAGCAAAGATATCCAGAAGCACCGGCGCTTCAGGATGATCGAGGTTTTGGGCCCAGCCCTCGATATGGTGCGGGCTGACGAGATCGACATAGCCGCGCAGCTGGCCGATCCCCTGGGCGCTGCGCTTCGTTCGCCGCCCGGCACGCAACGCGATGCGCCGCCGCACCGCCTCGACCTCATAGCCGTCGCGGCAGCGCGGCACGCAATATTGCGCCGGGCACGCCTGAGCATCGGGGTAGAGGCGCTGGAATTCGTGCGCGTTCTGAAACATGCCGCGGCTGTCGTCGTCGACGAAGCTCTCCGACGGCGCGCCCTCGGCGATGATCACGTCGTGACTGTCGAGTTCGACGTGAAAATATTCGACCTTGTCGAGGCGGCCGGCACGCATGATCGACACGCCATCGACCAGGTCGTTCGCCTCGATCAACACCCCTTCGAGATACATCGCATGACGCGGCGAGACGCAAAGATCGCGGCGCGGGATATTCTCGCCGAGCACACCGGCTTTGATGCGGATCGGCAGCAGATCCGGCCGGCCCATGAGGAAACGGCCGCCGTAACTGCGCCGGCCGATCCACTTGATGGGACGCGCTGCTCCCGATGCCGTCATGACCTTGTCGCCGATCGCCAGGCTCTCGACCGGGCGTTCGCCGCAATCGGTGAGGATCAGCGTGCCGCGGCAATAGCACGCCATCTTGCCCTCGGTGATGTCGGTTCCGGTGCCGGAACTGTCGGCCGTCAAATAGAAGAAATCGCCGGCAAACTTTTGGTGCGGATTGAAGTCGAGCTGGTAGGTGCTGCCGCCCTCCGTCACCGTCAGGACGTTGGTCGCGTAATCCATGTCAATGTGGCTGCCGGCGATGTTTCCGCTCGAGGCGAGGTCGATGGTGTCACCGGCGACAAAGCCGTCGATCGTATTGCCCGGCATCGTCGTGCCGTCGATCTTCAGCGTCGGATCGCCGGCAAACGTGATCGCGCCGGAGCCGGCGGCGTCCGGATTGCCTAATTCCAGCGTTCCGGAATCGATGGTGACGCCGCCGCTGAAGGTGTTGTCGCCGTCGAGCGCAACGGTTCCGCCGCCGCCGATGATCACGCCGCCGGCCGAGGCGCCGTCGCTGATCGTACCGGCGAACGACGAGACCACCGCGCTTGTCGGGGCGATGGTCAGAATGTGGCCGTTCAGCACGACCGAGGTGCTATTCGATGCGTTGTCCGACAGCGAAGCGACCTTATTGTCGGCGTCGAGCACGAGACCGGCGGTCTGCGAATCCACCGCGCCACCGACCCGGCCGAGCGTGACCCCGCTCGAATTGGCGATGGCATTGGCGACGCCAAGCGTCAGCGTGCCGGCTTCGACGTAGGTCGCGCCGGTATAGGCCTGAACGGCGTCGATGGTGACGTTGCTGTTGGCGGCGTTGTCGTTGGTGCTGTCGTCCTTATCGAGCGATCCCGAGAGCAGCGGTCCGGTGCCCATCTCCCGGCCATCGCTGATGAAGCCGGTGAAGACGCCGCTGTTATCCTGATCGAACACGATGAGGCCGCCGGCATCGGTGATGTTCTCGTTGATGGTCGGCAGATCCGCAGTCGTCACGTCGAGGGTCGAGCCGGTCTCGACGATCGTGCCGCCCGAATAGCTGTTGGTGCCGGTGAGCTGCAGCGTGCCGCCGATGAGATGAAGCATGCCGGCGCCGGAAATCGTGCCGGCATATTGGCCGCCGCCGCTCTGTGCGAATTGCAGATCGGCGCCGTTGCTGAGCACGAAATTGGGAGCGCTGCCGGCGGTCGCGGTTCCGGTCAGCGCCCCGGTCGCGACCCGCAGTGCGCCGCCCGTAACGGCGATCGAGCTTCCGGCTGCGAGCGACACCGTGCCTCCGGACAGGTCGAGCAGTCCCGCGCCGTCCTTGGTGATCGCATCGGGCGTCGCGGTAGAGTCGCTGATCGTGCTCGAAATCGTCGACGACAGATTGTTACTGTCGCCGATAGTCAGGATCGAGCCATTGCTGATCGTGATCGTGCTGTTATTGCCGGCGCTGTCGAGCGTCGCGAATTGATTGCTGCTGTTGAGGGTGAGGTTGGCGACGGCAAGGTTTTTGGTGTCTTGCAGCAGCAGGCCCTGCGTGTCGGCGGCGAAGACGTTGACCGCCGATAGGACCATGCTGCCGGAATTGACGGTGACGAGGCCGGTCTCGCTGCTGACCGCGCTCAGCGTCAACGTGCCGGTTCCGGCGAGATTGAGCCCGCCGGAGCCGCTGATCGCCGACGAGATGGCGCTGCTGCCGTTGATGGTGATGTAAGCCTCGGCGGTGCCGAAGGCCAAGCTGCCGCCGCTCAGCCCGGACCCCGAGCCGCCGTTCAGGATAAGCCCGGCTTCATTGCCGTCGCCGAGCGTCAGCGTGTTTCCGGTGCCGACGGTGATGCTGACCGACTTCTGGATGTTGAGCGCATAGGCCTGTGCGGCGGCGGAAAGCGAGGCACTGGCGGTCTGCTTGACAACGCTGGCGCCGGTCGCTGCGGCGATGCTCGACACATAGGATGAGAACGCTGCAAATCCGCCGCCCGCCGTGTAGGTCGCGAAGTCGTAGGGATTGCTCGAAGCGCCGCTGTCGATGACGAGCCAGGGAGCGGCGATGCCGTTGGTCAGGGTCGGCGCGCTCGCGGCGCCCGTGAAAATCGTGGTGGAGGAGCCGAGCCCCGCGAGCAGAAGCTGGTCGCTTGCCGCCGACTGCACAATGCCGTTGCTGAAGGTCACGCTGGTCGAGGTGCCCGAGCCCTTGCTCAAGGTCAGCTCAAGGGCGCTGCCGATCTCGAACACGCCGAACGTCACCGCACCGGCGCCGGTACCCGACAGATTCGAGTTGGTGATGGTCAGGTTACGTTGAATGTCGGACAGCGCCCCGGCAAAGGCCGTTGCATAGCCCGCGGTATCGAATGTGCTCTTGCTTTGCACCGAAACCGTGCGCACCGAGCTGAACGACGCCCCGGCCTGGAACGTGCCGCCGTTGAGGACGACCTGGCCGATCTCAATGGGCGAACCCGTGGTGTTCCCCATCGCCGCGTCGCTGGTGACGCGGACCGTCGGCTTGTTGTTGTCGCCGATGATCAGATTGCCGAAGAAATCGGGACTGGGCGTAGACAGGATCAACACGCCCTTGTTGGACGAATTGTCGTCCACGGTGAAATCGGAGAAGCCGGTGGCGTTGCCGATGCCGTCACCATCGACACCGAGCGAGACCAGCGGGCCGTTCAAGGTGACGACGTATCCGTTGACATTGAGAATCGCCACTTCGCCGCCGACGGCGATGGGGCGGTTGAGTGAAAAAGGCGCGCTGCCGCCGCCTGAGGTCGTGCCGAGCTGCAGGGTGCCGGCGCCCTCGCTGAGGCTGTTGAAGATGACGCCGTTGTCGGCTTGGACGCTGGTTTTGACGTTGGCCGGATCGATCGCGCCGCCGGTCGCCGCCGCGCCGAGCGCGCTGTCGCTGGCGACGATCAAGGTGCCGGCGAGGATCGAAGTGCCGCCCGTATAGGTGTTGGTGCCGGTCAACGTCACCGTGAATTTGTTGTCGGCGCCGAGCTGCATGATGAAGCCGACATTCGGCGTGCCGATGATGATCGGATGGGACACCGTGCCGGCATTGATCTCGGTGATGCCGGTGAAAGTGCCGTCGCCGGCCAGCGCGCCGCTCGCCAAGGTCGCGTTGCTGATGCCGCCGGACGCAAAAAAGACCGTATTCGCGGCCGATCCGCTGCCCTCGACCAAGTTCTGGCTCAGGATGAAGCCGGGCAACTGCGCGGCAGTGACAGTACCGGTGACGTTGGGCAGCGTCGTCGTGCTCGAAGCGGTGAGATTCCATCTGGTCGCAAGCGCGATATCGCCCGGCGACAGATAAGGCAGACCGAGGCCGCCATGGGCGTCCCGATAGGCCGCGGCTTCAAGGAAATCGGAGTAGAAGCCGGTCATCTTGTCGAGACCGGGCGTCGCGGCGCCGACCGCGCCGGTGATGTTCGACGTGGTGGTGAAGAGCTTCGAACTCTTGTTCTTGAGGATGCTGTATTCGAGACCGCGATAGGGATCGCTCGTCAGCGCGGTCAAACTCGCCGGGATGGGGGCGCCGGTTGCATCGTCGACAGTTTGCGGCACGCCGTCGTTGAGGGGCAGCAGCAGGTTGTTGGCCTGCATCATCGCGAGAAACTGCGACTCGGTCAGACTCGAATAGTTGGCGACGACATCGACATAGACCGTCGGGTCGCTCGCTCCGTAGATTGAATCGGACAGCGCGGTGAAGGTGTGGTGGCCGTCGAGAAGATAGAGATTGCCGTCGGGACCGATGACGACCGGCTCGATATCGGTCAGCAGGTTGGATTGAAGCTGCGATGGCTGCAGGAGGTCGAAGCCGGCGGCCTTCTTGCCGACCTCGGTCAGTCCCTCGTTCATCTGCGTCGGGAGAATCTGGTCGAGGGAAACGGCGTAAAGCGCGAGCGGGCCGGGGGTAATGGCCTCCTCGTCACTGACGCTGTCCGGATATGCCTGAAAGTCTGTCGCAGTGAGTTGGCCCATTCCACGCTCCCCGATTTAGGAGGGCAGACTAGGGACGCTTCGATGACAGTTAGATGACAGCGAGAGGTCCAATACCTGTCGGCCGCGGCGGCGCCGTTCACTCCAGCGCTGCGCCGGTTTCCACGCGCACGGGGCGATAGCCGTCGGCCGTCAGCGCGCCGAAAATCTCTTCGGCATGCGCGCCATCCCGTGTCTCCATGGTGACGTCGAGCTTGGCGCCCTTGGCCGGCACGTCGAGGAACAGGCGGTGATGGTCGACGGCGAGAATGTTGGCGCCGAGCGCGCCCAACCGGCTCGCGATCTGGCCTAGAATTCCGGGACGATCCGGGATGGTGAGGCGGAACGACACGATGCGCTCGGCGCGCTCCAACTCACGCACCATGACCGAGGCAAGAATGCGCGGATCGATATTGCCGCCGCAGAGAATGAGCCCGACCTTGCGGCCGACGAAGCGTTCCGGCTGCGCCAGCATGGCTGCGAGCCCCGCGGCGCCGGCCCCCTCCGCCATCGCCTTTTCGAGGGTGAGGAAGGCGTTGACGGCGCGCTCGATCAGCGGCTCCTCGACCAGGATGATGTCGCTGACGAGTTCGCGCACGATCGGCAGGGTAAGCCTGCCGACATTCTTCACCGCAATACCCTCGGCCAGCGTGGCGCCGCCGCACGGCAGGTTGGCGCGATGAATCGCATTCCACATCGACGGATAGAGCGCACCTTCGACGCCTACGATCTCGATCGCCGGGTTGCTGGCGCGCGCCGCGATGGCGTTGCCGGCGATGAGGCCGCCGCCGCCGATCGGGATGACCAGGACATCGAGGTTGGGCTGCCCTTCAAGCATTTCGAGCGCGATGGTTCCCTGTCCGGCGATGATGTGCGGATCGTCGTAGGGGTGGACCCAGACTAGGTTGCGCTCCGCCGCAATCGCCTCGGCGCGCGCCTGCGCTTCGGCGAGCGTTTCGCCGTGGAGCACCACCGTAGCGCCGAGCGCTTCCGTCGCCTTCACCTTCACGAATGGCGTCGTCACCGGCATCACGATGGTCGCGGGCATGCCAAGACGGCGGGCGTGATAGGCAACTGCCTGGGCATGATTGCCGGCCGACATGGCGATGACGCCGTGGCGACGTTCGTCATCACCGAGCGTGGCGAGTTTGACGCAGGCGCCGCGCTCCTTGAACGAGTTGGTGACCTGCATATTCTCGTATTTGACGAAGACGTCCGCGCCGGTGAGTGCCGATAGCGGCGGCGCCGGCAACAGCGGCGTGGGCAGCACGTGCCCCGCGATGGCGCGCCGGGCAGCCTCAACGTCGGCGAGCGTTACCATCGTGTCTCTCCCCCCTTGCATTGGCGGCGGGATTTCCCCATTTGCGCAGGCGTTCTCACAGGGGTCTCCCGTGACCGATTATGGACCATCGCCGCGCGACTCGGCGTTCGACATCAGGCCGCATGCCTTTGACCCTTACGCCGAGCCGGAACTGTTCGAGGGCGTTCTGGCAAAGCGCGTGGCCGCTTTTGTCATCGACCTCTTTATCATCGCCGTGCCGCTGGCGATGGCGTCCATCTTCATCCTGATGCTGGGCTTTCTGACGCTCGGGCTCGGCTGGCTACTGTTCCATCTGCTGTCGCCGGCGGCGATCGTCTGGGCCCTGCTCTACTACGGCTTGACGCTTGGCAGCCCCGCCTCGGCCACCATCGGCATGCGGATGATGGGCATCGAAATGCGCACCTGGTACGGTGCGCCGGCCTATTTCCTACTCGGCGCCGGGCACGCGGTCGTCTACTGGGTTACCGTCGCCATGCTGTCGCCGTTCATCCTCCTGGTCGGCCTGTTCAACGCCCGCAAGCGGCTGCTCCATGACGTGCTGGTCGGCACGGTCGTCATCAACAGCGCACCACAAGCGGCCTGGATGCGGGCTCGCGGAAGTTACTGAACGCCGATTTCGCCTTTGACCTCGGACGCTTCTCGGGCGATGCTTGACGGCTGCCGGATTCCGGCTTTCCGGCTGCCGCAATGCCAGACCGCCCGTGACCCAGCACTCGCGCGACACCCCGCAATTCTACCTGACCGCCCCCTCGCCTTGCCCGTACCTTGTGGGCAAGGAGGAACGCAAGGTTTTCACCCACCTCGTCGGCGAACGCGCGGGCGAACTTAACAATATCCTGACCCACGGCGGTTTCCGCCGCAGCCAATCTATCGCCTACCGGCCGGCCTGTGACGGCTGCCGCTCCTGCGTTTCGGTCCGCGTGGTGGTCGACGATTTCACGCCCACGCGCGGCATGCGCCGCGTCCTCAAGAGCAATGCCGACATCGCCAGCGAGATGCGCATCGCGGTACCGACCTCGGAGCAATATTCGATCTTCCGCGCCTATCTCGATTCCCGGCATCGCGACGGCGGCATGGCCGACATGACCGTGCTCGATTACGCAATGATGGTCGAGGACAGCCACATCGAGACCCGCATCATCGAATATCGCCGCCGTGCGGCGCCGGGTAACGGCGGCGGCCGCAGCGGACAAGGCGAGCTTCTCGCCGTGGCGCTAACCGACGTGCTCGGCGACGGCCTGTCGATGGTCTATTCGTTCTTCGAACCTGACGAAGCCGCCCGCTCGCTCGGCACGCTCATGGTGCTCGACCACATCAGCCGCGCGCGGCGCATGGGATTGGCTTACGTCTATCTCGGCTATTGGGTCAGCGGCTCGCGCAAGATGGATTACAAAAGCCGCTTCCTGCCGCAGGAGCGCCTGACGCCGGACGGCTGGGCGCGGGTGGAAGCTTAGCTTACGCGCTCGGCCTGCGGTCCAATAGCGCCTTCGCGGTGCGAAGTTCGGCGCTGTCGATGCCTTCACCAAACGCGGCGACGATCTTGGCGAGCACGGCGCGGGCGTCCGCGGCGTCGCCACGGTGCGAGGCGATCTCGGCGAGGCTTGTGGCGGCGCGCAGCTCCAGCGTCAGAGCGCCGGCACGGTGAGCTTCCTCGACGGCGCGCTCGAAGGCGTTCTCCGCTTCCACCTCGTCTGGAGGAGATGACGACGTCAACAGCGCGTTACCGAGCCCACGATAGATCTCCGGCGCCCACCAGCGCTCGCCGTTGGCCATGACTCTCGCCAATGCGCTGTCGGCCTCTTTGGCCGCCTCCGCCGGGCGCTTCGCCGCCAGCAGGAGCTGCGCCAGCATGGCGTGGAAAAAACCGAGCTGCAGCCCGCAACCCATCTCTTCGTAAGCGGCGAGCGCGCTCCGGAACTCCTTGATGTATTCGCCTGGCTCCGACCGCCACGCCTGCGCCCAGATTTGATAGAGCCGGCAGATCGCACCGAAATAGCGGATTCCGGCGCGGTCGCAGCTTTCGGCGCCCTCTTTGCTGAGCCGCAGCATGGCATCGTAATCCTGCGCCATGTAGTGAAGCTGCGCCGCGAGCGAGAGCACCTGGCCAAGCGTCAGCGCGTTGCCGAGCTTGCGCGCGTTCTCGATTGCGCTCTGCGCCGTGCGCTGCGCGCTTTCCGGCAGGCCGGCGAGCCACTCGGTCATGGCGAGGAAAATTTGCGCCGCGGCGCCGGTGTCGGGGCCGAAGTGCTGTCCGAGCTGCTGCTGCACCGCGGGTCCGTAAAGCGCCACGGCTTTCTCCAATTCATCGAGCGCCTGGTGCAGGTCGCCGCGGAAGAAGGAAAGATTGCCGCGCAGCCGATAGACCAGGCACAGATAGGCCTCGTCCTCCTCGCTGCTGGCGAGCAGGTGGATGCGGTCGATGGCCTCGGAGGCGGCCTCGATCTGGCCGCCGATCAGGTGGCCGACGAAAACGCCGTATAATGTCGAGTAGCGCTGCCCGACGTCGCCGGCCTTCTCGACGAGCTCCTCGGCCCGCGCGAAAGCGCGCTTGGTTTCGGGAGCCGTATAGCCGCGCGCCGCGATCAAGGCTTGGCCGAGTATGAGCTGCAATTGCAGCTCGAACTGCGCGCGCTCCTGCTCCGGCGCGATGGTGCTCAGCCGCTTCAAGCCGTTGCGCAGGTGGCTGATGGCCTCGATATTGGCGGAGCGGCCGACGGCGCGCCGGCCCGCTTTGAGCCAGTAGCCGACCGCCTTGTCGCCGAGGTCGGCACGTGCGCAATGCTGTGCCAGAAGCTCCGGCTCGTTTTCGACAATCTCGGGAAACCCGCTTTCGATGACGGCGGCAATGCGCGCGTGCAGCGCGATGCGCTGGCTGCGCAGCAGGCTCTCGTAGGCCGCATCCTGCACCAGCGCGTGCTTGAATGTGTAGCGGGCGTCGGGCGGTGCGCCGTGTTGAAGCACCAGCTTGTCTTCGACCAGCCGTTCGAGCGCCGGCGCCAGCGTCTCGGCGTCCCGTCCGGTGGCGGCAGCGATCAGCTTGGCCGTGAAGCTGCGACCGATCGCGGCGCCGACCTGGGCCACGTCCTTCGCTGGGCCGAGGCGGTCGATGCGCGCCCGCAGCGTATCCTCCAGCGTCGATGGAATGGACGGGACCGAACCGGACCCGTTCGACTGCTGCGCCCGGCCGTCGCGTGGCAGCCGCGTATCGAGCACGTCCTTGGTCAGTTCCTCGATGAACAGCGGAACGCCGTCGGTCCGGGCGATGATCTGTTCGGAAACTTCCGGCGGCAACTGGCCTTCCGCAAGCTTCTCGACGATCGCCTGCGCCTCATCGGGACCAAGCCGCTCAAGCGGCAATGCGCTGGCATTGGGCAAGCCGGCCCACGGTGCTTCGAATTCCGGCCGCGCGGTGATCAAGGCGAGCACGGGCAGGCGGCGGATGCGCTCGATCATCAGGTCGAGGAGTTCCAATGACGTAGGGTCCGCCCAATGGGCATCCTCGAATACGACCAGCACCGGCCGCCGCCGGGTCAGCGCTTCAAGCTCGTCGAGCAGCACGCCGAGCGTCTGGCGTCGTTGCTGCATCGGACTCATGGCCAGCGGCGGATAGCGGCCCGCGGTGGGGATCGAGAGCAGCGCCGCAAGCAACGGCAACGCCGTTTTGCGGTGAGGCGCCGGGATGGCGATGGCGGCTTCCAGCTTGTCTAGGCGCTGTTCCGGCGGATCGTCCGGCGTGAGCACGGCGGCTCGCTCGAACTGCGCGATAATCGGGTGCAGCGCGCTGTCGCGATAGTGCGGCGAGCACTGGTAGCGCATCCGCGTATATTGTTCGCTCTGGGCGAGATTCTTTTCCAGCTCCGACACGATGCGCGACTTGCCGATGCCGGGCTCGCCCGTAATCAAAACCACGCCGCCTTTGCCGGCCTTGGCCTCGCGCCACTTGCGAGCCAGCAGCGCCATCTCCTCTTCGCGTCCGAAAAACGGAGTGAGACCCTTGTTGCGCAACGCCTCGAAACGGCTCTCGACCGCGCTCGGGCGGACCACGCGCCAAGCCGGCATCGGGCTTGAAATGCCGGCGACCGGCGCCGGCGTATAGGCTTCGTATTCGAACAGATTGCCGAGAAGGCTCTGCGTGCTCGGCGCGGTCAGCAAGATTCCGGGCCCTGCCCCGCGCCGAAGCGCCGCCGCGACCGTCGGCGCTTCGCCGATCACATTGCCTTCGCCGCCCGAGCCGCCGATCACCACCAACCCGGTCGCAACACCGATGCGCGCCGACAAGGCGTTGCCGCGGCCGGTCTCGAGCCGCGCCACCCGTTCGAGAAGATCAAGCCCGGCGCGGATGGCGCGCTCGGCATCGTCCTCGTGGGCTTGCGGGTACGAAAAAAGCAGGGTGGCGGCATCGTCGGCGAAGCGGATCAGCGCGCCGTCCCAGCGGCTCGCGACCTGGGCACAGCAGGCCTGGCAGATGCCATGCACGGTGCCGAGCTCTTCGGGATCGAGTTGTGACGCCAATTCCCGCAGGCCGACGAAATCGCACGACATCACCGTCAGATGGCGGCGCTCGGCTTCGGCGCGCGGGGGCGCTGCGCCGGCCGTAGCCGCAGGTCCGCTCGGCGCGCGCGTTTGTTGCGGCGCCTCATGGCTCTCGCGCACATCGCCGACGAAGCGGATGCCCTTGCGCGGCAGGGTGCGAATGAGCCGTTGGCTGTCGCCATCGTCGCCGATCGCGCTGCGGGCGGCGTTGATGCGGGTGGCAAGGGTCGATTCCGAGACGATGCGGCCGCCCCAGACCGCCTCCAGCATGTCGTCCCGGCTGACAACCCGGCCGCGATTGCGGATCAGATATTCGAGCAGGTCGAAAACCTGCGGCTGGACCGGCACAACCGAGTCGCCGCGGCGAAGTTCACGCCGCCCTGGGTCGAGCACGTAACTTTCAAAAATAAACAGCACAATTGAGCCAAATCCGCGGATCCGTGCCCCGGCACATCCCCAATCCACGGCTTATCGGCCGACATTAGCCGCAACCGCCCTTGGGAAAACAAGCCCGTATCAAGGAAAAATCAAGACCGCATCAAAGCGGCCCACCCGGCCCCCTGCCATCCTCCAAGCTGTACGGAACAGGAGACCGGACATGCCCTTGAGAGACGAGATCCGTGTCCCAGTAGCCCGCTTGGAGATCCGCCCGGCCACGGCGGAGTCCGGGTGGTCGTGGATATGGGCCGAACTCAATAACCGCAACCTAGTCGCGATTTTCTACCTTTCGACGATCGGCCTCTTGATCGCACTCTGCGTCATGCGGGCCTTTCCCGAATGGGGAGAGGTGATCGCGGCGGCTGCGCAATTCCCCTGAAATCTACAGGCATGCCCATGCGGCGGCGCGTGAGCGAACCAACGCCAAAAAGCGGAAGCGACCATGACTTCAACAGGAGAGTGTCAATGTCGAAGAGAGACCCCGGATATTACTGGATCACGTGGACCGACCGAGCCGAGCCGGAATTCGCCCGGCGCAAGCCCGGCCCCCTCATCGCCCAGTGGGACGGAAGCGTGTGGTGGTTTGTCCGGTCGGACGCCTATCGCTTCGATTGCGAGGTGGAAGTCCTCGGCGATCTCCTGCCACCCACGCACCGCAGATTTTTGCGCCCGCTTTCGACAAACCTGCGCCTCGCTAAAGCTTAGCTGCTGCGCGCAGGCGGCGTGCACGGCGCATTGCCGCTCGGCGAGCCTGGCGTGCTTTAGCGGCGCAGAACGAAACTCGTTGTGGCTCGGCGCATTTCCCAGCCTGCGCGCTCGAGCTCCGGGGTGTCGCTGTCGGTCTGGGGATAGCCAAGGCAGAAGTAGCCCAGGAGGCGCCACGTGGCTGGAACGTCCAGCAGCTTGTTGATGCGGCCGGGTGTCAGGATCGATACCCAGCCCAACCCGATGCCCTCGGCGCGCGCCGCGAGCCACATCGTGTGGATCGACGCGACAACCGAGTATTCGGCCATCTCCGGCATCGTCCGGCGCCCGAGACCATGTCCGGCCTCGGTTGCAGGCTCGGCGAAGATGGCCATGTGTCCGGGCGCTTCCTTAAGGCCCGCCAATTTGAGCTTGGCATATCGTGCCGCCAGATCGTCTTTGTACGATTTGAGCGCCTCGGCATTGCAGGATGTGAAATCGTCAAGCACCGCGCGCCGGCGCCCGGGATCATCGACGATCACGAAGCGCCACGGCTGGCTTAGGCCGACCGAGGGCGCCAGGCACGCCAATTCGATAAGGCGTTCCAGTGTTCCAGACGGAAGCGCGTCCGATCGAAAGCGGCGCACATCGCGACGCCAGGTCAAAAGCTCTCGGAGTTGCGCGCGAAATGCGTCG
>Ga0335085_10006535_pt1 | contig 18353 bp, 16 predicted proteins | sample Lox_Sample_45_FD_206712 | JGI IMG/M metagenome (GOLD analysis project Ga0335085, IMG submission 206712) | Soil microbial communities from Loxahatchee National Wildlife Refuge, Florida, United States - Lox_Sample_4.5 | ecosystem: Environmental > Terrestrial > Soil > Wetlands | place: USA...
CTCGCGGAGTGCTGACTCTCGAATTTCCGCATCTCCTCCGCCTGATGGAGCAGAGACAGTTCGATACGATCTATCACGAGCACTTTTCCTATTTTTCCATGCTCACGGTCCAGCGCGTCCTGGAAGCTCACGGCCTAAAACCTTTCGACGTTGAAGAACTTTCCACACATGGTGGTTCGCTTCGCGTTTACGCTTGTCATGCAGAGGATTCGGACCGCCGCATTCAGCAGAGCGTCGCAGCAGTGATCCGTCACGAAGTCGCCGCCAATCTGGCTTCCCTCGATGGTTACCGGGAGTTTGCCGCAGCAGTGAAGCGGACCAAGTGGGCGCTCGTGGAGTTTCTGCTCGCGGCTGCCCGGGAAGGGAAACGGGTGGCTGGTTACGGTGCCCCGGGGAAGAGCGCTACATTGTTGCACTACTGCGGCATCGGCAAGGACCTGATTGAATTCACCGTGGATCGTAATCCGCACAAACAGGGCCGGTTTCTGCCCGGCACCCACATCCCCATCTGTCATCCCGACCGCATCCAGGAGGCCAGGCCTGACTACGTTCTTATCCTGCCGTGGAACTTGAAGGACGAAATCATGAAGCAATTGCATTTCATCCGCGAATGGGGTGGCCGCTTTGTCGTTCCCATTCCGGAAGTTACGGTTTGTTAGCGGGAGGGAGAAGGGAGCCCATATGAAGGTCGTACTCTTTTGTGGCGGAGCTGGCATGCGCCTTCGTGGCTACACGGACGACGTCCCTAAGCCCATGGTGACCATCGGGCCGCGCCCGATTTTGTGGCACCTTATGAAATACTACGCTCACTTCGGCCACAAAGATTTCATTCTCTGCCTGGGATATAAGGGCAACGCCATCAAGGAATACTTTCTCAACTACGACGAATCAATCTCCAACGATTTTGTATGGTCGCACGGAGGCAAGAACATTCGATTCCTAAACAGAGATATTGATGATTGGACAATAACATTCATAGATACTGGAGTAGCTACCAATATAGGCGAACGCCTCCAGGCCGTCGAGCCCCTTTTAAAAGGAGAAGAATTATTCTTGGCTAACTACGGCGACGGCCTGAGCGACGTCTTCCTCCCAGCCATGGTTGATTCTTTCCGCCAAAGTGACGCACTGGCTTCTTTACTCTTGGTGCAGCCGACTTCGAGCTTCGACATCGTAAATGTCAATGAGGATGGCAGAGTTGTAAATGTCTCCCCTCTGACCCGCGCCAATGTATGGATCAATGGAGGTTTCTTCGTGATGCGCCGCGACATCTTTCGTTACATACGTCCTGGGGAGGAACTGGTACGTGAACCTTTTCAGAGGCTCATTGAAAAACGCGCGTTGCTGGGTTACCGGTGCACCGGCTTTTGGCAGTGCATGGACACCTTCAAGGACAAGCAGCATTTGGAGGAATTGAACCTTGGCTCGGCACCCTGGAAGATCTGGCAGGAAAACGCTGTCTCTATTCCAGCAAAAGCCGAGGTGATTGAGTCTGCCGTATGATTCCTCTTCATCTTGACACAAAACGGTCCCAAGCGTTGACGGTGCTCTGCCTCGGTTCTCATTCCGATGACATCGAAATCGGTTGTGGCGGCACCATCCTTCGACTGGTTGAGCAATACCCCGGCGCGGTGTTTCATTGGGTGGTGCTCACCGCTGCAGGAGTCCGGGAAGCAGAGGCCCGGCATGCGGCTTCCCTGTTCGTGGGGCCCACTGCACTCAAGAACCTCCTGTTGAAGGAATTTCCAGACGGTTTCCTGCCTTTTGTTGGAGCCGAAGTGAAAGCACTCTTTGAGGAATTGAAGCAAACCGTTTCTCCGCATCTGATCCTGACTCATTATCGCGACGATGCTCATCAGGATCATCGCCTAGTTGGGGAGCTGACCTGGAATACCTTCCGGGATCACTTAATCCTCGAGTATGAGATTCCCAAATATGATGGCGACCTAGGTCGGCCCAATGTGTTCGTGCCTCTCTCTCAAGCGCACTGCAAACGCAAGGTTCGGTACCTCCTAGAGGCCTTCGCGTCTCAGAGATCCAAGCACTGGTTCGACGAAGATACCTTTTTCGCCTTGATGCGATTGCGCGGAATGGAATGCAACGCCCCTGGCGGACACGCCGAAGCATTCTATTCCCGCAAGTTGGTCCTCTGAACGATCTGGTGCCGAATGGGCAGCGAATATTTCAAGGAACTATGGCGCTATCGCGAGCTGCTCTACTTTTTCGCCTGGCGCGAGATCAAGCTACGCTACCGTCAGGCGGCCCTCGGGGCCGCCTGGGCGTTGATTCAGCCCATCTGCGGAATGATTCTTTTTAGTTTGGTCTTCGGCAGGATGGCTCACATGCCCAGTGACGGCATCCCGTACCCGATCTTTTGTTACTGCGCGCTGGTGCCTTGGACGTATTTTTCCACGGTTCTGAACACTGCGAGCACCAGCCTTACCGTAAACTCCAATTTAATCGAAAAGGTCTATTTCCCGAGGATTTTTCTGCCTGCGGGAACCGCCTTGGCCGGCCTGCTCGATTTCTCGATCGGCATGGTTCTCTTGGCGGGGCTGCTGCGCTACTACCACCTGAGGGCGAGCTGGGCGCTTTTATATAGCCCCCTGGTTGCTCTGGTCATGGTCATGGTCACCATCGGCGTCAGCGGTGCGATGGCTGCGTTGAACGTTCGCTTCCGCGATGTCAAGCACGCCGTGCCCTTCCTGATTCAGGTTTGGTTGTTCGTCACACCGGTCGTCTATCCCGCGACTATGGTCCCGGAGCGATTCCGGCCGCTTCTTGCGATCAATCCCTGCTGGGCCGTGGTGGAAGGCTTCCGCTCTTGCGTGTTTCCAGGCCTGCCCGTCAACTTTTCCCTGCTCGCGAGCTCGACTGTTGTTGCAATCGCCGTCTTTCTGTCGGGGGTCTTTTACTTTCGCCGCGCGGAGAAGGGTTTCGCTGACGTAATCTAGCATCGAGATGGACAGTTGCCCCACAACCGCTGCGGTTTCCATTCACCAGCTTTCCAAGAGCTATCGCATCGGTCATCTCAGCCGCAATTCGACGCTGCGCGAATCCTTGATGAGCCTGATCACCCTTTCCCACCTTCGCGAAAAGTCACAGATGGAGACGATCTGGGCCCTTCGCGATGTTTCCTTCTCTATAGAGCGTGGGGAGACCGTGGGAATCATCGGCCGGAACGGGGCGGGGAAAAGCACTCTGCTTAAGATTCTCTCCAAGATCACCTATCCGACTTCGGGCGAAATCAAAGTGACCGGGAAGGTGGCTGCGCTCCTCGAAGTGGGTACCGGCTTCCACCAGGAGCTCACCGGTCGCGAGAACATTTACATGAACGGCTCCATCCTGGGAATGTCAAAGCGGGAGGTAGACCGGAAATTTGACCAGATTGTAGATTTCTCCGGAGTGCAGAAGTTTCTGGACACGCCGATCAAGCGATATTCGAGCGGCATGAGATTGCGGTTGGGCTTTGCCGTCGCTGCCCACCTGGATCCGGACATCTTGATGGTGGACGAGGTGCTTGCCGTGGGCGATGCCGCCTTTCAAAAGAAGTGCCTGAACACCATGGCTGATCTGCGCGCGCAGGCCAGAACTGTTTTGTTCGTCTCGCACAATCTGGCTGCCGTAGAGAATCTGTGTGCGCGGTGCATCTGGGTCGATAGCGGAAGAATTCACATGGACGGCGAAACGCGAGCAGTGATCAGGAACTATATGGAGAGCGGGGCTTCCGCTGGCGCCGGCTCCTCAGTTTTTCTCGATGCTCCGGGACGAAGAGGGAATGGGAAGATCCGATTTCGGGCCGTGGAGTTCCTCTCCCCCGAAGGAAAGTTGCAAAACATAATTCGGGCTGGCAACCCCTTCCTCATTCGTTTCCACTATTCCGCGCAGGAAACCATCTCCCAGCCCAGCTTCGGCTTCCGAATGTACACGGACATGGGCACCCTAGTGACCGAGACCAGCACCTGGCACCACGGACTGAACATACCTCTGGTGAAACCAGGCGAGGGCTATTTGGACTTAGAAATCGATTCCCTAAATGTGTTTCCAGCGAAGTTCACGATTTCGCTCTGGATCACGGACATGGATGGCGTCACCGTATATGACAACATCGAACAGGCCATGACGCTTGAAGTTGAATCTGCGAATATTTTTCAATCCGGCCGAAACCTGGACAGTCGATGCGGGATTGTCTACTTTCCCCAGCGGTGGGATCTGTCGGGCATTAACGGCACGGCTCAGGATTTGAAGGAGCGTCCGCCGAGCCAGTCTAAGCCGTTGCCGATCTAGTCCGCGCTGCGCCAGACAAGCGCCTGACGGTATGCCCAGCCAAACACCACCCCTGGTCAGCGTTGTGACTCCCGCTTACAACGAGGAACCCCATCTCGCGCAGTGTCTGGATAGCGTTCTGGCACAGACGCACACGAACTGGGAATGCATCGTTGTCAATAATTGCAGCACGGACGGAACACTGGCGATCGCTCAACAATATGCGGCGTACGACCCTCGCTTCCGTGTTATCTCCAACGCCACCCTCTTGCCGGCTATCACCAATTTCAATTTCGCTCTCCGGCAGATTTCTACCACAAGCAAATACGCCAAGATGATCTTGGCGGACGACTGGATGTTCCCGCAATGCTTGGAACGCATGATAGAACTTATGGAGCGTCAGCCCTCCATCGGAATCGTCGGCGCCTATGGCTTGCAGGGCCAGTGGGTCCTGTGGGAGGGATTGCCCTTTCCGTGCGAACGAATCTCCGGCAAAGAGGTCTGCAGGCAGAGGCTCTTGGGCGGACCCTACGTCTTCGGCTCGCAGAGTTCGGTCCTCATTCGATCGGATCTGATCAGGAGCCGGATCCCCTTTTACAGCGAGACTGCCGAGCACGCCGACAGCGAGGTGTGTTTCGAACTGCTGAAGAAATGTGATTTTGGTTTTGTTCATCAGGTGCTTACTTTCTCGCGGGTTCGTCCGGGATCGATGTTGGAGACGTCTCGGGAACTCAACACGTTGGCTCCCAGCATTCTCCACGAGCTGCTTGCCTTCGGACGATATTTCCTTACATCGGAGGAGTACGACAATCGATTGAAAAGCCTTTTGGTGGATTACTACGACTTTCTGGCAACCAGCTTTTTCGAGCAGCGTCCCAAGCCGTTCTGGGACTATCACAAGAAAAGGCTCAGCGAAGAGGGAATGGGATTCAGCCAGCTCAGACTGGCATCTACCGTAGGCAGACGGTTGCTGCGGAGACTCAGTCCTAGGCGGAATGTGGCGGGGACCCGCCAATGGGGATTATGATTCAGACTGGCCGTAGCTCACACGATTCTCCTTCGCACTCAAAGCGTCGCAGGAAGCTGGGTCTCCGTGCGGGCGAATGGGTGGAAGTCCGAAGCCAGGAGGAGATCCTGGCAACTCTTGATGAGCGTGGTCGTCTGCAGAATCTTCCGTTTATGCCGGAGATGCTCCAGTATTGCGGCGCCCGACTCCGGGTCTTCAAGCGAGCGGATAAGACGTGCGACTATATCCAGAAATGGAGCATTCGCCGCATGGAAGATTCCGTGCACCTAGAAGGCATTCGGTGTGACGGCTCGGGCCATGATGGATGCCAGGCCGGCTGTCTGATCTTTTGGAAAGAGGCTTGGCTTAAGCGCATCGAGCAAAATCTGGTGTCCGCGGAAAACTCGCGCCGGTCCAGCACGAAGCCCTCCCCAGCAGCTCCTCTCTGCACCGTAAACCAGGTCCTGGCTGCCAGCCGGTCCAATACCCTAGATGGGGAAGCAGTCTACTCCTGTCAGGCCACCGACGTGCCGAAATTTACCTCGTATATGAGCTTTTGGGACCCACGTCAGTACATACGGGATCTGCGCTCCGGAAATCTTAGCAGCGGGATGGCTGGGGAGTTTCGCGCACACCGTGCCCTCGATTTCCTCCTGGCTGTGCTCCGCTTGCTCCAAGCCAGCATCATCGGTCTATTTAATGAAATCCAGGAGCGGCGGCGGGGAAGCCGCTACCCGTTTATTGAGGGCACGGCTTCAAAGAACCTTGCCGAACACCTAGATCTACAGGCTGGAGAGCTCGTGGAGATTCGCAGCAAAGAGGAAATTCTGGCAACGCTCGACTCCCAACAGCGCAATCGAGGTCTCTGGTTTGATTCCGAGATGCTTCCTTACTGCGGGGGGATTTATAGGGTCCTCAGACGCGTGAGCCGCACGATCGACGAGAAAACCGGAAAATTGTTGACCCTGAAAAATCCTTGCGTTGTCCTCGAGGGCGTGGTTTGTAAATCGGATTATCACCGCCTTTGTCCCAGGGCCATCTATCCCTTCTGGCGTGAGAGCTGGCTCAAGAGAGCCACTGGCACACCGACATCTGTCTCCAGGGAAAAAATGGCCAATTCCCCCCAATTCTGATGGCTCGCGCGTGAGCATACCGTCGCCCCCAGTCTCGGTCCGCCGTTCCATTGCACTCCGAATGAAAAGGTAAGAATGAACTCATCAGAAAAAGAAACGAAGGTGTGGCAATGCCTTGCTGCCTCCGTAGTCATCCTGATTGTGCTGGCTGCCATTCGCTGGTCACTGGCTCATCCCTTCGGCATCCACTGGGACGAATCAGAATACTTGAATTCTTCATTCGTCGATTCGCAGCGACTGTTCTCCGGCAGGTTGCTGAGCTTGGGCGCCAGGTTGCTTCTGGGTAGCTGGGGCCGCCCCCCGGCCTACAGGATACTTGCCCTCCCATTTTTACTTCTGTTTGGATTCCATCCGACAACGGCAAGACTGGAATCCCTGACTTGCTTCGGACTGAGTTGCTGGTTTATTTACGCTGCGGCCCGGCGGATGGGAAGTGCTACGGCCGGGGCCTTTGCTGTCCTGGTCTTTGCCCTGTCCTCAGAGGTGGTCTCGGCCAGCATCTTCTTCGGCACCGATGCTCCGCTGTTCCTGGCAACTTCTGCGCTTCTCTACTTTATCTTTGAATTTTGGCAGGGCAGATCTGAAATTAAGCCCAACTGGGTCGGCCTTGGCGTCGCGTTGGGACTCGGGTTCATGGCAAAAACCTCATTCTTTCTCATTGGTCCCCCGGTGGTTCTGTTCTGGCTCGTGGTCAGCCGTTGGAGGCGCATGGGTATTCCTGCACCGGGAGTTGCCTGGAAATCCGCAATCATCGCTGGCGTGATTGCAGGACCCTGGTGGCTGCTAAATTTCCGGTCTTGTATTGCTTACGCTAAATTCGCTCGGGCATTTGTTCGCAATTCGCTGGGTCCTCCTTCGCTGCTTACCTGGGCGCGCTGGCTTTATTCTGTCTTCCAATGTTATCTGGGAGTAGCACTGGGCATTTTCGTTGGTTTCGTGTTTGTCGGAGTTCTCGTCCGGGCGATTCTGAAAAAAGAATCGAATCTTGAGCCTCTCCAGCGAGCTTCGTTGGGTGCCTGCGCTTGCGCGGGGCTCCCGATCGTGTTCGCGCAACTCTCGGGAGTGAATCACCTCCTTCGCCACATAAGCCCGGCTGCAGTGCCGCTTGCCATCGCTGTCGGTTTGCTGGCATCCGCGACCGGTTGGGCGCGGTCCCCGCTTCTGATCGCGACTTCCCTGATGCTGTTTCTCATTCAGCTTGGCATGCTTTTATATCCTGTTTATTCGCCCAACAACCAGCAGCTCGACCTCGGTTACATTAATGGCGCGCCTCCCTGGAAGGTCCTGGTTCGCTATGATCAGTGGGATTGGGAGCCACTTTGGAGCAAGGTGCAGAGCTGTGGTCTCGAGTCCCCACACATTGCTTATTTGGGAAACGGCCGGCAGTTTAATCCGCCCGCCATTGAATATCCCTGGATCAGGCACGATGGTTCTGCCGACGTGAAATGGCTTTGGAGATACGAAGATGGGCCCATCGACTGGCAGAAGGTGATGAGCCTGGCCAATCAGAGCGACATAGTGATTACTGCCCCGAATTGGGTGGGCGAATTTCGGTACAAGGAAGATTTGGATAACCAGCACAACGTTCAGTTTTTAGGCTGGATCTTCCAGGATCCGGAATTCCAGAAACCGATCGAAATGAAGATGGGGCGATTCGAGCCTGTTGAGGTTACCGTGTCCGTCAATCGAAGGCTTTCGTGCCACTGAGTCGTGCCGTTTCGTCCCCGCGTTCTCCGCCGGGTGGCAATGTGTTCTCGATTCGTAGCCCACGTCCTGCGCGCTTCTTGGGATTTCAGCAAAAGGATATAAACTTCTATCGGCTGACCATGGCAGCAACGTGCAACAGCATCGGAGTATGCTCTTGGAATGAATGCTTGCGTGCTAGCGGCCTTGCGCTGCGACATAGCGAATTTCTGTCGGCACTGGTCGGAATTGCCGACCAGGTTTGAGTCTTCAGATGATCCACAACGTGCTCACGCCTCGGGCGAACCCGAAGCTCCTTTCCCTTGTGTTGCCTTTTTACAATGAAGAGGAGATATTTCCGTTGCTGTGCCCGCAACTGACGGCGTTCCTGGATAGCGCCCCTTACGCCTGCGAGGTGATCGCCGTAAACGACGGGAGCGCCGATCGCACGATCGAAAACCTGGTAGCCTGGGCTCGCGAAGACTCGCGCATCAAAGTGCTCAACCTTTCGCGCAATTTCGGCCATCAATTTGCCTCTACCGCGGGAATCGATCATGCCCGCGGCGACGCCATCGTGTTGCTAGACGCGGATTTGCAGGATCCACTCGCCGTGATTAACAGCATGGTCGAGCGGTACCGCGCCGGTTACGACGTTGTGTGCGGGCAGCGAGTGATGCGTGCTGGCGAGGGGATCTTCAAGCGGCTGACGGCTTGGTTCTTCTACCGCTTCATGCGCGTATTCTTTTTGAAGTCGCTGCCGCCGGATGTGGGCGACTTCCGGCTCATTTCCCGGCGTTGCGTGGAGAGTCTCAAGTCAATGCGCGAGCTGCATCGCTTCCTGCGCGGAATGGTCGCGTGGGTCGGCTATCCGCAAACTTACATTCCCTATCAGCGCGATCCGCGCCGGGCCGGGACGACAAAGTATCCGCTGCGGAAAATGTTGCGCCTCGCCTGGACCGCCGCCATCTCTTTCTCTGCCCTGCCCTTGCGCCTCAGTTTTGTCGGAGCGGCCGTCATGACAGTCGTGGCCATTGAGGAAGCCATACGCGCCATTATCGTTTATTTTTCCGGCGGCACCGTTCCCGGCTGGGCCTCCCTGATGGTCGTGCTCTGTCTCAGCAACGCCGCGCTAATGATCTGCGTCGGCCTGCTGGGTGAGTACGTCGGCCGTATCTATGAGGAAGGGAAGGGCCGCCCGCTCTACGTCGTTGCAGATTCCTGGAATTTGGAACAACAGCCCGTTGCCGATGCCGTCCCGGCCGATGCCGGCCGCGCTAGGGAGATGGCCGCCACTTCGGCCTCGGAAGATTCCACTGACGCCAATCCCGTCACGCTTTCCAGTGCCGCCCACCCTGCGGAAGGGACTCGGCCCCGGAGTTCCTGAATCAGTCCGCACGCAGAAAGGCTTTGAAATGTTCGTGCCCCGTTGTCACGTTTCACCGCCGCCCGGGGGACCCTGGGGCAAAATCCACGTTTTCCGCGGGTTTCGATGAACGAAGGCGCCACCACTCGCACCCTGCCGCTCGCCGGGCAGTTTGCCGTTGTCACCGGGGCCTCCAGCGGTGTCGGGCGATGCCTTGCATTGGCACTTGCCCGCGAACAGGTAGATCTTTGCTTGGTCGGCCGGAATCCATCCCGGATGGCGGAAGTCGCCTCGGCTGCCCGTCGTTTAGCCCAGGTCACTGAGCTGCTCGTCGACATTACTTCGGACGAGGGGTTGCGGAAGTTGCGCCGCGTTGTTGAGGAATCCGGCCGCGGGCTTGGCCTATTGGTTCACTCTGCGGGGGTGATTGTCCGATCTTCCTCAGAGCAGATTCGGCAGGAAGATTTCGACGTTCAGTTTGCTGTAAATGTGCGAGCGCCTCACTCGATTACACAGAGCCTGCTTCCGGAGCTGCTCCGGGCACAGGGGCAGATAGTTTTCATCAATTCCAGTGTCGCCCTGGTTCCTGGGCAGGCGGAAATCGGACCCTACAGCGCTTCCAAGCATGCCTTGCGCGCAGTTGCCGACAGCCTGCGGCAGGAGCTGAATCCCAGAAACGTGCGTGTGCTTTCCGTCTATCTGGGACGCACGGCCACTCCCATGCAGGAAGCTCTCTATCGCCTACAGGGAAAAAGGTACCGTCCGGAAACCTTGCTTCAGGCCGAGGATGTCGTCGCCATGATTTTGGCGGCCCTCACCCTGCCTCGCACAGCTGAGGTCACCGATATTAGCATTCGGCCGATCCAGAATCCGTTATAGTTCATCTGCAACCCCAAGGGTCTACGAAAACTGGTTAGAGGGCCTTTTGGCTTCGCCCTGAAACTTCATCGGTCAAGTTGAAGAGTTCCATCGCCCTAGCACGGCGGGTCGGACCGTGTTTGGTAGCCAACACAATTCGTTCTTCGCTCTCAAGGCCGCCACCGCTTGCGAACTTTCGCGCAGTCCTACGCCCGTATGAATTGTGGCGGCTCCGTTAATATTATTGAAAGACGGCAGGCAGATAGTCAGGATTGGCAACTCGCAGCGGGGCCTCCCCCGGGAAATCATGATCGCCCACTTACTGGCTACCATCAGAGTACGTAGTTCTAACCGTTGGTTGGCAATCGCGTTGCTGGTTGCTCCTGCGATGGGCGTTATCTACACGGCTGCCAGTTGGCTACGATTCTATTTAACCGGTAGCTTGATCCTTAGTCCGGGTTTAGCTATGAATTGGAATAGCGGTATTGCAACAATCGCTCTTGCCATCCTTGGTGTATGCTGCCTTTTGGCATACCGGAGTGTCGAACTAGGTGACCTTCCGCGTATCCTCAAGTGCAGTCTCCTCGTCCACGTCTTTCTGCTGTTCGCAATCCCACTTCAGGATACGGATTTCTTCGTTTATTTGGGCTACGGAACCCTCGTAGCCCACGGGCTCAATCCTCACAGGGTGGGGATCGCAGCATTAGGGAATACCCCGCTGGCCGACCTGTCGCCCTGGGGGAACATGCCGTCCGTCTACGGTCCCGTCGCCACGCTTGTCAGTGCAGTCGGAGGGTTCGTCGGCGAATGGGCGCATTCGCCTATCTGGGCAAATGGAGTGACTTATAAGCTTCTGTCTGGTTGTCTGGATTTGTCTTGCCTTTTCCTTGCATTTGCAGTCGCCCGACGCGCAGCCACCGCGTCCGCAGGGCGGGGGTTCGCGGCCTTCGCTCTCAATCCTCTTGTCGCAGCGTCGTTGGCAGCCCAGGGCCACAACGACGTACTGATCATTCTTTCCAGCCTCGGTTTTATTTGGGCCGTGCAACGGAATCGCCAATTCGCTGCAACGGTTGTCCTCACCCTCGGCACGATGGCCAAGTTTGTGCTCGGGCCACCGCTTGCATTGTATTTGTTCCTGGTAGGTCGGCAATCCTTGCGTCGAGCATTGCTGCTCGGTGCCATCAGCCTGGCTTTGAGTTGCGCGCTCATCTGGCCATGGTGGTCAAACTTCCATTCCCTGCTCTTGATATTGTGGCCCGTTGACCAGCAGCAACACACGATATACTCGGCCGCATCAATACACTGGTTCATTTTCAAGATTCAGCAGCGAATTCACATGCCTGACCGGATCATCTGGTCCACTTTCCAGGCTTTTAGCCTTCTCAGGTGGATGATCGTGCTCCTGCTTTTTTCGGCGCTCACCTGGAGAGCCTCAACAACCTCGATTTTCCGTGTGTTCGAAATGGTGCTTGTGAGTATTGTTGCCACTGCAACGTGGCTCATGGATTGGTACTTCCTATGGCCGCTGCCTTTTGCAATCGTGGAGACGGACCAGCGGTGGCAACGCCTAATACTCGCTAGCACTCTTATCGCAGCCTTAGTTCCTGGGCCGTTTCGTCTTGTCCTGATTCAACCGGTGGTGCAGCTCTCTATGCTTTGCGCACTATTTGTTTGGCGGGCTTGGAATTTGGAGGGGGTGGGGTTACATGTAGTGCTCCCCGCGCAAACTGGACGAGCTACCTAGGTCAAATCAGGGACTCCCAAGAGGAGGCACTATGGGTAGGAATCCACGCGTGGACCGAAGCCCCGGAGAGAAATGGCAGATCGTGCAGGAAGGCTTGAAGAGCGGGAACGTTTCGGAGACCTGCCAGAGATACGGGATCACTCGGACGTTCTATCACCGCTGAAAGGATTGAGCCGATCAGGTAGGTGGAGCAGGCGGTGCTGGGGCGGCTGGCCGAGGGCAGCCGCGAAACGGACCTGGGCTCACTACGGCACACAGTTCATTTCTTCCCGGTTCCTGGAGACGATAGGGAGGCGGGGCATCACGCGCCGGCGTACGGCGCGCTATCACCCGGAGGGCAACACCTACATCGAACAGTTCCATCGCAGCTTGAAGGAAGAGGAAGTGTGGACGGCGGAGAACCGGAGTCTGGAGGAAGCGCGGGAGAGCATCGCCGGCTGGATCGAGGAGTACAATCACGACCGGCCCTGAGCAGGAGGGAAATGGCGGAAAGAAGGGTGCTTCCGCACGGCCCGTGAATATCTTCCGTTTCGCCTGGCCGGCTCCGTGATGCGCCCGGTTTGGCCCCGCGCAAGCTATCTCATATCCGGCGGCACACCGCGATTCGCCTCGAGGCCGCCTAGGAGGGAGAGGGCAAGGTGTGGAAAACGACGATCCATTTGGGATTCGCGCTGCTCTTCATGGTAGGCGGTATTTATGCGTGCTTCGACACGTCAAGCCGGCAGATTGCCCTCGTGGACTGGTCGGAAGTGTTCCAAACGATAGACGGCTTCGGCGGATCAGTAGCCGATTTCCAAGACAGTCTGACGCCCGCGCAAGCAGATTTCTTCTTTACGACTTCTGGGATTGGCCTCTCCATACTAAGGACGCAAATCATCCCGGATGCGGAGACTTGCAACGCTGAGTTCCAGAAAGGTGGCTGTAGCAAGTCGAATGGGCAAATCCTGAATGGGGAATTGGCCACCGCACAATTGGCTGCGGCTCGAGGTGCCGTCGTCTTTAGCACACCTTGGAGCCCTCCGGCATCCTTCAAGAGCAATGGTTCTTTCAAGAACGGCGGCACCTTGCTTCCTTCCCGCTACTCGGACTGGGCGGTCGCAATTGCGTCCTATGTGAGCATGATGGAGCGCAACGGAGTGCCTATTTACGCTGTGAGTGTTCAGAACGAACCGGATCTGACCACAGACTACGGGTCATGCAGGTTTACGGCGCAAGAGATCCACGATTTTGTCCCATATCTCGCTTCGGCGCTTCGCTCTGAGGGAAAGGGATCGACCAAAATCATGATCGCAGAAGAATCCGGTTGGTCGTTTGACTTGGCTTCTGCCGCCTTGGCGGATCCCAAAGTTGCGCCCGAGATTGGCATTCTTGCCGCCCACGGATACCGCGGCGAGGTAGGGCCCTTTCCAAGCGGGCACGCCCGGCTCTGGCAATCGGAAGACAGCAGTCAATCCGCGGACTATGACGGCAGCATGACCGACGGCGTGTTTTGGGCGCGCAAGATCCATAGTATTCTTACCCTTGCCAATGTGAACGCGTGGATCTGGTGGTTTCTAACGGACATGCCGCATCAGGGCGAAGGCAGGGACAATGCCGCTCTCACCGACTATTACGGCAATTTCGCCAAGCGCGCCTTCGTCACCGGCCAGTGGAGCCGATTCGTACGTCCCGGCTGGGTGCGCATCGGAGTGAAAGGTTCCGGTCACGTCTTGATATCGGCTTTCAAGGATCCGTCCAGCAGGGCATTCGTGATCGTCGCCATCAATCCGGAGAGAGAGCCGGTCTCTCAATTATTTTCATTGAAGGGATTTACGGCCAGGTCACTCAGTCCCTGGATCACTTCCTTCCAGTTGTCACTCGCGCCACTTCCCCCGGTTTCCATACACGGAACCAGCTTTACATACACCCTGCCTGGTATGAGCGTGGTTACTTTCTCTGGATCTGTGTCGGAGTGATGCGAAATCCGTGACTCGGGGAAACGCTCCAGAGCTGAAACATGCTCGTGTGAGCCATCATCGCACCGCTCCGGCTCGATTCGCTCACTGAGGCCGGAATTAGGGCGCTGAGCGTGGGATGGGTTTCGGGTGGCAACCTACTTCACAAAGTGGATTGGTCGCGAGGAAGCCTCCGTTCCCATGGTTCACAAACGCATGTCGTCCATCGATACCGTGAGCCTCGGGAGCAAGATGCCGGTATGGGAGACGGGTGGGGCTGTAAATCCCGTCCCAATCCGGAACATAAACGTTGCAAACTGCCACTCAACGACCGATAGGAGCGGCGTGGCGTGGGGTGCTTGCGGAGCGTGCTTAGGCCTCGAGTCAGGTTGAGCGACGCCGGCTCGTTGTTTTAGCACTTCCGGCGGCGTATCTTCAGAGGAAGTGGATGCGTTCCTGCGGACACCTCCACGCAATCGCTCTTGAAGTAAGCTTTCGGGCGCACTTACCCGGTTGTATCTCGCGTCCCTCATTGCGTTTCGTCGGTTCCGCCTGACTTAGCAATTTCCCGTGCGGCATGGAACGAGCCTGGGCGGATTGAATCGCTCACGACCATGAACATTACAGTCCTCATATCGACCTTTAATCGTTGTACGGTATTACCTACTGCTTTGCAAAGTATTGCCGGTTCGACACTTCCGCCTGAGGTTGAATGGGAAGTGCTGGTGGTGGATAATAATTCCACCGATCAGACGCGCGCCGTCGTCGAAGAATTCTGCAGGCGGTACCCCGGTCGCTTCCGTTACCTGTTCGAACCGCGGTCGGGCAAGTCGTACGCACTCAATAGTGGAATCCGCGAATCACGCGGCGAAATTGTGGCCTTTACGGACGACGACGTCACCGTGGAGGCTACCTGGCTGCAGAATTTGACCGCTTCATTGCACGATTCCAATTGGGCCGGCACGGGCGGGCGGACACTTCCTGCAAAGTTGGTTCCCTTGCCTTCCTGGTTGGAATTAGGAGGGAAATACAACCTGGGGGGGACCCTCTGCGCTCACTTCGACTTGGGGGACGAGCCGTGTGAGCTCGATCAGGCTCCTTACGGGGCCAACATGGCCTTTCGGAAGCGGCTCTTTGAAAAGTATGGTGGGTTTCGCACCGATCTGGGCGCAAGCCCCGGTCGCGAGATTCCCAGGCCCAATGAGGACACCGAATTCGGCCGAAGGGTCATGGCTGCGGGAGAGCGACTGCGGTATGAACCTCGTGCGATTGTCCGACACCCGATTGTGGAAGACCGCATCAGCAAGGATTATTTCCTGACTTGGTACTTTGATTTCGGCCGAGCCGCGGTCCTGGAGATCGGGCCGCGACCAGATATTCTTGGCTTTCCGCGACCATACCTGACACTTCTGAAGGCGATCCTGATAATGGCTCCCCTCAGACTGCTGCGATGGATCTTTGCCTGGGGGACGCAAGAGAGATTTTACCGCAAGGCCAGAGTCTGGCAGGCTGCGGGCGAAATCAGGGAAATCCACCGTCGCTGGTTTTCGAAACGAGCCGCACTGGGAATATTCATCCGGCCATCGAGAAGAAATCGGAAGTCTGATGCCCAAGCCCCGGGTACCGAGCTGCGATGAATATCAGCGTCATTCTATGCACCTATAATCGCTGTCAGTTATTTACCAAGGCGCTCGATAGTCTCGCCGCGCAGTCCCTTCCGTGTCCCGACGAATGGGAAGTGCTCGTGGTGGATAACAATTCTGATGACCAGACGCGCGCTGTCGCTGAGGAGTACTCCCGTCGTTCCCCAGGGCGCTTCCGGTATCTATTTGAGCCGCAGCCCGGCAAATCTCACGCCCTGAATGCCGGAATCCGCGAGGGTCGTGGTGAAATTCTGGCCTTCATCGACGACGACGTGATCGCAGAGCCGACCTGGCTGCAGAATCTGACCCGGAATCTGCACGGTCCCGAATGGGCAGGCGCCGGCGGCCCGATTCTTCCCGAGCAGTCCTTTTCGCCACCGCCATGGCTCGCCGTCAATGACTTGCGTTCCTTTGCGCCTCTAGCCTTTCTTGACTTCGGACCACAGTCCGGTCCCCTCCCGGAGCCTCCCTTCGGCACGAACATGGCGTTTCGAAGGGAGACCTTCAAGAAGTGTGGGGGGGGGCGAACGGACCTCGGTCCCCGCCCGAATAGTATGACCCGCGGCGAAGACACCGAGTTTGGCGCGCGGGTCCTCGCTGCGGGACTGCTCCTTCGCTATGAGCCTTCCGCAAGGGTTTTTCACCGAGTGTCCGAACTTCGCCTGCAGAAACGCAACTTCCTCGACTGGTGGTTCGACAAGGGTCATTCGGATTTGCGTAAATTCGGAATTCCAGGGGGAGTCAAATGGTCCCTAGGCGGGATTCCGCTCTACTTGGTTCGCAGAACTGTAGTATGGACCATACATTCTTTTGTTGCGCTCGAACCCTCCCGCAGGTTCTACTGTAGGACTCTCGTCCGCTGGCTGGTGGGTCAGATTGTCAAATCGTTTCGGCATTCGAAATCTCGCCGGCTTGCGGGGGCATCCTGAGGCAGCTGTCAAAGATCGCCGTCAGCTAGTGGTTAATCGTGTTCAAGAGCCTGTTTCTGAGCGGGTCTCTCAGTCGGCCTCGCCGGAATGGGCACAGTGCCACGTCTGGTCTACAGCTTTCGCCTCCGGGATAAGACGGCTGGTTCAGGCCCTGCGCAACCCGAAGGGCGTTATGTCCATAAGAGTCAAAATGCTGCTACAACGGGCTGTGAGTACAGTGGTCCTTTCCGCGTTTTGCTTGTCCCTTGTCCAGCTGCTTTCCGCTTGCGGGGGAGGTTCGTCGATCCCCGTCTCTTCCATTGCCCTTTCGATCAGTTCCGCAAACGTCATGTTCGGCAATCAGGTCGTAGGCACTACTAGCCCGAGTCAGCCGATCACTCTGACAAACGTTGGAACCGAGACAGTGACGATCGCCAGCGTCGTGCTCGGCGGCGCTAATGCGAGCGACTTCACTCTTGTGAACACCTGCGGCGCCTCCCTGGCGCCGCGTGCCAGCTGCACCGCGAACTTCGCCTTCACCCCTTCCGGTCTGGGCACTCGCGACGCTTCAGTCACCGTCACCGACAATGCCCCTGGCAGCCCGCAGGCCGTGGCGCTGACAGGCGTGGGCACTAATCCAGTGCCGTCTATCACCAGCTTGTCTCCCTCGACGGCAAGCGTTGGCTCCGCGGCGCAGCCCCTCACCATCAATGGATCTAATTTCCTTGCGACCTCGACCGTCACGTACGGTCGAGCGGCGCACGCGGCCACCTTCGTGAACGGGAACCAGCTTTCGATCTATCTGAGCCAGACAGACCAAGCCACGGGTGGGAACTTCCCCGTAATCATCACCAATCCCTCGCCGGGTGGCGGCTCCTCGGCGCCGATGACCTTTACTGTAGATCAGGCTCCTGCCATCACCACGGCGAACAATTCCACGTTCACCTATGGGTCCCTCGGGTCTTTTATGGTCATGGTCGCTGGCTTTCCAACGCCTTCCCTGACCGAGACCGGCGCCTTGCCGTCCGGTGTCAACTTCAACACAACGACCGGCGTTTTGAGCGGGACGGCAAAGTCAAGCGGAGTGTTCCCCATCACGTTAACTGCCCATAACGGAGCGGGCCCGGACGCTGTGCAGAATTTTACGCTCACGGTGGGCAAAGCGACTCTCACGATCACGGCGAACAATGCTATGAGCACCTACGGGCAGATGCCTGGACAGTTCACGGCCAGCTACACAGGTTTCGTCAACGGCGACACTTCGGCGGTGGTCAATGGCTCTCCCAGCCTGACCACAACGGCTACGGCCGCCTCGCCGGCAGGGAACTACGCGATTACAGCTGCGGCGGGTACGCTGACGGCGACCAACTATGCATTTAGCTTCGTGAATGGGACGTTGACGGTAGGGAAGGCCGTGGTCACGGTGACGGCGAACAACGCCATGAGCACCTACGGCCAGATGCCTGGACTGTTCACGGCGAGCTACAGCGGGTTCGTGAACGGAGACACGCAGTCGGTGCTGAGTGGAGCACCGAACCTGACGACGCCGGCCACGTCCGCCTCTCCTGTGGGGAACTATCCGATTAAAGTGGCACAGGGCACGCTCGCAGCCACGAACTACACGTTCGCCGGGTTCACGAGCGGGACGCTGACGGTGGGTAAGGCGACGCTAACGGTAACGGCGAACAACGCGATGAGCACCTACGGGCAGACGCCGGGGCCGTTCACGGCCAGCTACACAGGTTTCGTCAACGGCGACACTTCGGCGGTACTCACTGGCTCTCCCAGCCTGACCACCACGGCGACGGCGATTTC
>Ga0335085_10006537_pt1 | contig 18351 bp, 14 predicted proteins | sample Lox_Sample_45_FD_206712 | JGI IMG/M metagenome (GOLD analysis project Ga0335085, IMG submission 206712) | Soil microbial communities from Loxahatchee National Wildlife Refuge, Florida, United States - Lox_Sample_4.5 | ecosystem: Environmental > Terrestrial > Soil > Wetlands | place: USA...
GCGGGCGTCTTCGAAAACCTCACCGGCCTGGTGATCAGCCTGGACGCCTTGACGATGGACCCGGCCAATCCATTGTCGAAGCCCGCGGCGCTGCCCAAGGTGATGGAGAACATCGCGCTGGCCAGGTCGCGCATGCCTCATCCGCGGACGATCACGATCAGCACGGTGATCGAAGAGTGGAATATCGCCGAGATCGAACGCATTCTGGACTGGGCCGGAGAGCAAGGCTTCGTCTTCGCAACCCAGAGCGCGCTGAAAGAAAAATTGCCCAACCTTCGCTTGATCGAAAATCAGCGCTATCTGGAGCTGGTCCGAAAAATTATCGACCGCCGCAGGCAAAACGTTCAGCCCATCAATGGAACGCCGCGGACGATCGAAACGCTGTTGCGTTTTGGCGATTTTCAATGCTTTCCCACAATGTTTCCGCGCGTTTATCCGAACGGCGATGTCTTTTATCCCTGCGAGCCGCTGCGGAAAATCGGAGGCAATCTCCTGAGGGAAGGTTCACTGGCCAAGGTTTTCTCGCGGGGGAAGAAGCTTTATGGCGAGATCCCCGAGTGCCAGGGAATCTGCCATCTCTTCGGAAACGTGATCTCACACTACTACACCAACGACTTCTGGCGGCTGGCGGGCGAATACATCCGCTGACCTCAAGTTTTCAGACCGGCACGAAATCCGCGGGCTTCAATTCCCTTCCAATTCCCTATCGGTGAGCGGCTGCGTATGGCGCGAGGCTCGCAAGACTATGGACGCGCCGCGAGAGCCAGGGACACCCCGAACGATCCCGTGAGCGGATTATAGAGGGGCTCGAGCTGCAGAGATTTTGCTTTGGGAACATAGAAGGCCGAGCGGCGATGATAGACGTATCCGCCAATTTCGTAGCCGATCACCGAGCCTACCAGAGCGTCGGAGGGGAAGTGATTATCGCCCGTGACGCGTGCGATAGCCACGCCCGTCGCCAAGCCGTAAATCGCAGCGTGCAGCCAAGGATGGCCCGGAGTCTCTTCAACGATTACGCGCGCGACGGCGAAGGTCGCGGTCGAGTGGCCCGACGGAAAAGAACCGCTGGTGGTATAGATGTCCGTGTCGTCGGGCCAGAACTTGCCCGTTCCATCACCGGCATAGGGACGTTGCCGGTTCGCGGCGAGCTTTATCCCTTCGGCGACAAGGCCCGCATCGGCAAGAGCTTCGAGCGACAGCATGCCGGTTTCGCGGTACCGCTCTTTGTGATCGATCTTCCCCAGCAGATACGTTAGCCCCGCTGCCGGAACCAATGTATAGCCAGAGCCGAGATAGGTGTAGTCGTTGCTCACGCGTACACGCGTCGGGCCCGGACCGAGCGCGCTCATGGCACGCGCGTCATATTCGAGAGCCAAAGTCGTGGCAACCCCAAAGGGCACGAGCCAGAGCAATTTCCGGCCGCGAAGCCGCGCGGGAGCGGTCCAGATTCCCGCCTGATCCCGGAACACGTCCGCGAAGCACGTGAGGGTGGAAGAAACCAGATCGCAGGTACTGCCCGCCCTCGGGGTGGCCGATGAGGGCGGCAGAGCTTGCCCTCGCGCCATGGGACAAAGAGCGACGAACAGCACGGCGAGCACAAGCGTCACGATGCCAGCAGGTAAGCGAGACGAGCCCATTATTTTATTCGGTTCACGGCTTGGTTGCTGCCGACAAGTGACCTGTGCCTCGGGGCGTGGCCGCCTGGAGAGAGTTTGCGATGATTGGCGGGCAGTCACAATAAGCGATCGCGTGACGACGATAGCACAAACCCCCGGTAGACGCTTCTGAATGCGACAAGTCAGCGCAGAATGGGCAACTCGCGATGCAAACGGCTGCGGAGCGTTTCGTCCGCCACGCGGGCCATATGTTCGGCAAAATTGCCTTGATAGAGAAATTCCGCCGCCGACTGGCCACAATCGAGGCGCAGCTTCCAGTCCGCGCCCGATGGTTCCAAGATCAGTTCCCGAAGCTGCTGCAGGGGAATTTCGGAGAGCACGGCGAGAGCGGAATTCAACACCCACAGCCGATCCGAACCGATGAAGAGCATCGCGCGACGCAGCGTTTGGGCATCGCTGTTGTAAAGTCCGCCATCGACAACGACTAGCGCGCCCAATTCCCTGGCGCGCGCATCCACGGATCGTTTCGGGCGTTCGGGAGCCAAAAGCAGGGCCAGAAGGAGCGCCAGAGCGCCGAGCGCGATCATCGCCAACTTATGCTGCCCGGCCGCGCCAATGGCGATCATCGCCACGCCTGCCAAGCCCGCCAGGGACCGGCCGAAGTTCCAGGCCCGCCTGTGCCGCCGGAGCCGGTTTACCTTGGGGATCATCAGAATCGACCCAAAAATCAGCCACAGCACGGCGCGACGCAGGCGTACCACTCCCGCGCGAAGACCATGCGTTGGCGATTCGGCGTTCATTGCAGCAATCATCTTTAATTCCACACGGTCGTGTCAAACAGCGGAAAAAGATCGTCCACCTCTGCTCCTTTCGCCAATCTTTCCGGATTCCAGCGGGAAAGGGCTCCCCGCCTACGCTACAATATCGGTGCATCAAAAAGAATGTCATGGCAGAAACAGCGACCTCTTCGGAATCGCAGGATACACGTAACGAGGCCCCCCCCCAAAAGCGTCTAGGCCTGCGCGGCACCGTCCGAGCGTTACGCCATCGAAATTTTCAACTCTTCTTTAGCGGCCAGCTTATCTCGCTAGTGGGCACGTGGATGCAGAACATTGCCCAGGACTGGCTGGTTTACCGGCTTACCGGCTCTTCCCTGCTGCTTGGCGTGGTCGCATTCGTCAGCCAAATTCCCATTTTCCTGCTTGCTCCGGTGGCCGGGATTGTGGCCGACCGCTACAACCGCCACCGCATCGTCATCGCCACGCAATCAACCTCCATGGTGCTGGCGCTTACTCTGGCGACCCTCACCCTGACGGGTAGGATTCGTATCTGGGAGATCATGATTCTGGCATCGCTGCTGGGAGTGGTGAACGCATTCGATGTTCCCGCGCGGCAAGCTTTCCTGATCGACATGGTGGGGCGCGAAGATCTGCTGAACGCGATCGGGTTGAATTCGTCGATGTTCAATAGCGCGCGTATCGTGGGACCGGCAATCGCCGGCATCGTGGTGGCCTCGGTAGGCGAAGGCTGGTGCTTTTTTGCCAACGGCATCAGCTATATCGCCGTGATCGCGGGACTGCTGATGATGCGGCTTACCCGGCGGACAGCGATACAGCACGATGGATCTGCCTTAGAGAACATGATCGAGGGATTCCGTTTCGCGCGCCATACCACTCCGGTGCGCGCTTTGCTGATACTGATCGGCTTCGTCAGCCTAGCCGCCATGCCATATACGGTGTTGATGCCTATTTTCGCGGGGCGCATCCTGCACGGCGGTGCGCGTGAATTAGGAATGCTCATGGGCGCGACCGGCGTGGGCGCGCTGCTGGGCGCTTTAACACTGGCCTCCAAGAGCGGTGTGGAGGGACTGGGAAAGTGGGTGTGGAGGGCCGCCAGCGTGTTTGGCGCGAGCCTTATCTTTTTTGCCTGGTCACGCCACCTTTGGCTTTCCATGGCCTTTCTGATTCCGGTCGGGTTCGGCATGATGCTTCAGATGGCCTGCACGAACACGCTCCTGCAGGTCATGGTTCCCGATCGATTGCGCGGGCGGGTGATGTCGCTTTACTCCATGATGTTCATCGGAATGGGCCCTATCGGCGGCCTGCTAGGCGGCGCCTTGGCGGCTAGAATTGGCGCGCCGTGGACCGTCTCTATCGGCGGCATGATTTGCCTTATCGGCGGGGCGATCTTCGCGCGACGCTTGCCGGCGATGCGCGGCGTGGCGCGGCAGTTGATTCTCGCCCAGGGAATGGGAACGGGCGAACCTCCCGCATCTTTGCCAGTATCGCGGTCCTAAGATCGAATTCTCCCTCCCGAGACTCCGCGGAATCTGGTAGTGGGCGACTTTGAACAAAGTCGCCCACTACCCGGAATATCTGCAAATTGCAGGAACAGTTCAGCGATGTTAGGATCGTCGGCCTCAACCGTGCGACCAGTGGCTCTCTTCGACGGCTGATGGTTTGAATCTTTCGACAGGTCATTCCCATGTCGTTTCGGGGCAAGGAAAACATCTTGAGCACTTGATCCGTTCGTCGTCCGACGATTCGCTGGTTACGCTCGCTCGCAGGTTGCAACAAGTTGGTACTTGGCGGGCTTGAAGATCACCCCTTACACCGAAACACGGAATAAGCCGAAGTTAGACGTTCCAATTTTAGATACACATCAACTGTTCTTAGGGGTAGGTGACGACCTGCTCTGGGACTGTTCTACCGGCCAGTAGTTTCTTGCGGGAGAGGTTTCTATGCTGAGGGGCATGAATCGAAAGGGTTCACCCAGCGCACGGCCCTTTCGCGCCCAGCGAAACCTCGCCAATCTAATCCTGCTCATGGCGGTTGGAATCGGCGCGACCTGCCAAACAGGCTGTTCGGGCACGACGACCGCGGCATCGAAGGATGCCATAACCAACCCGGGACAATTCGGCCCGAGCACTTCTAGCCTTAACCTGGGCAATGTAGCCCTCGGCGACAGCAAGACCGTCTCGGTGAGCTTCACAAACAGCACGAGTTCCGCGGTCACCATACTGACCATCAGCATCTCGGGGCCGGGCTTCACTGCCGGCGGCATCCCCAGCGGCACGATTCTGAATCCGGGCGACATGGCCACGCTGAACGTGACCTTTACTCCTGCCAGCACCGGCAGTCAGACGGGCAGCGTTACGGTGACGAGCAATGCTTCGCCCTCAACCATAACCGTGGCCTTACAGGCCTCGGGCGTGCCCGCGGGGGATCATTTGGCAACGTTATCCTGGAACGCCAGTCCTTCTGGAGTAGCCGGATACTTCATTTACCGCTCTACGAACGGCGGGCCATTTACGAAGCTGAATACAACCGAGGATACAAACCTCACCTACACCGATTCGTCGGTGGCAGCGGGCCAAACTTATTCGTACGCGGTTACGGCAGTCACTTCCAACAACGTCGAGAGCGGCTACTCCAACCAAGTGACCGCAACGATTCCCTCGCCGTAGTTCCGTTCGGCGCCAATTCCAATCTTTTGCAGTCTCGCCGATGTGGCGAGAATGGCTTCAATCTAGGATTTTTTTTCTCCCGCAGCTTTGCCCATCGGCACCGAGGACGGTCTCACGGCCTGGGGCAAGCCGTGGTCCATGAGGATGGGATGCGCGGAGGGAGCCGGCTTAGGAGCGGGCTCGACGTCCATGTCCTGGAGATCGAAGTCGCGGGCGACCTCTTCCACGATCTTTTCCGATACGGTTGGGGAGTGTTCGACGAACGCGCTGATCAAGGCGTGTTCGCAAAGCAGATTGATGAGCCGCGGAATGCCGCGGGCGTGGCGATGTACGATTTCAATGGCCGCCGCGCTAAAAATCTCTTCTCCCCCACTGCCTGCGATACGGAGCCGCTCCTTGATGTAGCCATGCGTCTCGAGCAAGGTCAGCGGCCGAGTCTTGGCCCAAAGAGTGATTCGCTGGCGAAGCTGGCGTAGTTGCGGGTCGGTGAGTTTCTCCTCGAGTTCGGGCTGGCCGGCGAGGACGATTTGCAGCAGCTTTTCCGTAGACGTCTCCAGATTGGTCAAGAGCCGGATCTCTTCGAGCATCTCCGCGGACAAGTTCTGGGCTTCGTCGACAATGAGAACCGCACGCGTTCCTTTTCGATGTTGTTCGAGCAGCCAATTATTCAGGTTGATGAGCGCCCGGCTCTTCAGAGTGGAATCGCAGGGAATGCCAAAATCAGCCATCATGAAATCGAAAAATTCGGCCTCGCTGAGCCGCGGATTGAACATAAAAGCGGTGGCTATCTTTTCCTGGCGCGACCAATCGAGGAGTTTATTCAGGACGGTAGTCTTGCCGGTGCCCACCTCGCCCGTAAGCAGGACAAAACCTTTGCGCGTTTGAATGCCGTAAATCAAGCACGCCAGCGCCTCCTGGATATGCCGCGTGAGATAAAGATAGCGCGGATCGGGATTGACGTTGAACGGGCTCTCTCGAAGTCGAAAGAATTTCTTATACATGCTCAAGCCTCGCGGATTCTGAGTCCTGCCAGTTCCGGTTCTCCAGCGCGTTTTCGCGCGGGCCGCAGCCGGGATTCTACTCCCTTCAGTACGGGTCTAGTCAGTATTTCCGCCATCGTCCAGGCCCAGTTGCTTCAACTTATATAGCAACGCCTTATAGCTTATTTGTAGCTCGCGCGCAGAGCGCTTCCGGTTCCAGTGCGTGCGGTCGAGAGATTCCAGAATCAACTGTCGTTCCGCCTTGCGCGACGCTTCGCGGGCCGCTTGCTTAAGCGGACGGGGCCCACCTGAGCCGCTGGAGATCGACTTTCCAGCAACCCTGGTAACTCTACTCACCGCGAGATCGCTGACCGCTAAACTATCGTCTCCGAGGGCCACGATCTTGCGCGCTATATTTTCCAGTTCCCGAACGTTCCCGGGCCATGAATGTTGTACCAGCAAATCGAGCGTTGAACTCTTGATTGGGGGCTGTTGCCTGCCGAGCAAATTGGAATATTTGGTCAGAAACACGGCCAGCAGCTCCGGGATGTCTTCCCTTCGCTGGCGTAAGGAAGGTATGCGCAGACAAATACCATTCAATCGAAAGTAAAGCTCCTCGCGGAAGCTTCCGGCCCCCATCTCCTCCGTGAGATCGCGAGTACTGGTCGAAATGATGCGCGCCATCAGACAGCCTGGTGAGACCGCCCTCTCGCCGTCAGGCAAGAGATTCAACAGGAGCCCCTGCTTGTCAAGATCGAGCTGACCGACTTCGTCGAACAGCACCGTGCCATCCAGCCGGGCGTGCGAGCCCTTGCCTCCATTTTCGATGCCCGGGCCGAGCAGCCAATCGAAGCTGGATGTGGAACAGCTGAATTTGACAAAGGGTTTCGTGCTCCGGGGGGACAGGCGGTGGATCTCCGATGCAATAACTTCCTTACCGCTGCCACTTTCGCCCAGGATAAGGACCGGGATATCCGTTGTGGCAATCTCGGCTATAACCCGCTGCAGCAGGCAAATCGATGCGCTCACGCCCGGAATCATTATGCTCGCCGGCTCCGCGGGGCGCTTTTCGGCTACGAAAATGGCATCTCCGTTCAATGAGAGAATCCTCAGGCTGGAGAGAGCAACAGATGGGCCAAGCTCTTTCCGATCCTCGAGAGGCTGGAAGGCGCCCGTATTCTCTTAATTTATCAAAACTTAACCTTATTCTAAGGATAGAGTAAGCAGCGGGAACCAGCTTTCGGCGCGCCCGATAACTACCACAATGTGGTATTCATTTTCCCCCAATCGATGCAGAGAGGGTCGCTATCGGGGCATGGGGCTCACCCCGGGGAGCAGGGTAAGTACCGGCCGCACAATTAGTTAGTGCCCAATCGCCGGACGGCGGATTCTATCTCTTGTGGCATCTGCATTGCTTCGTATCCAAAGCGGCCAAGGCTAAACCATTGCTCGGAATTGGGCCAGAGCGAGAGGAATCCTTTATCAGCTCCGTGGATGGTCAAGAACGATCTGCCTTAAAGCATCCGTATCGCTACGTGAGGGCAAACGCTAGCCCGTTGACGAACTGAAGAAAGGATTTATGAGTCGCATCCACGAAGCTCTGAGAAAAGCCGAACTGGAAGCCGGCGCTATTACCACGGCGGATGTGCAGCCGGCCGATCATCAAGAGCCAGCCGCCCGGCCCAAGCACGAAAACACGGCGCAGTTCGCCGAAATTAGAAACGAAATTCAATCGCCCCTGGTTGCCGACCTTCTCCAGGTCAAGCGCTCCTGGGACCTCGACGATATTAAGCGGCGCTGCGCCCAGGTACGGTGGGATCCTGATCCCCTGAGTGATGTGTTCGGGCAAGAGAGTCAAAACCTGGAGGCTGCCGAACAATTTCGTACGCTACGCTCCCGCCTTTACCAATTGCGCGCGGAGAGAAAGCTGCGAGTGGTTTTGGTCACGAGCGCCATTGCGAACGATGGCAAGACATTCGTCGCTAGCAATCTGGCTCAGGTGATCGTGCGACAGCCCGACCGGCACGTTCTATTGATCGACGCCGACTTGCGGGCCTCCCACATGCACGCGGTAATGGGAGCGCCGGTGGCGCCGGGATTGAGTGATTATTTGAGTGGCGCCGCCGACGAGACGGCTGTGATTCAACACGGACGGGAAGGCGGCTTGTACTTTGTTGCCGGCGGCAAATCGGCCAGCAATGCCAGTGAATTGCTTTCTAACGGGCGCCTGAAGGCCTTGATCGAGAACGCGGCTTCTTGCTTTGATTGGGTAATCATCGATTCGCCACCCTGTTTGCCGGTAGCCGATGCGAGCTTGATAGCCGGGCTCTGCGACGGGGTTCTTCTAGTCGTCCGCGCGTCCGCTACGCCGTCGAGCGCCGCGACTAAGGTGGCTCAGGAACTGCGGAAAAGGAACCTTCTTGGAGTGGTGCTGAACGCGGTAGATGAGAAGACATTGAGCTACGGTTCTTACTACGGACGAGGTCATTATGGGAGCAGCGCGAAGGATGATTCCGCGAGATTGATAACCTAGGTGGAGAAAGAGATTTGAAACATGGGAATGTGTAAAAGCAGTTCGAGATTCCGCCATACTGCGGTATTGGTGTTTCTCGGTCTTTTGCCGCCGACGCTGCTTTTGGGGCAGCAGAGTTCGGGTCAGAAGGATTCGACGCAGATTCAGGCCTCGAGCAAAGGCGCGTCCCAGAGCGGATCGGCAACGGCGGATCCCAACTACGTGATTGGGCCGCAAGATGTGATCGACATTAGCGTGTGGAAAGAGCCGGATCTATCTCGATCCGTTCCAGTCCGCCCGGATGGCAAGATCTCATTACCCCTGCTCAACGATATCCAGGCCTCTGGTTTAACCCCCGGGCAGTTGGGCGCCCGAATTACCTCGGGTCTGACTAAGTACGTGACCAATCCGCAAGTGACGGTCATTGTTTCGCAGATCAACAGTCAGCGAATTTACGTTTTGGGAGAAGTGGCTCGTGCGGGAAGTTATACGCTTCTTCCAGATATGACCGTTTTGCAGGCCCTTTCCGATGCGGGCGGGTTTACAGCGTTTGCCAACTCAAAAAAGATCTACGTTCTCCGTCAGGAGAACGGCAAACAGCAAAAGATTTCGTTCAATTATAAAGACGTGATTAGCGGGAAAGACCCCAGCCAAAATGTCGCGCTGAAGTCGGGCGATACGATCATCGTGCCCTGAGGCTCGCCCTTAGAGTACTCCTCCAGTATTTTGTCGTTTCGAACAGGAAAGCGGGTCGCGCCCATGCGACTCACATATACTTTTGTGCGTGCCATCACACCGCGGGACAACTCGTGTAGAACCAGCTCAAATGTCTGGGATATACTTCCGTCCGAGGTCGGATGGTGCGTGCTAGCTCCGTGCTGTGGAAGCTGCACTCGTCAAAGGTGACAGGTCAAAGTAAGGCATTTGCCATAGGTCTATGGAGCTGAGATGAAAGGTGTCGTGCTTGCGGGTGGGACGGGGAGCCGGCTGAATCCCCTCACGCGCGTTACGAATAAACACTTGCTGCCGATCTATGACAAGCCCATGGTGTATTACCCGATTCAAACGCTGGTGAATGCCGGAATCCACGAAATCCTGCTGGTTACCGGCGGGAAGAACGCTGGCGACTTCTTGCGCCTCTTAGGGAACGGCCGGGATTTTGGGCTAAAGCACCTGAATTACACATACCAGGATGGAGAGGGTGGAATCGCGGACGCTTTGGCATTGGCTGAGCATTTCGCTGACGGCGACTCCATTTGCGTAATTCTGGGCGACAACATCATTGAAAACAACGTATGCCAAGCCGTGGCCAATTTCCGGAAGCAAGGAGAAGGCGCGAAGATACTCCTGAAGGAAGTTACGGACGCGCAGCGGTTTGGGGTCGCTGAGGTTCGCGGCGAGCACGTGGTTGGCATCGAGGAAAAACCCAAGCATCCCAAATCAAACTATGCGGTGATCGGAATTTATCTCTACGACCAGACCGTCTTCCGAAAGATCCGCCGCTTGAAACCGTCTGGCCGGGGCGAATTGGAGATCACCGACGTGAACAACTTCTACCTCGAAGAAGGCACGCTCACTTACGAAATTCTCGAGGGCTGGTGGACCGATGCCGGCACTTTCGAATCGCTGCTGCGAGCGAACACGCTGGTAGCGGAAACCGGCGCAAACAAGCTGTCGCGGGCCGAGCAGGAGCAGTTCGTCGCCGATCGGGAAAGTCTGCGATGAAGATTCTGGTTACCGGTGGAGCGGGATTCATTGGGTCCAACTTCATTCGGTATGCGCTGAAGACACGCAAGGACTGCGACATAGTCAATTACGATAAGCTAACCTATGCTGGGAACCTGGCGAATCTCGAAGAGGTGGCGAATCGTTCGAACTACACGTTCATCAAGGGCGATATCTGCGATGGCAGCGCGGTGGAAGCGGCGATGCGCGGATGCCACGCGGTAGTCCATTTCGCCGCGGAATCTCACGTTGACCGCAGCATCTACGCACCCGCCCCCGTCATCGAGACGAACATAAAAGGAACCTTCACCTTGCTGGAAGTGGCCCGCGCGCTGCGCATCGGCCGCTTCCTGCATGTTTCGACCGACGAAGTTTACGGCGACATGCCGCCGGCCGAGTTCGCCGATGAGAGTTCGCCATTGCAGCCCAGCAGCCCCTACTCGGCCTCCAAGGCCGGTTCGGATCTTCTGGTGCTCTCTTATGTTCGCACGTACGGCCTCTCGGCCTTGATCACTCGCTCGTCGAATAATTACGGGCCCTATCAGTTCCCGGAAAAGTTCCTCCCCCTGATGATCACGAACGCGCTCGATCATAAGCCCCTGCCAATCTACGGAGATGGAAAACAACAACGCGATTGGCTGCACGTGGAAGATAACTGCCGTGGAATTCTGGCTGTGCTCGATAAGGGACGCGTTGGCGAAGTCTATAATATCGGTGGGCTGGATATCGAAGAGAATATCAGTGTGGCGCGGCGAGTTCTTGAACTGACCGAGCGGCCGGAATCGTTGCTGAGCTATGTTACGGACCGCCCGGGCCACGACCGCCGCTATGCCTTGCGCTGCAACAAAATGGAAGAGCACCTCGGCTGGAAACCGCAAATCTCGCTCGAAGAAGGGTTGCTGCAAACAATCGATTGGTACAAGAGCAACTCCTCATGGCTGGCGGGAGTGCGCGGCGGCGAATACAGGTCCTACTACGAGAAATATTACGAAAACCGCGACTCCTCGCTTCACGCCATCGGCCCTTCCTCTTCTCGGTGAACGGGATCGCAGTTTTCCAAAATCAATTCCGCCCGGATGCTTGCCGTGAGAAGTGTATTTCTACTTCTACTAGTGACCTGCGGCTGCGCGGCCAGAAATCCGGAACCCCTTTGCGTAATCGCTCCTGCTGCGATGCCGGAAAGCTGGCGGCCTTCCGGCAATATCCAGAAACATCTGAGCGCGTCTCCGTGGTCCGCTGACGAAGCCGAGGACGCCAGGTATGCGGTACGAACCGGCCTCGATGAACTCAGCGACTTTTTCTCGAGCCGCCCTGCGGCCGTTTTTGCTCTCAAGGACGACGCGGTAGAGCCGTTACTCGATGCCTCCTATGCCGCGGCAAATATGCCGGCGCTCCAGATTGCCGCGCGAGACCAGGCGCGCCGGGTCCTGCTCCTGCTGCTCGCACCCTATTTGCGCCGCGCCACCGATGCGGCAACCTGCCGGGAATTCTCCCGGCTGCTGGACCTCGCGATTTATTCGCACGCTTTGCTTGCCGGAGACGATTCGCGACTGCTTCTCATGGTGGCGCTCACGAACAGCGCCTATCACTCTTGCGGTTCCCTACCGGCGGCCATGGGTTACGACTATCGCCGAAAGTTGGCGGCCGCAAACGTCTCCACGGACGATGTCGGCGATTTGGTGCTGTGGAGCATCACCTTCACCGATGCTCAGTTGGTAGCGGGCCTCCAACTGCCCGCTGAAGCTCGCGACCTGCCGCCCGCGCTTTGGCGCTTTCTTGCGCATTATCCGCTCGCCGGAGCACGCTCGTATCGAAACGGAACCTCGGACATGAGGTTCTACGACACCGCATACCTCGCCACCCACATCGCTTATATTCCAACCGGCTACGGCCGTTATTCGATCTATGTTGAAGATGCGCCCGGCTTGTACCGCTTTCTCAGAGAAAACTTCTATGCCGTCTTGCAAATGGGCGAGCTCGACTTGGTCGCGGAGTTCGTGGACCTCTTCCGCCAATATGGCTGCACGGAGCGAGACGATCTGCAGGTGCGCGATGGAACTCGGTATTTGCTGAAGCTCTTTCATGGCGCGGGAGACCGCTGGATGGCTTATCGGGAGCCATACGAGAGGCCCAAGATAGACGACTACGACGCCGTGCACAAAGCATGGACCGGAATGTCAGGAGTTCGTGCTCGGGTTCCAGAACCGGCGAAGCCAGGCACCTATGGCGGCATCATGCGCGCTTGGTTGGGTTATCCGCGCTGAGCGCGAGTGATCCCTTCAAAGTCACTTGAAGGCGCGCTTCCCTGCCTGCGCTGCCATCTTGCGTGCGGCCTCGTAAGAATCTCCAAATGCAGCAACTAAAAAGTGCGCTCCCCCATCTAGCGACCGGCCGTTGTAGCGAGCTTATCACCACCATCCGAATGTAAATCGGCTATTAACTTAACGAGTGATTGGCTGATCTCGTCCTCCATGCCGATCAGGTCTAACGGCGTCCGGTCGAATTCGCGCGTCCAGACGTGTTCCTGCTGAGGAAATCGGATTAGCTGCGCCGTGAATCGAAAACGCCCCGCCGACTCACGCAAGCTGCCTTCAACCAAATAATCCACGTCTAACTCCCTGGCAATTTGTCGAGCGGTTTTGGCAGTGGTTTTGTAAGCCATAGATGAAGTTCGGGGCACTACTCCCAACTGCCCCGGATTCATCGTTCCTAGCTGGGCGATCAACTCCTCAGTCAAGCCGTCACAAATGTATTCTTTGGACGCGTCACCCGTAAGGTTCTGAACCGGGAGGACGGCGATCGACAGTTTGTGCAGGGCCTTTGCCCGAACAAAACCGATCATGGTGCCCGTTACCAGAAGAACGGCAAGCAGGGGAACCCAAAGCGGCCAACCACACTCTTGAAGGATCCCTTTGCTCGGACGTGGCGTGCGGCCGTTGCGAGTACCTATCGACGGTGCTTTGGCGTGCAGCACTCCGTCCCGGTTTCTGCCTTCGGAGGCAGTCGAATCTACGGGCTGGGCAGACGACCCTATCAGCCCCCTATCCAACCGCACAGGTGCGACAAATCGGTAACCCCGTTTAGGGACAGTTTCAATTGTGCGCTGCTGCTCGTCCTGAGAGAGGATTTGCCGAAGATTAAACACATGGCGGCTCAAATTGGCTTCCTCGACAAACGTATTCGGCCAAACCTTATCAAAAATCTCGAAACGGAGCCTCGGACATGACGTTCTACGACACCGCATATCTCGCGACCCACAGGTCCTGGTCTTACCTAACTGAGGTGTCCAGTTTTAGAGGGGAGCACTACACTCTTATCCTACTAGCTTTAGTTTGAAGTGATGAGTCGAGAGGAGACCTCAACACCAGCCCCAAGTTGGTCGGTGCCGCGAACCGCCACCTCATCTCCTTCGTGCAGATCGCCAAAAACTTCTATCAGGTTACCGGATCGGGCCCCTGTGGTTAGATCAACCCACTCCGTAAGATTTTGGCGCACACGGATTACGAAGGTGCGTTGCAGGTCGCTGGTCACGGCGGAGTTTGGAATGAAAAGCGTCGGATAAGTGCGGCGTATCGGCCAGTCGATTTCGCAGAAGGTCCCCGGAACCAGTTCCGCCCGTGGATCGCTTACGTCCAACTCTACAGGCATAGTTCGGGTCTTCGTGTTTACGTCGCGCGAAACTCGGGCGATCGGAGCATGAAAGATCCTGCCCGGAACGAGGGCACCGTGAAGGCAACAATCGTATGCTCTGGAACACCCTCCACGCTCACGTATTCAATCAGACGTTACCGAAGAACGATGGAACTCAAAGACGACGCGACGCCCTAAAATAGGGCATCTCCGTGCCCGATTGCTGCAAAGGTTTTCACCATGTGGGACTTGAACCTTTCCGCTGGCACTCCGCAACACTGCCTAATAGCTTAGTTTCAGCAGCTTAGAGCCGTCGTTTAGGGCAGTATTCGCTCCGGTTGGGAACATGGGTTGCTACACTTTGTTCCTGATATTCCGGGGCCCAGTGATAAATCTGAAACTGCCAGGTCGGGAAAGAGGTCGCCTACAATGCGCGCGCCGTATATGGCAGGTCCAAGCCGGCCCCCGAACCTAGTGTCCCATCAAGCAGCGTCACGCCGTGAATTAGGACCGTCTTCCGAGCAACTCACCTCGTCTCTACTAACAACTAGATTTGCCCTAGCCCTTCTGCTGGCGGCGATTTTCCCGTCCTGAGAACGTACACGAAAACGACCATGAATTCTCAGAACTCTGACGGGGTGGACGCACATCTTCTTTCGATTTTTCCGAAGAACGACACGTGGCTACTTTCCACTCTCCGATGGAAGAATTCCTTACAAAAGCTCGGTTTGAATTTCCCGCACAGAAATCGACTCGGCATCCGAAAGCCGAAGCCAGCAGCATGGTTCATTGGGGCCGTCGCGCTTGTATTAATCCCATCGTTTGCGCGCGCTCAAACGAACGCTGGAGCCCCTAGCGCTCGTGCCCTCATTACGGGCAGCATTGATGAAGGGAAACTAATCCCGCTGCCGGGGAACACTCGCCCAGAAGCAATTCCAGAGAACGATCGCGGTGCGGTGGCCAACACATTTCCCCTGACCCACGTACTCCTGCAGTTGCGCCGTCCTCCTGAGCGGGAAAGTATGCTGGAGCAATTTCTCGGCGAGCTCCAGGACCCCAAATCTCCTGAATTCCACAAATGGCTGAAGGCGGATCAATTCGGCCAGAGCTTTGGCGTCGCGCAGCAAGACCTCGATACGATCGCGCAGTGGCTCCAGTCGCATGGCTTCACCGTGAACTCGATCTATCCGAACCGAATGGTGATCGATTTTTCGGGTACGGCAGGCCAGATTCGTGACGCCTTCCACACGGAAATACACAGCCTCGATGTGAACGGAGTAGAACATATCGTAAATTTGAGCGACCCGCTGATTCCCGCGGCCCTGGCGCCAGCGATCGTGGGCATCGTCTCTCTACATAGCTTCCAGCCGCGCGCTCAACATGAAATGCGCAACCCAACCGCCAATTACACGACTGGCTCCGGCACCTACGGCGTCGTGCCTGCAGACCTTGCGACCATCTACAACTTGAATCCACTTTTCACTGCCGGCTACTCCGGTCAGGGCCAAACCATAGCCGTAATCGAAAACACCGACGTTTTCAGCACTTCGGACTGGGACACCTTCCGCTCAACCTTTGGCCTCTCCAGCTACTCATCGGGATCGTTTTCTACCCTTCACCCGGCGCCTCTGAACGGCGCCAATAACTGCGCTGATCCCGGAGTATTAACCTCCAACGAGGGCGAGGCTATTCTTGATGCGGAATGGTCCAGTGCGGCAGCACCCAGCGCCGCAATTGTTCTGGCTTCCTGTGCGGACACCAGTAGCACCTTCGGTGGCTTGATTGCACTGCAAAACTTGATCAACGGCAGTGACCCACCACCGGCGGTGGTTAGCATCAGCTACGGCGAATGCGAAGCGGAAGACGGAGCCACGGCCAATGCGGCATACAACTCCGCATATCAGCAAGCAGTCACGGAAGGCGTCTCCGTTTTCGTGTCCGCGGGCGACGGCGGAGCGGCGCTCTGCGATAACAACCGCAAGAATGCAACTCACGGCATCGGTGTGAACGCGCTTGCCTCCACGCCCAACAACGTGGCGGTGGGCGGCACCGATTTCAGTGACACATACTCCATTACGAACAGCACGTACTGGAGTGCCACCAATGGCTCCAATTACGGGTCCGCCCTGTCCTATATCCCAGAGATCCCCTGGAACGACTCTTGCGCCAGCGCGCTCCTCTCTAACTTCCTCACCGGCTCGGAGACAACATACGGCAAGAACGGCTTTTGCAATTCGAGCCAGGGAGAATCGTACCTAACCACGGCTGCGGGGAGCGGCGGCCCCAGCGGCTGTGCGACGGGGTCGCCCTCCAGCGGTACAGGGATCGTCAGCGGCAGCTGCCAGGGTTGGGCTAAGCCTTCGTGGCAGGCCGCGCTCAGTAACTTAGGAAACCCCAACGATGGCGTGCGGGACCTCCCGGATGTCTCGCTGTTTGCCGCGAATGCTGTTTGGGGGCATTACTACATATTTTGCTGGTCCGATACTGAAAACGGCGGGGCCGATTGCGGCAACGATCCCGGCGGCTGGTCGGCAGCGGGCGGAACATCGTTTGCTTCGCCGATCATGGCGGGCATCCAAGCCCTTATAAACCAAAAGGCTGGTCAGAATCAGGGCAATCCCAATTCCGTCTACTATCAACTCGCCGCAACGGAGTACAACGGCAGCAGCGCCGCTTGCGACTCGTCAAACGGCACGGGGGTGTCGAGTGCTTGCATCTTCTACGACATTACGCAAGGCGATATAGACGTCAACTGCACAGGCAGGCATAACTGTTACCTCGATTCCGCACAAGAGGGCGTGCTTTCTACATCAAACAGTTCCTACAACCCTGTATACGGCGCCACTAGCGGCTGGGACTTCGCTACGGGGATTGGAAGCGTTAATGCCTCCAATCTGGCCAACAACTGGCCGAATCCTCCGCTGATCACGAGTGCGACTAGCACAAGTTTCCTCGTGGGATCACAGGCCATATTCACGGTAACGGCCACCGGAGAGCCAATCCCAAGTCTGACAGAGTCGGGAGCTTTGCCCAGCGGCGTAATGTTCAATGCAGCCACGGGCGTGCTTGGTGGAATGCCCGCAACGGGCACAGGTGGCGTCTACAACATCAGTTTCACGGCTAACAATGGCGTAGGAACAGCTACTCAAAATTTCACGCTGACGGTAGATGAGGCACCAGCCATTGCGAGCGCAAACAGCACAACCTTCGCAGTGGGATCACCGGGAACATTTACCGTGACGGAAACAGGCTTCCCCATACCGACGCTCACGGAGTCGGGAAGCCTGCCCAACGGAGTGACATTCAACGCAGCCATCGGCGTGCTTGGCGGGACGCCCGCAAGCGGTACGGCCGGCATCTACCACATTAGCTTTACAGCAAGCAATGGCGTGAGCGCGAATGCCGTTCAAAGCTTCACGCTCACTATTACAACCTCAGCCCCTGCCGGGATCTCCTTCGTGCAGGTCAACTCAGCGGATCCGCAGACTCCTCAAAGCACCGTAACGCTTAGTTATACTGCCGCTCAGATGGCTGGAGATTTGAACGTGGTCGTGGTGGGCTGGAACGATTCGACCGCGACGGTCAGTTCGGTTGCGGACTCTGCGGGCAATACCTATTCACTGGCGGTGGGACCCACAGTGCAAACAGGCACGGCCACTCAGGCCATCTATTATGCGAGGAACATTGTTGCGGCCGCGAGCAACACCAACAGTGTGACCGTAACCTTCAACACCGCGGCAAACTTTCCGGACATTCGCATCGCCGAGTATGCCGGACTTGATTCCTCCAACCCCCTGGATGTGTCGGCTGCGGCTGAGGGCACATCAACATCTAGCAACAGCGGCGCGGTAACCACCACCTACCCCAACGATCTCTTGCTAGGCGCAAATTTGGTGCAGTCGGTCACCACGTCTGCCGGAACCGGATACACAAAGCGGGTGATTACCACTCCTAGTGGAAACATTCTCGAAGATCAGGTTGTGGCCACAACGGGAAGTTACAGTGCAACGGCCACGCTGTCGCCCTCCGCTGCATGGATCATGCAAATGGTTGCCTTTCGTGGTGCCAGCGGTGGCGCCGGGGCGCCACCGAGCATTACGAGCGTGAGCCCAAATTCAGCGCCGGTGGGCACAGCGGTCACCATCACTGGAACGAACTTCGGGTCCACGCAAGGGACCAGCACGATCACATTCAACGGAACAGCGGCCACGCCGACGAACTGGAGCGCAATCAGCATCGTAGCTCCTGTGCCCGTTGACGCCACCTCCGGCAACGTCGTTGTGACCGTCGGCGGGCAAGCCAGTAACGGCGTCAACTTCACAGTAAGCCCGACGGTTTCAGCGGGGCCGACGCTCGTACAACACGTCAGTAGCTCGAACGTTCGCTTCGGTGGATTTGAATATCCCAACTGCTACGACTTCC
>Ga0335085_10006539_pt1 | contig 18350 bp, 21 predicted proteins | sample Lox_Sample_45_FD_206712 | JGI IMG/M metagenome (GOLD analysis project Ga0335085, IMG submission 206712) | Soil microbial communities from Loxahatchee National Wildlife Refuge, Florida, United States - Lox_Sample_4.5 | ecosystem: Environmental > Terrestrial > Soil > Wetlands | place: USA...
AGGCGTCGGCGGGCGCCGTCATGCGCGGCCGCGGCGGGCTGGTTCGGCCATGCCCGGCCCATACCCGCCGTGGGCCGCGTGCATCCCGGCCGCTGCCGTCGCCGGAACTGGGGCCCGCGCGCCACCACCAGCCCGGCCCGGTGCAGGTAAGGGGCGCCGTGGGCCGATCGAATCGAGGAACCCGGTCACCGCCGCCCTGGCCGCCGCGCTATCGCCCGCGATGGGCAGGGAGCTGCGGTCCGCGGGGCTCGGCCGGATCTGGGGCCGGCTCCGCGGCCGGCGGGATGTCCGCGTCGACCAGCGCGCTCGATCCGGCGGGCCGGGTGGTCGCGTTCTCGCTGCGCTCCCGGAGCCGGCCCAGCGTCTCGCTGTCGCCGAGCGGAAGCGCCGCCTCCAGCCGCGCGCTCTCCTGGACCCCGGGCAGATCCATCACCGCGTCCACCAGGCTGGCGCGGCTGCCCGGAGCGATATGCCCCGGTGCGGCGCGCAGCGACGCCTGCGCGGTGCCTTCGGCTTCGGCAGGGGTCGTCACGTCGGCGGCGGCCACGGCCTCGTCGCCGTCCCTGATTTCGAGGTGATGGTGCCGGCCAGGATTGGTCATCAGATTCCTCCTGGAAATGTGCCTGGTGAAGTGTGCCCGGTCCGTATGTGCCTGATGGGTGCGCGTGCCGGGCTTGCCGTTATGGACAGCATCGTCGCTGCCGCGCATCCTGTAACTGCCGTGCCCGGCCCGCCGGGCATCAAACGGCGTTCGGCGGCCGGGTTGGCTGGCTGCCCGGACGAGACGGCGATTACTCCGGGTCATGAGCGCTATGCAGAATCAGAGTCCGAGCGTAAGATTCCGGCTGGGTAACATCCATGCCAGGCTGAGACGGTCGCGGTTTGGCCCGTGAGCTGCATTGATCCAGCTCCCGGGCTTGTGTCCGGGGCACTCAGCAGCACCGGCCGCCGGGTTGGCCCGGCGCCCGGGGACGCCGGAGAAGGTCATGCAGATGGGATCCGGAGATGCGATCCAGGGGCGAATCCGTGATGCTGTCCGCCACATCGGTCACTCCCGGTGAGAAAGCCGGGTCACCGTTCCAGGGGCCGGGGCTGTGGGCCCGGGTGGCCCCGTTCGCCGTGGTCGCGGTCCTGGCCGAGGCGAGCCTGGGGCTGACGTCGGGTTCGGAGTCGGGGCCGGCCGTACTGGCCAGCGCGGCGCTGCTGGTCCTGTCCGCGGCGGGTTTCCTGCTGCCATGGCCGCGGCTGCCCGGCTGGATGCCGGTGCTCGTCCCGCTGACCTACACCGCCTCGGTGCTGGCCCTCGACCTGGCGGCCGGCTCCGCCTCGGGTGTCGGCATCGTGATCTTGATCCCGCTGGTGTGGACGGCGCTGTTCCACCGCCGGTGGGAATCGGCGTGCGTGGTGGCGGCGATCGTCGCCACCGAGGTGATCATCTCGCTCACGCCGGTGGCGGTCCCGGATGCGGTCATCGTGCGCCGGGCGATCTTCTGGACGGCGCTGGGCGCGCTCATCTCCATCGCGGCGCACGGCCTGCGCGACAGAATCCAGCGCTCACAGGAGCGGACCGCGCAGTTGCAGAGCCGCCTGCGCGAGCTGACCGTCCTGGCCGACCGGGATCGCATCGCCGCCGACCTGCGGGAATCCGTCATCCAGCGGATCTTCACGGTCGGGCTGAGGCTGCAGAGCGTCATGTCCCGGGCGCCCCGCGGCGAGGTGCGCGACAAGATCACGGCGTCCGTGGACGATCTCGACGAGGCCGTCCGGATGCTCCGGGACGCCATCTTCGGGCTGGAGCAGCGGCCCGCGGATCGCAGCCTGCGGCAGGAGATCATGGAACTCTGCGCGCATCTGTCACCCGCACCCGAGGTCAGCTTCAGCGGCCCGGTGGACACCGTGGCGGCCGACACCAGGGGGCAGTTGGTCGCGATGCTGACCGAAGCACTCGGCCCGGTCCGGGAAATCGCCGTGGCCGCGCGGATCGGCATCGCCGCCGACGACGGGTCCTGCCGCACCATCCTGGAGGCCGGCCCGATACCCGAGCCGCTCCGCGAGGAACTGGCCGGCCTGCGGGAGGAGTATTTCACCGGCTTCCAGGACTGGGGCGCCGAAGCCGGGATTCACGTCGACGTCGAGGCCATCCCCGATGGCGTCCGGGTGGTCTGGCAGGTCCCGCGCGGCTCGCCGGTGCCCGCGGCCGGATCATTACGCCCGCCCCGGCGGGCGGGGCCGGGCCGGCGGCCGCCGCCGCGGCCGGTCAGCGGCGGTCCAGCGCGCGGTCCAGGTTCACGGCCGCGCTGATCAGGGCCAGATGGGTCAGCGCCTGCGGGAAGTTGCCCAGCGCCTCCCCGGAGGCGCCGATCTGCTCCGCGTAGAGGCCGAGGTGGTTGGCGTAGGTGAGCATCTTCTCGAAGATGGTCCGGGCCTCCTTGACCCGGCCGGCCCGGGTCAGCGCCTCGACGTACCAGAACGAGCAGAGGGTGAAGGTGCCCTCACCGTCGGCGATACCGTCGTGGCCGGTGATCGCGTACCGGGAGACCAGGCTGTCGGAGGTGAGCTCGGCACCGATCCGGTCCAGCGTCGACAGGAAGCGCGGATCGGTCGGCCCGGCGAACTTCACCAGCGGCATCACCAGGACCGAGGCGTCCAGCAGCTTGTTGCCCGGATGCATGACGTAGGTGCGCAGGCCGGGATCCCAGCAGGCCTCCTGCACGTAACGGTGAGCGGCCGCGGCGAGCTTCCGCCACCGCTCGACGGGCCCGGGCAGGCCGCGGTCCCGGGCCAGGCGCGCGGCCCGGTCGTAGGCGACCCAGGTCATCAGGGCCGAGTAGGTGAAGCGCTGCCGCGGCCCGCGGATCTCCCAGATGCCCTCGTCCGGCTCCTCCCAGTGCCGGGAAAGCCAGTCCAGCCGCTTGGACAGCCCGACCCACAGGTCGTAGGAGATCGGCACCTCGCGGTTGTAGAGGTAGACCGAATCCATCAGCTCGCCGTAGACGTCGATCTGCCGCTGCCGGACCGCGTCGTTGCCGATGCGGACCGGCCGGGAGCCCCGGTAGCCCTCCAGATGGCTGAGGATCGTCTCGTCGAGGTCCTCGCGCCCGTCGACCGTGTACATGATCATGATGTCGCGTTCGCGGGGTCGCGGACTCACAGCGCCGCTGGCCACGAGAGGATTCGAAGAGCGCGCCCGTCCCGGGCACCAGCTCGACCGAGTGCGGGGCCCGGCCGTAGTCGAACGCCGGGTGGCAGGCGAGCTCGAAGGTGGCCCGGCCGCGGACCGCGCGGGCCTGGCGGACCAGCAGGTCGCGGGATTTCCCCGTGCCGCTGGTGTCCGGCACCATGAAGTCGATGATCTCCCCGACGGCCTCGGCGCCGTGGAACCGGGTCAGCAGGATGTTCGTCTCCGGCAGGTAGAGCTGCTTGGGCCGCCCGCTGCTGCGGCTGGACAGGGAGAAGTAGCCGCCCTTGCGCGCGTCCAGGAGCGCGCCGAACAGCGACGGGGCGTCGAAGCGCGCGGGGCAGTACCAGTCCACCGTGCCGTCCGTGCCGACGAGCGCCACGGTGCGCAGGTCGCCGACGATGCCGTGTTCCTCGATCGGCAGGTAGCCCGTCGGCGGCGTCTCGCAGCGGTGGCCGTTGCCGACGGGGATGAGTCCCATCTTTCCATCATCGGCACCCGTATTACGGCCGTGTTTCAACCGTAAAGCAGTCCCAGACCAGGTCACATACGTTCCGGCGGGCCGAGCGGGCGCAGCAGGCGCGAGGCGGGTCGGGGTAAGCGCCAGGTGTGGACGGGCTCGTTGGTGTGCATGTGCTCGATGTAGTGCTGGGTCATCAGCCGGAGCGCCTCCGGGCGGTCGGCCGCGCCGTGGTTGCTGACGGCCCGGACGGCGGCCGTCTGCCAGGAGGCGCCGGTCTGGCCGGTCAGGCAGCGCTGCTCGATGATGTCCAGCAGGCGGTCGGCGTGCTCGGTGCCGACACCCCAGCGGGCCAGGCCGTCGCGGGCCAGCGGCAGGAGCCGGCGCAGGACCAGCTCGGCGGTGGGCGCCTCGCCGAGGCCGGGCCAGTAGAGCCGCGCGTCCATGCCGTGCCGCGCCGCCTCGTGCAGGTTCTCCGCCGCCGTGGCGAACGAGAGCTGCGTCCAGATCGGGCGCTGCGCCTCGGCCAGGGCGCGCAGCAGCCCGTAGTAGAAGGCCGCGTTCGCGACGACGTCCGCGACGGACGGCCCGGCCGGCAGGACCCGGTTTTCCACCCGCAGGTGCGGGACGCCGCCGGACACCGCGTACACGGGGCGGTTCCACCGGTACACCGTCCCGTTGTGCAGGCTCATCTCGGACAGCTGCGGGCAGCCGCCGCTGTCCAGCATGACCACGGGATCTTCCGGGTCACACACCGGCAGCAGCGCCGGGAAATACCGGATGTTCTCCTCGAACAGGTCGAACACCGAGGTGATCCAGCGCTCGCCGAACCACACCCGCGGGCGCACGCCCTGGTGCTTGAGCTCATCGGGCCGGGTGTCGGTGGCCTGCTCGAACAGCGTGATCCGGGTCTCGTCCCAGAGCCGCCGGCCGAACAGGTACGGGGAGTTGGCCGCCACCGCGACCTGCACGCCCGCGATGGCCTGGGCCGCGTTCCAGTAGTTCGCGAACTCTTCCGGGGAGACCTGCAGGTGCAGCTGGACGCTCGTGCACGCCGCCTCCGGGGTGATGCTGCCGGCGTGGGTGAGCAGCCGTTCCGGCCCGTCGATCGCGATCCGCATGTCCTCGCCGCGGGCCGCGAAGATCTGCTCGTTCAGCACCCGGTACCGCGCGTTGGCCGAGATGGTGTCCTCGTGCATGTGCTTTTCCTGCAGCGTGGGCAGGATACCGACCATGACGAGCCGGCTGCCGGTGCTGCGGGCCCTCTCGTCCGCGCGGTTGAGGCTGGTGCGGATCTCCCCTTCCAGGTCCGCCACCGCGTCCCCGGCGAGCTCCCGCGGGGGCACGTTGATCTCCAGGTTGAACTGGCCGAGCTCGGTCGCCCACGCCGGGTCCGCGATGGCGTCGAGCACGTCGGCGTTGTGCATGGACGGCTCGCCGCGGGCGTCCACCAGGTTCAGCTCGATCTCGACGCCCACCTGCGCCGGGTCGCCCTCGAACCGGTGCTCGCGCAGCATGCGGGCGAACACGTCCAGCGAGCGCCGCACCTTGTCGCGGTACCGGCGGCGGTCCTCGCCGGTGATCTTGACTGCCTCAATGTCGCGGCCCATGAGGCCTCCGCTCACCTAGCTGGGGAGACCGCAGAGTACTCCGCATGCCCTTTTCTTTTCTCCACCCTCGCACGCCATCGCGGCCCACGCCAGCCGTCCGCGGACAACCGCCAGCGCGGCGCGGATGGCCCCGGCGAACTCGCCGGGCACTCCAGCGGGGCGAAGTGGCCGATCCCGTGGGCGAGCCGGAACCCGCCGGCCGGCTCGCTGTGCGGCATCGGCCCCTCCGGGGTCGTGGCAGTTCCGGCCCCGTCACGTTACATCCTGGCATCTGCCCGCGCCAGCGGGCGGCGAGCCGGGCGGCCCCGGCACGCTCGCCCCGGGCAGGCCCCCTCCGCCTGCCCCGGCCCTGGCGGCGGTGCAGAGGCGGGCCCTCCTTCCTTCCCCTCAGGAAGGGGGGCCCTGGCTCCGCACCGCCCAGCCCGAAGGAGGGCACTGGGCGCCGGACCGCCGCAATCCCCGGGCCGCCCCGCCGGAACCGGTTCCCGCGGGCCGATCCACCCTTGGCCGCGCCCCGCGACGACTGGGTCCCCCTGCCGTGTGGCAGGTTTCCGGCCGGCCGGCGCCCAGCGCCTCACCTCGGCTGCTCACAGCTAACTAGGTGGCGGCGCGGCGGGCTATCCCCGAAATCGGGGATGAGCCGGCCGAAGCGGGCCGGCCTACACTCCATACGGCAGGACGTGTGCCTGCCGTCGGCCCATCAGGCCGCTCGCCAGGGATACCGCGGATAGAGGACCCCCCGATGACGCTCCAGCCCAGCACCGCACTGACGGCGCACGTCGCCGCGCCGTCCGGGCTGGTCGTCAAGATCGGTGAGGGCAGCCGGCTGGTCTTCGGCCGGGGCGCGGACGCGGACCTGACCATCGCGGTGGGGCGGGGCCTGTCCCGCCGGGCCGGGGTGATCAGCGTGCTGGCCGACGGCGCGTGGATCGCCAACATCAGCCGCACCCACGCGCTCTACACCGAGGGCGAGGGATACCGGATCCGGCTGCCGCGGATGGAAGACGACGGCGAGCCGTCCGGCGGCTGGTTCGTGCGCAGCGGGACCACGCTGGTCGGCTCGCGCGCGATGCTGGACGAGGGGCAGCCGCTCGCCGTGACGGTCATCGGGAACGGCCGCCGCTGGGACGCACCGGGCGCGCTGGGCGGGACCGGCGCCGACGACAGCCGGATCCGGACGGACGTGGACTCGACCCTGCTGCCGCTGTACCTGGACCCGATGACCAAGATCTTCCTGGTCGCGCTGATGTGGTGCCGTCCCTGGCTGCTGGACCCGGCCGCGACCACCCCGCTGCCCCGGACGCCGGAGATCGCCCGGGCGGCGCTGGAGGCGACCGGCGCGTACCACGAACTGGAGCGCTTCGACCGCGAGCAGGAATTCCGCGACCGGCTCTCGGCTCGGGTCGCGGAGCACATCAAGGTCCTGCGGCGCAAGATCACCGAACGTGGCCTGATCGGGCCGGACATGCGCCTGTCCGACGAGGTGGTGGTGCGCATCCTGATCGAGCACGGCATCGTCACCCGGGGCGATCTCGGCCGGCTGAACGACCCGGTCTGGTGCTCCCGGCAGGAGGACCTGTGGTGGACCCAGGTGCCTTAGAACGCCGCGGCGGCGTGCCCGTGCGCCGCGCCGTGACCGGGCGGCGCGCCCAGGCCCTGCGGGGGCGGGGCGTTCCCGGTCGGTGGCGGCCCGGCGGGCGGCCGGGGCGGCGGCGCGCTTCCGGTGGGCGGGGCCGTCACCCTGAACTGGGTGCTGGCCGACTGCACCCCGTTGGAGTCCCTGGCCACGACATGGTAGATCCCGACGGGGATGCCGCGGCGGAAGAAGAGGTGCCCCTCGTCGATCGTGAAATTGAACGTCCCCTTCAGGTCGACCACGGGCTCCCAGGCCGACGGGATCGTGCCGTGCCCCGTCAGGGACAGCGCCACATGCGTCAGCGGGACGAACCCCATGCCGTGCACCTGGAAACCGGTGTCCGGGTCACCCATGGGCTGGCCCATGGTCAGTTTCGGTGTGTCGCTGGTGCCGTTCGCCGGTACAGCCGGCGGGTCCGCGCCGGGCGGCGGCACGAACGATGTGTCCCCGCGCAGCGACGGGACCAGCTTGGGGCCGAGGATCGCGCCCCCGATCACCAGCGCCGCGGCCCCGGCCAGCGCCCCGGACGCGATCACGGCGGAGCGGGTACGCCGCCGCGGGGATCTTCCCGGCTGGCCAGCCGGGGCCAGCGCGGTGCCGTTGCTGGCGGGGACCGGCCTGCGCCGCCGGTGGCTGGCGGGCGGCGCGTACGCCGCCGGGAGGGCCGTGTGTGACGCCGAGGTCGGGTCCTCATTGGCGGGATCGGGCCCGGTCCGCTGCACCATGGTGGGCTGCGGGCTGCGCTGGTACTCCCCGATCAGCGCCATCGCCGAATCCGGCAGGTAGGAGTGCGCGTCCGCCGGGTCGGCGGCCGCCTCCACGAACGGGCCGAGCCCGGCCAGCAGCGCCGCCGACGTCGGGCGGTTGCGGGGGCTGCGTTCCAGGCACGCCATGACCAGGCCGGCCAGGTCCGGCGGGAGCCCGGCCAGGTCCGGCGACTCGGTCGCCAGCTTGACCAGCACGTCCATGACCGTCTCGCCCTGGTAGGGCCCGTGGCCGGTCGCGGCGAACAGCAAGGTGGCGCCGAGGGAGTAGACATCGCTGGCCAGCGAGGCGTGCTGGGAGTCCCGGGCCTGCTCCGGCGCCATGTAGGCGGGCGTGCCGACCGCACCGCGGGTCACCGTCAGCTGGATCCGCTCGGCGGCGCGGGCCACGCCGAAGTCGATCACCCGGGGGCCGTCCGGCGCCACCAGCACATTGGACGGCTTCAGGTCGCGGTGCACCAGGCCGGCCAGATGAATGGATTCCAGTGCCTCCGCGCACCCGGCGGCGAGCCAGCGCACGGTCGACACCGGCAGCGGGCCGCAGACCCGCACCAGCCGGCTCAGCGAGGGGGCCGGCACGTAGGCGGTCGCCAGCCAGGGCATCTCAGCCTCGGGGTTGGCCGCGACGACGGCGGCGGTGAAGACCCCGCTCACCCGGCGCGCGGCGGCGACCTCCCGGGCGAAGCGGACGCGGAAGCCGGGCTCCTCGGCCAGCTCGATCTTAATCGTCTTGACCGCGACCAGCCGCCCCGCCGTGGACCGGCCCAGGTACACGTGCCCCATGGCCCCGGCGCCGAGCCGGCCGGTCAGCGCGTACGGGCCGATCCGGTCGGGATCCCATCGGCGCAGCGGCTCCAGCGTGGGCTGCGACACTATCATTGGCCTCCCATGGCCCCGGCGACTAAGCACCATGATGCCGAATTTAGCCAACTTCGTGTCTGATTCCGAGATTGTGAATTGGAGCTGGCCCGCGGCCACGCGCCAATTGCGGACACGGGGACCGTGCGCGCGGCGGCCCGCTACGGCACGGCGATCCGGGGCCCGGGCCGCCGGCGTCAACGTGGGCTGTCATCGATAACATTCTGACCAGCAGAAATAAACGGCACGCCATTTTCCCCGCGGCGGCGGGGGGCCGCCCGTGCGTTTACGGCACACCTTTGCGGGCATGACCGGCGCGTCCATGATCGTCATAACTTTCTCATGACGCGGCGGGGTGGCCCCCTCTTTCCGTCATGTTCCGTTCATCTTCAGCGCCGCCGCGGCTAGCCGCGCAGACCGGCGAACAGGTCGTTCTCGGGCACCGGGGCCCCGGTGCGGTCGCTGGCCCGGATGAAGTGCTCGAAGCCGAACGCGGCCTCGGCGACCTCCGGCGGGATCTGGCTGAACCAGGAATCCTGTATCTGGCTCGCGTGCGCGAACAGCGCGTCCCGCTTCCGGGTGAGCACCGGGCGGATGTCGACGGTGGTGGTGATGCGGGCCTCGGTCTCGGCCGCCCGCCGCAGCTGCTCCGGGGTCAGCGTCATCTGCGGCATGTCCACGCCGGCCTCGCGCAGCGCGTCCCGTATCTTCTGCCAGTTGCTGCCGCGCATGGCCGTCAGGTACAGCTTGGCCGGGATCCCCGTCTGCGCCGCCGCGGCCTGCGCGGTCTGGCTGGCGTACACGTGGTCGGGGTGCTGGTAGAGGCCCTCGTCGTCGTAGGTGACCAGCACCTGCGGGCGGTACCGCTCGATCAGCTCGCTGAGCCGCCCGGTCACCTCCGCGAACGGCACGTTGCAGAAGGCGTCGGGCCGGGTCTTGTAGTCCCACTCGGGCATGCCCGAGTCGTGGTAGCCGAGCAGTTCCAGCTGGGTGATGCCGAGGATCTTGGCCGCCTGCCGCAGCTCGGTCAGCCTGAGCCCGGCCACCGCGTCGGTGTCGTGGCCGTCCTGGCCGGGCTTGACGCCGCCCGGCGCATCCCCGAACTCGCCGTTCGTGCACGTGACGACGACGGTGCGGATGCCCTCCGCGGCGTATGTGGCGAGCACTCCGCCGGTGCTCGACGCTTCGTCGTCGGGATGCGCGTGCACGGCCATCAGGGTAAGCGTCTCTGCCATGATCCCCAGACTGCCTGAAAAACCCGCTCAGCGTGAAACCGGCGCGCGGCGGCGGGCGGCCCGGCTAGGCGGGCGGGCCGGCCCGGCCGAGCCGGTCGAGAGCCCGGCGGGCGTCCCGTAGCGCGGTGGCGGCCGCACGGGCCTGGCGCTTCGCCTCGGCCAGCTTGTCCTGGGCGTCGTCGAGCCGCTGCTCGAGCTGGTGGACAGCGTCCGCCCGGGCCCGTTCGGCCGCTTGGGCGGCATCTGCGGCCTGGCCGGCCCGCCCGACCGCCTGCTCCGCGGCCGCGATCAGCTCGCGCCGCCGTTCCCGCTCGGCCCGTTCCCGCTCCGCCTGGACCCGCTCGGCCCGTTCCCGCCCGGCCCGTTCCCGCCCGGCCCGGGCCGGCCCGGACGGCCTGGTCCTGGGGATCTCCGGCGGGGCCTCCTCGCGGCCCTCGTTCCCGGCCGGACCGAAGCCGAAGCCGGGCCGTTCGACCGGGCGGGCCAGGGCGCCGGCCGCCAGATCCGCCGCGACCCGCGGATCGGCCACCGCGGCGCTGAGGGTGGCGGTCACCTCCTCCTGCACGGCGGCGGGCGCGTCCCGCAGGCCCGCGCCGGCCAGCGCCCGGGTGGTGAGCGCGGTGATCAGCTCGCGGCGCGCCTGCGACAGTTCCCGCAGTTTCCGGCCGTCCAGCGCGCGGCCCGCGGCGCGCAGATCGTCGCCGAGCGCGGCGAGCTCGGACACGGCGCCCGGGTCGGCGCGCACCAGCAGGTTCACGACCCACGCCGCCCGGGTCGGCTTGCGCAGGGCCGCGATCTGCTTCGCGGCCGCGGCGTCGCCGGACGCGCGCGCGCGGGCCGCGAGGTCGCCGCGGCGCCCGATGAACCCGGCGGGATCGCCGGCGTACAACTGTGCCGCGGCCTCGCGTACCAGCTCACTGCCGGTGCTGTCGTCGGCCACCTTTCTATCGTGCCCGCCCCGCCATGATTCAAAGTGAGAAAACCAGCAGGTCATAACCGAGGTACGGATGCCCATAAGCCCGCAATCGCGCGGGGATGGAGTTGCGCAGGAGAAGGAGCAGCAATGACCGCTGTCGACTCAAGCTCCAACGAACCCGGACGGTCCGCCGTCGAAGAAGTCGTCGCGGTGGAGGTCACCGAACAGGCCGCGGCCGGGCCGCTGCTGGGTGACCCGATGTCGCTGGGCCTGCCCACCTTCATCGCGGGCTCGTGGTCCTGGTCATGCTGACCCTGGCCACGCTGCGGCTCCCCATCGTCTACACCGCGCTGTTCGCGCTGGTGGACCTGGCCCTGCTGCTGGTCTTCCTTGGCGTCAACGAGGCCTCGACCGGGCTGCTGAAGGCCGGCGGGTACGTGGCCCTCATCTTCGCCGCGGTCGGCGTGTACCTGTTCTTCAACACCGCCGCGCTGGCGACAGGCGGTCCCGGCATGCCGCTGGGCAAGCCGCTGCTGCGCGGCTAGGGGTGCCCTCCTGCGGGGCAGCCGGGCCTCCGGGGCCACGGCTGGCCCGCGGGCTGGCATGATCGACGGCATGACCGTCGTGAAGATCAACGCGATTACCGTCCCGGCGGACAGCGGGGACGAACTGGCCCGCCGGTTCGCGGCCCGGGCGGGCGCCGTCGACGACGCCGATGGCTTCGAGGGCTTCGAACTGCTCAAGCCGGCCGACGAGCGCCTGGTCTGGCTGGTGGTGACCCGGTGGCGCGACGAGGCCTCGTTCCAGGCCTGGCTGCATTCGCCGGCTTTCGGGCACGGGCACCGGTCCGCCGCCGAACGCAGCGGTGGTGCGGCGCCGCCCCCGGTCGGGACGGACAGCGAGCTGTGGTCGTATGAGATCGCGGGCGGCTCCGGCCGCTGAGGCCCGGGGACGCCATGTGATGAAGTCAACCTGCCCGCCCCCGCGGGGTGGCTGGCCAAGTCGCCCGTTCGTGCGTAGTAATAGGCTTCGCGCGAAGGGGTGATCAAGGTGGAACCAGGGCATCGGCCCGAATGGCGGCCGCTGAAACGGCACGAAAGCCATGAGGCAGAAGAAATGGTGGAGCGGGCCGCCGGGCTCGCCAAGGACTCCCATGCCCGGACCCGGCACGCCGCTGTCCTGGTCAAAGACGGCAGCATGGTCGCCTGGGGCACCAACGGCGTGCCCTTCCCCGGCGAGGACCACTGCTACTGCAAATACGCGGAGTTCGGCGTGCACGACAACTGCCGGACGCACGCCGAGCAGCGGGCCATCAACCTCGCCCGCGACGGCGACGGCTGGAAGATGCTGCAGGGCGCGAAGCTCATCTACGTGCGGCTGGAGGCCGACGATTCGGTCCGGCTGCAGGACCCGCACTTCTGTGCGCGTTGCAGCCGCCTCGCGCTGTCCCTGGGGGTGGCGGAGTGGATCTTCGCGCTCTCGGACGGGCTGGTCGGGTACTCCGCGGCGGACTACGACGGCATCGCCCAGCTCCGTTGGTAACGATCGCCGGCCCCGGTCCCGGTGACCGTCCGGTTTCGCCGGGAACGGGGGTAGGTTTCGTCGCAATATCAGGCCCGTCACGACTTACGGGAGCGTGCAGACGTGCCATTCAGCGACGCCGCGACAGCGATGGAACGACCGCCTGACCTACCCCCCGACCCGCCCGGTTCCAAAATGACCGGGTCGACCGTCGATCTGGCCACCGACAAGCCCACATCCGTGCTGGACCGGATGCTGCAGTGGGTGCCACGCGTGCTGTCCAGCAAGCCGCACGTGATCGTGCTGATGGGACTGGGCATCTACCTGATCGTCCTGCCCCTGGCAGGAGTCAACGTGAGTGCGAAGTCCGAACTCATCGGGGGCAACTACACCAACGTCACCAGTGACATCGGCGCCTGCATCGCGGCGGGCGGCACGCTGCACCTGATCAGCCAGAACCGTAAGCGGCGCCGGGTCGAGGACGAACGGCTGCGGCTCGCGCGGGAGACGCACCGGCTGCTGCACTACGTGTGCCACGACGCCGCCCTGCAACTCGGCCACATGGCGCTCAGTGCCGACGCCGGGGTCAAGCCGTTCCCCGCCGCCGGGGCCTCCCCCGCCGCCGGGGGCTCCCCCGCCGCCGGGGGCTCCCCCGCCGGGGACGATCCGGCGCCTCGGTAGCGCCGGACCCGAGGAGGCTGGCCTCGTGCGCGGTGCCGGGCCTGCTGCCGCCGGTGGAGATCGACGGCGAGCACTACTTCGACGGCGGGCTGGTCCATTCCATCCCCATCGGCCGCGCCATCGAACTGGGTGCCCGGACGGTCTACGTGCTGCACGTCGGGCGGATCGAGCGTCCGCTGCGGCCGCCGACCCGGCTGTGGGAGGTCGGGCTGGTGGCCCTCGAGATCGCCCGTCGGCACGATTTCCACGAGGAGATGTCGGCGCTGCCGGATGACGTGACCGTGCACGTCCTGCCGTCCGGCGGAACCCAGCGGCCGCCGGACCTGGCCCAGTTCCGCTACCGCAGGAAGACCGATGTCGAGGCGAATATCGAGCGGGCCTACCGCGCGTCCGCGGCATACCTCGCGGCGCACTGACAGCGAAGGGCTCGATGATGCTCCCGCCCCGCCCGATCCGCCGAACCTGCTGCCGCCGCAGCCGGGCGGGGTGCTCGCCGCCATGAGCGCGTGCCCCGGCGCGGACGTGATCTTCGTCGCGCACGCCGGCCTGGACGGGCTGGCCAGCGTGGGCGATGTGTGGCGGGACCTGCCGGTCGGCCAGGCCGTGGTCGCCCGGTGGTGGCGCGTCCCCTTCGACCAGGTGCCCCGGCCGGCGGACCACGAGGCCCAGGTCACATGGCTGTACGACTGGTGGCAGCGGATCGACGCCTGGATCACCGAGAACCGCCCGGCCGATGCGCCGGGCACGCCGGCCTGGGCCTGGGTGAGGAACAGGGCCCCGGGCCAGGTCGGCGCCGCGCAGATGCGGGCACGGCTGCCCGGGGCCCTTGCCGATGGCGAAGTCGGCGGACGCGGCGAAACCGGGCGCGACGCAGCACAGCGCGGCGCAGTTCCCGCAGTCGGCCCGCGGGCTCAGGCTCAATCCGCGAGCCGGGCCGTCAGCGCCGCGGCTGCCGACAGCGGCGCGGCCAGCGGGCCGGTCAGGCCGTGCCGGGCGGCGAGCCACGCCGGGTCGAGGTAGCTCATCCACACCGCCCCGCGGTCGTCCTCCCAGACCAGGATCTTCAGCGGCAGGTCGAGGGCGGCCAGCGGAGCCGCCGCCATGACCGGCGTGCCCGCCGCCGGATTGCCGAATATCACCAGCTTCGTCTGGCGCAGCGACAGCCCGGCCTGCTCGGCCTCGGCGCGCTGGTCGATCACCCCGAACAGGGTGGCGCCGGCCGCGCCGATCAGCGTGGACAGCCGCTCGGCGGTGTCCGGAACGGACAGCGGGCTGCGCGTGCTGACGATCCCGTCGACCGGATCAGCTCCGGCAGGCGCTTCGGTCATGGTTCCCCTCAGGCATTGTCCGGCTCCGGGAAACCCGGCCCCTGTCATCCGGCTTCACCGTCTTGATGGTCCTATCCTGCCGGGCGGGCTCCGGGCGCGCAGGGGCACGGCCGATACCTTACGTGGGTGACTTCCGGATATCAGCCCGCGGCGCCCGCCGCGGATGAGGAGGTGCCCGCCTTCTGGCAGGCCCTGGGGCTGCCAGGGCTCGCCGACGTGCACGTGCACTTCCTGCCGCCGCGGATGCTGCGCCGGGTCTGGGCGTACTTCGACGAGGCCGGCCCGCTGGTCGGGGTCACCTGGCCGATCCGCTACCGGTGGGCGGACGGGGAGCGGGTGGCGCACCTGGCGTCCATGGGGGTGCGGATGTTCAGCGCGCTGGCCTACGCCCACCGGCCCGGCATGGCCGCGGACCTGAACGACTGGACGCTCGCATTCGCCAAGGCCACGCCCGGCTGCCTGCCGTCGGCCACGTTCTACCCCGAGCCGGGGGTGCTCGGCTACGTCCGGCGCGCCGTCGACGACGGGGCGGCCATCTTCAAGATCCACCTGCAGGTGGGAGGCTTCCCGCCCGGCGAGCCGCAGCTGGACGCGGTGTGGGGCCTGCTCGCGGACGCGGGCATCCCGGTGGTGATCCACGCGGGCCACGCCCCGGTCGCGGCCGCCTACACCGGCCCGGACTCGTTCGCGCCGCTGCTGGCCCGCCATCCCCGGCTGGCCGCGGTCATCGCGCACATGGGCGCCCCGGACTACCCGGATTTCGTCCGCCTCGCCGAGAACCACGACCATGTCGCGCTGGACACCACGATGGCGTTCACCGGTTTCTTCGACGAGCTCGCCCCGTTCCCGCGCGGCCTGCTGCCCCGGGTGCGCGACCTCGGGCTGGCCGGCAAGGTCCTGCTCGGCAGCGACTTCCCGAACATCCCCCACCCCTACGCCGAGCAGATCGCCGCGCTCACCCGGCTGGACCTGGGCCCCCGCTGGCTCCGCGCCGTCTGCTGGGACAACCCCCTCCGCCTCCTCGGCGACGCCCACCTGGCCCCGGGACCTGAGGGTGACCCTCGGAATCGGTGACGAGCGGCCCGGGGTCTGCCCCGATGAAAACCACGTTCCCGGCGATTTGAGTTGCTGACCCTGCGGTAATGACTCTATGCTTCCCGAGCGTTACCCAGAGTATCCACGACGCAGAGTGACGGCCCCCGCCGCACTCCTGCGCTGCCTCTTCCCGATTGGGGGAGACATCAAGCCGTGCACAGCTCCCCCCGGGGTCGGCAGCCGAACGTTTCCCGGACCAGATCCAGCGTGCCTGGCAGGCACGCGGCCAGCACGCCGTCCGGGCCGCACGGCCGACGGCGGGCACCGCAGCAAGCCGCCCGGCACGGTACGGTCCGCCGGCCCGCGCGGTACGGACGACGTGTCCTGGCGGCCGCCCTGCTGTTCGGGATCGCGCTTTCGCTGGTCATCTTCCAGTACCAGTTCCGGCACCTGGAGGCGTTCGCGACCGCGCACGTCTACCGCATCGTCACGCCGGTGCTGGCCGCCTCCAAGGCGCCGATCGTCTGGTTCGGGCTGGGCACGACCAACGCATACGGGCTGGAGATCACGCCCGACTGCAGTTCGGCCCTGCTGATCGTGCCGCTGTGCGTGCTGGGCATCCTGCTCATGATCCCGCGCAAGCTTCCCGTGGGGCGCGTCGCGAAGGCGCTCGTGGTCTCGGCCACCGTGCTGGTCGCGGGAAACCTGCTGCGGATCGGGGTGATCGCCCTCGCGATCCGGGTGGGCGGCATAGGGACCGGCTACCAGATCGGCCATCTGGTCCTGGGGTCAGTTGTCAGCATCGTCTGCATCGCTATCAGCCTTGCGCTGCTCACGGTCATCGTCGCCGCACGAGACGGCGTGCAGCTGAGGAGCGTCCTGCTTCGCGGGCATCGGAGAGCACAGTAATGAACAGTCCCCTCGTGCAGGTCGCCGTCGCGCTCGCCCAGGCGGTCGCCCTGCTGATGAGCGTCGCGTTCATCACGTACGTCCTGATCATCGTGGTGCCCTTCGCCCGGTACCGGGAACGGCCGCCGGGGGACGCGCGGGCCTTCGGCTGGCACCTGTTCGTGCCGGCCCTGAACGAGGAACAGGTGATCGGCGAGACGGTCGACAACCTGCGGGCCACCTTCCCCGAGGCGCACGTCTGGGTCATCGACGATGCCAGCGACGACCGCACCGGGCCCATCGCCGCCAGCCGCGCCCGGTTCGATCCGCAGGTCCATGTCGTGTCCCGCCGCTTCCCCGATGCCCGCACCGGCAAGGGGCACGCGCTGAACGCCGCCTACCGGGCCCTCGACGCCTGGCTGCCGGCTGACGCCGACCGCCAGGCGACGATCATCGGGGTAATCGACGCGGACGGGCGGCCGGCCCCCAACTGCCTCGGCGTGTGCGCGGGGGACACCCTGTTCGGCGACCCGGGGGTGGGCTCGGTCCAGATCCAGGTGCGGATGATCAACCGGGATGACCCGACCCCGTTCCCGCAGCGGGGCCGGCTCGTGAACGCCCTCGGGCAGACCCTCGTGCGGCTCCAGGATCTGGAGTTCCGGGTCCCGATTTCGGCGATCCAGACCGCGCGCCGGTTCACCAAGAGCGTCGGGCTGGGCGGGAACGGCCAGTTCAGCAGGCTGTCGGCGCTGGATTTCCTGGCCGCGGAGAACGGCGAGCCGTGGCGCGGTGCCCTGCTGGAGGACTACGAGCTCAGCCTGCACTTGATGATGACGGGCCACCGCAACGAGTACACCCCGGACACCTACGTCGACCAGGAGGGCCTGCCCGACATCTTCCGCCTGATCCGGCAGCGGACACGATGGGGCCAGGGCACCATGCAGTGCGGCGTCTACCTGCGCCAGCTGTGGACATCGCCCTACGTGGCCACGCTCGGGGCTCTCGAGGCGACGTACTACCTGATGCAGCCGTGGCTCCAGCTCGTCGGGACCATCATCTACCCCATACCCGCCGCGGTGTTCATCGCGAACTATGCCGCCGGGCCGACCGCGATGAGCGAGTGGATGGTCAGCGGCGGCTGGATGATCCTGCTCTTCTACCTCACGGCCGGCGTTGGCCCGTTCGTCTTGTGGGGCCCGGTGTACCGGTCGCACTGCGAACGGCATATCGGCATCGTCCGGTCCATCGGGCTCGGCTTCGGGTACTCGCTTTTCGTCCTGATCTTTTATGTCACGTCGTGGCGGGCGCTGTGCCGGATCATCCGGCATCGCGAAGATTGGTTCAAAACCCGCCGCAATGCAGAGTTCATTTCCGATATGGAGCTGTGGGACCAAATGGAACCAGAGGCTCTGACGATTCCAGCAATGATGGGGGAAACAACAAGTGAGTGGCAAAATTAGCGGCCTGGTGAAGGCCGCGGCGTCCGTCTCGCTCGCCGGCGGCATCCTCGCGGCGGCGGCAGGTCCCGCCGCCGCCGCCTCGCCCAACGAGGCGTTTGGCGCGCAGGCCACCGGCCTGATCAACGTCGCCCCGGTGGCCGAGGCCACGTCTCCGGGTACCTCACCGGTGACGCTGGCGAACGTCGCCATCCCCGGCCTGCTGCGGGCCGGCGTCGTGACCGACACGGCGGACGCGACGCACGCGTCGTCGAGGATCGCCAACGTCCGGCTGAACCTGGCGCCGCTGATGAGCGCACGGGTGCGGGCGGTCACCTCGTCGTGCACCTTCGACCCCAACACCGGCACGGTGAGCGGCGACGCCAGCCTCGTCGGCGGGAGCGTCTCGACCGCAGTGCCGAGCCTGATGCCCGTCCACCCGGCCCCGAACACGGTCATCACGGTCCCCGGTGTCGCCACGATCACGCTCAACCGGCAGACCACCGCGGCGGACGGCACCCTGACCGTGGACGCCATCTTCGTGTCGCTGCTCGGCACCTCGCAGACCCTCACCGTCGCGACGAGCGTCTGCAACGCCGCCAGCCTCGCCCCGGTGCCGGTCCTGCCGGGTAAGGCCCTGCCGATCGGCCTCGGCGGCCTCGGCGTGCTCATGCTCGGCGGCCTGGGCTACCAGTTCAGCAGGAGGCGCCGCCAGGCCGCCGCGGCCTGACCGGAGCAGGCGGTGGCGGGGGGCCGGCCGGGGCCCGGGGCCCCCCCCCCGCCAGGGGCGGGGCCCAGGGAAAA
>Ga0335085_10006540_pt1 | contig 18348 bp, 17 predicted proteins | sample Lox_Sample_45_FD_206712 | JGI IMG/M metagenome (GOLD analysis project Ga0335085, IMG submission 206712) | Soil microbial communities from Loxahatchee National Wildlife Refuge, Florida, United States - Lox_Sample_4.5 | ecosystem: Environmental > Terrestrial > Soil > Wetlands | place: USA...
ACATGGCGGCCTCCATGCAGGGAAACCACTCAGAACGCAGTTCACAAGCTCCTTTCCACCCTCAAGCAGGCTGGAGCACCCTTTCAAAACGGGCAGTCAGATGCGTTGTATGTAGAACGAGGATGCCGACTCATGCGGGCCGCCCTTCCACCATGCCATGGACCCTTGTTCCCCGCTTCGCTCCCGCCACAAATCCTGGACCCGAGAGGAAAGCTTCGTCACGTAGTGAGAAGGCAGAATGATCCGAAAGTCCTTATTGTACGCCAGAAATTGCTCAAGATAGTATTGTTCGTTCCAGAACCATTTGTTGTGGACGATCCAATGCTTTGGGTAATCGAATGGCGTGAATATGTCATGAACGTGTACAATCACCCCTGGGCCGAGGATCGGATAGACCCGTTCAAATTCGAACTGGACGTCGCTCCCGAATTTAAATACGTGACTTGAATCAATGAAAAGGAGGTCGTTCCTGGAAAGTTCCCGTAGCGGTCCAACATCCGTGCTTTGGACGGGCGTATTGTAATACTGAATGTCTATTCCTTCCAGTTGTTGCCCGGGTGCGATGCGCTGATACGGATCTATGCTGATCAGCGTAGCGCGCTGGCCGGTCTCCTGCCAGTTCATGTTCATTGCGGCCATGGCGATGCGGGTTGACATGCCTTGCCCGACCTCGACGATGCGGCACGGTTTGAAATGGCGAATGACACCGAACAGAATAGCTGTGTCGAAACCATGATAATAGGGGTTCGACGGCTGGAAGCCGAGTTCGAGCAAGCGCTCGCAGTTCAGGAAATCTGGAAGGTACTCGTCCAGGATGGCGCAGGCAAATTCTTCGTAGGGAGCCATCTGTAAAGCCAGCCCGGCACAATGGCGCGGGGTATCCACGTAATGGTGCTCCACGTATTTCGTATTGGGGATTACCTCGTAGAAATGGTCCGCCACCACCTGGAAGCCAAATGCCTGGGGCAAGCGGAACATTTTCCGCGAGAGCCACCGCTGAACGGAGTTCTTCTCGTTCATGACTTTGAAAATCAGTTCGTTCACGGTTTTGCCCCTTCTTGAAAGGGTCTGGCCACTTCAGGCGGCAAACCTTCTCGGCAGCCATGCCACAGGACACGTCACGACAGCCTAGCCAACTATTATCCGAACAATAGCCCGAGTCAATGGATATTATGATATCGTTTCCATGTATCGCGCCGTGCCGACCGTAATAATTTGAATGATGTGCCTGGACGCTCAAAAAAACACAGCCAGACATGAAACAAATACCGCAGAAGTCGGTCTACGCGTTATAAAATCCAGATGTATTGTTTGTGTTTGTGCTGACAGACATTTGTCTCTTAATTATTCATCGTGGCGCCTATTGCTTATTTGATATTTAATTTACAACACTAAAACATTGTTAGATCTATGGGTAGCTTTACCAAATTCGGCTGAAGTCGCGATTATCGGGGCTGGGCGCGCTTCACTGCACGGCATCGCTCGAAGCACATCATTTCATTATACTGAACCGATCCAACCGGAATTCGTTCCAGCATATCGAAGCAGGCGATGGCGCAGGCTGTTAACCTGCTCCGCGTTTACGCGATTAATAAACGGTATAACTCTACCATTACCCTCTGCCGCTCCAGTTTTTTATAGGTTTGACGCGCCAACTCCCTGCCACCACGGGCACGATAGAAAAACAAACCGAACCGGAAGGTTTTATAACATAGTCTGCTTTCATGACATTCTGGAACTTCATTGCCGTTCTGGCGGCGTTCAAGCTGAACACGTTATCTGGCGTAAGGGATTCTCATTTCTAATGCAGCTTGCAAAAAACGGCGTAATGCAACGATAAATGGATAACCCTTGGTAGTGCTTGCATTGAGCCGAGGGGCGGCATCGTGCCCGTGTATGGAGCGTCCGTTCCATGAAAATCCCCTTTGTTCGGCCTAATTCGCCGAGACTTTCGGTTCTTACCAGGGAACTCGTGGAAATCGAGGAATCCGGCGTATTCTCTAATTATGGACCAGTGAATTCCCGGCTGGAACGCGAGTTCGAGAGCAGCTTGTTCAGCGGCGAAGGTCATTGCCTGACGGTTTGCAATGCCACGATCGGGTTGATCATCGCGCTCAAGCATGTTGCGCGCACTCGGCCCGGCTCCCGCAATCTTGCCATCATGCCGTCCTTCACCTTCGCGGCTACGGCCCATGCGGCCCTGTGGTCCGGACTGACGCCGCTGCTTTGCGATATCGATGAGGAAAGCTGGACCCCTTCGGCCGCGGCCGAGGAAAGACTGCTCCGGCAGTACGGCGATGAAATATCCGTGCTCCTGCCCTACGCCACCTTCGGTAACTGTATCGATCTCGACCGCTACGAATGGTTGTCGCGACATTACGGAGTTCCGGTCGTCGTCGATGCAGCAGCCTCTCTGGGTAGCCTAACCGACGCACATCACGGCTTCGGCACTGGCTTTCCCCATCCGGTGGTGTTTTCCATGCACGCTACCAAGGCCTTCGCCACGGGCGAGGCCGGGCTCATTTACTGCGCCAAGGCGGAGACGATCGCGGCCTTGCGCACCATGGGCAATTTCGGTTTCAGCCAGCCGCGCACCGCGACGATGCCGGGGCTGAATTCGAAGCTGACCGAAACCGGGGCATTGCTCGCCCTCGCCAAGCTGCGGGAATTCGATCTCGTCGCATCCTACCGGGCTGAGATCGCCGATCTCTACCGGGCCGAATTGCCGGACTGGACATTCCAGCGCCTGCATGGGCAGCGCCACGCCTTCCAGTTCATGCCGGTGCTGCTGCCCGAGAGTTGGGCCGACCGTCGCGACGAGGTGGTGGCGGCACTCGGTGAGCGCGGGATCGGTGTAGGTGCTTATTTCAGCCCACATGTCGCGGAGCAGCCATATTTCCGGGAAACCTGCATTGCCGACGACCTGAGCGTCACCAATCGCATCGCCCGGCGGATGATCTCGTTGCCGATCTCCGATTTCATCACGCCCGACGAAATTTCCTTCGTCTGCCGTACCCTGCGCGAGATCTGCGGTGATGCAGCCGCGCTGCCCGCGGCACAGGAGCCGCGCGAGGTTAGTGTCGCTATCCCGACTCAATTGAGGGACAAGCTGCTGGAGACAACAGACGCGACTATCGAGCCGTTACGCAACGGGGAAATGGCCCAGGCTCCGGCAAGGTCCGATCTCCTGCTCCGCTTCCATGCCGCCCGGGCTGCGCTGGCCGCGGCACGCAGGCGGATGCTTCCGGTCACACCAGACCACCCCCCTCCATCATGATGCTGGATGGCGTGGAAGCCGGCGGGGAGAAACACGGCGCCGAATCTTTTCCACGACGATCCGGCGCGCGATGGAGCCGTCCCTCAGAAAACGGGCGGCAATATCCCGCGGACCAGCGCTGCGGCGGTGGAACCCTTGGCGGCTCCCTGCCACATCGCCTCCGCGACCCGCTGATGCGCTACGATCGCCTCATCCGCCGCGGTCACCATCGCGACCCCGCTTTGCAAGGCCGGGTTGGTATCGGTTCGGAACGGATTGAGCGTCAGCATCACGCGATCGCGAGCGCGGAACAGTTCGAAGCTGCCGGTCGGCTCGGCGTCCGTGATGAGGCCAAATTGCAACCCCATCGGCTCGGCCTCCATCAATTCGGCGAGACAGCGCACCTCGCGCATCGCTATCTCCCGGCAGCGTTCGCGCAAGGGCTCGGACAGCGGCAGGTAGCCACCGATGCCGTACTCAACGAGTTGCCGCAACGCGACAAGGGAAACCAAAGCGATGATCACCGGGCGGCGCATTTGGTAAAGATGCTTCCGTGCGGCGAGGATGCCGAGAGTTTGCGTGGCCAGGTCACGCATCGCGTCGGGATCGCCTGGACCGGCAAGGGCCTGTTCCTCGAGGATAGCCGCCAGCAGGCTGTCGTAAGCGTTCGAGGTGACGGGATAGCAGAGCGGGACGAAGACTTGCAGAATCTGGTCGGCGGTTTCCTCGATCTGCCGGACGCGCTCGAAATATCCTGACACCTGCGTGTAATACTCGATGCCGACCCCGAGGAGCGAAAGTGGCGATATCTGCAGCAAATCCGCCAGCCGCTTGACAGTATCAAGTTTTATTACCTCGCCTTTCTCATAACGGTAAAGCGCTGCCCGGGAAATTCCAAGGCGGCCCGCTATCTCCTCAGCGCGCAGGCCGGTCTCAAGCCGATAGGACCGTAGCTGCTGCCCGACTTCTGCGATCTGCATCTGCATGCGCCCTTGTCGCGGAATAGTCTACAAACATAGACATATTGACGATTTGGGACAATGCAATCTCATAATGCGGAATGAATCCAAGCGATCTGGCTGGATCCACCTCTTCGGGGTCACGCCATAGAACGGGCCTGGATTCACGCTAAGCGGAACAGAGCATGAAAATCATGCGGCTTCGGCGAGCGGTGCTTCGCCGCCCCGCAGTGGTCTGAATCCGCGCGGGCCGATGGCGGCGTCTGCATCCCAGAGATAATCGCCGGTGAGATTGATGTGCTGCCATCCGAGCGGAGCGATGTGGGCGAGCAGCGCATCCGGCACGGTTTCGCCGCGGCGGCGCAAGGCGTCCAGCGCCCGGCCCAGATAGACGGTGTTCCACAGCACGATGGCCGCGGTGACGAGCGTCAGGCCACTGGCGCGGTGCTGCTGTAGTTCGACCGTGCGCTCGCGCAAACGACCGAGGCGATGGAAGCACACGGCCCGCGCCAGCGCGTTACGGCTTTCTCCCTTGTTCAGCTCCACCGTCGTTTGCCTTCTGATCTGGATCCGTTCCAACCAATCCAAGGTGTAGAGCGTGCGTTCGATGCGGCCGATCTCGCGAAGCGCAAGCGCCAAACCGTTCTGCTTTGGGTAGGCGCCGAGGCGCTTCAGCATGAGAGACGCGCTGACGGTTCCGGTCCGGATGGAGGCAACCAGCCGCAGCACGTCGTCCCAGTGCGCCGTGATCAGGCGCTCATCAGGGCACCCGGCGACGAACGGCGTGAACGCCGGCCAGTTCGAGGCTGGTCCGAAGGCGTACAGCCTGCGGTCGGCGAGGTTTGGGATACGCGGAGCGAAACGGAAGCCCAGGATGTGCGCCAAGGCAAAGACGTGGTCACTCACCCCGCCTCCGTCCGTGTGATGGACGGAGATGCTGAGGTCCGCTTCGTGATAGAGCAGGCCGTCGATGACGTGGGCGGCTTCGCCCGAGGGCGGCATGGCGACGGCGTGGTAGGGCGCGCGTGGCGGCCCGAGACGTGCGTGTAGAACAGCGCCGACACCTCGCGCCCGTAGCGAGCATTGATGGCACCGACGGCCTCGCCGTGTCCCGCGGTCGGGAAACCCTGGCCGTCCGCCTTCGGACGGAACCATGAAAAGTGATGAAAAGCGGACACACTCAGCCAGTGTTCATCCATGATTGTAGCGTCAGGCAGGTCCGCGCCCCTGGCGTAACGACCGGTACCGTTGCATGGTTCGCAACAAACCTGCGGCACGAGGCGGCTCGGACCCGGCTTTCAGGTCCGGCGGCCAAAGCAAGGATGAGCGGCCGTCCATGAAAATAGAACACGCCCTGCTCGATGAACGCACGCTGGCTGGCAGGAAATGCGCATGTGGGAAATACGTAGCCTCGCGCAGGCGAGAGAAGGCGTCTTCGCACATGCCGATGCCGAGCCGCCTGCTGATTCTCGCCGCCGTCGGCGCCCCCTGCGCGTTGTTGGCGCAGCCCGCCGCCGCGCAAGTGCTGGACCAGTACCTGCCGCCGAACATTCCCGGTTACGCTACCGAACTCGGCGTCACCGTACAGTCCCGCCTGCGGCCGGACTACGAGCCACTCGGCATACGCGCCGGGAGCGTGATCATCCGGCCTAACATGTCCGAGAGCCTCGGCTATAATGACAATGCTCTCGGCACCACCCAAAGCCATGGCAGCATGGAGGCGGAAACTCAAGCAACCCTCGCCGCCAACACGGACTGGAACCGGAACGGGCTCAGCGCCTACTTCAATGTCGATGATCTGCATTACCCTGAGCAGCCGAGCCAGAATCAGACGAACTGGATCGCGGGGGTCGGCGGCTTCTATGAGTTCGGCCGCGACCGCCTGGAACTCGGCTATACGCATTTCAACCTGAACCAGGGGCCGACCGCGATCGACAGCTTCAGCCTGCAACTTCCGGTTACATACCGGGTTGATGATGTGCGAGCCAGTTACACGACGCAGTTCGGGCGCTTCTCGGTGACACCGAATGCCGAATTTTCATACTACAACTTCGATAACACCGTTGTCGGCGGACAGCCATTCTCGCAGCAATTCCGCAACCGAGACATGATACAGGGCGGACTCACGACGCGCTACGAGTTCTCGGCGCAACGCAACGCCGTGCTCGTGGTGCGCGGCTATGACACGCGTTACATCACGCCACAGATCGGCCAGCCCAAGCGCGATAATTCCGGCTTCGCCGTTCTGGGAGGGATCGAGTACCTCTGGAGTGGCGCGCTCCGCTTCCGCGCCCTGGTCGGTTACGAGCAGCGGGAATACACAAGCTCCGCCTACAAAACCCAGACGGCGCCGGTCGCCGAGGCATCGGTGATCTGGACGCCCACGGAGCTGACGACCGTTACCGGCACCCTCTCCCGCATCATCGAGGATGCCGCCGACGAAACCGTGACTGGATATACCTACACAACCTTCCGCGGTGTGGTGGACCACGAATTGCTGCGCAACGTGCTGCTCCAGGGCCATGCCGGCGTGCAAGCGGCCGACTACCAGCAAGGCGGCGGGACGCAGACCATCTACAATGTCGGGGTAAATGCCACTTGGTTGCTGAACCGCAACCTGCAGCTCAGAGCAAGCTACGACTATACGAACAGCTCGTCGAGTGGCACCACGGCGGCGACGAATGGGCCAAATAGCGGCGATTACAACAGCAACATCTATCTGCTCACCCTCGGCGTGGCCCTCTGAGGCGCGCACATAGGCTCCACCGCAGGGAGCGGCGGAGCTTGCCGCTCGCCCTCAGTCGCCGCCGGAGGATGTCAGCGTAGCCGCCCAGGCAGACTGGACGCGTCGCAGTTGTTCGAGGCGGGCTGCTTCCGTTGCAGCGGCGACGGCGGCCGCGGAATTTTCGTAAAGAAAGGCGACCTGCCTGCGATAGGGATTGGCCAGAGCTGGCATTCTGGAATGATAGTAGCCGGCAGCCTGCAGCCAGTCACCAGTTTCAGTGTGCAGTTGGAACAGGAAGCGCGCGGCGTAATTGACATTCGCTTCCGGCGCGAAGGCCTCGTTGAGCGACACGAAGCTGTCCGGATGCTGCGCCTGATTCACCTGCATGCAGCCGATGTCGATTGAGGCGATGCCCTTGCGCTGCGCATTCCGTACCCAGGCGATGGCTTCCGCGGCGCTATTGAAGAACAGGCCCTGGTTCTGCGCATTCACCGCCCAGGGCCAGGGACGTAGCGTGCCCGCTCTGTCGCGCCGCCCTGTTTCGACCAGGGCGACTGCCTCCAGCAGGCCGGGCGGCAAAGCATAACGCTGTTCCGCTCGGGCAATTGCGGTCTCGCACAAGCTAGCCGCGTCGGCGACATGCCGGGTGAGCGGCTGGTTATGGGCGATCCGCATCCACATCACGCCGTCCGACAGCGGTAGATCCGCGGGAATGCCATCCGCCCGGGCGCTTGCCGCACAGCCGAGCGCCAGCATCCCGACGACACTCCGCAGCACCAGGGTGCGGAGACATTCCGGTTTGACCGTGACGGCGGCGTACCAGCGAAAATTTTTTATGCGCGATATGGAACGATCATGTTTTTGTATCGCTCTGGAAGGGCAACGACGTCCGCGACGTTCCCGTGACCGACGCGGCATCGTACCAGAGGCTTCCGTTCCGAGTTTCATTCAAACCCTCCTTGCTTCGCTCGTCTTCAATCAAAGGTTTATCTGGATTTGGCATTGTCCGTTTTTCGTGACCAATGTATTATTTTTACGATTCATCGCCGATAATGATCGCTAACCCGGGGCGGTTGCCTGAAAAAGAGACAGCGCACCTTTTCTTTATCGACACAGACTGGAGAGCGTGAACGTGAGACAGACCGACATCTCGCCGATCCGGACTTGCCTAAAGGCAGCCGTGAGCCTCGCGCCAGTGCTGCTGGCCACGCTGAGCGGATGCGCGGAAGGGTCTAACCTGCCGCCCTTGCCGGAGACGCATGACACCGCCTATCACCTTGGCCCGGGCGATCAGTTGCGCGTCATTACTTTTGGCGAGCAGCAACTGACCGGAGAATTCAAGGTCAGCGATGGCGGTACCGTGGCGTTGCCGCTGGTCGGCGTCGTGTCGGCTTCCGGTAAGACAACCGCAGAACTCGGCGATGAAATCGCTGGCGAGTTGCGGGACAAGAATCTGTTGCGCGATCCGAGCGTTTCCGTGGAAGTCACCAACTATCGCCCGATCTTTGTGCTCGGTGAGGTCGCGAAGCCAGGTCAGTATCCCTATCAACCCGGAATGACCACGCTGACGGCGGTGACCGTCGCTGGCGGTTTCACTTATCGCGCCATTACCGACTACGCCTCGATCGTTCGCATCATCAACGGTCACCCGGTCGAAGGCCGCGTATCCCGCCAGAGCTATGTCGAGCCTGGCGATGTGATTACCGTTTTTGAGCGTCATTTCTGACCACCGAGGCTTCGTCCGCCGGCAATCCTGAGCAGGCGGACGGCGGAAGATTTGTGCACCGGTCGCCAACCCAAGCCGCCGCTCGGCTCAGGTCTGTGCCGCGGCAGGAAAAAGCCGCAAGAACGGTTTCGCGCCGACATAGCTGCATTTGCTTATCTGAATAAATACCCGAACACCTGTGCCGCTTTATTTAACTACGAATGCGATTATGATTCAAATATCATTGAATTATAACTCAACGCACGAAAACATCAAAAAACCACACCATTGTATTTGTTCAAAAAATTACGTGCGCTCATTTTTATTTTCATCTGCTTTTCCGGCGATCTTGCTCGCGGGTATGTGTGATCTGATCGCCGTTTCTTGTTCGAACACTTTGAGCTTCAAACAGAACGATCATCAAAACCACCCATGGAACAACTCATGGTAGTCAAATGCCTGCGTCTTCTGATTTCTCTTTTATCAAACGAACGTGAATGCCCCTATGAGTATTTCCCACCGCACTCAAAATCAGTGTAGATCATTAATGACTCGTCGGATTTGGCCATAACCGACTCCACGCATACGGTCTTTCGGAAGTTTCCAAACTGGACTTCTTCCTTCACACTCAGGACCGCCAAATATGACAAACGTTAATCACTGTGTTTCTATCAGTTACGGCCTAACGAACGAGGATCGTTCGGAAATCGAGAGTCATGCGCTGACCCTACTCAGCCGATGGGAAGTCTCCTTCGAGCTGGCGGACGGTGATGGTTGCTATGCCTGCCTGTTCGCACCCTGGAGTGACCAGGCGACAACGGCCTTTCTGATCGATCGTTGTTCTGACGTTATCATCTTGACTGACCGCCTGAGCTCCGTCGTGCAGGACCGTGTCACGGAGCACGCCAGCATTCAGGACGCCCTGCTGACCGTACAGCGCCTCGTAACCGAGCCGAAGCGGCCGTTCAGCACTATTGCTCAGGTCGAGGCGATCCTTGGCCGACAAGAAGCCACGAGCCCACGCGCGTGACCTAGCTCACCCCCCCCGAATTCCACCAAGCGCTCCTTTTGCCAGAGCGCTTGGCACGCGCACATCTCCCGCTTCGCATCCATCCTGACGGCTTGGCCGCTCGCGCATTCATCGCGGCAACAGCAAGATCGCAGGATGCTTCATCCCGACAGCGCCAGGATCATCCCGGTGCACGCACGGCCACATGGACCACTCAGCGGCGCGATGCCGCCAGTCGAAAGTGACGGAAGCATCATGCCTTTCGGCCGCCGGCACGATACTCCGGTACAAAATATGAATAAAAATGAAAGAGCATAACGAGCACTTCAACTGCACGTATACAGCCTCATCCATCAAAGAAACCGATCAACGTATCTCGCAAAACCATATTTCATCACGCAATAGCGCACATTTTCTAAAATCAAACCAATGCTCTTTGTTGGATTATGCGCAGAGTCATTTCAAACTCATGATTGTATCACAAGATGTTGTGTAGATTATATATAGTTTTGCACAGCTTATTCAGACCGCCTTAAGGCAAACTTTGGGTATGGTTTTTCATGTGGCGACAAGGATGAAGAGGCTCGCTCAGATCTTGGGACGATTCTGATGCAACTCAAAGAAAGCCACCCGTTCAGTCTGGTCTTTCTTGACCCGGACACCACATTTATTGATGACATGACCGAATATCTGAACAGCAATGGGTTCAGCCTGACCAGAGCGCATTGCTGGGATGATCTGATTCGATATGTGAAAGAGGCCGCTCCAGCCGTCGTCGTCATGGAGCAGAATGTCGATTACACGGATACCATCCGGTTGCTGCCAGAAATTCGCCGCTCCTTCGATGGCGGCATCCTGATCCTGACCGAGAACCAGGAAGCGTCCGACCGCATCATGGGCCTGGAAATGGGCGCGGACGATTTCGTGCTGAAAACAACCCCGCGGCGAGAATTGCTGGCCCGAATCCGTGCCGTGCTCCGACGCAGCCGCCAGGTTAGTCCGGGCACTATTACGGAGGGAAAGGAGCAATCCTGGATACTGGACAAGAGCCGCCGGGAACTGATCAATCCGCAGCGGCAACTCGTGCGCTTAACGTCAATGGAATTCGACTTGCTGGTCTATCTGGACGAGCATCAGAATCAGCTCGTCTCGCGCCAGGAACTGGCGATCAACATACTGCGGCGGCAATACAATCCGACCGATCGCAGTATCGACAACATGATCGGCAGCCTGCGGCGCAAGCTCGAAGGCCGGGGGCGGGATTCCCGGATCATCAAGTCGTTGCGCGGGCAAGGCTACATCTTCGTCGGCTTCCGCACGCCAGAGCCGGAACAAGGCAGCCCCGATACCCCAAGCTGAAGCTCGTCATGGTCCGGGACAGCCTGGCCCCGGACCATGCGCCAATCAGGCCATCAGGTGTTGCCCCCCGTCGACCGAGATCACCGTGCCGGTAATCCGGCGCGCGGCATCACTCGCCAGAAAGGCGGCGAGACTGCCGACATCAGAAACCTCAGCCAGATGATGCTCCGGAGCGACGGCGACGGCATGGTTGAGCAACGCGTCGAAACTGCCGATGCCGCTCGCGGCGCGGGTCTGGATGGGGCCCGGCGAGATGGCGTTCACGCGAATACCCTTGGCGCCAAGCTCAGCCGCGACGTAGCGCACGCTGCTCTCGAGCGCTGCCTTCACCGGCCCCATGAGATTGTAATGCTCCACGACCCGCTCCGAGCCATAGAAGGTCACGGTCAGCAGACTGCCTCCGTCTGGCATCAGCGGCTCCGCCAGACGCGCCATGCGAATGAAGGAGTGACAGGAAACGTCCATTGCTGTCGCAAAGCCTTCGGCCGAGCAATCAATGACCCGGCCATGCAGGTCTTCCTTCGGTGCAAAGGCGATGGCGTGCAGAAGGAAGTCGAGCCGCCCCCATTCGGAGCGCACCCGGTCGAACACCGCCTCCAACTGCCCTGGCACGCAGACATCGCAGGGGAGCACGAGCGCGCACTCAAGCGGATCGGTGACCTGACGAACAAAAGGTTCGGCCTTAGCGTTCAGATACGTCGCGCCAAGTTCGGCACCGGCGGCATGGAAAGCCTGGGCACAGCCCGCAGCAATGCTGTGCTCATTGGCGATGCCCACGACCAGCCCGCGGCGGCCCCGGAGGTCAACGACAGGCGATGCGATCATTCACGAATTCCTTGGCAGATCGAAGGAAACACGGCCCGAGAGAGCGGCGCCGCGGAGACTTTAAGCGCGGCTCTCGGCCGTGGCCGGAACGAGCACCTCGAGAACATGCCGGGCGATCATCGCTTCCTCATCGGTCGGGATGACCCAGACATCCACGGCGCTGCCTGGCGCGCTGATCCGGCCTGAGCCGGTCTGATTAGCTGTCTCATCGAGCAAGACACCAAGCCAGGCCAGACGCTTGGCGACATGGGAGCGAACCGGCGCGGAATTCTCGCCGATGCCGGCGGTGAAGACGAAGCCGTCGATGCCGCCAATGGTCGAGGCCAACGCGCCCGTCCAGCGGGCGATGCTGAACGTGAAGCTCTCCACCGCCTCGATGGCTTCCGTCTCCGTGCTGGCGAGCAACGTGCGCATATCACTGCTGCCGCCGAGCCCAAGAAGTCCGGATTCGTGGTACAATAAAGACTCGATCTGAGCAGATTCCATGCCGTGATACTGCATCAGGTAGAGCACCACGCCGGGATCGAGCGCGCCGCAGCGCGTCCCCATGATCAGCCCGTCAAGCGCGGTGAACCCCATCGTGCTATCGAAGCTGCGCCCGTCGCGCAAGGCGCAGAGGCTCGCGCCAGCGCCGAGATGCGCGACGATGACCCGTCCCGCGGCAAGCTTCGGCGCCACCTCGCGCAACCGGCGGGCAATGTATTCGTAGGACAGGCCGTGGAAGCCGTAGCGACGCACGCCTTCCTGGCGCAACGTCGCCGGCAGCGCGAGACGTGAGACCACGGGCGGGTTCCCATGGTGGAACGCCGTATCGAAGCAGGCCACTTGCGGCAGATCCGGCCGCACCGAGGCGACAGCGCGGATTGCCGCGATATGATGCGGCTCGTGCAACGGCGCCAGCGGGACCAACTTTTCCAGGGTCTCGATCACCGCCGGCGTAATCCTGACCGGCGCGTCGTAGATTGGGCCGCCATGCACGACACGATGCCCGGCGGCGACCAGCTTGTCCCCGCCGAGATGATCCCTAATCCAATCGAGCAACCAGGTCAGGAGCGTCTCGTGCGTTCGCGCACTGCCATCGTCCCAGCGATGTTCAGCCAACACCGCGCCCGCGGGATCGCGCGCGATCAGATGCGGCTCAGTGCCGACCCCCTCGATCTGTCCATGCAGCGAGAGGACCAGATCATCCTTGTTCTGCCTTTCGTACAGGGCGAATTTGAGACTGGACGAGCCAGCATTCAGGGTCAGAACGGCGTCAGTCATGCGGGATGTTCCTTCGTTTTTAAGTCCTTCGCCAGCAAGACGGCGACCGCGCACGAAGCGAGGCGGGTGCGGACGCCATCGGCGCGGCTGGTGAGCACGATCGGCACGCTGGCACCGAGCACGATGCCAGCCGCATCGGCGCAGCCCAGGAAGCTGAGCTGCTTGGCCAGCATGTTGCCGGCCTCAAGATCGGGCACCATCAGGATATCCGCCTGACCCGCAACCGGCGAAACAATGCCCTTCTCACGTGCGGCTGCCTGGCTCACCGCGTTATCGAAGGCCAGCGGCCCGTCCAGTATGCCGCCGGTGATCTGGCCACGATCTGCCATCTTGCACAGGGCGGCCGCGTCCAGTGTGGAGGCGATCTTGGGCGTCACCGTCTCCACGGCGGAGAGGATGGCGACGCGCGGCGTCTCGATGCCGAGCGCATGCGCGAGATCGATCGCGTTCTGTATGATATCTCGTTTTTCGATGAGGGTCGGCGCGATGTTGACCGCGGCATCAGTCACCAGCAGCGGCTTCGGATAGGTCGGGACGTCCATCAGATAGACGTGGCTTACCCGTCGGTCCGTGCGCAGGCCGCTCTCCGCTGATATGACCTCGTGCATCAGTTCGTCCGTATGGAGCGAGCCCTTCATCAGCAACGCGGCCTCGCCGGAGCGCACCAGCGCCACCGCGCGCGCGGCGGAAGCATGGCTGTGCTCGGTCGGCACGATGCGGAATCCGCCGATGTCGAGCCCGCCCTGCGCGGCGGCGGCGCGGATCTTCGCTTCCGGCCCGACCAGGATCGGGGTTATGAGGCCTGCCTGCGCCGCCTCGACCACCGCGCCGAGCGATGCCTCGGTGCAGGGATGCGCGACCGCGATCGGCAACGGCCCCGCCTGCACCGCGCGAACCAGCAGGGTGCGGAAATGCTCATGCCGGCTGAGACGCACGTCCGGCAGTTCCACACGCGGCCGGATGACCTTCTCTGTTGGCGCCTTGACCTCGGCGACGCCGGTGATGACCTCCTTGCCGTCTTGATTCGTGCAGACGCAATCGAGCTTCAGGATACACTTTCCCGGCAGCTTCTCCGTCACAGTCACTGTCGCGGTGATGGTGTCGCCGATGCCGACCGGGCGGTGGAAACGCAAATCCTGACCCAGATAGATGGTGCCTGGCCCGGGTAGCTTGGTGCCGAGCACGTTGGAAATCAGCCCGGCTCCCCACATGCCATGCGCGATCACCCTGTGGAACAGATCCGTCTCGGCATAGGCCGGATCGAGATGCGCCGGATTGACGTCACCCGAAACCACGGCGAACAACTCGATATCCTGCCGCTCCAGGCGTCGCGAGACGCTGGCCGTGTCGCCCACGGCGATCTCGTCGAACGTGCGGTTCTCGATCACGTCGTCGCAGACGTCCAAGGCTTCCATAACGGGATTCCTCACGCCTCGAGAACGTAATGTCCGGGCGCCGGCTCCAGGGCCGGATAGCCCTTGGCCGCATCGCCAAGCGGCGGCGGCGGGACTGGCGCCCCCGAATGCCGGTCAAGCCATTCGGACCAGGCCGGCCACCAGGACCCTTCCCTCTGCCGGGCCGTCTGCACCCATTCCTCCGGGCCGATATAACGCCCCTCGGCCGGCCGCGTCATGATCCGGTAGCGCCGATGCGGATGTCCGGGCTCGCTGACGATGCCGGCATTGTGGCCACCCGAAGTGAGCACGAACGTGATCTCGCCGTCATTCAGCAGATGCAGCTTGTGCACCGAACGCCACGGTGCGACGTGGTCCGTCTCCGTGCCGACAACGAAGAAGGGAATGCGGATATCCGACACTGAAACAGGGCGCCCATCGACCGGGAAGCGGCCTTCCGCGAGATCATTTTCCATGAACAGATGGGTCAGGTATTCGGAATGCATCCGATACGGCATGCGCGTCGCATCGGCGTTCCAGGCCATCAGGTCGTTCGGCAATTCACGTTCACCCAAAAGATACGTCTTGATGGCCCGCGACCAGATCAGATCATTGGAACGTAGGAGCTGAAACGCGCCGGCCATCTGCCGCGCATCCAGGCATCCCTGCGCCGCCATCATGTCTTCCAGAAAGGCTAGCTGAGCTTCATTGATGAAAAGTTGCAGCTCACCGGCTTCCGTAAAGTCGGTTTCCGCTGCGAACAAGGTCATCGTGCCGAGACGGTCATCACCGTCGCGCGCCATCGCCGCGGCGGTGACGGTGAGCAACGTGCCGCCGAGGCAGTAGCCGCAGGCATGCACCTTGGGCGCCCCCGTCAGCGCCGACACCGCATCGAGCGCGGCCATGAAACCGAGTTGGCGATAATCGTCGAAGCCGGTCTGCGCCATCTCTGGTCCCGGATTACGCCAGGAAATGCAGAAAACCGTATAGCCCTCGTTCACCATGTAGCGGATCAGCGAGTTATGCGGTGAGAGATCGAGGATGTAATATTTCATGATCCAGGCGGGCACGATCAGCACCGGCTCGGGCCGCACCTTCGGGCCAACCGGCGCGTACTGGATCAACTCGATTAATTCGTTGCGAAACACGACCTGCCCGGGCGTCACCGCCACGTCATGCCCCACCCGGTTCGTGGCGGCGTCCGCCGGCCGCCCGGAAAGCCGCTCGTGCAGGTCTTTCAGATAATTACCGAAACCCGCGATGAGATTGCGGCCTTCGCTCTGGATGGTCGCCTCGATCACCTCCGGATTGAGCCAAGGCACGTTCGACGGCGAGAACATGTCGACCGCCTGGCGCGCGGTGAACGAGACGATGCGCTCATTCACGTGCTTCACGCCCGGAATACCGCAGGTCGCCTGCTCCCACCACTCCTCGGTCAGGAGGAAGGCTTGTTGCAACAGGTTGAACGGCTGGGCCTGCCAGCCCGGATGCAGAAAACGGTGGTCATCCGGCCGCGGCTGGATCGCCGGAACATGAGGGACGTCGATCGTGGACCAGAGCCGCATGGTCTGATGCCAGCCAAGCCGGATCAGATCCAGACGGCGGAATGGCGCTTGTTCCAGATGCACCATCCAGTCGAGACCGGCGAGAAACAGCGCGTCGGGCGCGAGGCCGGACGTGAACCGACCTAGCAAGGCGCGCAGGGCCCGGTCCGGGTCGGTGAGTTTGGGGGGTGGCAGTTTGTTGGGGTGGTAAGACGATGACGGAGTGCTCAGGGGCGCGGGAGCGGATTGCCGCAACCCGACAACCGTGTTGGTAGCAACGTCCTGCATGGGGACCTACACCGCCAGTTGTTTCCTTCGACTTTTAAGCGAACTGCCCCCGCCAAATGACCTGTGTCAAGCGATCAGGCGGGAGTCCCGAGTGGCTTGAGCACGCTCGTGCCTTCCGGGAGATGCCCAGCGGCATGGAGTTCCTGTGCCAGATGCCCGGTGCTATCGCGCAGGATAGCACGAACGGCGCCGCACCCAAACTCGGCCGCCAGCGCATCCATCTCGGACAGCAGAGCCCGGACGACCGGCCTCGGATCGAGAATATCAAGGGCTACGATGTAATCGGTGGTCAGTATCTGACCATATTCGAGATCCGACTGGATATGATAAACGAACAGGCCCGATGGGTATCGACGCCCCGCGGCCTGAGCAACCATGATCCCCCTCTTACGGTCGCGCTGCCCCAGAAGGCGAGACGCCATGCTGGCCCATTTTTGCGGGCTCAGCATCGGCACAGCCTCGCGCACCAGCGGATAAACCGTCGGAATCTGCGCCGCTGCCAGGGGCCGGACGATGAATGTGTGCATAGCCTGAATGCGGTTATGAACTTTAATCATGGAAGGCAAGCCGCGGAAAATCCTTGATCCAGGTCAAGACCGGTTGTGGTATTGCCTCGCAACAAACGCGCAAACTGGCTATGATCCGTGCAGGCTGCTCGTCGAGACTGACCAAGGAATGTCCTAATGAAGGCGACGGAGCAAAAGGCTCGCGCTGAAGACCAGCGGGCCGGACATGCTCACGACCTGGATCCGTGCGCTTCCTGCGATGCGCGGACCATCAGTGTATGCAACGCGATCCCGGACCGTGACCTGAGCCGCCTGGCTGACATCGCCCATGAGACGATGATCGAAACCGGAAGGACTTTCATCACCGAAGGCGATCACGCCGATTATTTCTACAATATTACAGCCGGCACTGCGCGGCTGTACAAGCTGCTGCCGGACGGACGGCGCCAGATCACCGGCTTCGCGCATGCCGGGGACTTCCTCGGCCTCGCCATCTCCACCGCTTATGCCTTCAGCGCCGAGGCGATCGAGCCGGTCCGAATCTGCCGCTTCTCGCGCCAGGATTTGCGTCGCCTGCTCGACGATTTTCCGGAGATGGAGAAGCGACTGCTCGACGCCGCCTCGAACGAACTCGTGGCCGCGCAGGAACAGATGCTGCTGCTCGGCCGCAAGACCGCCCGTGAACGCCTGGCCTCCTTCCTGCTGCGACAGGATCGGAACGACCAGGATGGGCCTCACCTGTATCTGCGGATGACCCGCAGCGACATCGCCGACTACCTCGGCCTGACGATCGAGACGGTCAGCCGGACCTTCACCCGTCTGCGCAAGGAGGGGCTGATCGACATTCCGGAGCCGAGCATGATCAACATCCAGAATCGGGCCGCCCTGACCCAACTCGCCGAGGGACTGGCCGGCTGAACACTGGGATGGTCGTGCACCCGCCCCGACTTGATCGCGCATATCAAGGCTTGATACAGTGCGGGCATGGGTACCAATGTGCACCTGACGGCCGAACTCGAGCGCTTCGCCCAGACCTGCGTCGCTAGCGGCCGGTTCAACAATATCAGCGAGGTCGTGCGCTCCGGGCTGCGCCTGTTGCAGGACGCTGAGGCGCGGCGCGCGGCCTTCGTTGCCTCACTTGAGGCGGCGCAGGCGGAAGGCGCGCGCGAGGGCCTGGCCACGCTCGATGAAGTAGAGACCGACATCCGGGCCGCCATCGCGAACGCACGCCAGCGCCGCCCTTGAGTCCCCGCCTGTTCGCGCCGCGCGCCCAGCGGGAGCTGCTGCAGGCGAAACCGCTGCTCGGCCGGGTGAGGCCCGATCTTGCCCCGGAGCGTTACCGTTTCTGGTCGCTGCGCGGTTTCCCATACCTGCTGGTTTACGACGCCGAGTCAGACCCGCCGGTCATCCTTCGCTTCGTCCACATGGCCCGGGATTTGCCAGAAGCCCTGGAATGACCGGCACGGGTCGCGGTGGCGATGGGGTGGCTCCCCCCCCCCGCTTGGCCCGAGCGGA
>Ga0335085_10006542_pt1 | contig 18346 bp, 7 predicted proteins | sample Lox_Sample_45_FD_206712 | JGI IMG/M metagenome (GOLD analysis project Ga0335085, IMG submission 206712) | Soil microbial communities from Loxahatchee National Wildlife Refuge, Florida, United States - Lox_Sample_4.5 | ecosystem: Environmental > Terrestrial > Soil > Wetlands | place: USA: Florida...
GTGTAGGGTGCCAGAAGTGTGCATGCCCCGTGAGCTGCACCGATATCCCGGGGCCGACCGTACGGCATCATGATCCTTCGTGTCCGTGCGCCTGCTCTACCTCATCTTCGTCCGGCTCTGCGGATGGCTGATCCTGCTCGGCCGGTCATCAGCGTCCAAGGATGCGGAGTTGCTCGTGCTGCGGCACGAGGTCGCGGTTCTGCGCCGTGCCACTCCGCGGCCTCGGCTGGACTGGGCCGACCGAGCAGTCCTCGCGGCGCTCATCCGGCTCCTGCCCGCACAGCTGCGGATGCACCGGCTGGTCACCCCCGGCACCGTCCTGCGCTGGCACCGCCGCCTGGTCACCCGCCACTGGACCTACCCGCACCGGACAGGACGCCCGCCGGTCAGCGCCGAGATCACCGCGCTGATCGGACGGCTCGCCACCGAGAACAACAGCTGGGGATACAAAAGGATCCAAGGCGAGCTGCTCAAGCTCGGTCACCGGGTCAGCGCCTCCACGATCCGCCGGGTCCTCAAAGCGCTGAAGATCCCTCCGGCGCCGCAACGGAACACCGACACGACGTGGCGGCAGTTCCTGCGCACACAGGCCGCGACGATGCTTGCCGCGGATTTCTTCCACGTGGACTGCGCAGTGACCCTGCAGCGCCTGTACTGCCTATTCGTTATGGAGGTCGGCACCCGCTATGTGCACATTCTCGGTGTCACCGCGAATCCGGAGGGGGCCTGGACTGTGCAGCAGATCCGTAACCTGCTGATGGACCTGGGCGACCGCGCCGCCGGCTTCCGGTTTCTGGTCCGCGACCGGGCCGGGCAGTTCACCGGCGCGTTCGATGCGGTGCTGGCCGATGCCGGCATCGAGGCCGTGAAGATCCCGCCGCGGAGTCCTCGCGCGAATGCTTATGCGGAACGGTTCGTGCTCACAGCGCGGACGGAGATCACTGACCGGATGCTGATCTTCGGCGAACGGCATCTGCGGATGATCCTGGCTCGGTACGAGGGCCATTACAACGGGCGGCGCCCTCATCGTGGCCGTCAGCTCTGCCCGCCGCGGCCCGATCACCCCGCGGCGGATCTCTCCCGGAAGCGGATCCAGCGTCGGCCTGTCCTCGGCGGCCTCATCAACGAGTACGAGCGAGCCGCATAGAAGTCCAGGTCAGGACCGGTGACCGAGTTCTGGGACCCGACAGGCAGGTCGCGCCTGCAGAGAGCGACGCCGACAGGCCGCGTGCCGTGATGACGGGCCGTGCGCGCGGACAGGCCCTGAGCCGCCGGCCGGGTCACGCCCCGGCGTCGGTGGTCGAGGTGTCGAGGGTGTCGAACAGGACGCCGCTCGTCGTCTCGCCGCGGCCGGGGCCCTTGCGCCGGCCGAGCCAGGTGAGGAGGCGACCGGACGGGGCCCGGGCGGACTGCCAGCGCCGGACGACGCGGATCCCGGACCGCGGGATCTCCTCCTCGTGCAGGAGCAGCCGACTGTCCGGCTCGAGCAGCCGCCCGCGGGCTCCGACCGTGGCGCCTGGGCTGCCCGTCGCCGGGCGGCGGCCGCGCTGGAACATGATCGTGCCCGGCGGGACGGCCGACCCGGCGTCCTCGGTCAGCGTGACAGGCACGAGCGGGACCCAGGTCTGCGGCGCGGGGGTGGCGATCCGCAGCACCCACGGGGCGCCGACCCCCGGCGCGGTCCGGGGCGGCGGGGCGGCGGCGTCACCGCTCCGGGCGGCCAGGTCCACGGCGGCCCCGGACCAGCGGGACTCGATCCGCCGCTCCACGGCCCAGGCCACGTCGAGCGCCTCGTCGCGGACGAACGCGACGTCCTCAACCGGGCGGGACGCCTCCGTCGTGTCGACGGTCGGGGGCAGGAAGAGCATCGGGGCGCGGCCGCGTCTCGGCTGCGGATCGCCGGCGAGCTCGAAGAACCGGAACGCGCGGGCCGCGCCGTCGGCGACCGCGGCGGCCGGGACGGAGGTGACGTCGCCCATGTCGTCGAGCACGTCGAGCCGGGTGACCTCGGTCAACGTGCCCACCGGCAGCCGGACGGGCACGAGGTACCAGTCGTCGCCCTGCACCGTCGCGTACCCGGCCACGGCGACCCGGGCCAGGTCGTCGGGCGCGGCCTCGATCCCGCCGAACCAGACCGTCGTGTCCTCCAGCTCCCAAAACCGGGCGGCGGGCATGCCGGCGAACCGCAGCGGCATCGGCAGCAGCTCGACCTCGCGGACCTGCGGCTTCGGTGCCGGCTGCGACGGCGGCGGCGGGGGCTGCGCCGGTTGCGGCGGCCGGTTGCCCGGGCGGGCCGGCTCGACGTCGAAGGAGTGCCAGGCCAGCCGGCCGCCGGGGTAGCCGTCGCCGGTCGTGAGCCGCACGGCGCCGCCGTCGACCGTCGGCGACTCCAGCACGCACGCGTACTCGAGCCGGCTCGCGTCCCAGGCCGTCCTCCCCGCGGGCTCGGCGAAGGTCGCCGCGGCCGCGTCCCGCCACGCCGTCACGACCTGGACGACGATCCGCCGGCGGGCCGCGTCCGGCACACGCGAGGCCAGGAACCCGTCGAGGGCCCGCGAATCGGCGGGGAGGGCGCGCTCCAGCCGGGTGCCGTCGAGGGACGCGCGCGCGAGCAGCTCGAGCCGGCGCCGACCGGCGGGGTCCGTGCCGTCGTCGGGGGGCAGCCGGACGGCGAACTCGCGCAGCAGCCCCGCCGTCGCGGCCGGCGGTACCCCAGCCCGCGCCAGGGCGCGCACTAGCAGCCGGCCCAGCTCGACCGTGACCCGGGCGGCGGCCGCGCCGTCGCGCACGGCCTCCCGCTCGACGAGCGGCTCGAGCGGGGTGTCCGCCGCGGCGAGGTCGACGTCGGCCCCGCCCGGCCAGCGCAGCGTGCGCAGCCGGACCGATTCGGCCCGCAGCGACACCAGGATCGGGTCGGCGGCGTCCTCGCCGGTGAACTCGCCGGTCCGCCACTGCCGGGAGAGCATCCACAGCGGGTCGGCGACCCGCGCCTGCAGCCCCTCGACGAGCTGCGGGTCGACCGACGCGGCCTCCAGCCGCACCCAGCTCACGGTGTCATCCGTTCGCTCCCGCGGCGGCGCAGTTGCCGTGCTCGCTCACGGCGCGCCGCCCAGGTCGAGATCCAGGTCGACGTCGATGATCGGCGGGAGCGGCCCGGTCCGCGTCTCCACCGCCACCCCCGCGGGGAGGAACACGGCGGGCAGCGTGTGGCCCAGGCTGGCCAGGGTCTCCGGGCCGATGCCGCGCACCTGCGCGAGCTGGAGGGTCTGGAGGAGCTGGGTCTCCAGCTCGTCGACCGTCCACGGCCCGTCCTCGGGCGGGGTGAGCAGCAGGACGGTCTGCGGGGCCTTGGCCGCGGGGCTGTCCAGGTGGAACGCGACCCCGGTCGTCACCGCGTCGTCCGGCACGGACTCGGTCCACGCGTCGAGGACCACGCCGCACACCGCGCCGGCGGCGAGGGCCGCCGCGGCGTCGGAGACGCTCACCAGGTCAAGCCGGGCGGACCCGTCGGCGGGCAGCCGCACCGCCACCCAGGGCTCGTCCTCGACGACCGGGAGCTGCGCGACGGACGGGCGGGCGGCGGCGCGCGCGTCGAGCGCCTCGGCCAGGTCGAGCGCCTCGGCGCAGCCCGCCGCGCCCGGGTGCACCCGGCCCGCGGCGAGCAGCCAGGAGAGCACCTCGACCGGGACCTGGGCCGGGGCGTGCGGGGTGGCGAAGGCGGTCCGCAGGCCAGCGGCGTCGGCGGGAACCAGCCGGGCGAGGACGGGGAGGCCGGGTACGGCCTCGGCGAGCTGGCCGACCAGCGCCGCGGCCTGCTCCTCCGCCGACGCGGCGGCGACGTCGGGCGGGACGGCGAGCGCCGCGGCGCGGGCGGCGACCGCGGCCAGGAGGGTCGCCGCGCGGGCCGCGACGTCGGCGTCGTCCGCGCCGGACAGCGCGTGCACCAGCCCCTCCGGATCGACCAGCGCCAGGTCCGGCAGGCGGCCGAGCAGGGTGGATCTGCCGGGCGCCGCCGCCGTAAGCGCGGCCAGCCGGGTCGCGGCGGCCTGCCGCCGCGCGTCGAGGTCGGCGACGTCCACGGCCGCGCCCGGCGCCGGGCCGTCCGAGCCGACGTCGCCCGTGGCCGGGACGAGGTCGGGGCCGGTCAGCGCCCGGGCCCGGCCGGTCGCGCTGCGCAGCGCGCCCGCGACGAGCACGACGTCCGCGAGCGTCGGCCCGGGCCCGGCCGCCGGGTCGAGCGTCACCGGCCCCGCGCCCGGCCCGGACTGCGCGGCCGCGACCGCGCGGAGCAGGGCACCGAGCCGTCCCGCGCCTGGATCGCCGTCCGTGGGCGCGAGCGCGATCACCTCGACCGGGCCGAGCTCGAGCGCGCCGAGGGTGGACTCCCAGCGGCCGCCGTCCGCGGTGGCGGCGACGACCCGGACGCCGCCGAGGGCGGGCAGCAGGCCGCGCCACCAGGTCGCGAGCGCCGGGTGCACGATCTCCGCCAGCGGCTGGGCCGGGTCCGGCGCCGGGGGCGCGGGCAGCAGGGCGACGATCCGGTGCTCGACGGTACGGCCGCCGCGCGGCACGTCCGGCAGCCGCAGCTGCGGCACGCCGGACTCCCCGGCGCCGGCCGCGCCGAGCGTGGCGGCCGCCTCGGGCAGGTTGCCCTTGACGACGGAGTGGACCGCCTGGGCGGTGAGCAGGTCGTTCGTCGCGTCGAGGTCGCCGACCGTGCCGAGCAGCTGCGGCAGCAGGGCGTCAGCCGGGAAGCCGTCGAGGGTCGAGCGCAGCTCGTCGAGCGTGGCCCGGACGGCGTCCGGCGCCGCCGACGGGCTGTAGGCGACCGCGACGGCGAGACCGTCGACGATGCCGCCGGCGGGCACGCCCCCGGTGCCGAGGGCGGCGGCGACCCGGTCCCGGACATCGGCGACGAGGTGGGACAGCCCGTGGTCGTGCAGCCGCCGCTCCAGCCGGGCCCCGAGCAGCTCGGCGAGGTCGACGCCGTTGCGGACGCCCTCCAGGAGCCAGGTCGCCGCGCGGACGCGGGCCGAGGACAGGTCGACCGCGTACGCGGCGTCCGACGCGGTTTCGGCGTAGGCCAGCCACGCGCTGCGCAGGACGGCGGCCGTCGCCGCGTGGTCGAGAGACGGCGCGTGCACGAATCCCTGGGTGTCCGGGCCGCCGTCGTCCGGGACCAGGTTCACCAGCCAGCCGAACCCGCCGACGAGCAGGCCCGCCGGCCGGGCCTCGCGCAGCCGGCCGAGCCGCCGGTTCGCTGCCGAGACGGCCCACGCGTCGTACCGGTACATCGCGGTGCCGAGCGTCTCGCGCAGCAGGCGCTCGAGCTCGGCGGCCGCGTCGACCGGGGCGTCGCCGTCCTCGAGCATGTCGGCGAGGCCGTCGAGGCCGAGCGCGAGCTCCTCACGGTCGGCGGCCCGGACGGTCATGACGGAACGCTGGACGAGCTTCTCCAGCAGGCTCGCCGGCTCCCCCGGCAGGTAACCGGGGCGGGGCAGGCCGCCGGAGGCCCGCGCGTCGGCCGCGTAGTCGCGCAGCAGGGCCGCGGTTTCCTGCGCGCTACCGCCGGGGACCAGCCGCAGGTCAGGGAACGTGCCGTCGGCGGCCGCGCCGTCGGCGCCGTAGCGCACGTGCCACAGCTGCGGGTCGTCCGCCGTCGGCAGGTGCGCCTGCGAGAACACGACCTGCCACGCGGAGGCGCCGGGCCGGTCCCGCAGCTCCGCGCGCAGCGCGTGCGCGGCGGTCTGCGGGCGCAGCACCTCGTCGATGTGGTCCCGGGTGGCGGCCGCGGCGGCGACCTGGTCCGAAGAGCCGCCGCCTGCGGAGAGATCGTCGGCGACGTCACGGAGCCGGACGAGCGAGAGGTTCTGCTCGTCGAGCGTGCCGCCCTCCAGGGTCGCCTTCTCCTCGGCCTCGTACGTGTCGTCACGCAGCCGCGGGCTGGTGCCGGCGACGAGGTCGTCGAGAGTGGCGAGGCCGTCGGACCACTCGGCCGCGAGGTCGGCGGCGACGTCCGGGGCATCACGGAGCCGGAACGCCGTGGGGTGCGGCACCGCACCGAGGACGGCGGCGAGCCGGACGGCGTCCCCCTCGGGGTCGAGCGGCCCGGGGAACGGCGGCGTCGGCGGGGCCGCGTAGGTGGCGACCGCTCCGGCCGAGCGCCACCAGTCGTCGTCGGCGTCGAGCAGCACCGCCTGCAGCGTGTCGAGACGGGACCGGCCGAGGTCGTCGCCGAAGACGGGCCGGCGGGCGACCGGCAGGACGCCGTAGGGCTGGTTGCCCACCCGGAACGCGGGCAGGAAGCCGCCGCCGCGCACCCAGTCGCGCGCCCAGTCGGCGAGCCACCGGACGTCGTCGTCGGGCAGCGGCGGCTCGCCGCCGGTCGCCAGCAGCTCGCGGACGAACGCGGCCCAGGTGCCGGGGAAGAGCGCGCGGTTCATGTCCCGGGCGGAGCGGATCCAGCGCTGCGCCGCGTGCTCGGCGTGGTCGAAGGCGGCCGGGCCGGTCAGGCCGAGGGCGGCGGCGAGCGCGTCGGCGGCGGCGAACGTGCCGAGCCGGGCGGGGTCGCCGATCGCGGGCCGGGCGGCGGGGCCGCCCGCGGCCTGCCGGGCTAGGAACGCCGTCGGGTCGTCCGGGGCGGTCGCACCGGCGGCGGCCGTCTCGGTGTTGTTCGTCGGCGTCCCCGGTGGCGCGAGCTCGACGCCGTCGGTGAACCGGTGGGCGTCGAGCAGGGCGGCCAGCCCGGCGGCGTCGTCCCGCGCTCCCCGGACGCCGACGGCGAGCAGCTCGGTGACCACGGGCGCGCCGGGGATGCGTTCCCACGGCACCCGGACCGCCATCCCCGCCCCGATCGCCGCATCGAGGTCGACCGTCCAGTCCAGGCCCTGCGCGGTGAGCAGCTCGCGGGCGCCAGCGCCGGCCGGCAGGTCGGCCAGGTTCGGCGCCATGACCAGGTCGGGCCGGACCGGCTCCGACCACACCCGCTGCACATGCTCCACGGACCGCCGGACCACGACGAGCCAGCGTTCGGGCAGCAGCCGGGCGACGGTCGGGCCGGCCTGCGGCCGGGGTCGCAGGGCGGGAAACCGCGGTGCCGGGACGAGCGGCTCGCCCTCGGGGACCGGGGCCGCGGGCGCGTCGGCGGCGTTCACGGGTGCCGCCCGGCCGGTGACCCAGGCCGCGCGCGGGGCGCCGAGGACGTCGACGACCCACTGGTCGGCCGCGGCCGACGCGCCCGGGCCCGCCCGCCACACCTGCTCCCAGTACGCCTGCCCGACGGCGATCTCCGTCGCGGACAGGCCCGGCACGTGCCCGTCGGCGTGCAGCACGTCGGGGAAGATCCGGACCACGAGCTCGGTGGGCGCGGCGCCCGGCGCGGGGCGGCGGAACCGGGTGACGAGCCGCACCGGCAGGAGGGCGAGCGGCCGGTCGGTCGGCATCAGCCCGACGAGCACCTCGCCGGGGAGCTCGACCGGGCCCCCGGGCGGATCGAACGGCGGGTCGAGCGGGTCGCGGGGATCGACGGGATCGATCCGGCCCGGCGCCGTGCCGCCGCCGCGGCCCGGGCGGGGGCGGCGGCCGGGGGGTGGCTGCGGGGCGCTCATGACACTCCCGGTGGCAGCAGGTGATCGGCGGGCACGAGCAGGCGGAACGGCTGCTGCTCGGTGATCGCCGCCAGGTGGGCCGCGTTGCGCGCCCAGGTCGCACCCCCGAACGAGAGCCCGTCGAGGTGGCCGGCGCCGGCGAGCCGGACGTAGCTGAGGTCGGCGAGCTCGGCGGCCGAGGAGACGAGGTCGCCCCAGGTGAGCTCCGCCCAGCTCGCAGCGGGACGGCCGCCGAACGTGCCGTCGGGTGCGTCCAGCCCGAACCGCGGGCCGGTGGGCGGTTCCTGGACGCCGACGAACCAGCCCTCATCCCGGGCCGTCGCCGGGTCGGCGTCGAACATGACGAAGAGCGTCTCGTCGTCGAGGCGCAGCCGGACCTCCGGCCACGTGGTGCGCGCCGCCGGCAGCGCCCCGGTGGAGTCGAGCAGCCGGCCGCGGGCGTCCGGCTCGAGGAGAAAGAACTCCGTCTCGGGGTGCAGCCGGACGACGTCGCCGCGGACGAGCAGCACCATCGTCGTCCCCGCCGAGCCGACGTGGGCGTCGAGGGCGTCGCCGAGTAGCCAGCCGGCGAGGTCCTCGCCGAGGTCCTCGGAACCGTCCGGGTGCGGCCAGAAGGTCGCGAACGCGGTGGACCGCACGTCGAGGGGGAACTCGTTCCAGAGCGCCGCCCGCACCCACGCGTGGTTGGCCCCGACGAGGAACGCGGCGACCCACGCCTCGTTCACCTCGAGCAGCCGGACGCTGTTCGGCGCGACGTCGCGGACGCCGGGCAGCAGCAGCTCCCCGCCGCCGGGCAGGTCGAGCAGGCGCGTCAGCAGGGGTTCGGCGAATCGCGGCCCGACCGGCATCCGGGTCGGCACGTCCGCCGCGACGTCGATCGCGATGCCGGACACCCGCGCCGCGAGCGCGGCGGCGGCCGCGGGCATCGGGTCGAGCGCGCCGCGCACGGCCGCCGCAGCGCCGGTGAGGTCGTCGGACGCGGTGGTGATGATCGCCGGCGCGGGCTGGACGGCGACGACGTCGGTGGTCGCGCCGGCCTCGACGAGCCGGAAGGTCGTCGTCCGGGTGACGGTCCCGGCCCCGACGAACGTCGCGCCGAACCGGCTGAGCGGCGCGCTCTCCGGGGCGCGGGCGGCGGTGGACGCCGCGACGAACCGGTCGAGCCCGGCGACGCCGACCCGCGGCGGCGGCCCGGAGACCGGGGCGGCCCGCCGGGCGAGGAGTCCGCCGCGGCGGCCGAGTCGGGTGAACGTCGCCGAGGTGGCGCCCGCCGGGACGACGGCCGACCCGGCGACCCGCGCCCCGACGGTCGACCCACCGAGCGGCAGGAAGGCGTGCAGCCGCGCGGTCGCCTGCACGAGCGCCGCGTCGTCGAGGGCCGTCAGGCGGCGGGTCTGGGCCCGGCCGGCCTCGGCGGCCAGCCGGGTGCGGTTGAGCTCCTCCTGCAGCTCCCGGAGCTGGCCCGTCCCGTCCCACGCAGCCGCGACGAACGCGTCCTGGCCGGCCCTTACCACGGTGGCGCCGAGGCCGGCGGCGGACCGCCGCCGCGGGTCGAGGTTCGCGTCCCGGAGCCACCCGCGGCGGGGCACGGTATACCGGTCGGCGGCGAACGACCCGTGCAGCGGCGGCCCGAGTACGGGGTCGTCGGTCTCCGGGACGTAGCCGTCCGGGACGCGGCCCGGCACCTCCGGGCGGCGCGCCGCGCGGTCCAGCACCGGTTCCATCCCGCCCTCGAACCAGGCGGCGGCCCGGGCGCCGAGCGGGTCGCCCTCGGATCCCACGTCCCGCAGCGCGCCCTCGTAGCCGAACCGGGCCGGCCCGGCGAACGGCGCCAGCACGCCGCCGTCGTCGACCGTGGCCGGGCGGACGCCGAACCGGGCCGGCCCGTCGTCCGGCTCGAGCCGTCGCGCCAGCTCCTCGAACGTGCTCGCCTCCGCCGCCGTGGTGAACGTCCAGGACAGGTGGACCGGCAGCTCGACGACGGCCGGCAGCGCGTCCAGCCGCCAGGCCGGGCCCGCCTGCGTGGCCGCCGCGACGTCCTGCCCCAGCCCGGCGAGGACGCCGACGTCGAAGGCCGGGACGAGCGCGGCCCGGTAGGTCCGGTCGTCCTCCAGGCGGCGGGGGGCGAGGAACCGGGCGAGGACCGAGCCGTCGCCGCGCTCGACCGCCGCCGCGACGTCCGGCGCGCCTACGACCGAGTGCACGTGCGCCCAGGCCCACGACTCCGCGAGATCGGGCAGCTCGCGCGCGGCGTCGTCCCCGCTCATCCGCAGCACGGGCAGCGGGCTGCCGCCGGCGTCGTACGTGACGCCGTCCCGGACCTCGACGCAGACCAGGACGAGCCAGGGCCGCAGCCGGGAGCGGCCGCCGGCGACCGCGGGGGTGAGCAGCCACGGCAGGTCGGCGGCGGCGAGCTCGGCGCACGGGAAGTAGCCGGACTCCACGCCGGTCGCGCCGTCGGGCGGGCAGACCCGCACCACCTGCGCCGGGTCGAGTCCCACTACGTCGCCCGGTCCGAGCAGGTCCAGCCCCGCAGCGGCCTCGGCGCTGCTGCCGCGGCTGTCGGCCAGGGAGACGGTCGCGGTGAGCGAGCCGCGCAGCGGCAGCGGCCCGCCGTCGGCCGGGTCGCGCCCGCCGGCGGCGGTCGCGAGCCCGCGCCGGACCCACGGCAGGTACAGCGCCGCGGTCACGGCGCGCTCCGTGCGGGAACGCGGTCCGGCACCACCCGGGCGCCGGGCACGGCGGACGCGCCGGCGGCACGGACCGCAGCGGCATAACCCAGGCGGCGGGACAGCGGCAGCCCCCGGGCGGGCTCGACCACCCGGTACCGCACCCGGCCCACGTCGACGGCCGGGGCGGCCACCACCGGGCCGCGCGTCCGGGCGGCCACCGTCGCGGCGGCGCTCGACCCGACGAGCGTGACCAGGTCGCGGTCGGCGACGACGACGCCGAGCCCGGTGACCCGGTCGCGGTCCGGCTCCCAGACGTCGGTCTCGTGCCCGTCCACCCCGAGCACGCCGTCCGGGACGAGGACCCGCGCCGCGCCGACCCGGACGCCCGCGACCATCTCCTCGTAGCTCGGGGCGGACAGCTGAGCGGTGTCCGGCAGGCTGTCGAACATCGCGGGGGCGAACCAGTCGAGCGCGTCCTCGACGTCCAGGCCGGTGACGGCCGTCCCGTCCCCGCCGGCCACGGTGACGCCGGTGACCGAGACCGACGACTGCTCCGGGGTCAGCTCGCCGACCCGGTCGAGGGTCCGCTCCAGCGGAGCCACCGCCTGCAGCCCGACGAGGACGTCGTCCGGCCGGATCCCGGCGGTGTCGCCGGCGAGCACGATCCCGGCCCGCAGCCCGGCGGCCGGCTCGGGCGACCACGACGACGTGGCCGCCAGGGCGAGCCGGACGAGCTCGAGCACGTCCTCGGTGCCGCGCACCTGCGGCGGCGCGTGGCCGCCGACGGAGATGTCGAACCGGACCTTGATGCCGAAGAAGTCGAACCGCGCGTCGCCCGAGGCGAACCACGGCTGCGGGCCCTCCAGGTGCACCGACAGCCGGACGCCGAGCAGCTCGCGGTCCCCGGCGTAGACGGCGACCCCGGCGGAGGCGTCCGCGACGATCGCGAACGGCGAGAACCGCAGCAGCACGTCCAGCTCGAACCAGCCGCGAGCCGTGTACGTCACGAGCAGGAACTCCGCGGACGCCTGGATCTCCACCCGGCCGCCGAACTGCACGGTGTTCGACGTGACCGCGACGTACGCCTCGAACGCGGCCGTGACGCCGAGCCCGAGGTCGATGTCCGCGCGCATCCGGCGCAGCGACTCCAGCACGGCCGGCACCGACGAGGGCGGCTGGAAGCCGGGGTGGTAGCCGCCGACCGAGACCAGGAAATAGCGGTCGCTCAGCCAGCTCGCGTAGACCGCCGCGTCGCCGGACAGCTCGATCACGCCGAGCAGCCGCGAGTCGTAGAGCGACGCGGTGACCAGCAGCGTCCCGCCCGGCACGTCCAGCACGCCGAGCACGTCGAGGTGCAGCTCCAGCACGGGCGCGGCCTCGTCGGGCAGGACGACGTGCACCGAGCCGAGCACGACCACCAGCCCGTCGGGCAGCGCGACGACCACGCCGACCTGCGCCCGGACGACGATCGGCACGCCCCAGCTGATCTCGGCGACCGGGCCGACGACGGTGGAATCCGCCGCGAGCGGGAAGAACTGGTCGACCTGCCCGACGATCACGTCGATGTCCCGCAGCAGGTCGGCCGGGAACAGGATCGCGTCGGCCGCGCCGTCCCGCAGCCCGAGGGCCAGCGCCTCCGCGTCGACCCGGCGGCCCAGGGCCAGCAGGCCGCCGAGGCCGGTGAGCGAGAAGCCGAAGCCCAGCGGGATGCCGGGGAACCGCAGCGACAGCGAGGCGAGCAGCGCGAACCCGCCCGGGTCGGCCGGCGGCGAGGTGTCCACGACCACGAGCACGTCGACGCCCACGGCGAGGATCTCGGCGCTCAGGCCGCCGACCCAGCGCTCGCCGTCCACGAGCAGCAGGCCCTCGGCGCTGACCGCCTCGGCCTCCAGCGACAGCCCGATCCCCTGCGGCGGCAGCGGGACGACCTCGAGCCCGAGCGGGCCGACGACGACCGGCGCGCCGTCCGCGCCGCCGACGGCCGTGGCCACGCCGAGCCCGTCCACGATCGCGGCGAAGGGCCCGAGCGCCGCCGAGAGGTCCACCCGGGCCTCGACCCGCAGCCCGCCGGCGGGACCGCTCCCGTCGGCGGGGACGGCGCCGAGCGCCAGCGTCAGCCGGTCGAGGGTCACCGGGCCGAGGGTCACGTGCAGCGGCAGGGCGACCGACAGCGCCGGCCCGCCGCCGACGGTGAACCCGGCGGCCCCGGACCAGCGCGCCTCGAGGGAGAGGTCGATGTCGACCTCGGCCGCGCCGAGGATCGCCGCCAGGAACGACGACCCGGCGACGACGATAAGGTGCGTGTCGTCCGCGCCGGCGACCAGCACGACGTCCGAGTCCGCCCCGGCCCCGCCGGTGAGCGTGACCGACGCGTGCACACCGCCGACCTCGAGCCGGGTGGACGCCGGGCTCCCGAGCGGCCGCCACGGCGGGTCGCTGGTCCGGGAGACGGCGAGCACGAGATCTGCCGCGGGAGTCTCGCCAACCCGTTCCTGGCCACCGCGGTGGACGAGGACGCCGGTCGTCGCCGACGCGTCCACGCCCAGCGCGGCCGACACCGACCAGCCGCCCGGCGTGGTCCGGCTCGCCGCCGCCGCACCCCAGGCGAGCGGGGTGAGGAGCAGGGCGTCCGACGGGGTGCCGCCGCGGCGGGACACGGCGGCGACGAGGATCCCGAGCTCGCCGAACCCGCCGAGCTCCGGCGAGAACCCCGACACCGCCGCGACGTCGAGCTCCCGCGCGGTCTCCGGCTGCCGTGGCGGCAGCAGCGCCGCAACGGCGGGCCGCAGCGTCCGCGCCCGGACTGACGGGCCGGCCGCGCCGAGGGCGTCGGTGAGCGTGCCGGTGAACCAGTCGACGTCCAAGTTCCCGCTCCAGCCGGTGACCTCGGCGAGCAACCCCGCCGGGTCGGTGACCAGCCGGCCGAGCCGGTCCGGGCGGAGCGTCACGGTGCCGTCCGGCGCCTCGACGACCAGGCCGACGGCGCGCAGCACGCCGTACAGCACCGGCATCGTCTGCTCGAGGTGATCGGCGAGGAGCCGCTCGACGAGCGCGGTGAACAGGTCCGTCCACTCCGGCCGGCTCAGGTCCGGCAGGCCGAGCGACCCGGCGTCCCAGCCGCTCACGACCGGCGCGGCGGCGAGCACCTGCTCGACCGCGGACGCCACGGCGGCGAGGATCCGGTCGGCGGCCGCCGCGGCGGTCCCCTCGTCCGGCGAGCCGAGGTCGGGCACCGCGGTGGCCACCGTGTCGACAGCCTCGAGCAGGGCAGCCGCGGGGGCGGCCAGGTCTCCCACGACGTCGGCGAGCGCCGTGACATCCGGGTCGAGGGCCGGGTCGACGGCGTGCAGCCAGGAGGCGAGGAGCCGGGCGTCGCCGAACGCGCTTGCGGCGGGGCGCAGTGCCTCGACGAGCACTGCGCAGAGGGACGCCGCGGCCGGGTCCGCCACGTATCGAACCTACAACGGTGGTCATCTTCGCGATAGCCTCGAGCCCGGGACGGTGAGGACCATGGCGCTGCTCTTCCCGCTCGCCGAGATCGCCGATCTCGGGCGGCGGAACGTCGACGGCCCGACGGCGGACGACATCGCCTGGGCGGGGATGAGCTGGGGCGCCGACGAGGTCCGGGTGCTGCAGGCCGCGGCGCAACCCACCCTGATGCTCGCGGCGCTCGCCGGCTACGACGCGGGCACCGCCTGGGTGTTCTCGAGCGGCGACAACGACGCGCTCGAGATCGACCTCGCCACGCGGACGCCGACCGTGGTTCCGGCCGGCGATCTCGAGGTGTTCCCCGCGGTCGGCGGCACGCCCGGCATCGTCGTGGCCGTCCGCCTCGGACACCGGGCGGGCCTGTCGTCCACCACGGTGGCGATGCCGGACCTGATCACCGTGCAGACCGGCGATCCGTTCGTCGTGCTGCCGCTCGGCGCGGCCGCCGACGTGCCGGCCGTCGTGTCCGCGCTCGACGAGGCGCAGGTCGCGCCGTCGACCGCGATGGCGCAGCGGATCGCCGGGGCGGCGATCGAGGACGGGCCGGCGGCCGTCGGTCTCGTGTCGGTCCTCGACCCCGGGCTCTGGGACTTCCCGGACGCCGTCCTGCCCGAGGGCAGCGGCCAGCGAGCCACGCTGCTGCGCGCCGTCGTGGACCCGGTCGCGCAGGTCGCGCTGAAGGACCAGAACTCGCTGCTGGCCTTCCTGCTCGAGGAGGCGCTGGGACGACGCGCCGGCGTGCAGCTGCCGTCGGTGAACGCGCGGCTCACCGGGACCGCCGCGCCGACGCAGGTGCCGGTCCGGGTGCCGCTCACGGACCCGCAGGCCCGCGACCTAGAGGCATCCTGGAAGCGAGAGGGGAAGGCGCTGTACGACCTGCTCAACCCCGGCGCAGGCCGGCCGCCCTTCCGGGTGCGCGACCACAAGACGCTCTGCGTCACCGAGCTCGTCCTGGACGCGGTGAACCAGGGCCTGTTCGGGACCGTCGTCTACGACCCGTCGGCGGGTGCCCTCGCCTACGGCGGCCTCGACCTGCGCTACACCCGGCCGCCCGTGCCGCCGGCGACGGCGCCGCCGGCCGATCACGACCCCGACCCGGCGGTCCTCAACGTGGCGCAGGAATACGTGTACGGCGGCGTGGTGCAGTCCGGTACGTTCACCGCGGCCGCCGACGTGCCCGGCTACGTCCGCGAGCTGCGCACCGACCTCGCAGCGATCGGCTTCGGCCCGCTCGCCGACGGCGACGTGCCGGCTGGCGCCGCAGCCACCGCGCTGCAGCGGCGCACGTTCGGACCCTGGCTCGAGGCCGCGGTCCGCGAGTTCCAGATCTACGCCTCGATGACCCGGGTCGCGCGCAAGCCGCTGCCCACCGAGCCACAGCCGGGCGGCGCCGGGAACGCGAGCCTCGCCTCGACCCTCATCGGCGTAGAGAACGACCACGTCTACGACGGCCCGAAGAGCGGCGTCCTCAACGCCCGCACGCGCGAGCTGGTGAAGATGTGGGTCGAGCGCGACTGGCACTGCCCGGTCGTCGTCGAGACGCGGGCCCTGACCACCGCCCAGGCGAAGACGATGAGGGAGGCGGGGCCCGCGACGAACCGGACCGCGACGGTCCTCGCGGCTGCGGTGCAGGACCAGAACGTCTGGCTGGCCCGGCAGGCACCGCGGACGAACCGGGTCTTCGTCGTCTGGGACCACACCCGGACCGCGACCGCCCCGCCGTACCACGCCGACGAGCCGATGGTGGTGTGCGGCTACTCCACGACGGGCTGGGGCGGTGCCTTCCTGACCGCGTCCGGCCTGGCGTCCAGCTCCCTGGTGTACCCGAGCGCGGAGATCAGCCCGGTGAACGTCCTCCCGCCGGGGGTGGACCGGCGGTCACGGCCGGCCGCGCTCTCGACCTTCAGGGTGATCCGGTCGGTCTCGGAGGTGGAGTGCCTCGGCTACTTCGACGGCATCAACGGCTGGGACACGGCCATCACTTCTGGCGGCCCGCTGCACCAGACGCTCGGCCTGATGAAGAACGCCCGCGGCACCAACCCCCGCGCCCCCACCGAGGCGTCTGTCCTGTACCCGGGCGAGCTCGGGGCGTTCCTCGGCTACCTGCAGGCGACGGAACCGGCCGAGTTCGCGTCATACCTCGGCCGCTACGGCGTCGCCCCGGTGGCGCCGTGGACCGGGGCCGACGGCCCGCAGTTCGTGCCGGCGCACCGGAAGTACACCGGGTTCCTGGCCCTGCAGCGTGACGACCGAACCTTCGCCGACCTGCGCCGCCCGCAGGCCGCGGGGGTGGATCCGGTCGTCTCCGCCGAGGACGCCGTGCTCGCCGAGACGTTCAAGACCTGGCACTGGACGCACCGCATTCTCTACATGTCCCGGACGTCCCGCCCGGCGGCGCGGCGGTTCTGGGAGTTCACCCGCGCCCGGGTCCGAGAGCTGCTGTCGACCACGTGGCAGGTCGGCGGCGTCACCGTCCAGGTCAGCGGGACCGACGCGGACGGGAACTCGTTCCTCCGTCCCGCGACGCTCGGCGACATGTTCACCTCCGAGCGCACGGTGGCCGCCCTGGTGCGGCAGCATGTCTTCTCGCCGCCGCGGCTATTCCGGGTGCAGGACAAGCAGGCTCAGTGGCTCGGCGCCGGGGTGGCCGACATCAACTTCGCGGACGTCGCGGCCCTCTACACGACGGCGGTGAACGTGCACGGCCACCAGGACCCGGGCCTGTGGGGCGACGACGAGCAGGCGGCGCTCGCGGCGCAGATGAACCGGGCCGGCATCCTCACGGCCGCGAACCTCGACCGGGTCGCCGCCTGGCCGTCGTGGGTCACCGGCGCCAACCCGTGGGGCTACGACAGGTCCTGGGTCGACTCGGCGAGCCCCGCGCCGGTCATCGACCCGATCCCGAACGTCACGATGCCGCGTGCCGGTTTCGCCGACGTCCCGGTCGTCGTGCAGTCCGCCAGCGCCTTCCCGGTCACCGCCACCGACCTGGTCGTCTCCCCCGACGCGCCGGGCCTCGAGGTGAGCAGCCTCGCGGACGGGTCCGGCTTCCGGATCGAGGCCGGCGCGAACGCCGCGCAGGGCCGCTGGACCGCGAAGGTGACCGCGACCGACGGCGTGTACGCGGCGTCGCTGGAGTTCGACGTTGACGTCAACGACGCCGCCGACGAACCGCCGAGCGACACGGTGTACACCCCCGTCGTCGCCGCGCCGAACCTCGACCTCCGGCACGGCAGCTTCATGCTCGACGCCGACGACCTGGATCCGTTCCCCGCCCCATGACCGAGCGGGATGCTCCTATGAATTGTCAAGTCGCCTATGGGGCCGGTTCGGTGATCGTTGTGAGTTGTAGGACGTAGTAGATCTCTCGGGCGATCAGGCGCTTGAGGCAGCGAATGATCTCTTTCTTGGACAGGCCTTCGGCGGTGCGGCGTTTCGGCGTAGGCGCGGGTACGGGGGTCCAGCGCAGGCGGTAGGGCACGACGCGGTAGAGGGCGGCGTTGGCCTGCCAGTCGCCGCCGCGGTTGAGGCGGTGGCGGCGGGTCTTGCCCGAGGATGCCGGTAGCGGGGGCGACGTCACACAACATCGCGAAGGCGGGTTCGGAGCGGACCCGGTCGGGGTTGCCGCCAGCGGTGACCAGCAGCTGCCCGGCGACATCGACGCCCCCGCCGCTCAGTGCGAGCAGAGCCGCAACATTCATCCGAAGAGAGTGCGCCATCATCCTGCTGAGTAAGCCAATCTGGGCAGGATGACGCACGGGCTCAGCACTCCTTCCGACGCTCGCTCATCGGCATTATGCGGGTGATCGCTGTCAAGTTGATTGCGGGTGGTTCCGGTAGCGGCGTGCGGCGGTGCCTGCGGTGGTGCCGGGTCAGTGTCACCAGCTGGCGCCTGGCGCCCTGGTGCGGCTGCTGGCCGACAGCGCCCGGATGCTGCCGTGGCTGGCGGCGGTCCGGGGTGCCTGCCAGCGGGTGACAGCGCCCCAGGCCTGGGCGACGTCCGCGCGGGCCCGGCAGCGGGGCCTTTCATTCCATGGGGGTTCAACTCGGCAGCTAGCTGTTGATCCCGGCCTGCGGGACTTCGTCCGCCACGGTGGCGTGCTGGCAGGCCCGGCTAGCCTGCGTGGCGCAGGCGTGCATGCGGGTTACCGCGGTCCCCTGGCAGGCAAGACGCCGGGATGCCGCTGCAGCGGCCTCAGCTGAACCCGTGCTGCCTTCCTGCTCACAGCCCGCCATTTCCGCAGGTCAGCTAGCCTGGATTGCGAGACTGCCCGGCACCGGCGCTGTCCTGGTCTGCGAGTTGCTGGTCGGGCTGCCCGCGGTGTGTTAGCTTGTAGTGGTGATAGATCACCGTTTCGGTGATGTACCACCCGAACGGGTGTTCAAGTCCCCCCTCGGACACCCAAACCGGGGAAATCTCCCGTAAAACGGACATTACTCGAACACGCGGGACGGTCGTCCCGGCCCGTGCCGTCCCGGCGCCTCCCTCCCGTGAGGCCGCCGCGACCGTGCGGCCCATCGCTCCTGTCATTCCCTCACGTGCCCGTGCGGCTGCCCGGGCAGGCGGCAGGGCGGCTT
>Ga0335085_10006543_pt1 | contig 18346 bp, 22 predicted proteins | sample Lox_Sample_45_FD_206712 | JGI IMG/M metagenome (GOLD analysis project Ga0335085, IMG submission 206712) | Soil microbial communities from Loxahatchee National Wildlife Refuge, Florida, United States - Lox_Sample_4.5 | ecosystem: Environmental > Terrestrial > Soil > Wetlands | place: USA...
GACACCGTCGGCATGATCAAGACGATCAACGAAATCGGCTTCAAGCCGAAGATGTGGGGCGGTGCAATGGTCGGCCTGCAGGCGACCGCGTTCAAGACCCAGCTTGGACCGCTGCTCAATGGGGTCATCAACTTTGAAACCTGGCTGCCGGTCAAGTCGATGGAGTTCCCGGGCTCGATGGAACTGCTCAAGAAATATCACGCACCCGCCGGCGCCGCTGGTACCGATCCGCTCGGCTACTACATGCCGGTGTGGGCCTATGCCGACCTTCAGGTGCTTGGCGAGGCAATCGCTGCGACCAAGACTCTGAAAGACGATGTGCTTGCTGCCTACATGCACAAGCACACATTTGACACCGTGGTTGGCGAAGTGAAATTCGGTCCGTCGGGCGAATGGACCGAGGAACGGACGCTTGCTGCCCAATTTCAGAACATCAAGGGCAACAGCATCGATGACTTCCGCGACACCAAAACGGAAGTGATCATTTATCCCCCGCAATTCAAAAGCGGCGAAGCGATCTATCCATACCAGAAAGCCATAGCGAAGTAGAAACTGGGGCAGCGCGCACTGTCGAGCCGGCCAAAGATGACCGGCTCGACTGCCAGGAGCGCGCAATCATCTGGCGTCATCACCGCGCGGCGCCTGACGACTTCGGCGAAGTGTGACCGCTTTGCCTCACTGTCTGGCAATCGCCGCTGCCGCGGCGCATCGCCGCGTTTCGGCGTCTTATTGCCACGACGACGCCTTGATTGACCGCAACTTCACAACCTTCCAACAAGAGGAAAGGGTCTTGGTATGAAGTCTCGCATTTTGTGTGCTGCCATTGTCGCCGCGACGTTCGCCTTGCCGCTGGCGGCGCAGGCGCAAAGCATTCCTGAAGGCATTGCGCACGGCGGTTCGGTCGGCATGCATACCGCGGGGCCCATTGGCGCGGTTGTTGGCGGCGCAGTCGGTGGAGTGGTCGGCGGCGTTGAAGGGATGTTCGGCATCCACCCGGTCTATGCCTCCTATTCAGAGGGTCAGCCGCGCAGCACTCATCACCACGCGGTGAGACATACCTATCGTCACGTCCACCACAAGCCAGCCACGAGCTAATCGCGGTATGGGGCAGGATGGGTTGAACGCAAGCGAGACCCATCCACTTCGCCGCGGCGAATGAGGAGGGATCGGCGGGCTAGAACCGCCTCGGAGAATTCTTACTGACCCGCTCCGTCCTCCCGAGCGCAGCGATAGCGCGACCGTTCCAGCGCCGCATCGATCGCAGTCGCATTTGCCGCGGGCAGCATGCAGTTCGGCGAGCCATCGCGCGGCGGGTACGACACTTCGCAATAACTGGGTGACAGCTTCAGCTTGCCGAGGCAATTGGCGCGATCTTGTCCGGTCTGATCGGCTAGTCGTTTGCACTCCGCCGCATTCGAGGCCTCGTGCACGAGGCGCGCATTGTTGATACAGGTCTCGTAGGCGCTCTCGGCAACCGCTACCCGGGCCGCGTTCGGCAATAGAATCGCCACGATAAGACCGAGTTTGCCGGCCGTGCCGATCCTTGACACCTAGTCCTGCCCCGCGACGTTCACGCTAACACTGCGCACAAAGGGGTTGGTCATCTGCGCCGCCGCCCCGAATGTTCTACAACATCGGCGTCAGGATACATCGGCGTGTCGGGCTACAAAAGCGCGCAGCCGCGGCAGAAATCGGGTGGGTTTGCGCGGCCGGTGAAGTCATCTGTCCTCTCGGATCAACCAAGGAGGACAATCATGCACTTTCGCATTCGCGGCTTGCCGGCCGAGCAATTTGCTCCGCTGTTCGCACTCTCCGACGAGGAGCTTGCTGCCCAAGGCGCGGTACGGCGGATCGCCGACGGACCCCGTCCTTGCCGCATCAGCCTCACCGACGCGAAGCCCGGCGACGAACTGATCCTGGTCAACTACGAGCATCACGCTGTCGACTCGCCCTACCGGATGCGCTTTGCCGTCTTCGTGCGCGAGGGCGAGCAAACATTCGATGAAGTCGATGGCGTACCGGAGCAATTGCGCAAGCGAACGCTCGCGGTCCGTTCCTTCGACGCCCACGCCATGATGGTCGGCTGCGAGCTGATCGAGGGCGCAAACCTGGAAGGCACGATTGCGCGCCTGTTTTCCGATCCGCGCGCCGCCTATCTGCACGTGCACTTCGCGGCACCCGGCTGCTACGCAGCCCGGATCGAGCGGGCCTGATCCGTCCTAACAGCGTTGCTAGGGTGGTTTTAACGACGATGCGGCTCGAACCTTGTCATGGGAGGGCCCTAGGCTATTAGTACGCGCCGCCGCTCATCCTGGGCGGCGGCATAACGCCGAGGAAACGACCAATGAAACTCGCTGCTGCTGTATTGATTGCCGCCGGTTGCACATTTGCGGGCTCCGCATTCACTTCGGGACCAGCCAGCGCGGCGACTGCCGACGACGTCAAATGGATCAATCAGTGCCAAGCCGACAACAAGGGCGATGCAGCCGAGGATGTCGTGCGCAAATACTGCACCTGCATGAACAACAAGATGAGCGACAACGAGACCCAGTCGATCACGCAGTGGGAGAAAACACACGTCGCCGAGCGCAAGGCGTGCGATAAGGAAGCCGGTTGGAAGTAGGGGTTTTTGTCCCTACGTCGTTCTCCCTCCCACTGAGGAGGGAGAAAACGATTGCGCTACTTGCCGTTCAACATCTTCGCCGGCGGATTGCCCCGCCAACGATAGAGATAGAGCGTACAGATAAAAGCCAGCACGATTGCCGCGACGACACTGGCGATGTTCTCGATCGAGCGCAACAAAAACGCTGCTCCAAGCGCCCAAAGGGATTGCGGCTCTTGATCCCACGACACCGGCGTCACATCCCACAAAAACGTGCGCCGCAAGACCAAGGCTGTCGCGAAGACCACCAGGCTCAAGATAAACAATACCCACGCGTCGCGCAGCTTCATCATCGCCTCCACGACTAGGGCCACCATCCCTCAGTCGGGGCGGCGGCGGTTTGATACCGATCAAAATCAAGCGCGCCGCCGGCGCGGTCGCGTTGCCTATAGCTTGTGAAGGCGACGAAATTCTCAGAAGCGCGTAACGCGTCGGCACCGCACTCCCAGCTGCCCAATTCGCCGCAGTACGCGCCCGGAACGTTTCGGCGCCGGAACTTCCCGCGGCCAACTTACTTTGCTATTACGGCCCAAGCCGGTAGATGCCGATGGTAGCGAAGCGAAGAGCCAAATCCATGGTCCATGTCACCTACAAAATCGTTCGCCACGAAGACGGTTGGGCCTACAGCGTCAGTGGCGTTTTCTCCGAGAGCTTCCCTACCCATGCCGAAGCGCTCGATGCGGCGCGGCGCGCCGCCGCCGAGCAACGAACGCCCGGACGGACCGAGGCGATCGAATACGAGGACGAAAAAGGCAAATGGCACACTGAAACCGCCCGCGGCGACGATCGTCCGGAAACCGACGTCGAGGACAGCGTCTAGAAAGACTGGCTGGCTAAAGCGGAGACCGCTTCCGGTTTTGAAGCGATCGGCTGCAAATTACAGCGGCCCGCGATAGTAATGGCAGCGATACGGACCAATGACGAGGTCGCGGTAGCACTTCACGATACCGTGGCGGGTCTTGCGCTCGGCGTATTGAGCCTGCTGCAGCGGCGAAATCACAGTCGCGGCGTCGCGCACCGCCATCCCACTGACCGGCGCAGCACTGACGCTCTGGCAACAAACAAGACCAATTCCGGCGGCAAAGGTCAAAGCAGCTAACGTCTTTCGCATGGATGTCTCCTGATCCCTGAAACCGGAACAACTAAGCTCATGAACTCCGGTTCCACAAGTTCGCACCCCGGATAGGTCTAAGCTTCACTTGGGTTTGGTGCCTCGTCGCAGCACTTCGACCCGCAGCGGCAAGACGGCGCCGAACCAGCAGGCGTGCGCGGTGTGGTCGGTGTAGTCATCGCCGGTCTCGGGGTGAAGCAGTACGGTCAGCCCGTCGCGATTGAGCATCAGCCACGGCAGGAAAGATCCGACAAGATCGGTTGGGAAGGCGATCTGGTACATCGATTGGGTATGCGGCCCCACCAGTTCGTCGTGCCAGCGGCCAAGCTTGGCGCCGGGAAATTCCGTCGCGACACGCTTCCGCAAATGTTCGGCCCGATCGCGGGTCTTGCTGGGGTCGTAATAAACATGGGCATGATAAGCAGTGACTGGGGACGGCGCGCCGGCACTTTTCTCGGGCATCGGTGACCGGCCCCGTCAATACGAATAATCAAGAATGTCACCATCCCCGATCGTGAGATCGACGTCAGGCGAAAGCTCCAGGACCGACGGGCTGGGTGGCGGAGCACTGATCGGCCCGGAAGGCATTGGTGGTGGCGGTGGGGGGTTGACCAGATCCCGATAGTTTCGCATCGCGCTATCGCTGCCGAGAAAGACGCACCGGCAATAATCGGGATCGGCGTAGATATAGTAGCGCCTGCCCTCCTTGGTGCGCGCCACAAAGGTGCGCGGTGGCAATAATCGCAAGCGCTCCAGCTGTTGCGGCGTGTTCGCCGCACGCATCACGAAGCCGACGTCCTCGAGCTTCATGTCTCGGGCTTCCTGACCGAACGCGGCGTCACCGAACAGGCCGCAGCCGAGGAACGCCAACAAGGGTACGCGGTACAGATGCATGGAAGTCCTCACGCATGCGGTGCGCTGTTGCGCACCTTGCCGAAATATTTCGCCAACCACAGCGCCATGAGCAATACGCCGAACGCGGCCGAAAGAACAATGCCGACCGGCCGCGGCGGTGCTGAGAAAAAGTAGCGCACCAAAGCGGCAGCGACGACGAAGTTGAAAAATCCCCAAAGCACATTGACGATCGCCGAAGACTCGCCGACGCCCGACGGAGAGGCGAATGGCGTCTGGAATTTGTTGCCGCAGATACCCTGCACGAAATGCGGTACGCCGTTGGCGAACAACGCCCCGGCAAAAAAATGCGCGAGATAGTAGTGCCAGGGCACGATACATGCTCCTTTTTGTTCAGCGCTAAACTGGCAGTCTCGATGAGTCCGAGAAAGCCGCGCTGTTGCTGCGGCAGTAGAGCCTACAATTTTTGCCGCGTCATCCCCACGGCCGTGGCACCGGTCGCGGCGACGGGAACAGGCTTGCGAGCAGCACGGCGAGAATGCCGGTGAGGAAAATGCCGTCAAAAGTGCCGGCGCCGCCGATCGATGCGACCGGGGCGCCAAGGCCGCGCACCTTGTCGAGATTGGTCAGATCGGCCCCGATCAGCGTCCCCAGACTGCCGGCGATATAGGCCAGCGGCGCGGCGTTCTCACGCGACAATACTATCGCAACGACAGCGGTAATCACCGCCGGCCAGAATACCGGCACCGCAATGCCTAAGCCGGGGACGGGATTGGCGAGCCAGTGCAGCGCGAGCGCGACGACCGCAGTGGCGATTGCGCCATTGACCCATAACCTTCGCACGAACAGAAGATAGACCGACATCAGCGTCGGGATCACGGCGCCGCCGACGTTGATTGCGATCACCGTGCCCGCCCAGTCCTCGACCACCGGCAGGTTGTATTGCATGCCAAAAAAATCGATGACCTGGTTGGACATGACCTTTTCGTGCGGCAGGATCGCGATCGGGATGTTGAAATAGCTGCCGATCAAAGAACCGAACAGCAGCAGCATGGCGGTTGAGGAGCTGATTCCGAGGCTGAGATAGGCTTGGCGCAACGCGCGCAGCACCACAACAAAAATGAGCAGAACGAGGAAGAGGCCGACCAGAATGGAGAAAAAGCCGGGCGTTAGTGGCAGATAGTGGTAGTGGCTGATTTGCACGGATGGGGCTCCAAACTACAGTTAAGCACGAAATTCGCGGGTGGCGAGATATGCGATTGCCGAACCGCGCATCGTCGAGAAAGATCCGGCCCCGAGCGGCGGAGTTATCCATGACGGAAGCTGCATCGGTCCCCGAGGTTCCGCTACCGCGCCTGGTGCCGGCGCTGCTCAGCTTCGTTGCCGGCTATGTCGACATGTACACGTTCCTGGCCTTGTTCGGACTGTTCGTCGCCCAGGTGACCGGAAGCTTTGTGACCGCGGGCGCCGAGCTTGTCACCCACGACCTCGGCATCACCGGGAAGGTGCTCGCAATCGCGGCCTTCCTGTTTGCGGCAGCACTGACTGCGGCCTTGATCGGCGTCGTCCGCGATCAGGGTCGCGCGCCGCTGCCGTGGATGCTCGCGTTCGAAACGGCGCTCCTGGGGGCATTTACGGTCCTGTTGCTAAGCGGCCCTGCAATCACCGGCGTCCAGGACTGGCACGGCATCTTTGCCGGCCTGTTCGGTGCAATGGCGATGGGTACGCAGAGCGTGATCGTACGGCTGCTGATGCACGGCATCCCGCAGACCAACGTGATGACCGGTAATATGACCCAGCTCGGCGTCGAGACCACCGCGCTGTTGTTGGCCTGGCGACGGCGCGCGCGGGACCCGCATGATCGGGAGAACGAGCGGGAATTTGCCGCGGTGCAATCGCGGTTGCTCACCGTTCTCACTATTGCCATAGGTTTTGTGCTCGGTGCTGTTTTCGGCGCCATCAGCTATGCGAAGGCAGGACTGGCCGGTACCCCGCTCGCCGTCGTAATTGTCGGCGCGCTCACGCTGTGGGCAGTCCGGCGTGAGCAACAGGTTGAAAGTTAGTTATAAGAACGAAAGCGGAGCAGTAAATGTCGGAGCATCCCGAGGCAATCGTCGCAGGCAAGAATCGTCCCTTCACCGGTTCCGAATTTCTGGAATCGCTGCGCGACGGACGCGAAGTCTACATTTACGGCGAGCGCGTCAAAGACGTCACCACGCACCCGGCATTCCGCAATTCGGCGGCTTCGGTCGCGCTCCTTTATGACGCCTTGCACGACAAGCAATTCAAAGAGGTGCTGACGGCGCCAACCGATACCGGCTCGGGCGGCTTCACCCACAAATTTTTCAAGGCGGCGCGCTCCCGCGATGATGTCATCGCCCAGCGCGATGCCATCGCGGCCTGGGCGCGGATCACCTACGGCTGGCTGGGGCGCAGTCCGGACTACAAAGCCGCGTTTATCAACACCCTCGGAGCCAACGCGGAGTTCTACGGCAAGTTCGCCGACAACGCCCGCGCCTGGCATAAACGGGGCCAGGAGGCGGTGCTGTTTCTCAATCACGCGCTGGTCAATCCGCCGATCGACCGCAACAAGCCGATTGAGCAGGTCAAGGACGTCTACATCACCATCCAGAAGGAGACCGATGCCGGCATCTACGTCTCCGGCGCCAAGGTCGTGGCCACCAATTCGGCGCTGACCCACTACAACTTTCTCGGCCAGAACATGAGCGTGGAGATCACCGACCCGAGCATGGTGGTGATGTTCATCGCGCCGATGAACACGCCTGGCATCAAGCTGATCTGCCGGCCATCCTATGAAATGGCCGCCGCGGCCACCGGCTCGCCGTGGGATTATCCGCTGACGTCGCGGTTCGACGAGAACGATGCCATTTTCGTTTTCGACAATGCATTCATCCCGTGGGAGAACGTGCTCATTCATCGCGACGTGCAGCGGCTGAAAGATTTTTACCCGAAGTCGGGCTTCTTCAACGGCTTCACCTTCCAGGGCTGCACCCGGCTCGCGGTGAAGCTCGATTTCATCGCCGGCCTCCTCTACAAGGCCGCCCGGACTACCGGCGTCGAGACGTTTCGCGGCGTCCAGGCACAGATCGGCGAGGTGATCGGCTGGCGCAATCTGTTCTGGTCGCTCACTGACGCCATGGCCTGCAATCCCGACCCGTGGGTTGACGGCGCGGTGTTGCCGAATGTGCGCGCCGGAGCCACCTATCGGCTGTTCATGACTGAAGCTTATCCGGCGGTGCGCAACATCGTCGAAAAGGTCATCGCGTCGGGGCTGATTTATCTTCCTTCCCACGCCCGCGACTTCAAGAACCCCGACATCGACAAATATCTGGCGCGTTACGTGCGCGGCTCGAACGGCATCGACTACAAGGAGCGCATCAAGACCATGAAGCTTTTATGGGATGCCATCGGCACCGAGTTCGGCGCCCGCCACGAGCTCTACGAGATGAACTATTCCGGCAGCCACGAGCTGATCCGCGTCTTTCAACTACAACAGGCGCAAGGCAACGGCGCCCTTAAAGAGATGGTCGGGCTCGCCGAGCAATGCATGGCCGACTACGACGAGGACGGCTGGAAGCACCCCGCGTACCACGACGACGCGGATATTACCGTGCTGGGGAAAGGCTGAAGCGCTCGCGCCGCTATAGGCCAGTATCGAAACCGACGGTGATCTGGACTCGTAACGTGTCTTCGCTGCTGGCGATCGGCACCGGCGCCGCCATCGCGCCCGCAGCTCGCAACGTTTTCATTCCGGCGAGCGGAGCGAAGCCCGGATCTTCGGTGATCCATGCAACGCGTCCAAGCTCGAGGCCTGCCGCGCGCGCATAGAGTTCGGCTTTGCGCCGCGCATCGGCGACCGCTGCCTCCCGAGCCTGATCGAGCGCCTTTGACAGATCGGAATGCAGAAATTCCACGCCGCCGAGATCGTTCGCCCCGGCCGCGATAAGCCGGTCCAGGATGGTGCCGACTGCTGCGATCTGGCGGATTGTCACGCTGAGCTGGTTGGAAACGCTGAAGCCGGAAAGCCTCGGCTCCGAATTTGGCTGCGGCGGCGCAAAGACCGGCTGAACTGAAAAACGCGACGTCTGAATGTCTTTAGGTTCAATTCCCGAATCCTGCAGCGCGGCAGTAATGGAGGACATCAGCTTCGTGTTGGCCTCGGTGGCTTCTTTGACGGTCTTTGCCCGGGTGGTCACGCCTGTCGTGATCCGGGCGTAGTCGGGCTGCACGGTGACGCTGCCTTCGCCATTCACGATCACCCGCGCCTCGGGTCGCGCCTGCGACCGCTGCGCGTGCGCTTGCTGGCCCCCGACAAGGACAAACGCTGCAAGAATGGCTGCTCCGAGTTTTACAGCGCGAGGTATCAGCCGCAGCGAACTAACCCGGCGGACGAGCATTGTTGTACGGCGCGATGCGGCCATCGTGGTCTCCGTTAAAATAACTGCAAGAAACAGTCGCTTCCAAATGAGGCGCATGTTTGTGGATCGCGGACGACCCTCATTCACCCGCTGCCGAAAACGTGCTTCACATTACCATGCCGCTGGCGCGGAACGCGCACTGGCTGGGACAATTATGGACCAACGTGATGAGGCACATCGAACGCGTCAGCAACGAGTTCACACGGCAAGCGCACAACTTCGACGCCTGGGCGGTCAAGGCTGACGACCAGGTAGCGGCCCGCTTTAGCGCCGCGCTGGGGGAAGCTGGCCGAGGCCGATTGCTCGACGTCGCTTGCGGACCCGGCGTCGTGACCGCGGCGTTGGCCCCGGCCGCTGCGTCGATCGTCGCCTTCGACGCGACCGAAGAGATGCTGGAAAAGGCCAGGGCGCGCTGCGCGCGAGCCGGCCTGAGCAACGTCGAGTTCAGAACAGGTGACGCGGAGAAATTGCCGTTCGACGATGGATCGTTCGACGCCGTCGTCACACGTCTCGCGATCCACCACTTCGCCGCACCACAACGGGCGATCGATGAAATGTTCAGGGTGCTGCGTACCGGTGGCGTAGCCGTCATCGTCGACGTTATTTCCTCGGAGGATGCGGTCGAATCCGGCCTGCACAACGCCATCGAGCGGCTGCGCGATCCATCGCATGTGCGCATGTTGCCGGCTTCCGAACTTGCTGCGTGCATCACTCGTGCCGGGTTTCGGGACGTTGAGCACGCTGCGCCATGGGATATGAACCGCGAGCTCGAAGAATGGCTCGCGATTGTCGACGATCCGGCGCGGGTCGAGCCGGTGCGAACGGTCGTGCGCGCGCTGGCGCGAGCAGGCTGCACCGCCGGAATCGGCCTTTCGGTCAACGGCAGCCAGGTCGTGTTCTTCCACCGCTATTGCCTGGTTAAGGCGAAGAAGATCGTCTGAGGCCCTAAAGCGACCCAAGCCTGAAAAACCAGACAAGATTGGGTCGCGCACTCATAAAACCGATACTGGCGCGTGCCTCAACGTCCGCTTCGCTAAACAATTGCCGGCTGACGCCCGACGCTATTCACCATCGAGGATTTTAACTTCCGGTATTGAGCCACTTCTGCTCGCGCGCGTAAAACGTCTCCAGAAGATCGGGCCGATCGTCGCCGAGCAATTCCGGGTTGACCTTGTAGCCGCGTTTGACCTGGGTGTAGCCGATAAATTTGTAGGATGGCCGCAGCGATTTGATGATGTCCCAGTCCACTGGTAGTGGGTCGCGCGGATCCACCGTCTGCATCTGATCGCGCTGATAAATGCCCTCGAACGAGCCGAGCTTCCAGCCGCCGGCAGTCTTGATGACCCGCGAGACAAAGCGGCAATACTGAAACGTATCGAACGCGATGCCGTCGAAGCTGAGCCGATCGAAGATCAGCGCCGGGCTCTCGACCAGGGCGCGGCCATCGTTGATCTCGAGTCGCGCCGGCATGATCCAGTGCTTGGCCTGGCTGCCCGACGTCATCTTCTGGCGCGACGCCTCGGCGAAGTCCTCCACCGTGCCGTCGAACCAGGTGGTGCGAACCGGCGCGTTCGGCACAAAGCAGCCGAGCATGCCGGGAAAGTCGCGCTGGTCGCGACACAATCGCTCGAACCGCACCAGGTCGAATATCTCGGTGCGATCGAGCAGCCGTTCGACCCTTGCCTGAAATGCCCGGTCAGCAAATGCTTGGTCAACCATGGCCGTTCACTCCCCTTTTTGTTTGGAGAGAGCCTAGCCCGGATCGAACGATGGTGAAACGCCAGTCCGGCGACTCCGGGATGACCATGCGCCGCTGAATATTCTTTGTCGGCGCGGTTTGGAGCGTTGCGATCTGTGAAATACTTGAAAGCTTGCTGTCTCGCGCAATCGCGATCAGTTAGGCCAGCACCGGCCGCCTTCAAGACCCAAATGATAGCCTCGCGGGCATACGCGGCCGTGCGCCATCGGATGGCAACGTCCATTCGGACCACGCCACCATCCGGCACCGCAACCTTCCGCGACCTTGATGATCGCGCCATCGGCGTTGCCGAGCGGAGCGGGAGCAATGCCGGCGTTGGTAGCAGTTGCAAGACCAAATGCCAACGCGCCGCTCAAGATCAGTGATCGAACCATTAGTTTTTCCTTTTTTGCTGCTGCCCATCATGTTCAGCCCGGGCAGAGATCCTTCCTACTGCTTATGCCGCCCCTTATTGTCGGGGTGGAAATAGCGGCCGCATCAAGCAATCGGAGCAATGAACCCAAGCTGAATAACGCGTGCAGGGTAGATGTAGCCTGACTACCGAATTACCGGTGCCGCTTGCGGCGATTCCAGGCACTGAGCAAATCGGCAAGGCAGTCGTAACCGCTACGCGCCATCAGAGCGCGGCCGCAAATCTGGTGCGGGATTTCGTCAGCCGACAAGCCGTAACGGTTCGCCATTTCGACCACCCGCCACGCCTGGCGCGCCATCACTTCTTGGCGTTCGCGTACGGATAGATCACGTCGCCGGTTTTGTAGCGCGCCGGCGACACGATCACCTGTTTGTCCATATCCTTGAACTGGGAGACCTCGTTCGAGGCAATGCCGCGGTATTGCACTTGCAGCATGCGCGACTGCGTCCACTCGCCGTCGGCGCCGAATTGGATGTCGCCGATAATAGTCTTGACCTCATTGCCGTGAAGGTAATGGGCCAGCGTCGCATCGTCGATGCTGTTGGTCGCCCGGATCGCCTGCTCCAGGACCTGCAGGTCGGCGTAACCGAAGGGCGGCAAGTTGTAGCCGAGCGGATCGACGCCTTCGGCGGCAGCGCGAGCCTGGTACTTCTGCAGAAATTCCGCCGCGCCGGCGAACTGCATGGTCTTCGTCGGCAGCCAGGAATCGTAATTCACGACGCCGTTCAACAACCGACCAAGCTGCATCTTGATGGCGGTGCCTTGCAGCCCGACCATCGCGCCGCCGAGCAATTTGGGCGTGAATCCGATCTCATTGATCGCCCGCAGCATGGCGACCGTGCCGACCGGATAAGTGCAGATAACCAAGACATCCGGATTGACCGCCGCAATCGCGTGCACGATCGGGCCCAAATCCGTGGTCGCCGGCGGATAGGTGCGGTCATAGACGATCGTCAGTCCCGCGGCCTTGGCATTAGCCCGTGCGCCCTCGGCCGCGTTACGGCCGAATTCGGCATCGGCGGCGATGATCGCCACGGTTTGCGGCGCGGGATGCTGCGCCGCGGCGACTTCAAACAGGCCCGCCGTCACGGCACGTTTGGCGTCTGGGCCGTTGGCGTTCATGGAGAAGTATTGGGGATAGCGAAACTCTCCGTTCACCGCCGTGCCGAACAAGCCGAGAAATAATTTGCGGCGCTGGATCGCCACGACCAGCGCCGGCGCTATCATGTTCGTCGCATAACCGCTGACGATCAGGTCAACTTTGTCGATATCGAGAAGTTTCGTGTAGATGCCGGGCACGTTCGACGGATTGCTCTGGTCGTCGTAGTAAACAAGCTTGACCGGACGGCCGAGCAGCCCGCCCTTGCGGTTGACGTCCTCCTCCCAGATTTTCATGCCGACCAGGGCGGCTTTGCCGTTGCCAGCAAGCTGACCTGACAGGGCCATGCCGAGGCCGATCTTGATCGGCTCCGCTGCGTACGCCGCTTCAGCTGCAAAAGCTGCCGCCGCGAGCAGAAGCGTAACGCCAAACCACCGGCTGAGCATTGCCAACGCTCCAATTGTGCGGCCCCAGCATATGCGTCCGCCGGACGGCCAGATAGGGCCGCCCGGCCTTGACCCGGCATTCTATCCTCCTGCAAAGATGGAGGCTGGGCGCGGCCTTGCCGGTCCGCAACGAGCGCTGCCAGGGAGGTGATAGATGCCCGACGCCGTCATTGTGTCCACCGCACGCACGCCGATCGGCAAAGCCTATCGCGGCGCCTTCAACATGACCCATGGCGCCGATCTGGGCGGCCATGTCGTGCACCACGCGGTGGAGCGCGCGGGCGTCGAGCCGGGCGAGGTCGAGGACGTCATTCTCGGCTGTGCGCTCCCCGAACGCGCCACCGGTGGCAACATCGCGCGTCAGGCGGCGATCCGCGCCGGTTTGCCGGTGACTGTTTCGGGCATGACCGTGAACCGCTTTTGCAGTTCCGGCCTGCAGGCGATCGCGCTCGCGGCGCAGCGCGTTATCGCCGGCGAAGCGTCGGTGATCGCCGCCGGCGGGCTCGAAAGCATCAGTCTGGTGCAAGACGGCAAAAGCCTGCAGGCACCGAGCGAATGGATCGTTGAGCACAAGCCCGCAATCTACATGCCGATGATCGATACCGCCGACAACGTGGCGGAGCGCTACAAGGTCAGCCGCGAAGCGCAGGACGCTTACGCGCTGGAGAGCCAACTGCGCACCGCCACCGCTCAACAGGCCAAGCGCTTCGATAGCGAGATCGTGCCGCTGCCGACCACCAAAAAGATCGTCGACAAGAACACCAAGGCCGAGAGTTTCGAACCGGTCACGCTCAAAAGCGACGAAGGCAATCGCCCCGACACCACGCTCGAAGGGCTTGCGTCGCTCAAGCCGGTCCGCGACGGCAAATGGATCACCGCCGGCAACGCCAGCCAGCTCTCCGATGGCGCATCAGCGTGCGTGGTGATGGACGCCAAGCTTGCCGAACGCCGCGGCTTAAAGCCGCTCGGCACGTTCCGCGGCTTTGCCGTGGCCGGCTGCGAGCCTGACGAGATGGGCATTGGACCGGTGTTCGCCGTGCCGAAGCTGCTCGATCGTCAGGGACTGAAGATCGGCGACATCGATCTCTGGGAGCTCAACGAAGCATTCGCGAGCCAGGTGCTCTATTGCCGCGACCGTCTCGGCATTCCGCAGGAACGGCTGAACGTCGACGGCGGCGCCATCGCCATCGGTCATCCCTACGGCATGAGCGGCGCGCGCATGACCGGCCACGCTTTGATCGAAGGCAAGCGCCGCGGCGCCAGGCTCGCTGTCGTCACCATGTGCATCGGCGGCGGCATGGGGGCCGCCGGTTTGTTCGAGATAAATTAGGATGCAGCATTCCGTCTGATCAGGAGAGCATCATGGACCTTCGCTTCACGCCGGAAGAGACCGCGTTCCGCGACGAGGTCCGCGCGTTCATGAAAGAAAAACTGCCGGCCGCGATCCGCACCAAACTGATCGAGGGGCGGCGGCTCGGCAAAGATGACCTTGTCAGCTGGCAGCGCATCCTCAACGCCAAAGGCTGGGCGGTGCCGCATTGGCCGAAGGAATGGGGCGGCACCGGCTGGAGCCCGGTCGAGGTTTATCTGTTCCGCGACGAGATGCAGCAGGCGCCGGCCCCGGAACCGCTGCCGTTCGGCGTCAACATGCTCGGTCCGGTCCTGGTCGCGTTCGGCAATGAGGCGCAAAAGAAGAAGTTTCTGCCGCGCATCGCCAATCTCGACGATTGGTGGTGCCAGGGCTTTTCCGAACCTGGCTCCGGGTCCGATCTCGCTTCGTTGAAAACCGCCGCGAAACTGGTCGACGGTCATTACGTCGTCAACGGCCAGAAGACCTGGACGACGCTGGCGCAATTTGCCGACTGGATTTTCTGTCTGGTGCGGACTGATCCTGGTGCCGCCAAGAAGCAGGAAGGCATTTCGTTTCTGATGATCGACATGAAAACGCCCGGGATCACCGTGCGTCCGATCCAGACCATCGACGGCGGCAGCGAGGTCAACGAGGTCTTCTTCGACGACGTGAAAGTGCCGGCGGAGAATTTGGTCGGCCAGGAGAACAAGGGCTGGGACTATGCCAAGTTTCTGCTCGGCAACGAGCGCACCGGCATTGCCCGGATTGGCGCTTCCAAAGCACGCATCCGCCGCCTGAAGGAACTTGCCGCGCTTGAGCAAGCAGGCGGCAAGCCGCTGATGGCCGACGAGCGCTTTCGCGCCAAGATCACCGCCGTCGAAGTCGAACTCAAGGCGCTGGAAATGACCGAGCTGCGTGTCGTCGCCGCGCGTACCAGGAGCAACAAGCCAGATCCCGCGTCGTCGATTCTCAAGATCAAGGGCTCGGAGATTCAGCAGACCATCACCGAGCTGCTGCTTGAAGTCGTCGGCCCTTACGCACTGCCCGATCAGACCGGGCACGACGAGAGCGAGCGATGGAACGAGCCGCCGATCGGCCCCGATTGGGGCGGTCCGCTCGCCCCGCAATATTTCAACACTCGCAAGACGACCATCTACGGCGGCTCGAACGAGATCCAAAAAAACATCATCGCCAAGGCGATTCTGGGATTGTGATGCGCTTACCCCGCGTCATTCCGGATTGCCGCGCCGCGGCAAGTCCGGAATCCATAACTACCGGCGCCGGGGATATGGATTCCGGGCTCGCGCCACTGGCGCGCCCCGGAAGGACGGGAAAGAGGTAGCGACATGGATTTCGCGCTGACTGAAGAGCAGCAGATACTGCAGCACAGCATCGAGCGTCTGTTCGCCGATCATTACGCATTCGATGCGCGCAAGCGCTACATGCAGGAGCCCGACGGCTGGAGCCGTACGCTGTGGCAGCGTTACGCGGAGCTTGGGCTCCTTGGACTGCCCTTCGACGAAGAGCACGGCGGCTCGGCGGGCGGGCCGGTCGAGACCATGATCGTGATGGAGCAGATCGGCCGGGCGCTGGCGCTTGAACCCTATCTCGCAACCGTCGTGCTCGGCGGCGGTTTGGTCCGGCTTGGCGGCAGCAAGACACTGCGCGGCGAAGTCATCCCGCAGATTGCCGCCGGCGATCTTCTTCTCGCCTTCGCTCATACCGAACGGCAGGCGCGCTACGACCTCGCCGACATCGTGACGACCGCGCGTCGTGACGGCGCGTCCTATGTACTAGACGGCGCCAAGACTTTGGTGCTGCACGGCGATGCCGCGCAGAAATTCATCGTCTCGGCGCGGGTATCCGGCGGGCAGCGCGACCGCGACGGCGTTGGACTTTTTTTGGTCGACGCCAAAGCGAACGGCGTGGCGACACGCGGGTACGGCACAGTCGATGGCCTGCGCGCCGCCGAGGTGACGCTGAGCGGCGTGCGCGTCGACGCAAGCGCCGCGCTCGGCGAGCCGGGCGCAGCCTTCCCGTTGGTCGAGCGGATCGCCGACATGGCGATCGCGGCGCTGTGCGCGGAAGCCGTTGGCGCCATGGCGGCGATGCAGGAAACCACCGTCGACTATCTAAAAACGCGCAAGCAGTTCGGCGTCACCATCGGCAGCTTCCAGGCGTTGCAGCATCGCGCCGCGGAGATAGTGGTCGATGTCGAGCAGGCACGCAGCATGGCGATGCTGGCAACGATGATGGCGGGGGAAGACGACGCCCGCGAGCGGCGGGCGTCGATTTCGGCGGCGAAGGTGCAGATCGGCCGCTCCGGCCGCGCCGTCGGTCAGGCAGCGATCCAGCTGCACGGCGGAATCGGCATGACCATGGAGGCCAAGGTCGGCCATTACTTCAAGCGCGCCACCGTCATCGACACGATGTTCGGCGACGCCGATTACCACCTCGGCCTTTTGGGCGCCGCAGGCGGCCTCATCGCAGCGTAAGCCGGCGCGCGGCGCGTGATTGAGTGCCGCGCGCTGTGCCTGGTCAGGCCGGCTCCGGTTGTTTGGCCAGCACCGGATAGTCGGTGTAGCCCTTCGGCCCCGGCGTGTAGAACGTGGTCGGGTCTGGCGCATTTAGCAGCGCACCGGTCTTCCAACGCTCAACGAGATCCGGGTTGGCGAGGATCGGACGGCCAACCGTAATCAAGTCGGCCTTGCCCGCCTCAAGATCGCTATCGGCGCGCGCGGCGTCGTAGCCGCCGGAGAGAACAAGCGTGCCTTTGAACTCCTTGCGGAACATATCCTTGACCGACGCTGGCACCACCGGCGCACCCATCGACGAGTGATCGACCAGATGGATGTAAAGCAACCCCGTCGCATTGAGCGCGCGGGCGAGATAGCTGTACTCGGCCTCCATCTCCGGATAGGGCGGCATGTCGTTAAATGCGCCAAACGGCGACAGGCGGATGCCGACTTTGTCCTTGCCGATCGCCGCGATCACTGCATTGACGACCTCGATCACGAAGCGCGCGCGGTGCTCGATCGATCCGCCGTACGCGTCGGTCCGCCGGTTCGAATTCGGGCGGATGAATTGCTCGATCAGATAACCATTGGCGCCGTGCAACTCGACGCCGTCGAACCCGGCGGCGACGGCGTTCTTTGCCGCCTGCACATACTCGCCGATGGCGGTCTTGAGGTCCGCCTCGGTCATGGCTTTGGGCGTGGCGTGCGGCTTCGGCCCTTCCGCATCGGTATAGATTTCGCCGGCGGCCGCAACGGCCGATGGCGCCAACACCGCAGCGCCGGCCGGAAGATTGTTTGGATGTCCGATCCGCCCGGTGTGCATCAGCTGCACGAATATCTTGGTGCCGACGGCATGCACCGCATCGGTTACTTTTTTCCAGCCCGCGACCTGCGCCGCAGAAAAGATGCCGGGGATGCGCGGATAGCCGAGACCGTTCGGAGACGGCGAGGTGCCTTCACTGATGATCAGCCCAACGGACGGCGCACGCTGCCGATAATATTCCACCATCAAATCATTCGGAACGTTGCCGGTCGCTCTGTTCCGGGTCAACGGCGACATGACCAGATGATTTCTCAGCACGAGCGGTCCGAGCTTGGCCGGCGAAAACAACAGCGACATGGATACTCCTGGGTTCGATAGGCCCGGCGTGACGATGCAACGTACATGGGAGGGCTCCGTCCATCTCGCAAGCGCAGCAATCAGCGAGCCCGCCGGGATGTATTTGTCGAAAACGCACGATTCTTCTTAATGATGGCAGGGAGAAATTCTTTGGCGCGGTGCGGCAAAATAAGCACCGATCTTTCTTATTTTGCTCTGCTCGCGCGGTTGCTGTGCCGTGCGCGCCGAGTGCAGACGCCGCGCCGTCCGACGACGGCCGTTTGCATGGCTGGAATTCAGTTTTGTTGGTACCCTCGGTGTAACCGGAATTCTTTGTTGGTACCCTTGGTGTAACCGAAATTTCGCGGCTTACGCGCCGCGGCGGAAGATAACGCTGAGATTATTGGCCGGCATCGGCACCGTCTCGGCCAGCGCAAAGCCGTGACGCGCAGCCAGATCAGTCACGTCGCCGATATCGCGAATACCCCATTCAGCGTTTCGCGCCCGCAGTGAAGCGTCGAAATCTTCGTTGCTCGGTGCGGTGTGGCGGCCGTCGATCTTGTAAGGACCGTAAAGAAATAGAATGCCGCCGCTGCGCAA
>Ga0335085_10006544_pt1 | contig 18345 bp, 14 predicted proteins | sample Lox_Sample_45_FD_206712 | JGI IMG/M metagenome (GOLD analysis project Ga0335085, IMG submission 206712) | Soil microbial communities from Loxahatchee National Wildlife Refuge, Florida, United States - Lox_Sample_4.5 | ecosystem: Environmental > Terrestrial > Soil > Wetlands | place: USA...
CCAAAGTTGCGTCGGATCAAGGCAAGCCCCGTGGCCTTGTTTGGGTCGCCCCCGGCATGGAAGCCCGTTTCCTCGCGCCGCTCCCGATTCGCAAGATTCCGGGAATCGGCGAAGTCACCGAACGCGCTCTTCGCGCCCTCGGGATCGAGACCGTCGAGCAGCTCGCCTCGCACTCACAGGAAAAACTGGAAAAGATCTTCGGCCAGTGGGGTACGGCCCTCTACCGTAAGGCCCGCGGCGGCGACGCCTACGAATTCCTGATCGACGCCGAACCCAAATCCATCTCCCACAATCACACGTTCGGGGAAGACACTTTGGACGTCGCGGGGATGGAATCACTCCTCAGCCACCTCTCGCAAAAAGCCTGCAAGCGCCTTCGCGAAGCCGGCCTTTCCACTCGTACCCTGACCTTGACGATCCGTTACGCCGGATTCGACACCTACACGCGCGCCAAAACTCTCCCTGAGCCCACCCAACTCGACACCGATATCTTCGCCGTCTTCCTCGATCTTTTCCGCCACCACCGCGACCCAAAGCGCAAAGTCCGCCTCCTCGGCGTGGCCCTTTCCCATCTCTCGCCCGGTGGTCAGCAACTCGATCTTCTCGACCCCGATCGCCGCGAAAAGCTCGAAAAGCTCACCAAAGCCGCCGACCAGCTCCGCGATAAATTCGGTTTCACCTCCGTCCAGTTCGGCGGCTCCCTCCGCCGTGACGACTGACCGGCGCCTGTCACGAGATTTCCTGCCTCAATCGCTTATACTCTTTTCATGAGTTCTACCGCGCCTCCGCGTCCGGATCTATTCTCCCGCCTCGGCACTTTCTGGCAGCGTGTCAGCGAAGGCCGCAATCTGGACGATCTCTGGTCTCAATTCGCCGCCGACGCCCGCTCCAGCTACGGTTTCTACGGTAAAGACGTCGACTGGGACGAAGTCAACAAGCTTCCCCGCTGGAGACGCCCTTTCCACATCGCCCGCCACCTCTTCTGGGCGATGATGATGAAGCTCACACCTGCGCGGCGTGTGATTCTCCTGATCGCAATCATCCTGCTGTTCTTTTCGGGATTTAAATTCGAATTCGCCGATCACAACTCAGTTGAAGTCAATTTCGAGCTTTTCTCCGCGCTTCTGTTCCTCCTGCTTCTCTCGCTCGAACTCGCCGACAAAATCACCATGAAGCGCGATCTGGAAATCGCCCGCGAAATCCAGGCCTGGCTGGTTCCGTCTACACCGCCAGCAATCCCCAACGCGGACGTCGCCTTTTTTACTCGTGCCCAGAATTCTGTCGCCGGCGACTACTACGACGCTTTTTACCCCACGGCCGACGCGGCTTCGGGTGGCAAGCTACTGCTCGTCATGGCCGATGTTGCCGGAAAAAGCGTTCCTGCTGCCTTACTGATGGCCACTCTCCAAGCCAGCCTTCGTACCATCGCCTCGGAGGGACTCCCCCTCACGCAGCTTGCCACGCGTCTCAATCACTACGCGTGTGCCCACAGCCTCGGCGGCCAGCGCTTCACCACGGCGGTCCTGGCCGAATTCGACCCGTCGACGCGCAAGCTGACTTACGTAAACGCCGGCCACAACTCTCCTGTCATTCGCCACGCCAACGGCGGCACCGAGCGCCTCGAATCCGGCGGCCTTCCCTTCGGCATCAGCGACGAGGCCACCTTTCCGTCCGCCGAAGTTCAGTTGCAACCGGGGGATACCTTGGTTTTATTCACTGACGGCGTCGTGGAGGCCTTCAACGCCTCCGGCGAGGAATTCTCTGATCCGCGTTGGATCAATGTGATTCGCGGCCTCCCCGTTCTCAATGCCCAGCAGACCTTGAGCTACCTCATGAAAAGTGTCGAGGATTTCGTCGGCGCCACGCGCCAGTCCGACGACATCACCTGCCTCGTCCTTCGCTGTTCCTGATTTGTTATTTCCCGCTGACTTGTTTTGACGTGGGCATGAGCGAGGTGTCCCAGCCCCCGCCGAGGGCCTTAATCAGCTGGACGCTCGCTCCCATCTGCTGCGTTCGGTAGTTCACATCCGCCTGCTGGTTGTTCAGCAAAATCGTCTGCGCGGCGATCACATTCAAGTACGGATCGAGTCCCGCTCGGTAACGCACCGTGGCTACCTGTAGGTTTCTCTGTGCGGCTCGTACCGCCGCATCCTGTTGCTCCACCACTTGCGACAATATTCGTAGCGCGGCCAGATTATCTTCGACTTGCTGAAACGCCGTCAGCACCGTTTCCTTGTAATTTGCCACCGCCAGATCAAAACCCGCCCGATATTGCTGCACAACAGCCTTCCTCAGCCCGCCGTCAAATACGGTTTGCGTCACCAACGGCCCGACCGACCAGAACCGGCTTGGCCATGTCAGCCAATCCGTTATGGACGAATTTCCAAAACCCCCCATCGCACTCAGCGTCAGCGTCGGGTAAAACGCCGCCTTTGCTACTCCAATCTGCGCGTTGGCTTCCGCCATCGTGCGCTCCGCACTCGCGATATCCGGCCGGCGCTCCAGAAGCTCCGACGGAATTCCAGCGGGGATCGTCGGCGGCTGGGCCTCCAGTGCCTTCGCTTTCAGCGAGAATGTGGACGCGGGCTGGCCCACGAGCACAGCGATCGCATGCTCGTATTGCGCTCGCAGAACTCCCACATTTGTGTCCTCCGCCTCTACTGACCTCAGTTGTGCTTCCGTCGCGGCAACGGCCTCTTCCGAGTCGAGCCCAGCCTTATGCCGGGTCACCGTCAGCTTCCACGTCTGCCGGTACGCAACCACCGTATCGTCCAGCAGCTGCCTCAGCGCGTCCTGCCCCTGCAATGCGTAGTAATCCGCCACCAATTCGGCCTGCGCGCTGAGCCGGACATTCTCCAGATCGGCGGCGCTCGCCTGGGCGGCAAAAACATTCGCTCGCACTGAGTTACGCACGCGTCCCCACAAATCCACTTCCCAGGTTGCATCGAAGGGTAGCGAATAGTTCGTATAGGACTTCACACTGAACCCGGTCGAGGACGAGCTTCCCGTCTGCAATCCTCCAAACTGCGCGGGAGACGGCCGCGAATTCACGATGCTCGGGTTGGTGGTGACATTGGGGAAGTACTGCGAGCGCGCTTCTCGGACCAGCGCCCGTGCCTGCAGAAAGCTTGCCGCCGCCGCCGCAATATTCTGATTCGAAGTGTTGAGCTCTTCCTCCAGTCGGTCGAGCTCCGGATCTTTGTACGCCTTCCACCACTCGCCACGGTTGGCATCGTCTCTGGGCTCGGCTGTCTTCCAACCTGCCTCTGGACTCTGCTCTGGCGCAGGCGCTTCTTTGAAAGTCGCCGGAGTCTGCACCGCAGGCTTCACGTACCTCGGCCCAACGTTACAACCCAGCATGCATAAGACGAGTAGAGAAGCACTCGCTTGGCCCAACAATGTCCAGGGGCGCAGAATTGCCCTCGTCTTTTCATTCTCCAATAAACACATCGACCAACTCACCCGGATATAGATTCATTCCTGCTGGATTCTCGATCTTGAAAATCAACGGAAGCACGCGGACATCCACTCGTTCTTGCCTCTGATTCGAAAGCTGAATTTTTGGTGAAACCAGCGGCTGCATCCGCACAAAATCGAGAGGCACTTTCTGGCTGGAACCTCTCACCGACATCTGCGCCTTCATCTTCGATCCCGTGGGCAGCCGCGGCACTAGAATTTCATCCACATAGCAACGCACGTGTAGTGTTGACTGCGGTGTTCCTAAGGTCACGGCCGGCAGATATCCCTGCGTGTAACTGTCGTAGGCGCCTTGCGGCGAAACATAGGCCCCCACAATCGTGTTGATCGAGAGCACCACCCCGTCATTCGCCGCGACTAATGTATATTTGCCCAACAGCGCATTTGCCGCCAGATACGCCTTGTACAGCGCGTTCTGTTGTCGCTCCTGGTTCCGGATGTCGTAACTCCAGGCTCCGGCCTTCATCAGGTCGCGCTGCCGCTTCGCCACTTCCAGATTCTTCTCCGCTACGGTCACGGCGTTGGCAGCGTTATCCAGCGCATCTTTGCTGATTGCCCCCGGATCCATTCCATACGCCGTTTGTTGTTTGCTTCGTTCATCCTCTGCCGTCTTCAAACTCGCTTCAGCTGCCAGCACCTGCGATTCGGCCACATCCAGGTTTTCTTTTCTCGGTTGTGCTCTTAGTTCCTCCAGCGTCGCCTGCGCTGCCTGCGCCTGCGATTCCAGTTGTGCGACTGTCGCCTTTTGAATGGAATCATCAAGCTTCAAGATTGGAGTGCCCTTGGTGACCTTTTGTCCTTCGACCACGAGAATCTCTTTCACCGTGCCGGCCACTTCCGGATACAGATTGATATTCGCTCCGCTCGCCTGCGCGCTTTCCACAATTCCTTCCGCGTAGATTCCCTTGACGTAGGGATTTCCGGGCGGATCAAACGCCGGTGGCAGCGCTGGTCGACGGATGCTGAAGAGATACGAGGCCAGGCAACCGCAGAGAATGCCAAGCACCGAAAGCACAAAGAGCAGTTTGTGTCTCACACTGCACTCCTCTCTGTCCCTGCAAGCCGTCCGTCTTCCATCTTCAGAATGCGCGAAGCGAACTCATAAATGCGGCTATCGTGTGTGACCACCACGATGCAGCGTTTCTCGTTCAGGATGCTGCCATGCACGAACTTCAGGATCGCGTGCCCCGTATCTCCGTCCAGCGAAGCCGTAGGCTCATCCATGATCAAAATGTCCGGTTGTCCTACCATCGCCCTTGCGATGGCCACCCGTTGCTGCTCGCCACCGCTCAATTTCATCGGAAAAAGATCAGCTCGTCCTTCCAGTCCCACGATCTCCAGATACTTGATCGCCTCGGCGATTGACGCATTCCAGTCTCTTTTCCTGAGGATGAGCGGAATCGCCACGTTTTCGGCGGTATTGAGCCGTGGAAAAAGGTGAAAATCCTGGAATACAAATCCGATTTTGTTCAACCGGAAATCTGCGAGTTCATCGTTGCTCAGCCCCCAGATATCGACGCCCTCGACCGATACGCTTCCCGAGTTCGGCCGCAAAATCCCGGAGAGCACGCTCAACAGTGTGGTCTTACCGCTTCCCGACGGCCCCACGATGTACACCATCTCCCCGAACTCAGCTTGCAGATTCACCTCCCGCAAAGCCATGGTCTTGGCCTCTCCTTCGCCAAACCATTTGTTAAGGTCGTTTCCTCGAATGGCTACACTTCCCATCTCATCCTCGGAAAATGTCGAACGGCTCGATCTTCAGGACTCGCCGCACTCCCGCATAGCTTGAAATCGCCGTGATGATCAGCACCATCACGAATGCGATCACCAGGTTGGCGTAGGTCTCCATCGCCGCGTAACTTGGCAGCCTCAACCGCGCAAGCCACATCAGAACCGTGCAAATACCAACGCCCAAGCCGTAACCGATGAACGCCGTAAAACCTACTTGAAACAAAATCATCCCGACCAGTTCGCGGTTTTTTGTCCCGATCGCCTTGAGTGCTCCAAACCGCTCGAGATTTTCCAGAATGAATGTGTAAAACGTCTGGCCAGAGATCGACAGGCCGACAATGAAGCTGACCAACGTCATAATCAGCATGTTCGTCCCGCCTCCGGTCTGATAAACGAAGAAGTCCGCCGTCCTTTTCATGAACTCTTCTTTGGTCAGCGCCAGGTACCCAAGCGAAGTCACTTCCTGTTTGATCCTCTGCACGTCCGCTTGGCTTTTCGGTTCAACCAACACATAAGAAATCGTGAATCGGGGATTGGGCAGATATTGCACCGCTCGCGTATACGTTGTGTATAGCGTGGGAGTGCCATAAAGCCCGGAAGTGGATACTTTGGCGAGCCCGACAACTACCACTCGGTGGTCATTCAATTCGAACTCGGAACCAAGTTTGGGGTACTCGAGCTTGGCAATCTCCGCATCATCCACCACAAGAAAGCCGTTCTCCGCGTAGATGTCCTCTATTTTTCCGCTGACAAGTGCCGGTCTGCCAAAAAGGCTTATATCGTCCAAACCAACTACGGTGACGGTCTGATAGCTCCCATCCGGCAATTTCACCAGGGCTCCGCTGGAATAAAGAGGCACGGCGTATTTCACCCCCTGCATGCTTCGTACGGCGTCCAGCACGTAATTCGGCATGCCTACGGAGTTCGAAACCGTTTGCACCGCGGGGTCCATCACCCAGATAGACGCACCTATGTTGATCACCGTCGAGGACGCATGGTTTAGCACCCCAAAAAACATCGAGGTGATAAACATCATCAGGAATACAGCGAAGGTGATTCCGACAATCAGGGCACTGAACTTGGCCTTGTCGTTGACCAGCAGCTTGAATGCGAGCTTCAGAATTCCGACCACGGCACACTTCCAAAAGTCCCGGCGAAGCTCCGGGCATATTCTTCTGTTTCTTCTCTCCTTTCCCGCTGAGGATTTCACCTCGGCGGAAACCTGGCGCCAGACTCATTCATGCTCGCGCAATGAGACCGGGAACAAAGTGCGCTCTGGTCATCCGGTTGGTGACGTGCATCACAACCACTTTCCGTTCAACTCCACACCCAACTGGCGCATAATCAGTCCGTGAATTCCCGCGAACTCGCGAATTCGGTCTGCGACACCCTGCAACGCAATGGCTTCCAAGCGTTACTCGTCGGTGGCTGTGTACGCGATCTGTTGCTTCACCGCGATCCAGCGGATTTCGACGTCGCCACCGATGCCACTCCCGGCGAAGTCCTTCGTCTCTTTCCCGACGGCATCGACGTCGGCGCGCACTTCGGCGTCATTCTTCTTTGCCAGGATTCCCTGAAAATCGAAATTGCCACCTTCCGCTCCGACCTAGGCTATTCCGACGGCCGCCACCCCGATCAGGTCGTCTATTCGAAAACACCCCAGGAAGACGTCCAACGCCGCGACTTCACCATCAACGGCCTCCTGATGCGCCATAACAGCGGGGAAATCCTCGACTTCGTGAATGGCCGCGCCGACCTCGATGCCGGAATCATTCGTGCGATCGGCGAACCCTCGCGGCGCTTCGCCGAAGACAAACTCCGTATGCTGCGCGCCGTTCGTTTTGCCGCGCGCTTTGGCTACCGCATTGAACCATTCACATTCAAAGCGATTCGCCAACACGCCCACGAAATCCATGTAGTCTCCGCCGAGCGCATCCGCGAAGAACTCACCAAACTCCTCACCGAAGGAGCCGCCCGCCGCGGATTCGAGTTGCTCGACGAGCTTACTTTGCTTCCAGAGATCCTTCCCGAAATCGCCGCCATGAAAGGCGTTCCTCAGCCGCCCGAATATCATCCCGAAGGCGACGTCTGGATCCACACCCTGCTCATGCTGGAATCCCTGCCCAAGCACGGTTCCCCCACCCTCGCCTGGGGCACCCTCTTGCATGACGTCGGCAAACCGCCCACTTTCCGCTCTGCCGCCGAAACTGGCGATCGCATCCGTTTTGATAACCACGTGGACGTAGGCGTCCGGATGACCGAAGAGATTTGCTGGCGCCTGCGTTTCTCCAACGACGATACCCATCAGGTCAAGGCGCTTGTTGCCAACCACATGAAATTCAAAGATGTCACCCAGATGCGCACCTCCACTCTGAAACGCTTCGTCCGCCTCCCCAACTTCAACGAGCATCTGGAACTTCACCGCCTCGATTGCCTCTCCAGCCATGGCAAGCTGGATGCTTATGAAACCGTCAGGGAGTTCCTGGTCCACGCCCCTCCCGACACGGTCCGTCCTCCCCGATTACTTTCGGGTGACGACCTTCAAGAATTGGGCTATAAACCAGGACCTGAATTTCGGAAGATACTTCTCTCGCTCGAAGACGCTCAACTCGACGAGACCATTCAAACCCGGGAGCAGGCCTTGGAATTCATCCGGAGACACTACCCTCTCCGGCCAGTCAGCCGATAGAAGCTTTGGGCAGGAAACCCAATATGCATCGTAAATTATTCATTTGGAACATGTTACTACTAGATTTGCTAAAGGGGTTTAAGTCTGCTAACATTTGAGTGTGTTTGACTAATATTTGTTGCTGATTGGAGATGCACTTTCGGGCACCTTTTCCGCCCTTGTTGCATCTAATCCATTCATGACGGGCTCGCCCCCGTCCTTTTGCAAGGGGAAACCATGGCTGACAAAAAACACTTTGTACCGGACACACTTCCTGTCCTGCCTGTTCGGGATACCGTTCTGTTTCCGGGCGCGGTCCTGCCTCTCACGGTAGGACGCGAAAGCTCTCTCGCCCTCGTTAACTCTCTTTCTGGCGACGAGAAACTACTTGGCGTTGTGGCTCAATTGGATCCGCGGATCGAAGATCCTGCTGCGGCGGATCTCCATAAGGTGGGCACCCTCGCCAAGGTCCACAAGACTGTCAAGATGCCGAACGGCAACATCGTTGTCTTTCTCGAGGGTCTGCAGCGTATTCGCATCAACGATCTGCTCACCTTGCACCCGTTCCTGAGGGCTTCGGTGACGGCCGAACCCGACTTCACCGGCGAAAGGGACAACGAACTCGAGGCCTTGCAACGCAACACGCAGGATCTCTTCCGCGACGTTGTAAGCCATTCACCGCAGCTTTCCGATGACCTGCAAAGCGCGGCCATGAATATCGACGATCCAGGCCGACTCGCCGATTTCATTGCCGGCACGCTGCCAAGTCTCACCACCCTGCTGCGCCAGGAGTTGATCGAGACTCCCAACGCCCGCAAACGCCTGGAAATCCTCATCCGCGAACTCTCGAAAGAACTCGAGGTTCTCGAACTGCGCAGCAAGATCAACGAGCAGGTTCAGGAGCAGGTCTCCCAGAACCAGCGCGAATACCTGCTGCGCGAGCAGATGAAAGCCATCCAGAAGGAACTTGGCGAAATCGATGATGCTACGGCCGAAATCGACGAACTGCGCAAGAAAGTGGAAGAAGCCGGTATGCCCGTCGAGGCCAAGAAGGAATGCGACCGCGAACTCAAGCGCCTCGCCAAGATGACTCCGGCTTCCGCGGAGTACATGGTTTCGCGCACCTATCTCGAATGGATGACCTCGCTGCCCTGGGCCAAGTCTTCCGGCAGCACGGAGATCGACATCCCGAAGGCACAGGACATCCTCAACGAAGACCACTACGACCTGCAGAAGGTCAAGGAGCGCATCCTTGACTACCTCGCGGTCAAAAAGCTGCAGCCCGGCATGAAAGGTCCCATCTTGTGCTTTGTTGGCCCTCCAGGCGTGGGCAAAACCTCGCTTGGCAAGTCCATCGCACGCGCCCTGGGACGCAAGTTCGCCCGCATTGCGCTGGGCGGCATGCACGATGAAGCCGAAATCCGCGGCCATCGCCGTACCTACATCGGCGCCCTGCCCGGCCAGATCATTCAGGGCCTGAAGCGCGCAGAGACCAACGACCCCGTCATGATGCTCGACGAAGTGGACAAACTCGGTCGCGATTTCCGCGGCGATCCGTCCTCCGCGTTAATGGAGGTTCTCGATCCGGAGCAGAATTCCACGTTCCGCGATCACTATCTCGATGTGCCCTTCGACCTTTCGAAGGTCACCTTCATCGCCACCGCCAACTGGATGGATCCCATCCCGGAGCCCCTGCGCGACCGCATGGAGATCATCGAACTCCCCGGCTACACCGGTGAGGAGAAGATCCACATCGCGCGCAAGTACCTGATCCCCAAGCAGGCGGCCGAACATGGCATCAAGGTGGGCGAACAACTGGAATTCACCGAAGAGGGCTTGCAGGAAATCATCCACAGCTTCACGCGCGAAGCCGGTGTCCGCAATCTCGAACGCGAGATCGCCACCATCGTGCGCAAGCAGGCGCGGCGCATCGCCGAAGGCAAAACGGAGAAGATGGTCGTCACCCCAGAGGTCGTTCGTGAATTCCTGGGCGTGCCGAAGTTCCGCACCGAAAAGGAGATCGACGAGCGCGTCAAGAAGCCCGGCGTGGCCGTCGGCCTCGTCTGGACTCCCGTGGGCGGCGATATCGTCTTCATCGAAGCCAGCCGCATGCGCGGTGGCAAGCAGTTCACCATGACCGGCCATCTCGGCGAAGTCATGCAAGAATCCATGACCGCCGCGTTGACCTGGACCCGCGCCAACGCCGAACGCTACGGCATCGACCCGGACTTCTTCCGCAAGCTGGACATCCACATCCACGTGCCGTCCGGCGCGGTTCCGAAGGACGGGCCTTCCGCCGGCGCGGCAATGGTCACGTCTCTCGTCAGCCTGCTCACCAATCGCCCGGTGAAAAACCGCCTGGCGATGACTGGTGAAATGACCCTGTCTGGCGTGGTTCTGCCCATCGGTGGCGTGAAGGAAAAAGTCCTTGGCGCCAAGCGCGCGGGCATCACCCACGTGCTGCTCCCGGCTGACAACGAGCCCAACGCCGTTGCGGATCTTCCGCCAGACATTCTCGGCGATCTGAAGATCACCTACGTGCGCACGCTCGACGAAGTCCTCGAGCATGCACTCGAAAAGGAACCCATTGCGCCGGTCGTCCCCGAACCCGAGCCTGCACAGCCGGGTGTCGGCGACTCCGCCAGCGTCCACTAAGTGCTGGGCACTTTTGGGTAGCCCCGATTAACTGAATAATCTGTAAGGGCCGGGCAAGCCCGGCCCTTCTTTTTTTGCTTCATACAAAATCTAGCCATCATCGGAATGTAGCGCTGGCTTTTATGCCAGCCTTTTTCTTTTCACTCTCCAACTGCTGCTACTATGAATTCTGCTGATGCCAACCAAGGCTAAAACCAAACCCTCATCTGAGCCCGATCCCTCTGCCCTCGCCCGGGAACTTAGCGAAGCCCTCTTCCGCGAGCGCTGCATCCCTCGCTTCGTTGATTCCTACGTCGTCGAACACGGCCGCCACTCTTTGCAAGTCCACGCCGTCCTTTACCGCGACCTCCTCAACCTTCTCCAGCGCGAAGCCCTGCTGACGATCTCGGCCCGTGCCCTCGCTCTTGTCACCCATGGCTCTTTTGGAAGCGAATCGCAAAAATCCAAGTCAATGACCCGGAAGGAAGCCGCCGCCTTCCGCCAGAAATTCCTCTCGTCCCTCACACGCCACCAGCGCTGGAACGTCGGTGAGGCCCTCGAATTTCAATCGGACTTACAGATGTATGAGGAACTTGTTGCTCGCACGGGCGTGCCCCGCAAACCGCGCAAATCCTTTGAGCCCGCGAATCACCCCTTCGTCGACCGCTGCGCTTTCGTGCTCGACTCCTCGTTCCTCGAAAAGGCCCGCGTCGCTGCGAGCCGCGCCCTCACTGATCTTGAGTCACTCGCCGCGCAGGTTGTCGCAGCAGCACGTCAGCCATAACACTGCCCGTTTGGAATCCCTGTACCTCACTCGAACAACTCGCCCTTCAAGACCTTTTGCCCCGCCAGCGAAGTGTAGCACCCCCAAGCCGCGAGACCCGCGAAGCACAAAATCACGCCCGCTATGTTCGGCGCATACCACGCGGAAAAATCCAACGTATACGGCACGTTCAGCAGGATATTGGCCGCGAACGACGCGCTCGCCAGCACAATCAATCCGAAGCGCACCACCGCGAACGCCGAAATTGCGTAGATGACGATCCACACCGGCCCGTCAAATCAGGCAGGCATTTATGGTATGCAAGCCACTCCGGCTCCGAACAATGTTCCGGGTGCGCGTTCATTTCACAGCGGCTGGATCGATCAAAAAGGAAACCTGTGGCTTTTCGGCGGCTACGGCGCTGTCAGCAATACAGAAGGCGACTTAAACGATGTCTGGAAGTACTTTCCCTGACATTCACGTTTCCCTGGAAACGATCGTACAAGTCTATCGGAACAACGAAACGTCCAGCGCAGCTCGTGCTTATCCGATCCGCTCCACCTGCACGGCCGTCCCGTACGCTAGCACTTCCGTAACTCCCTGCATCACCTCGTTCGCGTCGTACCTCATGCACACAATGGCATTCGCTCCATGCTGCGCCGCGTGCTGCAGCAGAATTTCGTAGGCTTCCTCGCGCGCTTTTTCGCACAACTCCGTCATCACCGAAATGTTTCCTCCGACGATCGTCTGGATGCCCGCCGCAAGATTCCCCAGCACGCTTCGCGACCTCACCGTAATGCCGCGCACGATGCCAAAGTTCCTCACCACGCGAAATCCCGGCAGTTCATTTGCCGTCGTCACCATCGAACTATCTACGCGACCCGTCATGTTTCTCTCCTTGGTAACCCGGTGTTTACCGGTCCGATTCTACCCCCGATTAACCCTCTTCCCGTCGGTTTTGCCTTTGTTATGCTGAAATGGCGTGGAAACTCTCTTCTCATTTCTGGCGCTGCTCCAGATTGCCGCCGGCGTTTACCTGCTTTGGCAGGGCATCCAGTGGCTTGTCTACGTCCGCCGCCGCCTGCAAACCGATCCCGGGTTCTACGCTCCCCGCACCGCAGTCCTCTGCCCGTGCCGCGGAATGGAACCCGGCCTTGAGCGCAATCTCGTCTCCCTCTGCGAATTCAACCATCAGAACTATGAAGTTTTTTTCATCCTTGCCTCGCAGGAAGATCCCGCATACACAACGGTCAAACGTGTGGCTGCTTCCTCTCGCGTGAAGGCCAATATCGTCATCGCCGGCAAACCCGCCAATTGTTCGGAAAAAGTAAACAATCTGCGAGTTTGCGTCGAGCAACTCCCACCCGAGTTTGAAGCCCTGGTCTTCACCGATTCCGATGGGCGCCCCGGCAAAGCCTGGCTGCATCACATGGTCGCGCCGCTTACGGACTCCCGCATCGGCGCTACCACGACCATGCGTTGGTTTATACCTAACAACAATAGCTTGCCCACGGCCTTGCTGGCCGCCTGGAACGCTTCCGTAGTCACCATGCTCGGCGGCCATGAAAAGAACTTTTGTTGGGGAGGCGGCACCGCCATTCGTCGCAGCATTTTCGATCAGATCGGCATGCTGGATATCTGGCAATATTCGTTCAGCGATGACTATTCTCTGACAGCCGCAATCGAGAAAACCGGAAGGCAAATCGTTTTCCTGCCGGAATGCCTCACGCTTTCCTACGTGCAAACGGACTTTCCCAATCTTCTGGAGTTCACCAACCGCCAGGTCAAAATTACCCGCGTCTATCGCCCGCAGACGTGGGCGATGGCGTTTGCCACGCATTTTCTCTTTTGTTTCACGATCTTGTTTGGCTTTTTTGTGACCCTAAGCCTGCTCTTCGAATCGCGCCCAGCCTCCCAAATCATCACGTTGTGGATGCTCCCCCTTCTCCTCGCTACTATCCGCGGAGCTCTGCGGGTCATCGGCGCAACCGAGGCCCTTCCTTCGGCCCGCAGCCAAATCATGGGCCAATCGTGGATCTATATCTTGGTTACCCTCGCTGTTCCATTCTTGTACTTGGTCAACTTCATCTCGTCCCTCATCGGCCGCCGCATTCGCTGGCGCGGCGTCCAATACGAACTCATCTCCCCCGAGCAAACTCGCATCGTTACTCCATAGGTTGTGGAAAACTCCTCAAATGAGAAAAATCTTCGGGTGCAACGCAATTTCTACCAGTCTTTCGTGCACTTTGGACTGTTACCTATCCCCTAAGTCGTTGAGAAATCGTCCCCTGTAATAATTGACAGTCCGGCAATCTGGCTGCAATACCTCCCCGCGGTCAGGTGTAACTTTCGCAAGTTGTGGATGGGGATCCTTTACTTTACCCAGAGGCTTTCTGAGGGATTGTTGTTCTGGTGTAAATGGGCCGGCACCGGCTTTTCTTCCCCGTCGCTTGCTCGGTCATTCCGGCCGGCCTCCCACGGAGGCTTTGAAGGTCAAATTTCACTAGAGTGGCTTCGGTCCCACCACGAGGCACCATACGGAGGAGTGCACGTGAAGCTAATCCGCAGAACCGTACCGACTCATTCGCTCACCCAGTCTAAAGACCCGACCACCAACGCCACCGTTTACCTCTTCTACGAAAAAAGCACCGGTACAGCCCACTTTCACGTCGAGGCTGGGCCCACCGGGGAGCTCCCTGTTGACCACGCCGCCGGCCTGCTCGCCATGCACTGCATGGTTCGTGGCCAGAATCCCAAGGATTATCTGGTGATGGTTCCCGCTTCTCCCGAGAGCCTCTTCGGACTTGCGGAAAAAGCCCAAAAGCTGCTCGACGCCGGGCACAGCGCCAAGAGCGCCGTGCGCCTCACGCGCCGCGAAGAAGAAGTTCTGGATGGTATCCTTCGCAGTCTGGCCAACAAGGAAATCGCTAACGAACTTAACCTTTCCGAGCGCACCGTCAAGTTTCATGTCTCTTCGCTGCTCGCCAAGTTCAAAGTTCGTGGTCGCCTTGAGCTGATGCGCGAAGCCTCTCGCCATACTCTGAACGCCATTCCGCCGGCCGTGGGCTCACCCGCCCCTCAGGTCGCTCCTTTTCAGCAGCGCCGCGACAACTATCGCCGCCCCCTCCATTCGGGCAAGGTACTTCCGCTGGCCCGCCATCGCATGATGGCCTGAACTCTTTCTGGAACTAATAAAAAGGCCCGAACCGGTCATCTGGTTCGGGCCTTTTCCTTTGTAGGGGCCGGGCTTCCCCGACCCCCTTCAATCCTTCATTATTTTGCGGCGCTGTACAACTCCGCCGCTTTGTCCCAGTTCACCACATTCCACCACGCATCAATGTAATCGCCGCGCACGTTCTGATACTTCAGGTAGTACGCGTGCTCCCAAACATCGATGCCCAGCACAGCCTTGCCGTGCAGGAAATACGGAGTGTCCTGGTTCGGCGTGGAATCGATCGCCAGCTTCCCATCCTTCACAATCAGCCACGCCCAGCCGGAACCAAATCGCCCAAGCCCGGCGGCCTTGAACTTCTCTTTGAATCCCGCAAAGGATCCGAAGCCTCCGTTGATCGCTGCCGCCAGATCCCCTTTCGGCTCTCCGCCTCCGCCTTTCTTCATGAGCTGCCAGAAAAGCGTGTGGTTCCAGTGCCCGCCGCCGTTATTCCGTACGGCCGTGCGGATGTTTTCCGGAATCGCGTCCAGATTCTTCAAAATGTCGTCAATGGACTTGGCCTGCAGGTCCGCATGGCCTTCCAGCGCCTTGTTCAGGTTGGTAACGTAAGCGCCGTGATGCTTGTCGTGATGGATTTCCATCGTTCGGGCGTCAATGTAAGGTTCCAGGGCGTCATTCGGGTACGGCAAAGGGGGCACTGTGAATGCCACGGGTTTTTCCTCCAAGTTGAAATATGAATCTAAATCCGACCTGAGTTCCGCGCCAAGCAGGGGGAACTGCATGTCCTGCTGCCAGCAAGCCTGCGCTTAGAATTCCACCGCCCAGGCAGAAAATTCCGGTGATCTATGAAACTCCTCCGCGAATGTGGGCGCGAAGGCCTGCGCGCGAATTATATCGCCCCGCCGACTTCGGCTCAACCACCCCGGTTTCCCCCAGCGTCGGTCCGCTGGAAGCGGGATTGACCCGTCAGCCTAATTTACTGGATGCGCGACAATGCCCATCGGGCAGATTCCGCAATCGCGGTTTCGAAGGAATTTCCCAACCTTCCCAACAATTCCACTATCCTCCGGTGATCCGGTGTCCCCTTCTCTACTTTTGCATTCCCTAGCGCCACACACGCATTCCTCACCAATCCGCGCCACTTCGCTCGCTTGATCGCGCTACCCCGAAACATCTCCCGGAATTCGCCCTCCGTCATTCCCGCCAGCCACTCCAATTCTGGTCGCAGCAAACTCTCGCCATCTTCCCCATTCCGCGGCTCAAAATCCCGCACCTCTGTCAAAGGCGCCACGCGGTTATAGGGGCAAACCTCCTGGCAAATGTCGCACCCATAGACATGCTGACCCATTGCCTCCCGCAACTCTTCCGGAATGCTCCCTCGCAACTCAATGGTTAAGTACGAAATGCACTTCCGCGCATCCAGGACGTACGGTTCAACCAGCGCTCCGGTCGGACACGCATCAAGGCACTGCCTGCAATACCCGCACAAATCCGCGGGCGGCATCTCTGCGGGCCCAAGTGAAGGAACAAGGTCCAACGTCGTTACGATCAAACCAAGAAAAAACCACGATCCCAGACTCTCATTCAACAGGAGCGTATTCTTTCCCAACCATCCCAGTCCCGCGTACTTTGCAAAGATCCGCTCCGCAACCGGACCCGTATCCGCATACGCCCGCGATGACTGCGCCTCCTTGAATTTCCCTCCGATCCGGCTCACCAGCATATTGAGCCGCTCCCACATTACCTCGTGATAATCGCGACCCCACGCATAACGCGAAATCCACCCTCGCGGCGGGCCTCCTTTTCCATGTAACGCTTCACCCGAATACGGATGTGCCGTGTTGTAGTTCAGCGCGCACACCACGACGCTTCTCGCTTCGCCAAGCAACTGCGCAGGCTCGCGCCGCCGCGCGTCGCTCAGATACGCCATCTCCCCGGCGTATCCTCGCGCCAGCCACTCGCGGAAACCTTCATGTTCGGGAAATTTTTCAAACTCCGCCACGCCGCACAAAGAAAACCCCAGCTCTCGCCCGCGCTCCACAATCCACGCGGTGTCCGCTGCGGTGTGCGCCTCTCGGATCACTGCAATCCCTCGACTCAAGCCTCACGCTCGGCGTCATATTCGCGGAACGATTTCTTCCCTTCGGCCAATTTCTTCAGCAAATTCGCCGGCTTCCACCTCTGCCCAAGTTCCTTCTCAAACTGGCTGACCCGCTCGTACACTTTCGGCAGTCCCACGGCATCCGCATAAAACATCGGCCCGCCTCGCCAGGCCGGAAATCCGTATCCATTCAGATAAACGATGTCAATGTCCGAAGCTCGCAATGCGTATCCTTCCTCTAGAGTCTTCGCTCCCTCGTTGATCAATCCATACAGGGCGCGTTCCACAATTTCTTCCTCCCGAAATTCCCGCTGCGGTATGCCCGCTTCCTTCGCCACTTTGCGGATCAGCTCCAACACCTCCGCGTCCGGCCTCGGCTTGCGATCCTCCCCGTACACGTACCAGCCTTTTCCAGTCTTCTGGCCATAGCGCCCCATCTCGCAAAGCCGGTCCGCCACCAGCGGCCGCCGCGCTCCGGGCTCTGAGAAGTGTCCCAACTCCTTGCGAATTCTCCACGCCACGTCCAATCCTGCCATGTCATCTACTTCAAAGATTCCCATCGCCCATCCAAAACGCGTCAGTGCGCGATCCACCTGCTCCGGCGTGGCGCCCTCCTCCGCCATGAATTGCGCTTCATACATGTACGGAAACATCATCCGATTCCCGACAAATCCTTCGCAGTTCCCCACCACGACTCCCACTTTCCCGATCTTTTTCGCTACGCCCAGTGCCGTCGCGACCGTGGCCGCCGAAGTCTCCTTGCCCCGCACAATTTCCAGCAGCCGCATCACGTTTGCCGGGCTGAAAAAGTGCATTCCGATCACGCTCTCCGGCCGCGGTGTCACGCTCGCTATTTCATCAATGCTCAGCGTCGACGTATTTGATGCCAACACCGCTCCGGGCTTTGCAATTTTCACCAATTCCTGAAAAACCTTCTTCTTCAACTCCATGTTTTCAAACACTGCTTCGATCACCAGGTCTACCGCTTCAAATCCCGCGTAGTCCGTCTGCGGGCGAATCCTTCCCACGCGCTCGGCAACCGCCTCCGGTGTGAAGCGCCCTCGTTGTACGGAGACCTCGTAATTTTTCCGAATCGTCGCCATCCCGGCGTCCACTGCCTTCTGCTCCGTATCCTTCAGCAATACAGCGATCCCGGCGTTGGCACACGCCATCGCGATGCCTCCGCCCATCGTCCCCGCGCCGACAATTCCGACGCGTCCCACCGTCAAAACCGGCGTGTCCTTGCTGACGCCCGGAATCCGCCCCGCTGCACGTTCCGCAAAAAATGCGTGAATCAGGGCCCGGCACTGCTCCGATGTCACACATTCCTGGAAAAGCTGCCGCTCACGTTTGCAGCCTTCCTCATAAGGCATCGTCGCCGCGGCTTGAATCGCCTCAATCGCCTTCAGCGGCGCGGTCTGGTTCCTCTTGACCTTGGCCGCCAATCCTCGTCCCGCCGCCAGCGCCTCTTCCAATGTTCCCGATGTCCGCAACTCCGCTTTTTTCTCTCTCGTCTTCGGGAGCGGGCCGACCCGCTTCGCCACCGCTTCCGCAAACTTCACCGCCCCTGGTTTCAAATCTCCTTCCACCAACGCATCCAGCAACCCGGCTCCGAGCGCTTCCTTTGCCTTCATCGGCTTTCCGCTCACGCACATCTCGATCGCTTTCTCGATCCCCACCAGCCGCGGCAACCGCTGAGTCCCTTCGGCTCCGGGAATTATCCCCAGGTTCACTTCAGGCTGCCCCATCTGCGCATCCGCCGCCGCCACGCGGTAATGCCCCGCCATCGCCACTTC
>Ga0335085_10006545_pt1 | contig 18342 bp, 18 predicted proteins | sample Lox_Sample_45_FD_206712 | JGI IMG/M metagenome (GOLD analysis project Ga0335085, IMG submission 206712) | Soil microbial communities from Loxahatchee National Wildlife Refuge, Florida, United States - Lox_Sample_4.5 | ecosystem: Environmental > Terrestrial > Soil > Wetlands | place: USA...
CACATGTGCGTGAGCACGACCGTGCGCGCCGCGCTCGATCACGGCTACCGCTGCACGGTGGTCGCCGCGGCCTGCGCCACCCGCGACCTGCCCGATGGCCGCGGCGGCGTGCTGCTGGCCGAGGTGGTGCACCGCGCGAATCTGGCCGCCCTCGCCGACCGCTTCGCGGTCATCGTCGAAACCGCCGACGAGATTCCGGATTAGTGCTCCTATTCTCCTTCCCCATCCTTCCTGAGTACCCTCCGGGTAAGGAGCAGTTCCTCGACCAGTACGTTCCTGGCTTTGGTCTACGAAAAAACTATCTTTCGGTCTCGGCTGCTCAATTGGCCTCAATCTTGGTGTTGGGAGTGATGTAGAATACGCTGCCCTTAGGTGCCTTTTCGGCTGTCGCCAAGAGTTCAGGAAACACCTTGGCAAATTTCCACGCCTGATCCCAAAAGGTCAGATTGATCCAGCCCTTCTTCAGAAAGAAAGTTGTGTGTCCTGCCTGCTGCCACGCTCGGATCTCGTGCGGGTTTCGCCTGATGCGAAGATCGCCCGACACAATCACCCAGTCGGGTTGCCCCGCCAAAGTGCGCATCCAAACTTCATCTGAAGTGTCAGCCGGAAATTGCTCTTTGAGGTGGACCACTCGATGTTCAGGCTCGACCAGCACATTAAGGCTACGGGCTAGCTTGGGCGAAAGATTGTTGTCGAAGAACAGCCTCACGCTGCTAGCGATTCTTCAAATTCGACGGCATCCCGGACCTCTTCAAGTTGGACCTCGAACCAGCGTGCCACCAACGCAATGGAACCGTTGGTAGCGACGCTTCCCGCGAGGATTCGCGTCGGGACACCGGAATAAGTCACGGATGGCTGGCCCAGATTTCGGACTGGATCCACCACAACCAACCGCTTTTTACCAAGCGGCCACCACCTAGTGACACCTTGGTCAAAATCGAGCTCCTTCAAGAATGGTGTCACGATCCTTTCAAATTCGCGCTGGTCGTTTGTGATATTGATTAGGCACGTGTCACCCGACTCCTGCGCGAAATGAAGGAGAATTTCACGCCCGTCTGTTGCAAACTCATGCGTGCAGAACGGGTGATCGGTGTTGAGCTTACTCTTGGCAGCAACATGCGCGTCACGCATGGTTTTCCAACTAACCCCCTCATTGAGAAAAGCGTTTACGAAGCGAATTTCCATCAAATCCATGAATCCAACCGCAAGCTTTTCGTCGAGCGGCTCAAGCTGACCAGTCCATACGGGATTTGAATGATGACGCTCTCTCTTCGTCTTGAAGTTGTACCCCCTAAGCCAGCGCCGGATGCGCGAAGTGCTAACCCGAGTGAGGCGCGACGCCTCTGGAACGGTGTATATACCGGCGCTAATGAGCTGAGAGGGAATCACGGTGCCAAAAGGCTAAGATAATGTGCCTTGTTGCGTTTTCTTGTGCAAGCCTGCGATCAGGCGAACATCCGTGTAATCTGTGGTAGCTCTCTCACGCGCCGATCGGGTGCCAGGTGGTCTTGAACTCGAGGAAATCGCGGATGGCATAAAGGCTCTGGGCCTTACCAGCGAACCAGTCCGTCGGCGCCTCGGCCTTCCAGAATTTCGTGCGCTTGACGCTTTCGACCGCCCCGAGCGCGAGCGTCTTGCGCTCCTCGGCACTCGCGACGGCCGCCAGCGCCCGCAGGTGCGCATGGGTGGCGAAGGTGGGCACGAGTTCCTTGTGCAGGCCGGTGAGCAGGTTGACCACGCCGCCCGGCAGGTCGCTCGTGGCCAGCATCTCGCCCAACACGATCGCCGGATAGGGTTGGACGCCCGAGGCCAGCGCCACCACCGTGTTGCCGCTCACAATGACGGGCGCGATCAGGGAAACCAGGCCGAGCAGCGGCGGCTCCTCCGGCGCGATGACGCCGACGATGCCCATGGGCTCGGTGACGGTGAAGTTGAAGTAGGGAGCGGCCACCGGATTCACGCTGCCCAGCACCTGCTCATATTTGTCGGCCCAGCCGGCGTAGTAGATGAGGCGGTCGACGGTGGCGGCGATCTCGCGCCGGGCGGTGGCCGGCGTCGCCCCGCCCACCCGCAGCGCGTCGGCCATGTCGGCCGTGCGCGCCTCGAGCATCTCGCCGAGGCGGTAGAGAATCTGCCCGCGGTTGTACGGCGTGCGCTTCGCCCAGCCGGGCCCGGCCTTGGCTGCCGCCTCGACGGCGTTGCGCAGGTCCTTGCGCGTGCACTGGGGAATGTTGGCGAAGAAATTTCCGCCCGCGTCCTTGATCGGGAACGTGCGCCCGCTTTCGGAGCGGATGAACGCGCCGCCGACGTAAACCTTGGGCGTTTTGGTGATGGGAAGTCTGCTCATCGCAGCGTGTAAAGTTGAAGGTTTAGAGAGTAAGGCGGCGAAGTTACGGCGTTAATCATTACACGTTACACCTTAAACCTTACACCAGCCTGGCGTAGTCGAGCAGTCCCTGGCGGCCGCCCTCGCGGCCGAAGCCCGACTCCTTGTAGCCGCCGAAAGGCGACGTCGGATCGAACTTGTTGAAGGTGTTGGCCCAGACCACCCCCGCCTTCAGCTCGGTCGACATTTTCAGGATGCGCGATCCCTTGTCCGTCCAGACGCCGGCGCTGAGCCCGTAGGCGGTGTTGTTGGCCTTCTCGATCGCCTCGTCGATCGTGCGGAAGGTGAGGATGCTGAGCACCGGGCCGAAGATCTCCTCGCGGGCGATGCAGTGGCTCTGGGTGACACCGGTGAAGATCGTCGGCGGCATGAAATACCCCTTCGCCGGCAGGCGGCATGGCGGCTGCCACATCTCCGCCCCTTCTTTCACGCCGATGTCCAGGTAGCGCTGGATGGTGTCGAGTTGGGCCCGGGAGACGATGGCGCCGACGTCCGTGTTCTTGTCCAGCGGATCGCCCACCCGCAGCACGCGCAGCCGCTGTTTGAGCTTGGCCACGACGAGGTCGGCCACCGGCTCGTGCACGAGCAGCCGGGAGCCCGCGCAACACACCTGACCCTGGTTGAAGAAGATGCCGTTGACGATGCCTTCGACCGCCTGGTCGATCGGCGCATCGTCGAAGACGATGTTGGCCGCCTTGCCCCCCAGCTCCATCGTCATGCGCTTGTCGCTCCCGGCGACCGAGCGCATGATGACCTTGCCGACTTCGGTCGAGCCCGTGAACGCGATCTTCGCCGCCGCCGGATGCGCCATCAGGTAGCCGCCGGTGGCGCCGGGGCCGGTGATGACGTTGACCACGCCGGGCGGCAGGCCCGCGTCCTGGAAGATCTCCGCGAGCTTGACGGCGGTGATCGAGGTGTTGGACGCGGGCTTGATCACGACGCAATTGCCCGCCGCCAGGGCCGGCGCGATCTTCCACGACAGCATGAGCAGCGGGAAATTCCACGGGATCACCTGGCCGACCACGCCGAGCGGCGCCATCCGACGGCCCGGCGCCACGTACTCGAGCTTGTCGGCCCAGCCGCCGTGGTAGAAGAAATGCGCCGCGCACATCGGCACGTCGAAATCGCGCGTCTCCCGGATCGGCTTGCCGTTGTCCATGGTTTCCGCGACCGCAAACTCGCGCGCGCGGTCCTGCAGCAGCCGGGCGACGCGATAGAGGAACTTGCCGCGCTCCCGGCCGGGCAGCCGCGCCCAGACCGTCTCGAAGGCCCGCGTGGCGGCGGCGTAGGCCGCGTCGACGTCGGCCTCCCCGCCCAGGGCCAGCTCCGCCAGCTTCTGCTCGTTGGCGGGATTGATCGAGTCGAAGTACTTGCCCGCGCGCGGCGCGACGAACTGGCCGTTGATGAACAGCTCATAGCGGGGCTTGAGCTTGGGATCGGCCGTCTCGGGCGCCGGGTCGAATTCCCACAGATCGCCGAAGATCAGCTCGGTCACCGGCCGCCGGCCCGGTCCCGGGCCGATCCGGCCGCCGTTGCGCCCGGCGCTGCGGGCGGGTTTCTTGTCTGCAGCAAGTGTCGGCATTCTCTTGTGAACCACCGATGAACACCCTTCTTCACTCCCGGCAGCGGCCGTCCGGAAGAGTGGCGTCCATCAGCGGGGATTAGCGGTTAATAGGATTCCGTGGCTTCGCTGAAGTAGTACGGGGCCTGGTAGGCGCCGCTTTTCTCCTTCTCGATCTGGCGGAGGAGGTCGTTGAGCAGGGAGCTGGCGCCGAACCGGTACCGTTCGTTGGTAAGCCAGGCGTCGCCCAGCGTCTCCTTGACGGCGATGAGAAACTGCAGCGCCTGTTTGGCGGCGCGGATGCCGCCGGCGGGTTTCATCCCGATGGCCCGGCCGGTGTCGAGGTAGAAGTCGCGGATGGCCTCGAGCATCACCTGGTTGTTGGCCAGCGTGGCATTGGCGGAGGTCTTGCCGGTGCTGGTCTTGATGAAGTCGCCCGGGCGCAGCACGCGCATGGCGAGAAAGGCGGCGGCGCGGATGTTGTCGTAGGTCTCCAGTTCGCTCGTCTCGAGAATCACCTTGAGCATCGCATCGCCGCACGCCTCGACCACAGCGGCGATCTCGTCCTGCACGCGCGCAAAGTCACCGGCCAGGAAGGCGCCCCGGTTGATTACCATGTCGATCTCGTCGGCGCCATCGGCCACGGCTGTGCGCACCTCGGCCAGCCGTGTGCGCAGCGGCATCTGGCCGGACGGAAACGCCGTGGCGACCGAGGCAATGTGCACCGGGGTGTCGGCCCCGAGCGCGCGGCGCGCGGGCCGCACCATCGCCGGATACACGCAGACCGCCGCCACCGGCGGAATGTCAGGATCCTCGTGCGGCCGGACCGCCTTGCGGCACAGCGATTCGACTTTGCCCGGCGTGTCCTTCCCCTCGAGCGTCGTGAGATCGAGCATCGACACCGCCAGCTTCAAACCGAACAGCTTGGCGCGCTTTTTGATGCTGCGCGTCGTGTACTTGGCCACGCGCTCGTCGACCCCGACAGCGTCAACCGTCCCGATCTCGCTGATCAGGTGCCGGAACGCGGCGTGGGCGGGAGGGGGCATGGAGGGTGGAATATCGGCCCGAACACCTCCGAAAACAACGCCAAACTCCATCGTGGGCCGCCACTTCACCGGAGGCTGCCGGCGCCGGGGGTGCGCGCCTCTCCGGTTTTGGTTCGCCTCACGGGATGCAGACTCTAGCCTGTCCGGTCGCATGAAACGCACGTCCTCCCGCCGCCGGGGATTCGCGGTGCGCGCCGGCAAGACGATCGCCGCATCCGCCCCCGCCACCTTCGCCGCCTGGGCCAGCGCCCGGCGCCGCGCGCGCTGGCTGTCCGGTGTGAATCTCACCGTGCGCCGGGCCACGGCGCCGAAATCCCTCGACCTCGTCTGCGAGGATGGCTCCCACATCGAGGTGCGGATCACCGCCCGGGGGCGCGCCTCGTGCCGCGTCGCCGTCGACCATACCGGGTTGGCCAGCGCCCAGCAGGTCATGGAACGCCGGCACTGCTGGCGGGAGATGCTCCGCGGCCTGGCGCAGTATCTCGCCCGCCAGTCCTGAATCAGCTGGCGGCCGCGGGTGCTGCCGGCCGGCGGCCGAATCCGAGCGTCTCCTTGAGCCAGGCCCACGCGCGGCGCAGGCCGACGTCGATCACGTCCCGGATGTTGCAGGCGTGCGCCAGATCGGCTTCGTGCCCCCGGTAGCGGGGCGGGAGCAGAAACAGCGTCGCCTCCCGCTCATCCCGGCGCGCGACAATCGTCGAATAGAACGCGCCGCGACCAACGGCCAGGCCGGCCGTTGGCACCTCGGCCCGGCGCGGCCGGAGCACGAGCCAGGGGCGGTAGTTGAACACCAGTCCGCCGTCGTCGTTGCGGTGGAGGCGCCCGTAGGTGCGCGCCGGCGCCTGCCCCAGCTTGCTGCCGGCAAACAGCCAGTTGTCATTCGCCGCCGGCCGGAACCGCAACCGCCGCAGGGTGAAAAAATCCCAGCAGAAAATGGTGCCGTAGCAGGTGAGGCGGAATGCCCACCCGGCGCACAGCCAGGCCACGACCACGATCACGGCCGAGAGCAGCGCGCCCACCGCCGGATTGATCGACGCCGTGATGGTCAGGAGCGAGAGCACCGCGAGCCTGAAGCTCTTCAACGCCGCGTCCACCGCCCCCCACGGGCTGAGCAGGATCAGCACGTTGATCGCGTGCGAGGTGATCCACACCACCACGAAGATCGCGGCGGCCAGCGGAAACATCAGCACCGCCCCGGCCCACGAAAGATCGATGGCGCCGACCTGGATCATCGCCAGACCGCTGGCGGCCAGCGGCGAGCCCGCCACCCCCGTGCCGCCGCTGCCGAGCATCTTGACCACGCTGTCCAAGGTGAACGGCACGAAGGCGCCCACCGCCACCGCCCCGCTCAGCTTGTTCTCGAGCGTCTCCGCCACGTCGAACGGTTTCTTCAGGCCCGGCGGCAGGGCGGTCCCGAGGCTGTCCTTGCACGCACAGGCGCCCACGGCCAGCAGACCGGTGAGCCAAAACGCCGGCTTCGTGTACCACGGGAGCGAGGCGCGCTTCTCCGCCGGCGTGCGATACCACGTGTAGGCGCCCACTGCGCTCACGCCCAGCAGGGGTGAGATGGCTACGCCCGTGATCTGCGAGAGTGTCCCGGCCAAGGCGACGCCCGGAGCGGCGGCGGCGGACTTGGCGGCGGGGGCGGTTTTGGTGGACTGACCCGCCGCCCATACGACCGAACTCAGGACTGCCAGCAAAAGAGCCAAGGCGACGATCGGGGTGATTCGCTTCATGGCTCCGAAGGTAATTCACGCGCCCCAGGATGAAAAGCGTGGAAACGGGTGCCCCTCGCCCGGATCGCTGCGGCGGTCGCCGCCGCCGGGCGGTGCCTCAGGCGCCTTCGTGCGGATACGCGACGCCGACGGCGGCGCGCCATTGATCGAGCGCCGCCATATTGCCCAGCGTGTCAGCCAAGGTCATCGGCGGCGCCTCCACTTGTCCGGCGGCCAGGGCCGCGGCAAAGCTGTCCGCCTCGAGCGCGAAGAGCGGCGGCGCCGTGATCAGGATTTCCTGCGGCACGACCGCACCCCGGCGGTGCAGGGCAATCGTCGCCGTGCCCCCGTCGCGGCAGGGTGCCCACGGCACGGGGACGTGCAGCCAGCCCTCGGTCCCGTAGATCCGTGCGGAGTTATCCTGATCGAGCCCGATCCCGCAGGCCACCTGCGCCACGAGGCCGCTGGCGAAATTCAGCGTGGCCGCGGCATAGACGTCGACGCCCGTCTCCGGATGCAGCCACCCGGCGCCGGTCACGCTCACGGGATCGGCGAACGGCTGCCCGTCCGCCGCGCCCGCCACCAACCGCGCCAGCGACACCGGATAGCAGCCGACGTCCAGGATGCCCCCGCCGCCCAGCGCCCGGTCCCACAGGCGGGCGCCCGCCTCGAAGGCGCGCTGAAAACCGAAGGTCGCCTGCACGAGGCCGACGCGGCCGAGGCTGCCGCTACGCACCAGTTCGACCACCTTCGCCGTCTGCGGGTGGCAACGGTACATGAACGCCTCCATGAGCAGCACTCGCCGGGCGCGCGCCGCCCCGACCACCCGCACCGCCGCGGCATGGTTCAAGGTGAGCGGCTTCTCGCAGAGCACCGGCTTGCCCGCCTCCACCGCCCGGATCACCCATTCCGCATGCAGCGGATGCGGCGTAGCGACGTACACCGCCTGAACCGCGGGATCGGCGAGCAAGGCCGCATAGGAGCCGTGAGCCCGCGGCACGCCGAATTCGCGGGCAAAACGATCCGCGGACGCTTGGTCGCGGCTCCCGACCGCGACCAGTTGTCCGCTCTGCGAGGCCGCGAGGCCGCGCGCGAAGATTCCGGCGATGCGGCCGGTGGCGAGGATACCCCAGGAGAGTTTTGCCGCCATGACGGGAGGACCCGAGGCCACGAATGAACCGGCTTGCGCCCGGAAAGCGAGCCATCTCGCTCGTTTGGCGGCGCCGCCCGCCAGGCGGCGGCGCGGCGCGCCACTTTCCGGCATTGTCAGCCGGCTGCCGCTGTCTAATAGGTTCCCCCGAGACATGTGGCGGCTGACGCGAATTCCCGCGCCCGGCACCCGCCGCAGCGTCTCCTGTCCAAGAAGGGAGTCATCATGTCGAAGGCCAAAGTCATCGCGTTCGTCAACATGAAGGGCGGCGTGGGCAAGACCACGTGCGCCGTCAACGTCGCCGCCTATCTGGCGCGGGACCACCAGAAGAAGGTGCTGCTGGTCGATCTCGATCCGCAGACCAACGCCTCGCTGAGCCTCATGTCGGAGGATGCCTGGCTGCGGTGGGCCGAGGCCCATGGCACCATGGCCGAGTTGCTTGAGGTCGAGGGCCGCCGCCGGCCGGAGGAGGCGGTGAAACTCGCCGATTGCATCGTGCGCGGCGTGCGGCCGGAACTGCCCACGCTCGATCTGCTGCCCAGCCACCTGAAGCTCACCTTCGTGGATCTGGACCTCGCCGCCCGCCCGGGCCGCGAGCGCATTTTCGCGCGCAAGCTTGAGCGAGTGCTGCCGGAGTACGACCTCGTCATCTGCGACTGCCCGCCGAACCTGCAGACGGCCACGCAGAACGCCCTCTACGCGAGCGACCACTACGTCGTCCCGATGCAGCCCGATTACCTTTCCTCGATCGGCCTGGGGCTGCTGCAGGACCGACTCACCTACCTGCGCAAGGAGCTCGAGTTTCGCATCAGCTGCCTCGGCGTCATCTTCGCCCGCGTGCGGCGGCATGTCGCCTTTCACCAGGAGACGATGCAGCGCCTGCCGCGCACGCCGGAATTCCGCCGCCTGCACTTCTTCCGGACGTTCATTCCCGAGAACATCACCCTCAGCGAGGCGCCGATGGAGGCCAAGCCGGTCGCCCTCTATGACAGTGGCGCGCCCGGCGCCGAGGCCTTCCGCGAGCTGGCCGCCGAATTGCTCGCGCGGCTGGACCGGCGCTGAGACGCCGCCCTCCCACCTAGCTCTTCGCCGTCAGCTCGTCATACACGACGCCCAGGTTGCCCGAGAGGCGGTTGGGCGGCGGGGTGTGGAAATCGGGAAAGCCGGGAAGATTGTCGAGCGCGATGATGGCGTCCCGGCTCCGGCCGGCGGCGAGGCCCTTCTGCACGTGGTCGAGCAGCGCGGTGAACAGGTCGCGCATCACGAGGAGATCGTCCCGCGTGCCGGTGACGCCGAACTTCGGATTGCCATGCCCGAAGATGTAGATCGCGTCCGCCGGAAAAGTGCGGTGCACCTCCTCCAGGCGCGCCACCCAGCCGCGCACGCTCGCGCCACCCGGCCGGTCGATGAACGGATAGAGGCGATTGAAGACCAGGTCGCCCATGTGCACGACGTTGGCCCGCTCGAACAGGATCACCGCGTCGCCGCCCGTGTGCGCGGGGCCGAAATATTGGGCGGTGACGACCTCGTCGCCGCAATCGTGGCGCCACACGTCGGCGAACGTGGTGTCGGCAAAAACCTGCTTGTCGACCTCGCCGGCTTTCTCCGCCGCCGCGAACTGCAGCTTCGGCACGTTGGCCTGCGCCACGATCGTTTTCGTTGCCGGCCGGAAAACAGGATTGCCGCTCGTGTGATCGGCATGATGGTGCGTGTTGATGACGGCATCGAGCTGGCGGCGCTCGCGCCCCGGCAGCCCGGCGAGGCAGGCCGCCGCCGTATCGGGAAATTGCGTGTCGACGATCACCAGGGCGGCGGGCGAGGCCAGCCAGCCGATGGTGCCGCCGCGCCCGGTGAAAATCCCGGTGCCGCGGCGGAGCGGGGTGAACTGGGTCACCGGCGGGCCCGGCGGGGTCCGGGCCGGGGCCGGGCCGGCGGGCGGCGGACTGGAGGTGGCCGGCGCCGCGGCGCGCAGCAGGGAACGGGAACACCACGCGGCGGCGGCCAGCCCGGCGGAGCGAACGAGGAAGGTGCGGCGGTTCATGGCGTTATCCTAGCCGGGCGCGCGCCGGAATAAACAGGAAAGAATCCCTGTAACCTTTGCCCGGCCAACCGGTTTAACCCCGCAGCCAGCATGTTCCCTCCCGCCCGTGACCGCCGAAGCCCTGCCACAATTGCGTGTTCAATCCTCTCCGCTCGTGGTTGAATCGCCCACCTCAGACGTGGACACCTTTTCCGATCACGAACTCATGATCGCGGTGCGCGCCGGCGAGATCGACAAGCTTGGCGAGCTCTTTGAACGTCATCACCGCCCGCTCTACGGCTTCTTCGTGCGGCACACCGGCGACCGCACCACCAGCGAGGACCTCGTCCAGCTCGTGTTCTACCGCATCCTGAAATACCGCCACACCTACCGCGACGAGGGCAAGTTCTCGGCCTGGATCTACCATCTCGCCCGCAAGGTGGCCGCCGATCATTTCCGCCGCCGCAGCACCGCGCCCGTGGCCACCGACCCGGACGATCTGCACGCCGTGCCCGACCACGCTCCCCACGCGGCGGAGCGCGCCGCCGCGGCCGACGACACCGCCCGCCTGCATGCCGCCCTGGCGGCGCTGGATCCCGAGCAGCGCGAACTGCTCGTGCTCGCGCGCTTCCAGCGCCTGAAGCACGAGGAACTCGCCCGCCTCTTCGACACCTCGGTCGGCGCCGTGAAGGTGCGCGTGCACCGCGCCCTCAAGAACCTCCGCGACGTCTATTTCAAACTCTCCCACGAACAGCCCGCCTGACACCGCCCCGCCCACCTTCACTTTCACCCTCCCTTGCCATGAACTGCGAACGCATCCAGGAAAGCTTCCTCGACTACCAGGACGGCCGGCTCTCGCCCGCCGAGGCCGCCGCGGTGCGCGACCATCTCAAGACCTGCCTCGAGTGCCAGCGCGAATGGGCCGGCCTGCAGGAGATCTCCCTCAAGCTCGACCGCCTGCCGCCCGTCGACCCCAGCCCCCGGTTGCGCACGCAATTCTACGCCATGCTCGAAACCCACCGGCGCGCCGCCGATTCCCGCAGTCCGTTCGTGCTCGTGCGCAGCCGCCTCGACCGCTTCTTCACCCGCCTGCTGCCCGCGCGTCCCGCCCTCCAGTTCGCATTCGCCTGCAGCCTGCTCGTCGCCGGGCTCCTCCTGGGCGCGCGCTACTTCCGGCCGGCGGCCGCGGATCCCGCGGTCTCCCGCGAACTGGCCGACCTCCGCGCCAAGGTGGAGACGATGGACAAGCTCGTGAGCTCCTCGCTGCAACGGGAGCCGACCGGCGAACGCCTGCGCACCGTGCTCGCCTCCACCTCGCTCAAGGACTCGGGGCCGGCCGTGGTCAACGGCCTCCTCACCACGCTCGCGTTTGATCCCAGCGTGAATGTGCGCTTGTCCGCGCTCGAGGCGCTCTATCCCCATGCCGACCAGGGGGCCGTGCGCTCGGCCGTGGCCTCCGCACTCCCGCGCGAACCCTCGCCGCTCGTGCAGGTCGCCATGATCGATTTCCTGGCCACCACCCGCGATCCCGCCGCCGTCTCCACACTGGAGGATGTCAGTCGCACCGCCACCTACGACCAGACGGTCCGCACCGCCGCCCGCCGCGCCCTCGCGCAGCTCTGACGCCTCCCGAGCCCTTCCCCGCCTGCATCACTTCGTTCCACCGCCAGCTCCAACTACATCCCCTATGCCCATGAAAGCCAACCTCCGCCTCCTCACCTGCCTGCTCAGTCTGCTCGCGATCGGCCTGGCCGCCCGCGCGGCTGACCAGGCGCCCGCGGCCGCCGAGGACGACGCCGCCGTGTCGCCCACCGTCCTCAAGTTCAGTGACCCGGCCAAACCCGGCAAGATCCGCCTGCACGTCATGTGGGGCGATGTCACCGTCACCGGCGCCGACACGCCCGAGGTCACCATCGCGTCCAACATCAAGAACAAAAACGTGCCCGAAAAGCGCGCCGACGGCCTCCGGCGCCTCGATTCGGAGGTCACCTACTCCGCCGAGGAAAAGGACAACGTCATCACCGTCGAACTGGGTGGCGAGGGTCCCTTCCCGACGGACGGCGACGCCACGCTCACCATCACCGCACCCCGCGCCACCTCCGTCGTGATCGAGAATTCGCTCGGCGGCGATGTCACGGTTAAGAATCTTGCGGGCGACTCCGAAATCCGCTGCCTCAACGGTGAGGTCCACCTCAATCAGATCTCCGGCGCGGCGCTGGTCGAGACCATGAACGGCGAGATCCACGCCGCCTTTGCCAAGGTGCCCGAGGGCAAGCCGCTCTCCTTTACCTCGATGAACGGCGAGGTCAGCGTGCTCATTCCGGCCGACACCAAGGCGAACGTGCGGCTGCGCACCCAGAACGGCGCGGTCTACACGGATTTCGACGAAAAGGCGTTGGTGACCCGGACCGAGGCCGCCCACGGCCGGATCTCCACCCACATCCGCATCAATACCGGCCATCCCTCCGGCAAGTCCAAGTCGGAGAGCATGACGGACAGCGACTGGCACGCCGAAGTCCGCGACGCCGTGCGGGAAGCCGCGCGGGCCGGCGCCGAAGCCGCCCGCGAGGCGGCGGAAGCGGCGCGCGCAGCAGTCGACGCCGCGCGGGAAGGCATTGCCGAAGCCCACGCGAACGCCATCCCGGCCATCCCGCCGATACCTCCCATGCCCCACGTGATGCCGTCCGTCTCCGGCGGCAAGGTCGTGAGCGGCACGCTCAACGGCGGCGGCCCCGAAATCCAGATCGCCACGATGAACGGCTCCATCACCCTGCGCAAAGCGCAGCCGTGACACCCGCCTCCGCTTCCCTCGCGCCCGTCCGCGGCGGGCACCGCCAGCCTGAACCCATCCGCGGCTTCCTGAACATGTCAACCCATGGTTGACATGTTCATAATTTCCGGGGGCGCGCGGAAACTTCCGCTGCGGTCCCGGGTCGGAAGAGGACGCCCATGAAATGCCTGCTGCCACCGACTGCCCGCCGACTCTGGCGCGAATGGCTGCGCCCGCTGGCCCTGGCGGCCGCGGTTGTCCTGCCGCTCAAGTCCTCGCTCGTCGAATGGAATTACATTCCGTCGGCCTCGATGGTTCCCTCGCTCCTGCCCGGCGATCTCGTGTGGGTGAACAAGCTCGCCTACGACCTGAAGGTGCCGTTCACCACCTGGCACCTCGCCCAATGGGGCGCTCCGCAGCGCGGCGAGGTGGCGGTCTTCTACTCGCCCGCTGACGGGACGCGGCTGGTCAAGCGCGTCATCGGGCTGCCGGGCGACGTCATTGAGTCGCGCCAGGACCACCTGTATGTCAACGGTGCGCCGGTCGCCTACACCGCGTCGTCCGCCGGGCGAGAAATCGCCGGCGCCGGAGTCATCGTGGCCGAGGAGGACCTGCCCGGCCGGAAGCATCCGGTGATGATCCAACTCCAGCGTCCGGCCCTGCGGACCTTCGGACCCGTCCGCGTTCCGCCCGGCTGCTACTTTATGATGGGGGACAACCGCGACGACAGCCACGACTCGCGTTACTTCGGCTGCGTGCCGCGCCAACGCATCATCGGACGAACCGCGACCGTCCTCGCCTCGGCGGACCCGGCGCACGGGCTCCGCCCGCGCGGCGACCGCCTCCTGCGCGCGATTCCCTGAGCCGGCGGCCGCCGCGCCCGCCGGCGTCCTACTCCGTTTCGCTGAACGCGAAGAGCGTGGTGACCATCAGCCCGGCTTCCACCAGCCGGCGCGAGCCGCCGAGCTCGGGTAGATCGATGATGGCCACGATGCCCACGACCTCCCCGTGGAGCGCGCGGAAGAGCTTCGTCGCCGCCAGCAGCGTGCCGCCGGTCGCGATCAAGTCGTCCACGATGATCACGCGGTCGCCGGGCTGGCAGGCGTCCGCGTGCACCTCGATGGTGGCGGTGCCGTATTCCAGCGAGTAGTTCGCCGCCACGGTCTCGTAGGGCAGCTTGCCCTTTTTGCGCACGAGGACGAACGGTTTGCCGAGTTTGTAGGCGAGCACCCCGCCCAGGATGAAGCCGCGGGCGTCCACGGCCGCTACAATGTCCGCCCGCAGCGGTGCGGCGGCGGCGGCCAGGGCATCGACGGTGGCGCGAAACGCCGCGGCATCCTGGAAAAGCGTGGTGACGTCGCGAAAGTTCACGCCCGGCTTGGGCCAGTCACGGATGGTGCGGATCTTGGATTTGAGGGTGGCGGCGTCCATGTCAGTCCTTCGCCCGGAGATATTGCACGGGCCAGGCAACGGTGGCGCCGAGCACCCGGGCCGCGTGCAGCGGCCAGTAAGGATCGCGCAAAAACTGGCGGGCAAGCAAAATCACATCGGCCCGGCCGTCGGCCACAATGCGCTCCGCCTGCTCCGGCAGCGTGATGAACCCCACCGCGCCCGTGGCCAGCCCCGCCTCGCGGCGCACCGCCTCCGCAAACGGCACCTGGAAACCCGGCCCGCCGGGGATCTTTGCCCGCGGCAGCGTGCCGCCGGAGGAGCAGTCGAACAAGTCGACGCCGCGCGGCTTCAGCGCGCGGGCTAGGGCCACCGTCTGCGGCGGGTCCCAGCCGCCGGTCTCCGTCCAGTCGGTGGCCGAGATCCGCACCCACAGCGGCAGGCTTTCCGGCCAGACGGCGCGCACGGCGTCGACCACTTCGGCGACAAGGCGAATGCGGTGTTCAAACGATCCGCCGTAGCCGTCCGTGCGATGGTTGCTCAAGGGCGAGAGGAACTGGTTGAGCAGGTAGCCGTGCGCCGCGTGCAATTCGACGATCTCAAAGCCGGCGGCACGTGCGCGCCTTGCCGCCGCGGCGAAGGCCCGGACGATTTCCGCGACGCCCGTCGCGTCGAGTTCCTGCGGCACCGGGTGATCCTCGGCGAACGGCACGGCGCTGGGCGCGACCACCGGCCAGCCGCCCTCCGCCGGCGCCACGGGGCGGCCGCCCTGCCAAGGCCGCGCCGTGCTGGCCTTGCGGCCGGCGTGCGCGAGCTGGATCGCCGGCACCGCCCCCTGATCCCGAATGAACTTCGCCACCCGCGCCAGCGGCTCCAGGTGGGCGTCCAACCAGAGGCCGAGGTCGTGCGGGGAGATCCGGCCGCGCGCCTCCACCGCCGTCGCCTCGGCCATGACGACGGCGGCGCCGCCCACCGCGCGCGTCCCCAAGTGGACGAGATGCCAGTCGGTCGCGAAGCCGTCCTGGCACGAATACTGGCACATGGGCGACACCACGATGCGGTTGCGCAGCGTGACCCCGCGCTGCGCCAGCGGCGAGAAGAGGACGGACATGGCGCCCACCGTTGGCCGAATCCACGCCGGGGCAAGCGGGAAGCGGACCACGGGAGCGCGCGCTCCACGGGCGGGCCGGTGCGGGCCAGCCCCGCGCAACCCTCGGCGCGACGGCCCGCGCCCGCGCGGCCGTCGCCACGCAACATGTCAACCATTGGTTGACATGTAGGCCGGCGCATCCTCGGCGTTGACGCGTCTGAATCCGCGCGGCCTCGAGCCGCGGCGCGAGGCCCGGCTCCTACCAGATCTTGGCCCGCTGTTCGGGCGAACGCCACATCGGGTCGCCTTCCTTGATGCCAAAGGCGGCGTAGAACTCGGGCAGGTTGACCAACGGCCCGAAGGCGCGGAACTGGCCGGGCGAATGCGGATTGCTCATCACCTGGCGGCGCAGGGCGTCGTCGCGAAACTGCGTGCGCCAGAGTTGCGCAAAGGCCAGGAAGAAGCGCTGCTCGGCGGTCAAACCGTCGATCTTGGGCGGCGGCGGCTTGCCGGCCAGCGAGCGTTCGAAGGCATCGTAGGCGATGGTCACGCCGCCGAGATCGGCAATGTTCTCGCCGAGCGTGAGCTCCCCGTTGACCTTCAGGCCCGGCAGCGCCTCGAACTGGTTGTACTCGTCCACGACCTTCTGCGCGCGGGCCTTGAACTGGGCGGCGTCCGCCTCGGTCCACCAGTCGGCGAGATTGCCGTCCGCGTCGTAGAGCCGGCCCCGGTCGTCGAAGCCGTGCGTGATTTCGTGGCCGATGACCACGCCGATGCCGCCGTAGTTGACCGCATCGTCGAGCGCGGGATCGAAGAACGGCGGCTGGAGAATGCCGGCCAGGAACACGATCTGGTTGGCGGTGGACTGGAAGTAGGCGTTCACCACCTGGGGCGGCAGGCCGAACTCGTCCCGGTCCACCTTGCGCCCGATCAAGCCGAGCTGGCGTTGCACCTCGAACCGGCCGGCGCGGTCGAGATTCTCGAAGAAACCGTCGCGGTGGAGGGTGAGCGCGGAGTAGTCGCGCCATTTCGGCGGATAGCCGATGAGCGCCCGGAAGCGGGCGAATTTCGCCAGCGCCTTCGCGCGGGTGGGCGCGCTCATCCAGTCCACCTGTTCGAGATGCGCCTTCATCGACGCCTCCACGTTGGCGACCAGGGCGGCGAGGCGCGCCCGCACCTCGGGCGGGAAGTAGCGGTCGACGTACAGCCGGCCGACCGCCTGCCCGATCTCGGCGTCGAGCAGCCGGGCCATCCGCTGCCAGCGGGGCTCCATCACCGGCACGCCGTTGAGCACCGTCCCGTTGAAGCGAAAGCTCTCGTCCGCCAACGCCGCGGACAGGTACGGCGCGGCGTCGGAGACAACGCGCCAGCGGAGATAAACCTTCCAATCATCGAGCGGCCTCTGTTGGAGCATGCGGCCGACGGCCGCGAAGAAATCGGGCTGGCGGACGATGATCTCCCGCGCCTGCGCCGGATAGTTGATGGCAGCAAGATAGGTCTTCACCGGAAAGCCCGGACTCGCGGCCGCCAGCGTGTCGACGGTCATCTTGTGGTAGTTCGCGATCGGATCACGCAATTCCACCGGCGTCTTGGAGATCTCGGCGAGCGCGCGCTCCAGCGCGAAGGCAGTGGCGGCGTGGGCCCGCGCGGCCTCGGCCGATTCGCCGGTGCGCATCAGCAGCTTCGCCATGTGATCGAGGTAGGCGGCGCGATGCTTTTCGAAGCGCGGATCGAAGTAGTAGTCGCGCGATGGCAGGCCCAAGCCGCCTTGGGAGAGGATCAGGATGTAGGTGTCGCTCCGTTTGTCGTCTGGCTGCACGCCGCGGCTGAACAGCGGCAGGCTCGGGGCGACAAACGCACCGCTCGGGTTGAACGGCGGGGGCACGAGCCGAGAATGCAGCGCGGCAATCACTTTAAACAGATCGTCCACCGAGGCGACGGCATCGACCCGCGCGAGATCGGCCGCCACCGGCTTCAGGCCGGCCGCCTCGATCGCGGCGGTATCCATCGCCGTGGCATAAAAATCGCCCACCTTCTGCGCGAGCGAGCCGGCTTCGCCGGGATGCGCGGCGGCGTCCTCCAGCACGCGGCGGATGAGAAACCGGTTGCGCTCGTCCAGTTGGTTGAAGCTGCCCCACATCGCCTTGTCGGCGGGAATCTCCGTGGTCTGGTACCAGCGGCCGGCCGCGTAGCGGCCAAAATCGACCCGCGGATCGACCGTCGGGTCCATGTACGCCGCGTTGAAACTCGGCGCCGGCGGCTCGATGTCGTCGGCGGCCGCCAGGCGCGGCAGCACGCACGGGCTGAGGGTGAGCGCCAGCACGGGCGCGGGAGACAGCAGTCGGTGAAAACGCATGACCTGAGCGTCCCCCACCGCGCGCGGCGGCGCAACGGCAAAGCTCAACCCCCGCCCCGGAGCGGGGTCCCGATCCGCCGCCTCACCGCGGCCGCTTGAGCGCGAAATGGTCGGTGGTGCGGCAGTACAGCTCGCCGCTCATCCGCCCGATCAGGTCGATCTTGGCGGGATCAACCCGGCCGTCGGCGCCCAGCACCGCGTCGCTGACGTGCACCAGGTGAATGCGGCCGAAGACGACGTTCGCCGCGAGCGGCCCCTCGCCGATGTCGACGATCTGGTGCAGCGTGCATTCGAAGGCCACCGGCGCCGCCGCCACCCGCGGCGGGCGCACCCGCACGGATGGGGTCGACGCGATGCCGCACTTTTCGAATTCGCTTTCGCCATAGGGCAGCGTCGCCGCGGTCGCGTTCATCGGCTCCGCCAGCGCGTACGGCACGACGTTGACCACAAACTCCGGCACCTCCCGGATGTTGCGCACGGTGTCCTTGGGCTGTCCGTCCCGGTTGTTCACCGGCACGAACATCAGCGTCGGCGGGTTCGAGGTGACGCCCTGGAAGAAGCTGAACGGCGCCAGGTTGGTGCGGCCCGCGGCGGAAATGGTGGAGACCCACGCGATCGGGCGCGGTGCGATGACGCTGGTCATCCAGCCATAGACCTCGCGGGCGGGAAGCTTGGCGAAATCGAGGAGCATGAAACCAGCAGCGATGACCGGCGCCCGAGGGCGAGTCAAATCCTCATCCTCAGCGTCGCGCTCCAGCCGACATCACCACCCTCCCGGCGCGCGTCGCGGCATGCTCTCGCGTCGCTCGGATCGCGCTGCTGCTCATTTGGGACCCGGACCGGACGCCTTGCCCGTCTC
>Ga0335085_10006546_pt1 | contig 18338 bp, 13 predicted proteins | sample Lox_Sample_45_FD_206712 | JGI IMG/M metagenome (GOLD analysis project Ga0335085, IMG submission 206712) | Soil microbial communities from Loxahatchee National Wildlife Refuge, Florida, United States - Lox_Sample_4.5 | ecosystem: Environmental > Terrestrial > Soil > Wetlands | place: USA...
CTACCCGCGGGCCGTCCACCTCGCGTCGCCGTCGTGGCCGGCCGGGCTGCTGCACCTCGTCGCCCTTCTGCCGCCGACGACCCTCATGGGGATGTCCCTGCCCTTCCTCGTCCGGGCCGTGGTGACCGACGTCCCCGCCGCGGGCCGGCGCATCGGCTGGCTCTACGGGGTCAACGTGCTGGGGGCGGCCGCGGGCGCCTTCGCCACGCCGTGGATGCTGCTGCCCGCGCTCGGCGTGCGGGGTGCGGTGCTCGCGGCCGCCGGCGCCAACGTGGTCGTCGGGCTCGGGGCGCTGGGCCTGCTCGCCCTGCGCGGCCCCGCCGGCACTGGCGCCGCCGCGGCGACCGAGAGGCCGGCCGCAGTTCCCGACGCCGAGGCCCCGGGAAGCCGGCCCTTCTCGCTCTGGCTCTCCCTCTACGCGCTCTCCGGCTTCGTGGCGCTGTCGCTGGAGATCGTCTGGTTCCGTCTCCTCGACGTGGCGGTCAAGTCCACCGCCTTCACCTTCGGCACCGTCCTCGCCGTCTACCTGCTCGGCTCCGCGACGGGCGCGCTCGCGGGCGCCTCGCGCGTCGCGCACCTGCGGCGCCCCCTGCGCGCATTTCTCCTCGTCCAGTGCGCGATGCTGGCCCTCGCCGCCCTGCCGGTCCTGGCCGTGGTGGCGGCGCCGGCCGGGTGGCCCCGGCTCTCGTGGTTCGTCGCGTACTGGGCGGCCTACGACTTCTTCCCCCTCGGCCACGACCCCGATCGGACCCGCATCCTGCGCCTCTACGTCGAGCTGCCCCTCCTGCTGTTCTTCCTGCCCACCGTGCTCATGGGCGTGTCGTTCCCGATCCTGCAGCGGGCGGTCCACGATGATCCGGCGACGAGCGGCCGGAAGGTGGGTGCGCTGCAGGCGGCGAACATCGCCGGCTGCGCCGCGGGAAGCCTCCTCGTCGGCCTCGTGTGCCTCCAGCACCTCGGGACGCCCGGCACGCTGCGGCTGCTCCTCGGCCTGGGCGTCGTGTTCGCCCTCGTCGGCCTCCGGTACTGCGGCCGGGCCTTCGTGGTGCCGGGCGTTCTCCTGGCCCTCCTCGCCGTCGCCCTGCCGGGACCGGAGCGCCTGTGGCGCCGGCTGCACGGCGTCCCCGCCGCCACGCCGGTCGCCCTCTTCGAGGAGGACGCGACCAGCGTCGTGGCCCTCACCCCGGACGGGGGCGGCTTCCGGCTGTCCGTCAACGGCAAGGGCAACAGCTGGCTGCCCTATGGCACCGGATACTACGGCAACGGCCATACTCTCCTCGGCGCGCTGCCGGCGACCGTGCACCCCGCGCCGTCGGACGTGGCGGTGGTCGGCCTCGGCTCGGGGGACACCGCGTGGGCATCGGCCTGGCGAAGGGAGACGCGCTCCCTGACCGTCTTCGAGATCTCCGCGCCCCAGCCGAGGATCCTGTGGCGGCTGGTCGGCCTCGAGGACGTGCCCGACACCCGGCGGCTGCTCCAGGACGCGCGGCTCCTCATCCGGATCGAGGACGGGAGGAAGGCCCTCGAGGCGGAGCGGGCGAGCTACGACCTCGTCGAGACCGACGCCACCTGGCCGGAGGCCGCGGGCAGCGGCAACCTCTACTCGCTCGAGTTCTTCACCGCGGCTTCGCGCCGCCTGAAGCCGGGCGGCGTCGTGTGCACGTGGGCACCCACGCCGCGTGTCGGTGCCACCTTCCGAGCCGCCTTCCCGTACGTCGTCGAGGCCGAGGGCGGGGAAGTGCTGATCGGCAGCCTCTCCCCGATCGTCTTCGAGCCGGAGACCTGGACGTCCCGCGCGGCCAGCGCCGGAGCCTACCTCGGCCCGGAGAGGACGAAAGGGCTGCTCGAGGCGGTGAGCCGGCTTCGCCCCGCGCCCGCCGGGCCCGCCCTCACGCTCAACCGTGACCTCTTCCCCCGCGACGAGTACGCGGTCGAGTAACCCCTCGTCGTATGGCCCGCATCGACTACCATCGTCCCCACCAGCCGCTCGGGGCACAGGAGTACGGGCACGCGGCAACGGGCTGCTCGACGGGTGAAAGTGGTGGGCGCGAGAGCGGGAGGAGAAGCCATGGGAGCCAGCCGGCGTGAGTTTCTCGTCACCGGAGCGGCGGCAGCCGCGGGCGCCGCCGCCCCGCGCGCGTTCGCGGACTGGCAGCCGAGCCCGCGCTATCCCGACCCCGCGGTCAGGATCGTCGACCCGAGCTTCGCCCGCTACCGGCTGGCTCTCGCCAAGGTCGAGAGGCTCGGCACCGGCTTCCGGTGGTGCGAGGGCCCGGTGTGGTTCGGGGACGGGCGCTTCCTTCTCTGGAGCGACATCCCGAACGACCGGATGATGCGGTGGGAGGAGGAGACGGGGGCGATCAGCGTGTTCCGGCATCCCTCCCACAACGCCAACGGAAACACGCGCGACCGCCAGGGTCGGCTGGTCACCTGCGAGCACGACACCCGGCGGGTGACGCGCACCGAGTACGACGGCACGATCACCGTCGTCGCCGACCGGTACGACGGCAAGCCGCTGAACTCGCCGAACGACGTGGTGTGCCGGTCGGACGGCTCGATCTGGTTCTCCGACCCTCCGTTCGGCATCCTCGGGTACTACGAAGGCCATCGGGCGACCCCCGAGCTGCCGACCAGCGTCTACCGCGTCGACCCCCGGAACGGACGCGTCGCCGTCGTCGCCTCGGACCTCGAGCGGCCGAACGGCCTCGCCTTCTCCCCGGACGAATCGCTCCTGTACGTCGTCGAGGGCAGCCCCCCGAAGAGCCTCATCCGCGTCTACGACGTCGTGGGCGGCGGAGAGCGCCTCGCCAACAAGCGGACCCTCGTCGACGCCGGCGACGGCACGCCCGACGGGCTCCGCGTCGACGTCGACGGCAACCTGTGGGCGGGCTGGGGCATGGGCGAGGAGGGCAAGGACGGCGTCGCGGTGTTCGACCCCTCGGGCAAGCCGATCGGGCGCATCGACCTGCCCGAGCGCTGCGCCAACCTCTGCTTCGGCGGCCGTTACCGCAACCGCCTCTTCATGTGCGCTTCCACGTCCCTCTACTCGCTTTTCGTCGGCACCCAGGGGGCCCTCTGTGGCTGAGCCCCGCCGAGGCCGAGCCGGAGGACGGTGAGGGCGGAGAGCGCCATCGACGCGGCGAGGAAGAAGAGGCCCCCCTCGAAGGACCCCGTCAGCGCCTCCACGCTGCCGAGCACCCAGGGCCCCAGGAAGCCTCCGAGGTTGCCCACGGAGTTGATGAGGCCGATGCTTCCCGCGGCCGCGGCTTCGGTCAGGAAGAGGCTCGGCATCGCCCAGAACGCGGGCAGGTAGGACTTGAACCCGGCGAACGCGACCATGAAGCAGGCGATGGTGAGCGGGAGATGGCCACGGCTCGGCGTGGCCATGAGCAGACCGAGGGCCGCGGCGGCCATGGGCACCACCGTGTGCAGCTTCCGCTCCCTGGTCCGGTCCGAGCTCCAGCCCACGATCAACTGGCCGGCGAAGGCGAGGAGCGGCGGCAGGAGGATGAGGGAGGTGAGGGTGTCGTACTTGAGGGAGTACCACCGCTCGAGGATGCTGGGAAGGAAGAACTCGACGCCGTAGCTGCCGGTGACTGAGAGGAAGTACACGAGCGCGAGCACGAGGACCTTGGGGTGGCACAAGGCCTCGGCCACCGTCATGCGGCGTTTCGCGTACCCGGCCGCTTTCTCGTGCTCCAGCTCGGCCACGAGCGCGTCCCGCTCCTCGGACGCGAGCCACCGGGCCTGCCCGGGCCGGTCGGTGAGGGCGAAGAGCACGACCACGCCCATCACCACCGCCGGGATGCCCCAGGCGACGTAGATCCACTGCCAGCCCGAGAGGCCGAGCACCTTCGGGTGGTGGACGAGGACTCCTCCGACCACCTCGTCGGTGCCGATGCGCAGGAGGAGATTCGAGACCTTCGGGCTCACGAGCTGTGCGACCGGGGTGGCCACGAAGAAGAGAGCGAGGGCGCGCGCCCGGTCGCGGCTCGGGAACCAGTGGGTGAGGTAGACGATCACCCCGGGAAAGAAGCCGGCCTCGGCCAGACCCAGCAGGAACCGGACGAGGTAGAACTCGAACGGAGTCCGGACAGTGGCGGTGAGCGCGGCCATCACGCCCCACGTGATCATGATGCGCGCGATCCAGAGGCGGGCGCTCCACTTCTCCACGAGGAGCGTGCCCGGGATCTCGAGGAGGAAGTAGCCCAGGAAGAAGATGCCGGCGCCGAAGCCGATGACCGCGTTGTCGAAGCCGGGCAGCTCGCGGGTCATGGTCAGCTTGGCGATGGCCACGTTCGCCCGGTCGACGAACGCGATGACGTAGGAGATGAAGCAGATCGGGAGAAGACGCCGGTAGGCCTTCCGGCGGGCGCGTTCGAGGGGGCCGTCCGAGACGACGGCCCGCGGTCCGGCCGGGGGAGGCATGACGCCCTTCGTATCACAGCTCGCCGCCCCCCGCGCCGCCTCCGAGGTATCCTCTGGCATCCCGCACCCCAGGAGGTGTCGGTACGATGTCACGCGACCCGGTGACCCCCGAGCATCTCCGGGCGGTCTTCGCCGTTCCCCCGCTGCCCCGGAGAAAGGACGCCCGGCGCAGCCTGGACCTCGACGAGGCCGAGCGCCTGGCGGCGCACGTCGTGCGCGGAGGCATCACGCGCCTTCTGTACGGGGGCAACGCCTTTCTCTACCACGTCACGCTCACCGAGTACGAGACGCTCCTCGAGTGGCTGGCCGGCTTCCCGAAGGAGCGCTGGGCGATTCCCAGCCTGGGCCCGTCCTTCGGCCGGGCGATCGACCAGGCGCGGCTGCTGCGGCGGCACTCGTTCCGGGCCGCGATGATGCTGCCGTGCAGCGATCCCCGCGATGCGGCGGGACTGGAAACGGGCCTGCGGGAGGTCGCGGAAGCGGGCGGGCTGCCGCTCATCGTCTACCTCAGGTCCGAGGACGGCTTCGGGGCGGACCGGGAGCGCGGCCTGGACGCCATCGGCCGGCTGGTGGGCGACGGCGTGTGCGTTGCGGTCAAGTACGCGGTGGTGCGGCCCGACCCCGGCCAGGACTCGTATCTCGAGGGGCTGCTCCGGCGCGTGGACCGGGGGAGGGTCGTGAGCGGGATCGGGGAGCGCCCCGCCGTCGTGCACCGGCGGGTCTTCGGGCTCGCCGGCTTCACCACGGGCTCGGGCTGCCTCGCCCCGCGCCTCAGCAGCGCGCTGTTTGCCGCCATGGCCGCGGGAGACTGGGCCCGGGCCGAGGAGCTGCGCGCCGCGTTCCTGCCCCTGGAGGACCTGCGTGACGCCTGGGGCCCCGCCCGCGTCCTCCACCACGCCACCGAGCTCGCGGGCGTCGCGCGGACCGGGCCCATCCCGCCCTTCGTGTCCGGTCTCGGGGCGGACGAGCTCGCGCGCCTCCTTCCCGTGGCGCGCGCCCTCCGGGAGAAGGACGCATGAGCCGCCCCCGCAAGTCGCCGGAGGACCTGCGCAGCCACCGCTGGTTCGGCCGGGACGACATGCGATCCTTCGGGCACCGCTCGCGGGCCAAGCAGTCGGGCTTCGACGCCGAGGAGCTCCAGGGCAAGCCGGTCATCGCCATCCTCAACACTTGGAGCGACGCCAACCCCTGCCACGCCCATTTCCGCCTGCGCTCCGAGGAGGTCAAGCGGGGGATCTGGCAGGCGGGGGGCTTCCCGATGGAGATCCCGCTCCTCACCCTGGGCGAGACGTTCATGAAGCCCACCACCATGCTCTACCGGAACCTCCTGGCCATGGAGGCGGAGGAGGCGCTGCGGTCCTACCCCGCCGACGGCGCGGTGCTCCTCGGCGGGTGCGACAAGACCGTTCCCGCCCTGCTGATGGGCGCCACGAGCATGAACCTCCCCGCGCTCTTCGTGCCCGCGGGCCCCATGCTGCGCGGCAACTGGCGTGGCCAGACCCTGGGTAGCGGCAGCGACGTGTGGAAGTACTGGGCGGAGCGGCGGGCGGGGGCCCTCGACGAGTGCGCGTGGCGCGAGATGGAGGACGGCATCGCGCGTTCCTTCGGGACCTGCATGACGATGGGGACCGCTTCCACCATGGCCGCGGCCGCCGAAGCGCTGGGCATGACCCTGCCCGGGGCCTCGTCGATCCCCGCCGCCGACTCCGCCCACTCGCGGATGGCCGCGGCCGCGGGGCGGAGGGTCGTGGAGATGGTCCACGAGGACCTCACGCCGCGGGAGATCCTCACCACCGATGCGTTCGAGAACGCGGTCGTCGCCACCATGGCCCTGGGGGGATCGACGAATGCCATCATCCACCTGATCGCGATGGCGGGCCGGGCGGGGGCCAGCCTCGACCTCGACCGCTTCGACGCCCTCTCGCGCCGCACCCCTTTCCTCGCGAACGTCCGTCCCTCGGGCCTCTACCTGATGGAGGACTTCTTCTACGCCGGCGGCCTCCGCGGCCTCCTCGCCCGCCTCACGGGTCTCCTCCACCCCGGCTGCCTCACCGTGAACGGCCGCTCCCTCGGCGAGAACGTGCAGGGCGCTCCCGTCTTCGACGACGACGTGATCGCGAGGCGCGAGAGCCCGATCGGTCCCGAGGGCGGGGTCGCGGTCCTGCGCGGCAACCTCGCCCCCGACGGCGCGGTCATCAAGCACACCGCGGCGGAGCGACGGCTCCTCACCCACGCCGGCCCGGCCGTCGTCTTCCGGAACTACGCCGACCTCGAGGCTCGCATCGACGACCCGGCCCTGCCCGTCACCGCCGACTCCGTCCTCGTCCTCCAGGACGCCGGTCCCCTCGGCGCTCCGGGGATGCCCGAGTGGGGCATGCTGCCCATTCCGAAGAAGCTCCTCGCCCAGGGGGTGCGGGACATGGTGCGGATCTCCGACGCCCGCATGAGCGGGACCGCCTACGGGGCCTGCGTCCTGCACGTGGCCCCGGAGTCGTTCGTGGGGGGACCGCTCGCGTTCGTGCGCGATGGGGACGTGGTCGAGCTGGACGTCCCGGCGCGGCAGATCACGTTGCGGGTGCCCGACGAGGAGCTCGGCCGCCGCCGGGCGGGCTGGACGCCGCGCGAGGTGGGCTACGCGCGCGGCTTCGGCCACCTCTACGCGCGTCACGTGAGGCAGGCCGACAAGGGCTGCGACTTCGACTTCCTGGAAGGCACGGCTCCCGTGCCCGAGCCCGAGATCCACTGATGGACGTGCCGAAGAACAAGTTCAAGCGGGCGCTCGCGGAGGGCCGGAGGCCGATCGGCTTCTGGCTCTCGCTCGGCAGCCCGGCGGTGGCCGAGGTCGTGGCCGGAGCCGGCTACGACTGGGTGCTCGTCGACACCGAGCACTCCCCCAACGAGGTGCCGGGCGTGATCGACCAGCTTCGCGCGCTCGAGGGTGGCCCGGCGTCCCCGGTGGTGCGCCCCGCCTGGAACGATCCCGTGCTCATCAAGCGCCTGCTCGACGCCGGGGCCCAGAGCCTGCTCGTGCCGTTCGTGCGCGACGCCGAAGAGGCCGCGCGCGCGGTCGCGGCCACGCGCTACCCGCCGCGGGGCATCCGCGGAGTGGCGACCATCACCCGGGCCAGCCGCTACGGCCGGGTGTCCGACTACCTCCGCGCCGCCGAGGACGAGCTCTGCGTGGTCGTCCAGCTCGAGACCCGCGGGTCGCTCGCCGAGCTCGAAGCCATCGCGGCCGTGCCCGGGGTCGACGCGCTCTTCGTGGGCCCGTCCGACCTCGCCGCCGACTGGGGCCACCTGGGCGAGCCGCGCCACCCGGAGGTGCAGGCCGCGATCGCGGACGCCTGCGCCCGGTGCGCCCGTCTCGGCAAGCCCCTCGGCACGTTCGCACCGATCGAAGACGATGCCCGCCGCTATCTCGAGATGGGCGTCCGGTTCGCCGCGGTCGGGGCAGACGCGGTCGTGCTCCGCCGGGGCACGGACGCTCTGCGCGAGACCTTCCGCCGGCTCTGAGCCACCCGCGCGGGAGGGCGAGCGCGGCCGTCAGGAGAGGCGGTACTCCTCGATCTTCCGATAGAGGCTGCGCTCGCTGATTCCCAGCATCCTCGCGGCGTTGCCCCGGTGGCCGCCGGTCGCATGCAACGCGCGCTGGATGTGTGCGCGCTCGACCTCCTGCAGCGTGGCCAGGGGCTCGGCGCTGTCGGGGCGGGGAGGCGGTGCGGCCGCGCGCAGCGCTGCGGGCAGGTGGTGAGGGAGAATCTCGGGACCCTCGCACACCACCGCCGCCGACTCGACCACGTGCAGCAGCTCCCGGACGTTCCCGGGCCAGTCGTGGCGGCGGAGGACCGCCATCGCCTCGGCCCCGATCCGGCGCGAGAAGCCGTAGCGCTGATTGAGGCGGCCGACGAAGTGCTCCGCCAGCAGCTCGAGATCTCCCGCTCGCTCGCGCAGGGGCGGCAGATCGACGGTGATGGTGCTGAGGCGGTAGTACAGATCCTCGCGGAAGAGCCCCTGGCGGGTGAGGTTGGCGAGGGTCCGGTTCGTGGCCACGACCACCCGCACGTCGACCTTGATCTCCGTCGTCCCCCCGACATGGCGGAAGGTCGAGGTGTCGAGGACCCGGAGCAGCTTGACCTGGGTGGCCGGGCTCACCTCCCCGATCTCGTCGAGGAAGATCGTGCCACCGTGCGCGACCTCGAAGAGGCCGGGTTTGGCCCGGTCGGCGCCGGTGAACGCCCCGCGCTCGTGGCCGAAGAGCTCGCTCTGGAGCAGCTCCTCCTGCAGCGCGGCGCAGTCGACCACCACGAAGGGCCGGCTCCGCCGGGGGCTGCGGGCGTGGAGCATCCGGGCCGCCAGCTCCTTGCCGGTGCCGGTCTCGCCGCAGACGAGCACCGTGGAGTCGCTCGCCGCCACCCGCTCGATCAGGGCCAGCGCCTCGCGGAACGCGCTGCTCGCTCCGACGAAGAAGACCGCCGGGTCGGGCGGAGTCAGCCCGCGCTCCAGCAGGGTCGCGCGCTGGTGCAGGGCGCGGCGCTCGAGCGCCCGCTGGATGCGCACCTCGAGCTCGTCGAGCGGGCAGGGCTTGGCCACGTAGTCGAAGGCGCCCATGCGGATCGACTGGATGGCGGTGTCGAACGAGCCGTGGCCGGTCAGCATGATGACCTCGGACCCGGGGCTCTTCTCCCGGATGGCCCGCAGGACCTGCAGGCCGTCCTGGTCGGGCAGCTGAAGGTCGAGCAGCACCACTGGGGGCTCGAGCCTGGCCGCGGCCTGGACGGCCTCCTCTCCGGAACCCGCGGCGGCGATCCCGAAGCCCAGGCGCTCGAGCTCGCCGGCCATCACCTGGCGGAAGGTCGCGTCGTCGTCGACGATGAGCAGCGTCGGGCTCTCCTTCACGGGACGACCCTCAGGGGGGCGGCGCGTCCGGCCGGGGGCAGCACGACCTCGAAGGTGGACCCCCGCCCGGGCGTGCTGCGGACCTCGATGTCGCCGCCCCAGTGGCGGACGAAGTCGAGGGACAGGAAGAGCCCGAGCCCGGTCCCGCCCGGCCGGGCGCTGAAGAACGGCTCGAAGATCCGCTTCTGGACCTCCGGTGCGATGCCGCATCCATCGTCCGCGACGCGGATGCGGACGGGATCGTCCCCCGAGGCCCCGAGGACGACCCGGCCGCCCTTGCCGCAGGCCTGGACGGCGTTCAGAGACAGGTTGAGCAGGACCTGCTGCAGCTCCGCTTCGTTGACCCGCACGCGGAGGCGGCCCTCGACCGGATCCACCTCCACCGCCACCGCGTGGGCCCGGGCCGTGGGCTCGATGAGCTGGGCGACCGCGGCCAGGATCGGTCCGAGGTCCACGAGCTCCCCGGGCGATCCCTGGCCCCGTGAGAGGCGCAGGAAGTGCTGGGTGATGCCCCGGCACCGGAGGAGCTGCTCGCGGGCGACCGTCGCGCTGTCTTCGACGCGACGCCAGCCCGCCGCGTCGTCCGTGTCCCCCGCCCGCGCCGTGCGCTGGATCCCCTCGACGCAGGCGAGCACCGTGGCGAGCGGCGTGTTGAGCTCGTGCGAGAAGCCCGAGGCCAGCATCCCCAGGGAGGCGAGCCGGTGGGACTCGGCCAGGCGGGCCTCCGCCGCCCGGCGCTCGGAGATGTCGCGCCAGACCTCGACGACCTGGGCGACGGCGCCGGTGGGCCGGCGGATCGGCGACGCGTGCACCTCCTCCCAGACGGTCTCGCCCTCGCCGGTCCGGCGCTCGCAGATCCGGACCTGGCGCTCTCCCAGCTGCAGGCACGCCTGGGTGGGGCAGAACCCGGTGCCGCACATGCCGGTGGCCGGGTCCCGGCAGGACGCGCCGAGCACCTCGTCGCGGTTCCTTCCCCGTCGGCGCAGGAAAGCGTCGTTGGCGGCGACGACGCGACGCTCGGCGTCCAGGACCACGATGCCGTCGTCGATGCTGTTGATGACGGTCTCCAGCTGCTCGCGCTGGTGGCGGACGTCGCTGAGGAGCCCGGTCATGGTGTCGGCCATGTCGTTGAACTCGCGGCCTAGCCAGGCGAGGGTGTCGGTGCCGCTGACCGGGACCCGCCGCTGGAGGTCGCCTCCGGCGATCAGGCGGGCCGTGCTCTCGAAGCGCTGGAGCCGGCGCACGACCGAGACCCGGACGACGCCGGCGATCGCCACCACGAGGAGGAGGGCCAGAGCGGCGCTCCCGGCGGTCGTCCAGCGCAGGTCCCGGTTCATGGTCGCCCGGATCTCCCCCGCGTCGATGTCGACGATGAGGATGCCGTTGATGCGGTGCTGCGGGTCGTGACACCGGAAGCAGGCCTCGCGGTTGCGCACCGGGATCACGGTCCGCAGGAGCGTCGCATCTCCGGTCTCGATGACCCGGCTCGAGGTCCGCTGCTCGGGGGGATAGCGGTGGCAGGCCTGGCAGGTCGGCGAGGCCAGGGTCAGGTCGACGTGCTGGCCCGGCGGCGCGCTCGCGTACCGCAGCTGCCCCTGCCGGTCGAGCAGCATGACTCTCTCGACCTGCCGCTCCTTCCCGAAGGTCTGGATCATGCGCTCGATCAAGGTGCGGTCGTTCTCCAGCATCTGGTGCTCGAGTCCCGCCCGGATGAGCTCTCCCTGGGTGAGCGCCGTCGCCCGGGCCCCCGCGAGGAGGGTGTTGAAGTGGTGGATCGAGTAGAGGTAGGTGCCGGCGGCGCAGGCGATCGCGACGGCCGTCGTGACACCGACGGCCAGTCCACCGGTCATGCCCGCCAGGCGGATCCTCATGCGGTTCTCGAGGGCCTCGGCGAAGAGGCGGCTCCGCGCCGGGATGGCACCGGGAGTCCTGGCCCGCATACTGCACGGCTCGTCGCGAGCCGTCAACACCTGACGATTTGTCAGCCCGGCCCGCCAATCTGGCAGGCGCGCGGCGGCGATTCCGCCGCCCGGCCTCCTAACGGGAGCATTTCCGCCCGCTCGGGGCCGGCGCGAGCGTGGCACATCGCGTGCAACGCTCGCTCCTCCGGATGGACTCAAGGAGGTCGGGTCATGGTGATGTTCGCGACGATCCTGATCATGAGCCTGGTCGCGGTCGCGGTGTCCGCGGCGGCGTTCGCGGCGGCGACCCGGAGCGAGGCCCCGCCGGCGGCCCGACCCGAGCGCAGAGTCGTCCTCGAGCGGCCCCGGTTCTTCGCCAGCGCCGCGAGAGAAGGGGCCGACAGGCCGGTGGTTCCCGTCGAGGTCTTGCTCAGCCACATCGAGCGGCACGTGCGCCTCGAGCAGGCCGCCGCCGAGGCCTACCTCGACCTGCCCACCCGGGACGCCCTGCACTCCCGCACCGAGTCGCCCCTCCTCAACTAGAGAGCCCGGACCATGACCGGCGTCCAGCCCGATCTCGTGAGGGGCCTCTCCGAGGAGGAGACGGTCGGGTTCCTGTCCCTCGGGGTCCCGAATCGTCTGGCCAGCGGCCAGATCCTGTTCCGCCTGGGGCTCGAGGCCGACAAGGCGTACCTGGTGATGCGCGGCCGGATCGCGCTGACCCTTCCCATCCAGATCCGCGGCGGGGAGGAGGAGGTGGTGGTGGAGGAGAAGCTGCCCGGCGAGACCGTGGGGTGGTCGGGTCTCGTTCCTCCCCACCGGTTCACGCTGAACGCCGGCGCGGCGATCGACAGCGAGTTGCTCGCCTTCTCGCGGGCCTCGGTCCTCGACCACTTCGCGGCCCATCCCGCGGTCGGCCACACGGTGACCCGGAACCTCGCCGCGGTCATCGGCCGCCGGCTCCAGGTCTTCCAGACGATGTGGATGCGCGAGGTCCAGCGCGTCGTCGAGCAGCGCTACTCCTGACCGATGGAAGCCGCCGCATGAGACGAGCCGCTTTCGTCGGCGTCCTGCTCGCGATTACGTCGGCCAGGGGAGGGCTCGTCGCGGCCGACCGAGGGACGCCTCCGCCGGTCGGAACCCCGGCCGCCTCCGAGCGCCTCGAGATCCCCCCTCCGCCCTTCTCGGAGGGCATCTTCCCCTGCTCGGCCTGCCACGCGGACCTGAAGGTGAACCGCACCCGCCGCCCGCTCACCCAGATGCACGACGACGTCCAGCTCCGCCACGACGAGCAGCACCGCTGGTGCCTCGACTGCCACGACGCCACCGATCGCGACCGGCTGCACCTGGCCAGCGGCGAGCGGATCCCGTTCGAGCAGTCGTACCTTCTCTGCGGCCAGTGCCACGGCGAGAAGCTGCGGGACTGGAGGGCGGGAGTCCACGGGCGCCGCACCGGCAGCTGGAGCGGGCAGAAGAGCTACCTGCTCTGCGCGCACTGCCACAACCCCCATCAGCCCCGCTTCCGCTCGCTCGCTCCCAAGCCGGCGCCGGCGCGGCCAGAGAGGCCGAAGGAGACGATCGGAGGGCTCCCTTGACGCAGGACGCAGAAGGCGCGGGATCCCCATCGCGCCGCGAGTTCGTCTCCTGCGCCGCGGCCGCCGCGGCGGGCTTCCTCCTGACCGCGTGCGGCCCGAGGCGGCTCGTCGAGATGCCGAAGGAGAGGCTGCACCAGGCGCTTCGCGAGCTCGAGCGGGAGTACTCCTCGACCTACGGCACCGCAGTGACGGTGGCCGACACCCCGGCCCTTCCGGGGGTCCAGTTCGCCTACGCCCTCGACCTCTCCCGCTGCATCGGGTGCCGCCGCTGCGTGTACGCCTGCGTGGAGGAGAACAACCAGTCCCGGGACCCGCAGATCCACTGGATCCGTGTTCACGCGATGGAGAAGGCGAAGGGGGTGGACTTCTCGCACTCCGACCCCTACTACGACCCGAAGGAGGTCCCGGAGGAGGGTCGTTTCTACGTCCCCGTGGCCTGCCAGCAATGTGAGAACCCGCCGTGCGTGAAGGTGTGTCCGGTAGGGGCGACCTGGAAGGAGGAGGACGGCATCGTCGTGATCGACTACGACTGGTGCATCGGGTGCCGGTACTGCATGGCGGCGTGTCCCTACGGCGCCCGGCACTTCAACTGGGCGGAGCCCACGATCCCGAAGGGCGAGCTCAACCCGAGCACCCACTACCTGGGCAACCGCCCGCGCCGCAAGGGGGTGGTGGAGAAGTGCACGTTCTGCATCCAGCGCACCCGAGCCGGCCGCTACCCCGCCTGCGTGGAGGTCTGCCCGGTGGGGGCCCGGAAGTTCGGCAACCTCCTCGACCCCGACGGCGAGATCCGCTACATCATCGAGAGGAAGCGCATCCTCGTCCTCAAGGAGGACCTGAACACCGTGCCCCGCTTCTTCTACTTCTACGCCACGTGAGGCCCCGGTGAGGACGGCGCGTCTCTTCGCCAGCTTCACCACGGGGAGCCTGCGGCGGGTCCTCCGCGGGAACGCGACCTACTGGGCCTGGATCGCGGCCCTCGTCGTGCTGATCGTCTCCGGCGCCTTTGCGTACGCCCACCAGGTGCGGGCGGGCCTCGGCGTCACCGCGATGAGGGACCAGGTGAGCTGGGGCTTCTACATCGGCAACTTCACCTTCCTCGTCGGGGTGGCCGCCGCCGCGGTGGTCCTCGTGATCCCCGCCTACGTCTACGACTGGAAGCCCATCCGCCAGATCGTGGTCTACGGCGAGCTCCTGGCGGTGAGCGCCATCGTCATGTGCCTGCTCTTCGTCTTCGTGGACATCGGCCGCCCCGAACGGTTCTGGCACCTGCTCCCGCCCCTCGGGCACCTGAACTTCCCGACCTCGCTCCTGGCCTGGGACGTCCTGGTGCTGAACGTCTACTTCGTCCTGAATTTCGCGGTGGTCACCCACATCCTCTACCGCGCCTTCACCGGCCGCCCGTACATCAAGGGCGTCGTCGTCCCCCTGGTGCTCCTCTCGATACCGATGGCCGTCGGCATTCACACCGTGACCGCGTTCCTCTACAACGGCCTCGCCGCGCGGCCGTACTGGAACGCCTCCATCCTCGCTCCGCAGTTTCTCGCCTCCGCCTTCTGCTCGGGCCCGGCGATCCTGCTCATCCTCCTCCAGGTGCTGCGGCGCTTCACGCGCTTCGAGATCGACGACGAGGCCATCTGGAAGATCGCCGAGCTGATGGCCTACGCGATGTTCTTCAACCTCTTCCTGCACGGGGTGGAGGCCTTCAAGGAGTACTACTCCGGCACCGAGCACCTGCTGTACACCCGCTACTGGTACCAGGGCCTGGGAGCGCACCGTACGCTCGTCCCCTACGCCTGGTCGGCGGTGGCGCTGAACGTGACCGCCTTCGCCCTGTTCATCGTCCCCGCCGCGCGACGTCACTGGGTCACGCTCAACCTGGGCTGCCTCGCGATCTACGCGGGCGTCTACATCGAGAAGGGGATGGGCCTCATCATCCCCGGGCTGACCCCGGACGCCCTCGGGGAGATCTACGAGTACTACCCGACCCTGGTCGAGCTGCGGGTGGCGGCGGGGGTCTTCGCGGTCGGCTTCCTGGTGTTCACGCTCATGCTCAAGGTGGCGGTGCCCATCGCGCTCGGGGAGTTCCGATTGGACCGCGGGGCGGAGGGCGAGGACCTCGATCGACTATCGTTCGCGGCGGGCCGGGCCACGGGACCGGCGTGAGTCGCGGGACCGGTGGGCGGCCCGGCCCTGGAGGCCGCGGCCGGGGCGTCCGGCTGGGGTCACTCGCTCTCTCACTCCTCCAGGAGACGCCCTCCGAATGCCGGCCTCGCCGCGAGCGACACATGAAAGGCGAACGCAGCGACGGCGGCGAGGAGAGACAGCCCGAGCAACGCGTGGCCGGCGTACCAGACACCAAAGTCGATGGCGATCGGCATGCGCTGGAGCGCGAAGAAGAAGAGGAGCGCCGCCGCCTGAGCGAGAAGGCCGAACCGGGTGAGCGTCCCCACGGAAGCGACCCAGATCAGCGCGAGGAAAGCCGCCTCGACGGGCACGTTGTTCGTGCGGTACCACCAGAGGTTGAAGAAGATCTCCGTGACGAGGAGGAGAGCGATCGCAATCCCGTCCTTGCGGGTCACGATCCGGTAGAGGGCGAGGAGGAACAGGGCGATCAAGGCCATATGGATGGCCTCGCCGAGAAGGCGGAGGAGGTCTCCCACGACCAGGCGCAAGCCGCTCAGCGTCTCGACACCGCTCGAGAACGCAGCGAGGGGCGGCGCTCCGAGCCCCGCGAGCACGTAGTAGCTGAGATGCCACAGAAGCCCCATGAGGGTCCCGCCGAGAGCGCCGATCAGGATGTCGCGTCCGACGAGAGGGTCCTGCAGGCGGCCCGACAGGAGGCGGCTCCAGGAGATCAGCATCTGCGGCCAGCGGCGTCGCGCGTAAGGCTCGAGGGCCACGTAGAAGAGGCAGACTCTGGCGGCCTCCCAGAGCTCTGCTGCCAGCGGCCCCTCGAGGACCCTCGACTCCGCGAGCGGCGACGGCAGGTGATGTCCCGACAGCAAGCGGCCGAGCACCCGGACCACGAAGAAGACGGTGGCGATCCGGAACGCTCCCGCGGTATCGCTCCTCCCGAGCCGCACGTTGCGGCGAGCCAGGATCCCTCCCGCCACGATCAGGAACAGATTGCCGAGGGGGATCATGCCCCACCAGCCGAAGAGCCGGTGGAAGAGCGGGAACCAGGAGGCCGGCGTCCGGTCCTCGGGTACGTCCCAAGCCCAAACGACGCGGAAGTCGGCAGGATGGCCGCGGAAGGCTGCGACCTCGACGCGAGCCGCGCGGCCATGACGCTCGGGTTCCCGGACCTCCCAGGCGGCGCGGCTCTCCGAAGGCACGGGAGGCGTCCACCGGGGCTCGCTGGGCACGAGGTCCACGGGATCGAGCCCCGCCTCGGCGAGGAGCCGCGTCCAGTCGGGTGGTGGCGCCCCGCCCTTCGTGTCGTCGAACTCGGGGGGCACGACGGAGAAGCGCACCAGCCGACCCTCCGCTCCCAGGACGACCCTGACCATGCCCGGCTCCCGCAGCGGCGGGTCGTCTCGCCGCACTGTTCCCGAGCGAGGCTCGAGGTACCTCGGGCTCTGCCGGTACACGAAGCAGATGGGCGCCCCGCAGTAGCCCGCGGCGTCGAGGCTCGACTCGAACCAGCGCGCCCAGTCCACGGGCCCTTCGACGACACCGGCTTGCCTCACGATGTGCCGGGCTCTCTCCTCCATCACCTCCGGCGGCTTCTCGAATGATGCGTGCCGGAAGAGTGCCGTCTCCCTGCCGAGGAGGCCGACGGCGACGAGCCCGAGCACCAGGAGGGAGAGGCACGTCCAGGCGACCCCGAGCGGCAGCACGCCGGCTTCGCCGGCGGCCGCGACCATCCCCGGGGAGGGTGTGATCCCCGCGGCGAGCGCCGCCGCCAGCGGATCGCCGCCGGGTAGCTGTGCCGCCACCGAAAGAGCCGTCGCCGGTCGAGCCGAGGGGTCCTTCTCCAGGCAGCGTAGGATGACGTGCTCGATCGCCGGATCGAGATCCGTCACGTGGCTCGAAGGAGGGGGCGGCGCGGCGGATTCGTGGAGCCGCGCGAGATCGGCCGGCGTCTTTCCCGGGAAGGCCGGCCTTCCCGTGAAGATCTCGTAGAGGACCAGGCCGAGGGAGTAGACGTCGCTTCGGATCGACACCTCCCTGCCCGCGAACTGCTCGGGGGGCATGTAGGCCGGCGTGCCGGCGCCCGCGCCGCTGCGGATCCTCTCGGCCAGGTCTGCGATCCCGAAGTCGGTGAGCCGTACCCTCCCCCGGCCGTCGATCATCACGTTCGCGGGCTTCAGGTCGCGGTGCAGCACGCCTTTCTCGTGGGCGGCGGCCAGTCCCGCGCAGAGCTGCCGCGCGATCTCGAGCCCCTTGTCCGCCGGTAGCCTCCCGATGCGCCGGAGCAGCGATGCCAGATCCTCTCCGTCCACGTACTCCATCGAGAGGAAGTGATGCCCGTCGGCCTCGCCGAGGTCGTGGACCCGGCACACGTTCGGGTGGCTGACCTCCCGTGCGATCCGCACTTCGTCGTAGAAGCGGGCCAGCCGCCCCGGATCGCCCGCAACCGAAGGCGGTAGGAACTTCAGCGCCACCGGCTGGCGCAGCTTCAGGTCGTCGGCCCGATACACCTCCCCCATGCCGCCCCTGCCCAGGAGCCCGACGATGCGGTACCGTCCGGCGAGCACAACGCCGGGCGGCAAACGCCCGTCGATGGGCCCGAACGTCGAACCCTTCGTCTGAGTGGCGGTCGGCGACTCTTCCGTCTCCATCTGCTCAGGCAGACGCTGACTTTGCCGGCCGTGGGGGACCAAGTCAAGGGACCGCTCGGGGAGATTGGCCGGGGAAGGCCCCGACGGGCGGCGAGCCGGGCGTGACCGCCCGACCCGGCCGCCGTGGACGTGTCGGCTACTTGGAGGCCGGCGCCTTGACCTTGTTCGCCTCGACCGAGACCTGCACCTTCACCTCGTCACCGACGAGGACGCCGCCCTGGTCGAGGGTCTTGTTCCAGTTGATCCCGTACTCCTTGCGGTCGAGGGTGGTCGAGGTCTCGAACCCGATCTTCTCGTTGCCCCACGGGTCCTTCGCCTCGCCGAGAAGGGTCACCGGGAGGGTGATCGACTTCGTGACCCCGCGCATGGTGAGGTTGCCCGTCACCTGGAAGGCGTCCTTGCCGGCGGCCTTCACCGACGTGCTCTTGAAGGTGATCGTCGGGTGGGTCGCCACGTCGAAGAAGTCGGGGGACTTCAGGTGCTCGTCGCGCTTGGGCTCGCCGGTGGAGATGCTGGCGGCCTGGATCGTGAACTCCACCGAGGAGTTCTCGGGCTTCGCGCGGTCGATCTGGACCACTCCCGCGAAGTCCTGGAACTTGCCGCCCACCATGGTCACGATGTGGCGGACCTGGAAGCCGACCGTCGTGTGCGCCTTGTCGAACGTGTAGCTCTCGGCGGCGACGGCCGGGGAAGCGACGGCCAGGGCCGTGGCGAGCACCGCCGCGTGGCGC
>Ga0335085_10006547_pt1 | contig 18336 bp, 11 predicted proteins | sample Lox_Sample_45_FD_206712 | JGI IMG/M metagenome (GOLD analysis project Ga0335085, IMG submission 206712) | Soil microbial communities from Loxahatchee National Wildlife Refuge, Florida, United States - Lox_Sample_4.5 | ecosystem: Environmental > Terrestrial > Soil > Wetlands | place: USA...
CCGCTGAGACCGCCAGGCGCGAACAGGATGAACAGCACGAAGATGACCCCGAGCAGGAAGTCCGGCTGGGACAGCGGCACCCGGAAGACGGCCGGCCACGTGGCGAACGACGGCTCGGCAGCGACCTTGAGCAGGTACTGCTGCAAGTAAACGTAGACCATCGCGCCCGCGACCGCGCCCCACCGTGTGCCGGCGCCGCCGAGCACCACCATGACCAGGATCGACACGGTGACCGAGGTAGCGGCGACCGAGTCCGGCGAGGCGGTGCCGACGAGCAGCAGGTACACCATGCCGCCGGCGGTGGCGATCACAGACGAGACCGCGAACGACGCCAGCTTGTAGCGCAGCGGCCGGAAGCCGAGCACCTCCGCGCGGCGCTCGTTCTCCCTGATGGCGAGCCACACCGCCCCGGTCTGCGACCTGGTGACAAGCGCCACCGCCGCGTACACCACGACGACGAACGCCAGCGCCAGCCAGTACAGGTTGCGGGTGCTTGCGACCCCGATGAGCATTCCCGGCAGCCGGCTCGTCGACATCACCAGGCCGGTGGCGCCGCTTGTCAGGTTGTGCGGGTTGTCCTCGATCAGGTAGTAACCGGCCTGCGCGAACGCCAGGGTAACCATGGCGAACGCGATTCCGCTGCCGCGCAGGCTGATCGCGCCAAGGACAAGCGCGAGCAGGAGGCCAGCCGCGAGCGTGGCGAGCACTGCGGGCAGCAGCGGCCAGTTCCACACCGACAGCGTGATGTCGAGGCCGTAGGCGCCGACGGCGAAGTACAGCGCCTGGCCGAACGACAGCAGCCCGGTGAAACCGAACAGTACGTCGTAGCCGAGCGCCACGGCCGCGAAGATGAAGCCGAGCCCGAGTACGTCGAGCGTGCCCGTCGAATTGAGCACGTCAACCGGCCCGGGCAGCACCCATGGCACGGCAATCCCGGCGAACGGGATCGCGGCGAATACCGCGAGCACGATCGCGGCGGTCAGCCGCCTGGTCCGCCGCGCGGCCGACGGCAGTGCGGGCGGCCGCTGCTTGATCCGGTCGAGAACGCTCGTCATCGCACCGCTTCCCGTCGTGGTCATCGAATCTGCGGCGTGGAGACCTCGGCCTTCAGGCCGGGGAGGAAACGCCGCTCCCTCCTCTCGCGTGCTGGCTTATCCATAACGGTTCCTTCCGGTAGAATTCGTCCCGCTCCAGCAGGCGCTCCGCCACCAGCAGGCCGCGTTCGCCGGCTTCTTCGCCGGGCGCGCTCGCTACCCGCGGTACAAGTCCCGCGGCGGACGGCAGAACGCCGAGTACACCCGCTCGGGGTTCAGGTACCGCAACGGGCGGCCGTTCCTCGCCAGGGTGAGCACGCCGCTGGCCTTCTCCTGGTCGTGGCCGCACATCGACCCGGCGTCGCTCGACCCGACCACGGTGACGGTCTCCCGCGATCCGTGCGGGCGCTGGTACGTCTCCTTCGCCGTCGACGTGCCCGCGCCCTCCCCGCTTCCCGCGGCCGGCGCTGTTGTCGGCGTGGACCTGGGCATCACGGACTTCGCCGTCACCAGCGACGGGCACAAGATCGCGAACCCGCGCCGCCTGGCCCGGCGGGAACGCGGCCTGGCCCGGTACCAGCGGCGCCTGGCCCGCTGCCAGCAGGGCTCGGCGAACCGGGCCAAGGCCAGGGCTGAAGTCGCCCGTGCCCACCGTAAGAGCGGCAAGACCTGCTCGGAATGCGGGCACCTGCTCACGGAGCTGCCCCTCAGCACAAGGACATGGCACTGTCCGTCCTGCGGCACCCGGCACGACCGGGATATCAACGCCGCGAAGAACATCCCGGCGGTAAGTCTTGCCGTTTCTGCCTGCGGAGCTGATGTCAGACACCCCGGGTCCCTCTGGGTGCGGTCGGCTGTGAAACAGGAACCCCGGTCCGTGAGGGCCGGAATCCCCGTTCCTCAGCGCGGGGAGTAGTCAAGCCGTCCTCCCGAGCAGGCCGCGCGGCCGGGCGAGGAGCACGACCGCGAGCACCAGCACCACCGACATGTTGCCGAGCTGTGCCAGGCCGCCACCGCTGCCCGCGTAGAAGGTGACGTACTCCTGCACCAGGCTGACGAGCACGGCGGCGATCGCGGCACCGGATACCGAGCCGAGCCCGCCGATCACCACGACGATGAACGCGAAGATCAGCATCTGATCCCCCTGCACCGGGTTGACAAGACCGCTGCTGAACGCCACCGAGTTGAGCAGGCCGGCCAGTCCCGCGGCCGCGCCGCCGACCGCGAACACCACCGTGAACGCTCTTCCGACGTCGATGCCGAGTGCGCGCACCATGTCCCGGTTCTCCGCGCCGGCCCGGATGATGATGCCGTACCGGGTGCGGCCAAGGAACCAGGTCAGCCCCGCGAGGACGGCAATGCCCGCGGCCAGGGTCACGAAGTCTCCGTTCGGAATCCGCTCGGGACCGATCGCGGTGACTCCGGTCAGCCAGCCGGGGACCGCAACCGCCCGCGAGTCGCTGCCGAAGCCGCCGAGCAGCAGCCCGACAAGCGCCAGGTCAAGCCCGATGGTGACCAGGATCTGGCCGACCGGGCTGCCGTACAGCGGGCGGATAAGCAGCAGTTCCGTCGCGGTCGCGACCGCCGCGCCGGCCGTTGTCGCGGCGGCCGCGGTGATCAGGAACATCGTCATGCTGGTCTGCGGGAGGTGCGCGGCTACCGCCCAGCCCGCGTAGGCGCCGAGGGTCAGGAAGACGCCGTGCGCGAAGTTGAGCACGTCCATCAGCCCGTAGATGAGGGACAGCCCAGACGCGACGAGGAAGTACACGGCCCCGAGAGCGAGCCCGCTGATGGTGATCGCGAGAAAGGTGGTCATGCCGACACTCCGAGCAGCCGCCGTACCAGGTTCTCGTCGGCCAGTTCGGCCGCCTCGCCGGTGTGCACCACCTGGCCGTGGTCCAGGACGATTACCCGCTGCGCCAGCCGGCGGACGACGTGCACGTTCTGTTCCACCATGAGGACCGTCGCGGTATCACGGACCCGGTCAAGAACGTCCACCACCTCGGAGACAAATTTCGGCGACAGGCCCTTGGTGGGCTCGTCGACAAGCAGCACCCGCCGGTCGGCGAGCAGCACCCGGCCGATGGCGAGCATCTGCTGCTGCCCGCCGGACAAGGTGCCGGCGAGCTGTCTTGACCGCTGCCTGAGCTCGGGAAACAGGCCGTAGACGCGGTCGTAGTCCATGTCGGGTCCGGTCTCCGCGAGGCGCAGGTTCTCCCGGACGGTCAGCTTGGCGAACACGTCCCTGTCCTCGGGCACGTAACCGACGCCGAGCCGGATGATCCGGTGCGCGGGCCAGCCGGCCACGTCGCGGCCAAGGATCCGGACCCGGCCGGCGGGAGAGACCAGCCCGATCAGCGAACGCAGCGTCGTTGTCTTGCCCACGCCGTTGCGGCCGAGCAGCGCGGTCACGCCGCCCGCCGGGACACTCAGGTCGATGCCCTGCAGCACGTGCGACCCGCCAATGGTGGCGTGCAGCCCCGCGGCTTCAACCGCGTAGCCTTCCGCCTGGCCGACGGTCATAGCGGCTCTCCCAGGTAGGCGCTCTGCACGGTGTCATCACTCATGACTTCGTCCGGACTGCCGCAGGCGAGTAGTTCTCCGTGGTGCAGCACGGCGACGCGCTGCGCCAGGCCGAGCACCACCGAGATGTGGTGTTCCACCATCAGCACTGTCCTGCCTGCCGTGTGCAGGCCTTTGATCAGTGCGGTGAGGCCGGGCACGTCCTCGCTGTTGACCCCGGCCATCGGCTCGTCGAGCAGCAGCACCCGGGTGCCGCTGGCGATCAGCACGGCTAGTTCGAGCTTGCGCTTGTCGCCATGCGAGAGGGCGGCGGCGGGCCGGCCTGCCACGCTGGTCAGGCCGACCGACTCGATCGCCTCCGCCGCCAGCGCGGACGCCTCATCCCGGTACCCGGGACGGTGCCACCAGCGCCAGCCGCCGCCAAGCCTGGCCTGTGCCGCCAGCCGGACGTTCTCCGCCACCGGCAGCGCACCGAACAGCAGCGACGTCTGGAAGGTCCGTCCGAGTCCGAGCCTGGCCCGCGCTGCGGGCGCGAGCGCGGTGATGTCCCTGCCGTCAAGCGCCACGCGGCCTGCCGACGGCCGCAGCAGTCCGCTGAGTAGGTTGAACAACGTGGTCTTGCCCGCGCCGTTCGGTCCGATGATGCCGAGGAATTCGCCCTCGGCGACGGCGAGGTCAACGCCGCGAAGCACGCTGACCCCGCCCGCCGAGAATCCGAGTTCGCGGACCTGGAGCGCAGGCATCCGTTCCGATGCCATGTGTCTCTTTCCTGCGTGTCGTCCGGGTCAGCCGCCGAAGTTCGCCGCCACCGACGGGGCGGTGGCCGCGTTGGGCAGGGTGGTGACCAGCGACGGCGTGAAGTCCGTCGTCGACACTTCGGAGAGTTTCGCCTGGTACATGGGCTGGAGCATGGCGTGGTCCGCGGCCCGGATGGTCTGCTCGCCCTTGGGCGCGAGGAACGTCCAGCCGGAAAGCGCGCCGATCATCGCGTTCACGTCGGTCCCGCCGCCGGCCGCGATGGCATGCACCACCATCTGCGCGGCGACGAAGCCGTCGGGCGCGAACAGGTCGGGCACCGCGTTGTACTTGGCCTTCATCTGCGTGATCAGGTATTTGTTGGCCGCATTTTCTGACGCCTGGTAGAAGTACAGCGACAGGTAGTCGAACTTGGCGCCCGCCGCACCGTAGAACGGGTACGTGGCGATGTTGGCCAGGCCCGTGACGACCTTGGTCGAGGTGAAGACGCCCTGCTGGTCAAGCGCCTGCGCGAGCGCGGCGCCGGTAGTGCCGGCCCAGGCGAGGAAGATCAGGTCCGGGTGCAGCGCCTTCACCCGCAGCGCCGTGGGCGTGAAGTCGGTGGTGGTGAGCGGCACGAGAACAGGCGTTACCTTGTCCCCGATCGAGCCGAACACCTTCTGCGCGTCGGTCACGTACGACTGCCCGAAGGCGTAGTCCTGCGCCAGGACGACGATGTTCTGCCCGGCGCCCTTGCTCGCGACGAAGGACTTGGCCGCCTCGACGTCCTGGTAGGTCTGCCTGCCCGAGCGGAAGGTGTACTTGTTGATGCCGGTGAGCTGGTCAGCCGCCGCCGGGCCGGAGATGTAGAGCGCCTGGTTCTGCGCGGCGAGCGGCGCTAGCTGGGTCGCTATGCCTGAGTCGACCGTCCCGGCGATGATCTTGTCGCCCGCGCCGACCAGGCTCTTGAAGTCGGTGACCGCGGTGGTGGCGCTGTCCGCGTCATCGTCCCAGGTCACGTTGACCGGGTGCCCGTTGACCGCGTTAGTGCCGCCGGTCGCATAGGCGAGCCCGATGTTGAAGCCCTGCTGGTACTCCAGCGCGTAGGGCGCGTAGATGCCGGTCTTCTCGTACACCATGCCGACGTTGACGGGAGTGCCTGACGCGGCCTGGCTGCCCGGTGCCGCCGTGCCGGTCGCAGCTGCCGTAGTCGCGGCGCTTGACGCCGGGCCCGCTGAGGAGGCCGTCGACGACGAACTGCAGGCGGCGGCCGCCAGCGCGATCATCGCGACTCCCGTTAGTCCCGCCAGCCCGGTGCGCCTTGGTCTCCTTGCTGTACCGCCCATGTCTCCTCCATGAGAATATGAGAGGTGATTCAGGTATTAGGAGAACAGTAGAGTTGGCACCCACGGCGGTCAACGGCCAGCATTGTTACGTTCCGGTCACGGCCACCTCAGCGGGCGCGCCGAACCGCGCGGGAACCGGGGATCACGCCAGGTCGCGGTGAGCGGACATCGCCGTCGCGGGCCTCGCCGGCGGTCTTGGCTCCCTCGACCAAACCGCGTCCGCAGGGCAACATGGCCGTCGCGTGGCCCCGGGCCATCCCTTTTTCATCCATCTGGGCGACGCCGTTGATGGCCACCTAGGTGAACACTAGGCAGACAGCTGACCTGGCTGACGATGCTGGTGACCGCCCGGAACGCGGAGGTGAGTCGAATGACCGCGGCGGAGCCAGCTGCCCGGGGACGGTACCGCAGCGAGTACCCGGGCCATATGCTGCGCGACCACCTTGGCCTGGGACGCCCGGCGGGCTACCATGCGCCAGCAACCTCTGACTGATCCGGAACGGATGGTGGCTTGCCCGTGCTGGACACGCAGAGCCCGGTGGTGGTGGACGGAGCCACGCTGAAGTGCAACGCGCTGGCCGCCATCGCCCGCGGAAGCGGGCGGGTCACCGTGGCGCCCGAAGGGGTGGCGCGGGCCGGCGCGGCGCACCGCACCGCGCTCGCGGCCGTCAGCGCGCACGCCTGCTACGGGCGCACCACCGGGGTTGGCGCCAACCACGCGGTGGCCGTACCGCCGGGCAACGGGCACGGCCTGCGGCTGCTGCGCAGCCACGCGGGCGGAGCGGGCGAGACCGTTGCCCCCGACGTGGCCCGCGGCGCGCTGGCGATCAGGCTCAACCAGCTGGCGGCGGGCGGCTCCGGTGCCGACCCGGCCTGGATCGACGCGGTGGCAGCGGCACTCAACGCCGGCCTGACCCCGGAGTTCCCCGTCCTCGGCGCGATCGGCACCGGCGACCTGACCGGGCTGGCGGCGACCGCGCTCGCGCTCATCGGCGAGCGGCCGTGGCGCGGCGCCGATGGCCCGGTGCGGCGCGGGCTGCTGGCGCCGGCGGTGGCCGACGCCGACGCGCTCGCGTTCCTGTCGTCGAATGCCGTGACGCTGGCGCAGGCCACGCTGGCACACCACGATCTGTCCGTGCTGCTCGACGCGGAACTGCGCATCGCGGCGCTCAGCCATCTCGCCCTGTCCGGCTCTGCCCAGCCGTACGCGAAAGCGGTGCAGGCGGCGCGGCCGCATCCGGGCCAGCGGCGCACTGCGCGGCGGCTGCGCGAACTGCTCGGCCCGGACGCCGCCCGGCCCGGCGCCCGGGTGCAGGACCCGTACGGGCTGCGCGCGCTGCCCCAGGTGCACGGTCCCGCGGCCGACGCGCTTGCCCAGGTCGAGCGGGTGCTCGGCACCGAGCTGAACGCCGCAGCGGAGAACCCGCTCATCGACGTGCACGGCGGCCAGGTGCTGCACAACGGCAACTTCCACGGCGCCTACCTCGCGCTCGCGCTCGACTGCGCCCGGCTCGCGCTGTGCGCGGACGCGGCGCTCTCGCCGGCCAGGCTGGCCGCGCTCACCGACCCGGAGCGGACCGGCCTGCGCCCGTTCCTCGCCGACGGCCCCCAGGGCAGCTCGGGGATCATGGTCCTTGAGTACACGGCCAGTGCCGCGCTTGCCGAGCTGCGGCAGCTGGCCGCCCCGGCCTCGCTCGGCACCGCCGTGCTGTCGCGCGGCACTGAGGAGCACGCGGCCTTCTCGCCGCAGGCGGCCCGGGCGGCGGCCCGCATGGTGCCACGGCTGCGCACTCTGCTGGCCTGCGAGCTGGTGGCGGCCGTCCGGGCGCTACGCCAGCGCGGAGCCGAGCCGTCAGGACCCGAGCTGCGCGCGGTGTACGGCCAGTGCCTTGACCGGCTGCCCGCCGGCCGGGACGACCACCCGCTCGATGCCGACATCGCCGCCGCCGAGCAGCTCATCGCCGCCTGGAACTAGGTCGGCGGGAAACGCCCGCAACAAGCCTTGAGAGATATAGTCGGCGCCGCCGGGCACGAGCAGCGCGGACCGCGGTACGCAGTCGCGATCCAAAGTGACGGGATCATGCTCTCCACGCTGATAGTGGCTCCGACTTCCACCAGCGCGCAGTCTGCGGTTTTCCGGCCGGAGATCGAAATGGACGGAATCCGTACTCGTGTGCTCGTCGATCAGATGCGCGCGGTCGACGCCAGCCGGCTGGTCGACTTCGCCGGCCGCCTCGAGGCTGCTGAGACAGCAGAGGTCGACCGGGCGGGGTCCGGCTCATCCTCGGCGTGCTCTGAAATAGTCGGAGGGCGTTACAGGTAGTCGCGTTTGCGCATCCAGACGAGGGTGACCCAGCCCCAGATGGGGGGCAGGTACGAGGTGAACAGGCGCTGGATGAAGACCGCGGCGGTGGCGTCGGCCTCGGCGACGCCGGCCGCGGTGAGGCCGAGGATCAGGCCTGCTTCCACCACGCCCATGCCGCCGGGGGAAGGCGAGGCGCCGCCGATCATCGCGGCCAGCCTGATGACCACGATCAGGATGGGCAGCCGGAGATGGTCATCGAAGGCGCGCAGCGAGACGGAGAGCGCCATGGCTATCAGCAGTTCGCGCGCGACCGCGCCGCCGCCCAGGAGCGTCAGCTTGGCCGGTGACCGGGCTATTTCCCTGAAGTTGCCCAGGATCTGATGGAGTTTCGGGCGTGCCTTGTCCGCGGCCAGCCTGCGCAGCCTGGGCACCGCAAGCAGCAGGCCGGCGGCCAGGGCGACCAGCACCACGGCGGCCAGGATGAGCCAAACCAGCTTGGAGTCACCGCTCAGGTGCTCGCCGGTGTCGAGGTGGATGGATCCCCAGGCAAACGGCAGCGAGATCACGAGCAGCAGCACGGTCGTACCCCAGGAGACGGTGGTCATGATGGCGCCCGAGCTCAACGCGGCCGACGTGTCGTAGCCCTGCTTCTGGAAGAAGCGAACCCGGGTGGCGAAGACCGCCGCGGTCCCGCCTGCCAGCGCGCTGAACGTGTTGGCGACCTCGGTGCCGAGCACCCGTCCGAACGGCAGTGGCCCGGCCACGCTGCCGATGCTTTCCACCGCTGAGGCGACGTAGGCGAGCTGGGCGAGGAGGAACGCCATGATCACCCAGAGCCAGCTGGCCCCGATCACCGTGTCGAACGACTTGGACACGTCGAGAAGCACGCCGATCAGTGCCCAGCCGCCGATGAGCGTGCCGGCGACCATGATCAGCGTCGGCCAGCTGATCCGGCGGGGCTCTACCAGCGTCGGCACCTCGATCGAGGCGGCCTCGGCGGCGCGCCGCCTGACGTCTGGCAGCAGGTCGCGCTTGTGCCGCATGTTCCGGCGGAGCGCGGGGTCGAGCGCCGGCGTGTGCAGCTGGCGGAGCGCGCCCTGGAGTACCTCCGGCGGCAGGCAGCGGGCCGCGGCGCCGCCGGCTCGCTCGGCGCCGACGAGCAGCGCCGTCGCGGCCATCGCGCCGGCGGCGTCCCTGTCGAGCTGATCAGGCGACGCGCTCGATGAGGCGTTGCGGAACTCAGTCAGGATCACGCTGTCCGACGCTGGCTCCGCCCACAGTGTGTCGCTGCTGATGGCACCGTGGGCGATCCGCGCCCGGCGCAGGATCAGCAGCTGCCGGTAGAGGTCATCGAGGGCCGCGTCGCTGATCTCGGTGGCGTCCGCCTCGGCCAGGTTCACGCCTGCGGGCAGACGGCAGACCAGCAGCGCGTCCTTGGCCGGTCCCGCGGTTCCCGCCTCGACCAGCTCGGGCACGGCGGCACCGGCCTGGCCGGCCCGCAGCGTGAGATAGGCCTCGCGTTCGACCTGCTGTAGCCGGGTAATGGTGAAGGTCGGCCCGGAATCCCGGTACAGCAGGAACCGGCCCGCCTTGGTGAGCAGCCTGGCGTCGGCCGCGTCCCGGCCGTAGATCCCGATCCCCAGCCGCCCGCCGGACGAACCGTCGGGGCGTGTCTCTGTTGCCTGGAACCTCGCCACTCCCCAGACCTGCCGGGGCACCGGGTGCACGTCGCTGGCGGCGACGCCTATTTCCTGCAGCAGCAGCCGCACGCCGTCGGCCGTCGGCAGGCCGAGCGGTGAGCCGAAGACGAGCCGGACCGCCACCGCCGCCCCCCAGCCGATGGCCAGGCTGCCGCCGACGTTGAGCGGCAGCCCGTGGCCGCCGACAGCCGTGGCCAGGGCTGTCAGGGCGATGAAGATCTCGACGAGCCGCTGCATGCCCCGTGCCAGGTACGGCAGGGCCGCCGTGGCCACCGCCATGAAAAAGGCGATCCGCAGCACAGGAAAACTCAGGTCATACCCGCCGATTACCACCCCGGCGGGCCGCCCGCCGCGGCTGCCAAGCACCGCGATCAAGATCCCGCTGACCGCAGCCGCGCCCGCCGCGCTCAGCGCGATGTCCCGCGCGATCAGCCAGCGGCGCGCGATCAGCGCCAGCGCCACGAGCACGATGACCACGCCCAGCGAGCCAGCCTGGTAGACCACCGTCACCAGCCAGGTGATGCTCCACGGCGGCGGATGGATTACCTGGACGATGGCCCGGTCAACGCGGGAGTCGTAGCGGATGACCAGCAGGCAGCACACCAGTGCCGCCGCAGCGCAGGCCAGGCGCACCCCGTCTGTTCCGCGCCGTCGCCGCAGTCCGTCGCCGGCCGGGGCGAACACCACCGAGCGCCAGCTGCGGAGCAGGCCCGGGCGGGAATGAGGCGTCTCCCGCGTCGCGGCGGGGGCGCCGGTCACCCGTTCAGTATGCGGGCTTTCTCCCGCTCGAACTCGGCCTCGGTCAAGACGCCGGCGTTCTTCAGGTCACCAAGCTGCGTCAGCTGCGCAAGCCGGTCGCCCCCGTCCGCCGGAGACGGGGCCTGGGCCTGCGGCGGCGGAGCGGCCGGCGCTGCGGCCTGATCTTGCGCCGCCCGTCGCTGCTGCTGCCGGCGCTGCACCCGCCCGTGCACGGAGCTGGCCACTGCCACCGTGGCGGCAGTCTTCAAGATGCCCACGTGATCTCCTCCTCTCCTCAGGCGCGCTCGGTCTCGACCGCGAGGTAATCCACCGGGCCGAGTTCATCCTCAGCTGGCTGGTGCCCGTCTGACCGCATGACTCCTCCGCTGACCGTAGGAACTCCGCCGCACCCGAGAGGCTTCTCACGCCCGGAGTGCTCACCTTCCGATGATGCGCGGAATACGCACTCCCCCTGATCACCCCCGCAGGGTGATGAACAGGAACGGGGCGGGGAGACAGCCGAGACGGCCCCGGACCGGTGGCAGGCTGCTGGTGGCGATATGTGCAACACGCAATCGTTCGGGATGATCTGTTTATTTTTCTGCTCGTTGACGAATTGATTCTGTGTCTGACTTCCCGCGCCAACGAGGAGAAGCACCATGGCAGTGGACATCGCGATGAGTGAACCGCTGGGCGGACGCGCTTCCGGCGCGCACCCCCTCGATCCCCTCAGCGGCAGCGAGATCGAGCGGGCCGCCGCGATCATCAAGGCGAGCGAGCACGCCACCGCGACGCTGCGCTTCGTGATGATCTCACTGGAGGAGCCGCCCAAGCCCGCCAGCCTCAGCTTCGACCCGCTGGCGGCCCCGGCGCGCAAGGCGTTCGCCGTCACCTTCGACGCGTCGCGCAAGCTCATCTGCGAGGCGGTCGTCAACCTCGACATGGCCCTGGTCGAGTCCTGGACCCCGGTTCCCGGCCGTTTTCCCGCCTTCCTGTCCGACACGCTGACAGCGGTCGGGGAGGTCGTCAGGGGCGATCCGCGCTGGCAGGAGGGGATGCGCAAGCGCGGCGTGACCGATTTCGGGCTGTGCATGATCGACCCGTGGCCGGCGGGCTACCTCGGGCCGCAGGAACATTACGACAACAGCCCGACGGTGTGCCGGCCGCTCACCTTCGTTCGCTCGGCGCCTGGCGAACACGGTTACGCGCGCCCGGTCGAGGGGCTGATCGTCACCTTCGACCTTGACGGCATGAAGGTCATCGACGTCGAGGATCACGGCGTGGTGCCGCTGCCGCCGCAGTCGGGCAACTACTCCGCGAAGTACGACATGTTCAGCCCGGATAACCGGCCTGCCTTCACCGGGTTCCGCGACGACCTCAAGGACATCGTCATCACCCAGCCCGACGGTCCCAGCTTCGCCGTCGACGGCTACGGGGTGACGTGGCAGAAGTGGGCCTTCCGCGTCGGGTTCAACCCGCGCGAGGGCCTCGTGCTGCACACCATCTCCTATACCGACAAGGGCGTCGAGCGCCCGGTCATGTACCGGGCCGCCCTCTCGGAGATGGTCGTGCCCTACGGGGACAGCGCACCGACCCACTGGAACAAGAACGTCTTCGACATGGGCGAGCTTGGCATGGGGATGTCCGCCAACCCGCTCACCCTCGGCTGCGACTGCCTCGGGGAGATCTTCTATTTCGACGGCATCGTCAACGACAGCATCGGCAACGCCGTGGTCATACCGAACGCGGTCTGCATGCACGAGGAGGACTACGGGATCGCCTGGAAGCACACCGACTTCCGCACCCAGGAGGTCGAGGTGCGCCGGTCCAGGCGGCTCGTCGTGTCGATGATCTGCACGGTCGGCAACTACGAGTACGGCTTCTTCTGGTACCTGTACACCGACGGATCGATCGAGTTCGAGGTCAAGCTGACCGGCGTGCTCACCACCGGCGCGTTCGAGGGCCCGGCGCCCAAGTACGGCGTCCCGGTCGCGCCGGGCATCTACGGGCCGAACCACCAGCACTTCTTCAACCTGCGGATGGACATGGCGGTCGACGGCCCGAACAACTCCGTCTACGAGGTCGACTCGGTCATCGAGGACGACGAGCTCAACCCGTACCACAACGCCTGGTACACCCGGGCCACGCTGGTCAAGTCGGAGAAGGACGGCGCCCGCGCCTGGAACTGGGACACCAACCGGTACTGGAAGATCGTCTCGGACAAGACCAACGAGCTCGGGGAGAAGACCGCCTACAAGCTTGAACCGCGCGGCGTGGTCAAGCCCTTCGTCCAGCAGGGGTCCTACATCTACGACCGGGCGCGGTTCGTGCAGAAGCCGGTCTGGGTGACCAGGTACGACCCGAGGGAGAAGTACGCAGCCGGTGACTACATGGCCCAGTCACCGGACGTGCAGGGCCTGCCGGCGTACCTCGAGGACGACGCGGACCTGGAGAACACCGACGTCGTCCTCTGGTACACCGTCGGCACGCACCACATACCGCGCCCGGAGGACTGGCCGGTCATGCCGTGCGCCTACATCGGCTTCCATCTCAAGCCGGCCGGGTTCTTCGACGGCAACCCGGCGCTCGACCTGCCGCCGTCAACGGCGGCCGGCGACCATTGCAGCCGCCACGAGCACCACGAGCCCTGACCTACCGGGTCGTCGCGCGGGCGCCGCCGGCCAGTCGCAGGCCGGCGGGCGCCAGGGGCACGCATGGAGCTGTGCAATAGCTCTGAAGTAGCGCAGAACGCTGATCAGGAGTTGTAGCTCTTGGTACTCAACCGGTTACATATGGTTTTGAGCGGAAGGTGCGCGATGGATGCTCTGCTTGGCTATGCGGCGTGGATGCTGCTGCTCACTGTGGCGTATTTCGCCCTGCCCGGCCTGTCTCCGCTGTTCCAGTGCCTGCTGGCGGCGAGCGCGGCGGGCGCCATCGTGGTCCGGGTCGTGCGTTGCCGGCCGGCGTATCCACTGCCGTGGCTGCTGCTGGCGGGATCCGCCATCTGCTGGGTGGGTTCACAGCTGACCGTGCGAGCTGGCGGCCGCCAGCAGATACCTTCCTGGAACGCCTACACCTACGTTGGCCTTGCTGTCCGTTTGCTGTTCGCCGTGGCGCTCGGCCTGTTCGCCCGCGCGCGCAGCTCGGGCGCCGACCGGCGGAGCCTCGTCGACGCGGTGACGGTCACCGCGGGTCTTGCCATGCTGATCTGGCTCTTCCGCGTCCTTCCTGCCCTGAACGATCACGCCCTGTCCGGAGCGCAGAAGCTCGCAACCGCCATGGGTCCCCTCGCCCAGATCGTCACCCTGCTGGCACTCGCGACCCTGCTCGCCCCCGGCACCGTGTGGGACTGGCCGTTCCGGCTGGTCACCCTCGGCACGGTAATCTCGCTGGCTGCCGGCGTGGTATTCGGCCTGACCAGGCTGCACCAGGCGCACTGGAGACTCGTCGACCTTGGCTGGATCGCCTGCTTCGCGCTGTGCGGTGCGGCGGCCATGCATCCGGCGATGCGGGAGATGACCAGGCATGCCGCGCGCCCGTACGAGGTCTCCCGCGCCCGCCTGGTCATCTTGACCGTGGCATCGTTCGCCGCTCCCCTGCTGCTCATCCTGCAAGGCCGCGGTAACACGCGCGATACCGTGATCGCCGTCTCTGCGGCGATCCTGTGGGTGCTCGCGCAGGTGCGCCTGTGGGGGCTCAACGTCTCGCAGCTGCGCACTTTGACCTGGGAGCGGGCTTTGACCGCGGCAGGTCCGGCGCTCGCCTCGGCCACATCCGTCGAGGAGGTCGCGACGGCGCTGGGGGCGACCGCGGACACCGTGTCCGTGCCTCGTTCCGGGCTCGCGGCGCTCTTCGCCACCTGCACCGCAGGTGAGCCGCAAGTCCTGATGACGAGTAGCGCCGGACCGGGGCGGAACCGCCTGGTGGAAACGGCTCCGCGCTGGCTGCCGTCGGTGCTGCCGCTGCTCGCCAGCCGTACCGAAGGCGATCGCCCGAGGCCGCTCTACGTCCCCGTGACGGAGCTGGAATCCGGCGCCGGGCTGAGTGAGCTCGCATCGGGCGGTAACGGAGTCCTGCTCTGCCCGATGTTCCTCAGCACCGATCCGCCCGGCGGCCCGCCAGCGGGCATACTCGCGCTGATCGGCGGTCAGCGGAGCCTGGAAGTCCGGTGGCCGTCCGTGCAGATCCTTGTCAGCGAGGCGCGCCTGGCCATGGAGCGGATACTGCTCACCCAGCTGCGCCTCAAGCGCGAGAGCGAGGAGCTGTTCAAGGAACTGGTGCAGGACGCGTCCGACGCCATCTTGATCATCGACGATGACGACACCGTCCGGTACGCTTCGCCGTCGGCCAGTGCCATCTTCGGCGACGTGCCCGTCGTGGGCACCGAACTGCACCGGCTTGCGGCCTTCACGGACATGGAATGGAAGCCGGAAAGCCCGGGCCCGGATGTCCTCGACAGCACACAGGCCGGCTTCAGCGAGCAATGGCGGATCATGCGCCGCGACGGGCAGATCGTGCGCGTCCGGGTCAGGCACAGCGACCTGAGAGCCAAGCCAGGCGTCCAGGGCAGGGTGCTGACGCTCCGCGACGTCACGGAGGAGCGCCGCCTGCAGGAAGAGCTGCATCACCGCGCCTTCCACGACGGGCTGACCGGGCTGCCGAACCGGATCCTGTTCGCCGACCGTGCCAGGCAGGCGCTGGCGCTTTCGCGGCGCGCCGGGACGGTGACCGCGGTCCTGTTCCTGGACCTGGACGACTTCAAGGATGTCAACGACACGCTCGGGCACGCGATCGGAGACGAGCTGCTGACCGCGTTCGCGCGCCGCCTGGGCACGATCGCCAGGGAGTCCGATGTCGCCGCACGGATCGCCGGAGACGAGTTCGCCCTGCTCATCGGGACCCTACGTGACCCCGCTGAGGCAGCGGCAGTCGGCGAGCGGGCCATGGCCGCGTTCAGCCAGCCGTTCATGCTGTCCGCGGGGCCGGTGACGATGACTGCCACCGTCGGCATCGCTACCTCGGATGACAGCACCACCGTCGACGAGATGATGCAGCACGCGGACCTGGCCCTGTATGTAGCCAAGGCGGCAGGCAAGCGCTGCTGGCGCCGCTACTCGCCGACCGTCGGCACGGGCATGGCCCGGCGGCTTGAGATACGGTCCGCGATCGAGCAGGCGGTCACCGACTCGGCCTTCGCACTGGTCTACCAGCCCATCGTGTCGCTTGACACTGGACGCATCGCCGGTTTCGAGTCTCTGCTGCGCTGGCCCCGCCCGGGCCAGGAGACGCTGATGCCGGACCAGTTCATCGACATCGCCGAGGAAACGGGACTCGTCGTTCCGCTTGGCGCATGGGTAATCCGGCGGGCAGTGTCCGACCTGGCAGCGGGAATCACGCCGGCCCGCCGGACCACGGAGCCGTTCATCAGCGTCAACGTATCGGCCCGGCAATTCCGCTCGGGGGACCTTGTCGGAACCGTCGCCGAGGCGCTGAAGGACACCGGGCTCCCGCCGTCCCTGCTGGTCCTCGAGCTGACCGAGAGCGTGCGGCTGCGCTCTGAGGAAGGCATCGCGGCCAGCCTCGCCGAGTTCAAGCGGCTCGGCGTCCGGCTGGCGCTCGACGACTTCGGCACCGGCTACTCTTCGCTCAGCTACCTGCGAGAACTGCCGATCGACATACTCAAGATCGATAAAACCTTCGTCGAAGGCGTCACGGCCTCGCAGCGGCGGCTCGCCGTCGCCAAGGGCATCGTCACCATCGCCAGCGCGCTCGGCCTATCGGTCGTCGCCGAGGGCATCGAGACTGCCGAGCAGTGCGCGCTGCTGGCCGAGCTTGGCTGCCAGTACGGCCAGGGCTTCCTGCTGGCCAGGCCGATGCCGTGGCATGACGCACAGCAGCTGCTGCGCTCGAGCCGGCCACTGACCCCCGCCCGGCGCGTCGACACGGGTTCAGGGGGCCGGTAGCGGCGGGAAACGTCAGCGACTCTGCTCGTCCATGGGGATGCGCACGCCGGTGCGCCGTGCGACGCGGGCGGCGAGGTCGTAGCCGGCGTCGACGTGGCGGATGACGCCCATGCCCGGGTCGTTGGTGAGGACTCGCTCGAGCTTCTGCGCGGCTAGCTCGGTGCCATCGGCGACGATGACCTGGCCCGCGTGAATGGAGCGGCCCATGCCCACTCCGCCGCCGTGATGGATGGAGACCCAGGTGGCGCCGGATGCGGTGTTGACCAGTGCGTTGAGCAGTGCCCAGTCGGCGATCGCGTCGGAACCGTCGAGCATCGCCTCGGTCTCGCGGTAAGGCGAGGCGACCGAGCCGCAGTCGAGATGATCGCGGCCGATCACGACCGGCGCCTTGAGCTCACCTGAGGCCACCATGTCGTTGAACTTCAGTCCCGCCAGGTGACGCTCGCCGTACCCGAGCCAGCAGATCCGCGATGGCAGGCCCTGGAAGCGCACCCGTTCCGCGGCCAACGTGATCCACTTGTGCAGCCGCTCGTTGTCAGGAAACAGCTCGAGGATGGCGCGGTCGGTGGCGGCGATGTCGGCCGGGTCGCCGGAGAGCGCGGCCCACCGGAACGGGCCTTTGCCCTCGCAGAAGAGCGGCCGGATGTAGGCGGGCACGAAGCCGGGGAAGGCGAAGGCACGGTCAAAGCCGCCCTTGACCGCCTCGTCGCGGATGGAGTTGCCGTAGTCGAAGACCTCGGCGCCGTTGTCGAGGAAACCGACCATGGCGGCGACGTGGGCCGCCATGGACTCGCGCGCCCGCTTGGTGAACCCGGCAGGATCGGCTTCGCGCTGGGCCTGCCACTCTTCGAACGGCACGCCCGCCGGGAGGTAGAACAGCGGGTCGTGGGCGCTGGTCTGGTCGGTCACGATGTCGATGGGGGCGCGGCGCGCGAGCAGCGCAGGCAGCAACTCGGCCGCGTTGCCGAGGACACCGATGGACAGCGCGCGCCGCTGGTCGCGGGCATCGATGGCGAGCTGGAGCGCATGCTCGACGGAGTCGGCGCGCACGTCGAGGTAGCGATGCCCGATCCGGCGCTCGATCCTGGCGGGGTCGCACTCGACGCAGATGGCGACGCCGCCGTTCATGGTCACGGCGAGCGGCTGGGCGCCGCCCATGCCGCCTAGTCCCGCGGTAAGCGTGATGGTCCCCGCGAGGGTGCCGCCGAACCGCTTGTCGGCGACCGCCGCGAACGTCTCGAACGTGCCCTGGAGGATGCCCTGGGTGCCGATGTAGATCCACGATCCGGCGGTCATCTGGCCGTACATGACGAGGCCGAGGTCTTCCAGCCGGCGGAACTCTTCCCAGTTCGCCCAGTCGCCGACCAGATTCGAATTGGCGAGCAGCACCCGCGGCGCCCACGGACTGGTGCGCATGACCCCGACCGGCTTGCCCGACTGCACCAGCAGCGTCTCGTCGTCGGCCAGCGTCGCGAGGGTGCGCACGATCGCGTCGTAGGCTTCCCAGCTGCGGGCTGCCTTGCCGGTACCGCCGTAGACGACGAGGTCCTCCGGGCGCTCGGCCACCTCCGGGTCGAGGTTGTTCATCAGCATGCGCAGCGGGGCTTCGGTCTGCCACGACCGCGCTGTCAGTGCGGTGCCACGCGGGGCGCGGATAGGCAGCCGAGGATTCTGATTTGTCACTGGAGGCCTCCGATCGTGTCTTCGACAGCGGTGAGTACTGCGCCCCTGGCCACCAGCTCGACGGTGGTCTCGATCTCTGGCGACAGGTAGCGGTCCGGGCCAGGGCCAGCCACCCCGTGCGCGCGCAGCAGTGCGATGACCGCGGCGGTCGCCGGGGACGGGGTGAGCGGTGCGCGCAACTGCAGGGCGCGCGCCCCGGTGAGCACCTCGATGGCGACCACGCGGGTCAGGCCGTCAATCGAACGGCGCAGCTTGCGCGCGGCCGACCAGCCCATGGAAACGTGGTCCTCCTGCATCGCGGAGGACGGA
>Ga0335085_10006548_pt1 | contig 18334 bp, 15 predicted proteins | sample Lox_Sample_45_FD_206712 | JGI IMG/M metagenome (GOLD analysis project Ga0335085, IMG submission 206712) | Soil microbial communities from Loxahatchee National Wildlife Refuge, Florida, United States - Lox_Sample_4.5 | ecosystem: Environmental > Terrestrial > Soil > Wetlands | place: USA...
ACCGCGCCTACGAGGATTCGGCGCTCCCCATCGGGGCGGGGCAGACCATCTCCCAGCCCTCGATGCAGGCGCGCTACCTGGCGCAGCTCGGCCTCCGGGGACGGGAGCGCGTGCTCGAGATCGGAACTGGTTCGGGGTATCAGACGGCCCTCCTGGCGCGGCTCGTGGACCAGGTGTTCACGGTCGAGCGCGTCCGGGAGCTCGCCGACCGCGCCCTCCGCGCGCTCCGTGAGGCGGGCGCCCGCAACGTTTCGGTGCTCGTGGGAGACGGGACCCTGGGCTGGAGCGCGTACGCGCCCTACGATGCCATTCTCGTGGCCGCCGGCGGCCCGGAGGTCCCGAGGCCCCTCGTGGCCCAGCTCGCCGTGGGCGGCCGGCTCCTCGTGCCGGTGGGGGAGCGGGGCCGGCAGGTGCTGACGCTGGTGGAGCGCACCGGCCCCGGGGAGGGGGAGGTCCGGCAGCGCGTGCTGGGCGGCGCGCGATTCGTCCCGCTCGTGGGGGAGCACGGCTTCGATGCTTGAATCGTTCATCCAATGGCTCCTCGACCGGTTCCGCGACATCGGATACCCGGGCATCGTGTTCCTGATGGCCGTCGAGTCGTCGGTCATTCCGCTCCCCTCGGAGCTGGTGATGCCCCCCGGCGGCTACCTCGCCGCGAAGGGCGAGATGTCCCTGCCGCTGGTCATCGTCTGCGGCGTGCTCGGCAGCGTCCTCGGGGCCCTCGCCAACTACGGCGTCGCCGCGTGGCTCGGCCGCGCCTTCGTGCACCGCCTCGGACGCTATGTCCTCGTGTCGGAGCGCTCGCTCGAGCGCTCCGAGCGGTACTTCGACGATCACGGGGAGATCAGCACGTTCATCGCCCGGATGCTGCCCGTCATCCGTCACCTCATCTCGCTGCCGGCCGGCCTGGCCCGGATGTCCCTGCCGCGCTTCGCGGCCTTCACGGCGCTGGGGTCGGCGATCTGGTGCACCGTGCTGACGCTGATCGGGTGGACCATCGGCAAGAAGGAGAACCTCGTCCTCGGATCCCTGAACGCCGAGGTCCGGCGGCAGGCGGCACACGCGACGACGATCCTCGTCCCGGTGCTCGCCGCCCTGGCCGTGGCCTACGTGATCTGGCGCCGCCGGCGGACGCGGGGGGGCGGCGGGGCGCCGGGAGCCTGACCGTGGCGCGGGCCCGGTTCCTGGTCATCGGGATGGTGCAGGGGGTCGGCTTCCGCTGGTTCGTCCGGCGGGCGGCGCTCCGGCTGGGGCTCCGAGGATTCGCGCGGAACCTGCCCGATGGAGGGGTGGAGGTGGGGATCGAGGGCGAGGCGTCCGCCGTCGAGAGCCTGGAACGGGAGCTCGCACGCGGACCTCGTCTCGCGCAGGTCGATCGTGTGGAAAAATACGAGCTTCCACAGGAGATCGTCCTGCCTAAGGACTTTGAAACCAGATAGATACACTCGGCCCCATACAGGTCGACGGACTTCCGCTACTTGCCTGTGAGCCTGTAAGCTGCTTATTTTTCGAGGCTTACGCCCCTGTAGCTCAGGTGGATAGAGCAGCGGTTTCCTAAACCGTTGGCCGGGTGTTCGAGTCACCCCAGGGGCACTGGGGACCGAACAGATCCCACAACAAGGCTCACGTATCGAGGGGGAGGATCGGCGCAGGATGGCAACCCATGCGGAGTCGGTGAGTGGCGGCGGCGCCCAGCAGGATGCGCTGGAGCGGCTGGTCAGCTGGGCCAAGGCGAACCCGCGGACGGCCACGTGGCCGGCGGTCATCCTGGTGTTGGGTGGGCTGCTGTTCTGGTGGAACCTGGCTTCGAGCAGGACGAGCGAGCGGGTGGCGTCGGCGGCGCTCAACGCCGCGCGGGTCGCGTTCGAGAACAGCAACTACCCGCTGGCCGCGAGCGAGCTGAGCCAGATCACGGCGAACTACTCGGGCACGAGCGCCGCGCAGGAGGCGAGCCTGCTCCTCGCGCATGCCCGGATCCTCCAGGGCCAGCCCCAGCAGGCGGTCGACCTCCTGAGCAAGTTCGCCCCGTCCGCGGCCCGCCCGTACCAGGCGCAGGCCTATGACCTCCTTGGCGACGCCCTGGAGAACATGGGGAGACCGGGGGACGCCGGGGTCGCGTTCCACAACGCCGCCGACCACGCCGCCTACGCCTTCCTGCAGGGCCAGTACCTCGTGGATGCCGGCCGGGCCTTCACCGAGGCGGGCGACACCGCCCAGGCGGTGGCCGCGTTCCAGCAGATCGTCTCGGGAATGGACTCGACCAGCTACATCGTGGAGGCGAAGGTGCGTCTCGGGGAACTGACCCGGGGGGCCTGGAAAGCCCCGCAATAGCAGGTTTTTGCCAATATCAACTTCGTATAATGGATATTATGTTAAGTTGTAGTGTGGGAAAGTGTGGACAACCCGACTACGACAGCACCCCCCGGAATACCATCCTCGCCTCCCCCTCCAGCCAGACGTCGTCGTATCGCGCCCCTGACTTCCGCGCGCTGACCTTCATCTCCCGCCCGCTGCGGGTCAGAAAGACCGCCGGGAGCCTGGCCAGGCCCCACGACACCAAGGCACAGGCGGCGGTCACGGCCCCGGTCCCGCACGCCAGCGTCTCCGCCTCCACCCCCCGCTCGTAGGTCCGCATCTTCCAGCGGCTCCCGTCGGCCGGTGAGACGAAATTCACGTTCGCCCCGGCCGGCCCGAGCGCCTTGTCCCGCCGCAGTGCCCGGCCGCGCCCCATAAGATCGATGGTGTCCACGTCCTCCACCAAAACCACGAGGTGCGGCACGCCCACCACGCCGAGGGCCGCCCGGCGCTCCCCGGCCGCGGGAAGGAGTCCGAGCTTGGGCACCTCCTGGGGATCCGCCACGGGCGCCAAATGCAGCTCCGCGCGGTCCACCGTGCCGTTGACGCGGGATTCGTACACTCCGGCGTCCGTCTCGAGGCGCATGGTCTTGCCGGGCACGAGGCCCAGGTGCGCCGCCAGCCGGGTGCTGCACAGGGCCGCGTTCCCGCACATGGCGGCGTGGGAGCCGTCCGAGTTGTAGTAGGTCATCCGCACGGCACCGGGCGCGCTCCCGGGCGCCACGAACACCAGGCCGTCGGCGCCCACGCCCGTCCCGCGCGCGCACAGCTCCGCGATCCGCTCGGGCGTCCACTCGGCCGCGGACGACAGCCGCCCGTCCACGAACACGAAGTCGTTCCCGGACCCCGACATCTTGTAGATCGGGAGACCGGCGGTCACAGCCGCCCCCACAGCGCCAGCCAGCGCAGCCGCGGGACCACCCAGACCGCCTCGCGCACGATCGCCTTGTTCATCTTGCTCTGGCCCTCGGTGCGGTCCACGAACGTGATCGGAATCTCGGCGAGCTTGAACTTCTTGCGCCACGACCGGAACGTCATCTCGATCTGGAAAGCATAGCCGTTGGACCGAACCGCCGAAAGGTCAATGGCTTCCAGTACGCTCCTGCGAAAGCACTTGAAGCCGCCCGTCAGGTCCCAGATGGCCAGACCCGTCACCCACCGGGCGTATACGTTCGCGAAGTAGGAAAGCAGGAGTCGCCCCATCGGCCAGTTCACGACCGTCACCTTGCCGCCCAGGTACCGGGAGCCGAGGACCAGATCCGCGTCCGCGCTGGCCTTGAGAAATTCCTTGAGGTGCCCGGGATCGTGCGAGAAATCCGCGTCCATCTCGAAGATCAGCTCGTAGGGCCGCTCGAGGGCCCACCGGAACCCCGCCCGGTACGCGGTCCCGAGCCCCTGCTTCCCGGGCCGGTGGAGGACGTGCACCCGCGGATTGCCGGCCGCCATCTCGTCCGCCAGCCGGCCGGTCCCGTCCGGCGAGTTGTCATCCACGATGAGGACCTCGAGCCGCGGATCCTGGCGGAGAATCTCCGGCACGAGCGTGGGCAGGTTCATCGACTCGTTGTAGGTGGGCACGACCACGAGCGCCGGCCCCGCTCCCGCCCGCGCCCCCGCCCCCTGCACCACCCCGCGCTCCGGATCAGGCACTGGCGGCGCGGCGCCTGCGGCGGCGGATCAGGGGAACGGCCGCGAGCCCGACGATGAGCAGAAGCGACAGCTGCGTGATCCGCTTCCCGGTGACGTAGTCCTGGGGTGCGAACCGGAGCGTCACCGTGGTGGCGCCGGCGGGCAGCGGGACGGTGATGAGCGATTCATCCCCGCGCAGGACCGGTGCCGGCGCGCCGTTCACGGTGGCGTGCCAGTCCTTGTACCAGTTCTCGCTCACGAGCAGATAGGCGGCGCTGTCGGGCGGCGGCGCGATGCTGAAGGCCATCGCCCCCGGCGCCCAGTGCGTCACCGTCACGCGGGACCGGGACGGGGGCGGCATGTTCGTGACCGGGAGGGGGTTCACGGGCTGGTCGGGGGCGAAGAGCAGGAGCCGGTCGTAGTCGAGCCGGGGATCCATCAGCGTGGGCACGATCTGGCTGGTGTCCGCCTTCACTGCCGCCGGGACCACCCGCGCGTAGGCCGGCGTGCTGTCGGCCTCGTAGAGGTACGCCGTGTGCCCCAGCCCCGTGCGCACCGGACCCAGAATCCGGTGATAGCCGTGCAGGGACACGGTGTCCGGGAAGATCGCGTACCGGACGTCCAGGAGCTTCCAGAGGTTCATGGAATGCACGAGGTTCCGCCCCTCTTCCCCGCCCACGAGGTCCAGATACGTCTCGAGGTGATTCCCGTGATAGCCGGTCACCTGGGGGACGTCGAAGGCCATCAGGGCGTCGCGCGGATACACGCCGAAGTAATCGAAGGTCCGGTACGGCAGCGGCGTGTCGGCCATCCGCTTGATGACGTCGTCGGTGGCGAACTGCTCGCGCGCGGGGCTGCTCCAGTGCCAGAACCCGGCGCCCGCCCGGTAGAGGTCCGCGCCCACCAGCACGACGAGGCCCAGGGCGAAGACCCGCGGCGCGAGTCGTCCGCGCACCTGCAGCGCCGCGAACCCCGCGACCACGAGGAGCGCCAGCGCGCTGCCCACGGCGCCGATCATGATGGGCGTCTGCGCCGCCGCGGCGAACGCGGCGAGGTTCTGGCCGTAGTCGTCGGTCGGATGCGCCTGGGTCCAGGCGGTGGCCATCGCGCCGAAGGTCCCGGCGGCGGCGAGCAGCGCCACCAGGGCGCCCGTGATCATGCCGCCCAGGGCCCAGCTCTTCCCTTCTCCCCGCTCGAGCCGCTCGGCGCCGAGGGCCGCGAGAACCGCGACCGCGAAGCCGACCTGATAGAACGCGATCCCGGGAGCGCGGGTCTTGTTCACGTACGGGACCAGCGACCACCACAACCGGTAGAATGGCGTCCCGCTGCCGAGCGAGACGAGCAGGAACAGGATGCCGAGGCCGAGCACCCACCGCATCAGCCGTTTTCGCGTCGTCCCGAACCCCAGCCCGGCCAGGGCGATCACCGGCAGGCCGAGATACTCGCTGTGGAGCTTGAGCCCGTTCGGCCCCCAGTAGTCGCCGTTGAACGACTGCCCGGTGAACCCCGACAGGAAAAACTCCGGGACGTGAATCCACGGCGTCGAGTACGACGTGGACCAGGCCCAGCCGTTCAGGCCCGCGCGCGGCGAATACGGGATGTAATGAAGGAACGGCAGCACCTGGATCATCGACAGTCCGAACCCCAGCGCCACCGCGAGGGCCGCGCCGCCGATGCCCGCCACCCCCTGCACGGGGGTCAGATCTTCGGGCTCACCGAAGGCGAGGTACAGGGCGAAGACGCCGGAGGCGAGGAGCGCGTACTGCGTGGTCTGATACTGCGGCGACAGGAGGGCGAGCCCCACGGCGAGCGCGAGGATCGCGTGGCCTTCGAGGCGCCGGCGCCGGATGCCCAGCACGAGGCCGATGAGCATCAGGGGAAAGAGCGCCGTGACGAACAGCTTGCCGTCGTGCCCGGGACTCGCATAGGAGACGACGACCCCGGTCAGCTGATACGCGGTGCCGCCCACCACCGATCCGGTCCAGCTGATCGCAAGCATCCGCAGCAGGAGAAAGCAGAAGAACCCCGCCAGCACGTAGTGGATGGCGAAGCCCAGATCGATGGCGAAGCTGGTCGGGAACACGAACCGCAGCCACGTACTGGGATAGAAGAGGTCGCCGAAGCCCGCCACGACCACCACGCCGCCCAGGCGCTCCGGGTCCCACAGGGGAAGATGACCGGTGGCCTTCCACTGCTCCGCCCCCCAGTGCCGGATGGCCCAGCCGGTCGAGTATTGATCCGACGTGGGTCCGGCCATGTACTTGCCGGTCCACATCGGCAGCGTGAGCACGGCCACCCAGAGCGTGAGGAGCCCGAGGGCCGCGAGGGTGGGATGGGATGGCGTGTAGCTCTGCCGATCGGTCACGTGGATTCCGTGTGAGTAGGGGCGCGCGGCGCGCCGCTCAGGAGCAGGAAGAAGACGCCCGGTGCCGCCTCGAGAACCGTCAGCCAGAGGCGCGACACGAACGCGATGGTCCAGGCGTCCCCCGGGCCCGCGATCCCCAGGACCGTGAGCCCCTGCACCATCGTCCATTCCCGGACCCCCAACCCCCCGGGGGCCGGCACGAAAAGATACCCCGCGAGATAGGACACCGTGTAGACGGCCACGAAGTCCCACAGCCCGCCGGGCAGCCCCGGCAGCAGGCCGTGCGCGAGCAGCGCGAACCCCGCGCCGTAGAGGGCCCAGGCCGCCGCGGTTCCGATGGTGGCCACCCAGACCGACCGGGCCGGGACCTGCGGCGCCCGCCTCAGCTTGCCCGTCACGCGGCCCGCCAGGGCGGCCGCCGGCGGGAGCAGGACGGGAAGCAGGAGCAGCCCGGCCAGCAGCACGAGCGCCACGACGATCGCCGTCCCGGACCGCCCGTGCGTGGTGGCGTCGAGCAGCTGCAGCCCCCCCGCCAGCGCCACCACGAACCCCGAGAGGACGTTCGCCAGGTTGACGATCAGCGCCGATCCCGTGGCCGCGACGGGGGACACGCCCCGGCGCTGGGCCAGCGCGCTCAGGGCGGCGATCTGCCAGATCTTGCCCGGCACGTAGCGTCCCAGATTGGACACGAACCAGATGCGGCTGGCCTCGCCGAACGCCATCGGCCGGCGCCCTTCCCAGTTCCCCAGCATCAGCCGCCACGTCTCGATCAGCACCACGTACGCGAGGAGCACGAGGAGGGCCGAGGCGAAAATCGGCCCGGGCCGGGGCGTGAGCGCCGCCAGGCTCCGCTCGACGTCCCCCCAGTAGCGGACGATGGTCCGTCCCACGAACCAGAACGCCGCGGCCGCGAACACGATCTGCACGCCCAGCCAGATCCGCTTACGCACGGGCTATCACCTCGCGGTAGAGGTCCGCATAGCGCCGCGCCGCGGCGTCGGGGCCGAACGCGTCGAGCGCGTGGCGGCGGCCCTCCCGCCCCCATTCCGCGCCCTGATCCGGCCGGGCGAGCAGCTGGTCGAGCGCCCGCGCGAGCGCCCCCGCGTCCCCCGGCGGGACCAGAAGCCCGGTCCGCTCCGGCACCACGATGTCAGTCAGGCCGCCCGAAGCGAATCCCACGACCGGGGTCTCACACAGCTGGGCCTCGATGGACACGAGACTCAGGCCCTCGCCCACGAACGGCGCCACCAGCGCCGTCGCCTCCTGATACCGGCGCACCAGCTCCCGCTGGGAGAGGAGAGGCACCCAGCGCAGCCGGTCCGCCACGCCGAGCGATCGCGCCAGCGTCTCGGTGGGCTCGCGGACGCTCCCCACCCCCATGACGACCTCGAGCGTCGGCCGTGCCTGCATGCGGGTGAGCGCCTCCAGCAGCACGCCGATGCCCTTCTGCGCGTTCAGCTTGCCCACGAAGAGGAGGCGGTGCGGCTCCCGGGTCCCGCCGGGCTGGAAGAGATCGGGCAGCACCGGCATCGGCGCCACCACCGGCGCCGCGTCCGGGACGAGCTCCGCCGCTTCCCGCGCGAGCCAGCTCGACACGGTCGTCGCCGCGGCCGCCCCCCGAACCACCTCCGCGAAGACCCGCCCCGCGATGCGGCTGGCGCGGGCCAGCCGCACGTCGGTCCCGTGGGACGTGGTGACCAGCGGCACCCGCCGGAGCCCCGCCAGCGCGAGGCCGACCGGGCCGGACGGCAGCACCCAGTGCGCGTGCACGAGGTCGGGCCGGAACTCCGCCGCCGCCCGCGCCGCCACGACGTACTCCGCCACGAGGAAGGACGCGAGCTTCAGCATCCCCGACGGGCGGCGGACCTGCTCCCGCAGATCTCCCCGGTACGCCAGGGTCTCCCGGGACGCCGGCGCGTACCGGAACCGGCGCACCTCCACCCCTTCGATGGCCTCCCGGGGCGCGAGGCCGGGGGCCATCGGCGCGATCACCCGCGTCTCGATCCCCTGCCCCCGGAGCGCGACGGCGAGCCGCAGCACGAACGAGCCGATCGGATCGGCGGCGTGCTGCGGAAACGCGTGGGCCAGCGCGAGGACCTTCACGGGGACTCGAGCTCCACCGGCTCGCCCCCGGCCAGGACCCGCGCCGCGCCGTCCGCGCCCACGTGCTCCGCGCGGGCGGCCCGCCGCCGCCGCCGCCACCGGACGAGCTCCCCGACCGTGGCGACGCAGGGCTCCCGCGCGCACAACCCGTCGAGCAGGCGTCCGTACGCCGCCGGCGCGCCCGGGAAACCGAGCGCGGGGGCGAGATTCGGATGCCAGACCCCCACCCAGAGCCCGTCCACCGCGCGGGCGGCATCCGCGAGCGCCAGTCCGTCCGCCACCCACCGGTCGGGGTCCTCCTCCCCGCGGTACTTCGACAGCGCCCGGTCCATCCACACCACCGGCACTTCGTCGATACCCAGCGGCCGCTGTCCTTCCTGATCCCAGAGGGGCGCGATGTCCGCGAGTCCTTGGCGGAATCCGTTCCGGTCGGGAAAGCCGACGCTCGCGTCGTAGGTGAACCCGGCCGCGGCCATGGCGCGCTGGGTGGCCCCGGGCCGCAGCCGGAGGAAGTGCTGGCGGACGCCCGCGACGTCCTCGTCGATGAGCCCGCCCAGCCGCTCGCGCTGGCGCCCGAACGCCTGAGCCGAGCGGAACGTCTCGAAGCTCCCGTGGAGGCCGATCTCTCCGCGCGTGCGGATCACCGCGTCGAGCAGCCGGCGGGTGGAAGGCGCCTCCGGGTGATACGTCAGGTCGCCGGCGGCCATCGTGCCGAGCGTCGGCGTGCCGCACAGCACGAACCAGCTCGACCGCAGGCCCCGCGCGGCCTCGGCGGCGATCAGCTCCTCGAGCGCCCCGGCGATCGGACCGCTCCCCAGCGCCCGGGAGGCGGCGGCCACCACCCCGGCGACCCGGCCCCATTCCCCCCGCCGCGCGAGCTCCGCGAGGCGGAGCGCGGTGAATGCCGGCCACCACCGCGCGACGTCGAGATCGTGCGTGAGCGCCACGGCCCAGCGGCGTCCCCCGGGCCACGGCGCGAGCCGCCGCAGCGGCCGGCGCCCCGCCGCGCGCCGGGCGGCGTCCGCCACCGCCTGCCCCGCCGCGGAGACCACCGGCATGCGCTCGAGGCCCTCCGCCACCAGCGCGTTTCGCTCGGGCGGCACCCGGCCGTGACGGTCCCGCGCATCCGTCTCCTGCTCGGCCGTCACCCCGGCCACCGCGGTGATCGCCCGCAGGGCGCCGCGGGGAATCCGCACCTCTCCCTCCCCCGCCTTGATGCCCCACCGCCCCTCCACCCAGGCGCGGAGCCCGCGCGCCTCTTCCGCCCGTCCCCCGGTCTCGACGACGAGCCGGACCACCGGCACCTCGGCGGCGCCGACCCGCACCAGCCGCGACAGGTCGGTCAACAGCTCGATGGCGAAACGCTCGGCGGCCGGGAAGGAGGTGAGGTCCGGAAGCTGGATCACGGGCACTACGATACTGCCGGGCCCCCTCCAGTGGTAGCGGGTACCGATGCGTAACCCCCTGTCCTCGCCTATACTTAGCGCATGGCTCGCGGACTTTTCCGGAGCGCCCGCATCCCGATGGGCCACCTCCTGCTCTTCGGCTTTCTGCCCGGCCCCCTCAAGCGCTGGGCCTACCGGACCCTGCTGGGCTACCGCATCGGCCGGGGCGTCAAGTTCGGACTGGGCGGCGTCGTGATCGGGAAGCAGGTGGACCTGGGGGATCACGTCGAGATCGGCCTGCTCGCGATCGTGATGGGGCGGGAGATCCGGATGGCCCGCCACTCGAGCGTCGGGGCGATGAGCTACGTCTCCTGCCGGGTGATCGAGATCGGCGAGGACGCCAAGATCCGGGAGCAGGTCTTCGTCGGCGGACCCCAGCTCCCCGAATCCCGGTTCTCCCTCGGGGCCCGCACCATCGTCCTCCAGATGGCGTACATCAATCCGACCAAGCCGGTGGTGATCGGGGACGACACGGGGATCGGCGGGCACTGCCTGATCTTCACGCACGGAGCCTGGCTCAACGTCCTCGACGGCTACCCCGTGAACTACGAGCCCGTGACCCTCGGCAAGAGCGTCTGGCTCCCGTGGCGGGTGTTCGTCATGCCGGGGACCACGATCGGGGACGGCAGCGTGATCGGGGCGAACTCCCTGGTCTCCGGCGAGATTCCGCCGATGAGCCTGGCGGTGGGGTCTCCCGCCAAGGTGATCCGGCGCGCGCCCGATTTCCCGAAGGCGCTCACGCCGGCGGACCGTTCCCGCCTCACCGAGGAGATGATCCGGGAGTTCGACCGCTTCGTGGCGGACGGGGGCGTGGCGGTCGAGAAGGCCGAGGGGACCCCGCGGGTCTACCGGATGGCGGGCCGCGCCTGGCGGCTCCACTGGGTGAAGAGCGGGGTGACGGTGCTCGCCGCGGCCCCCGGCGACACCCTGGTGTCGGAGCGCCCGCTCTCGGACGCCGAGCGCGCCGATTGCCGGACCCGCGGCGTCCACTGGCTGGACCTCGGCGGCCGGAGCCGCTCCCGCGGGGGCTCGCCGCTCACCGAGGAGCTGGCCCAGTTCCTGGGCCGCTACGGAATCCGGCTGCCCCGGGACTAGCGGAAGAAGATCACGGACCCGTTCCCGTCCGTGACCACGCCGGTGGTGCCGTCCGGGCTGAACGCGACGTTGCGGGGCACCACGCCGGGGCCGAGCGCGACGGTCGACACGAGCGTCATCGTGGCCCGATCGACGATGTACACCCGTCCTTCCAGCGGACTCGTCACCCACAGCTGGGCGCCGTCGGGCGTCTCCGCGAGCCCGTAGCCCGCGTTCACGCCGGCGACGGTGGTGTCGCGGCCGCTGGCGAGGGACAGCACGTTCACTCCTTCGCTCTCGTTCGCCACGTAGAGGGTCTCCCCGTCCGGGGAGACCGCGAGCCGCTGGGGGGCTCCGCCGAGGTGATACCCGCCGACCTGCTGGTCGTCGCTCGTCCGGAACGCGGTCACGGTGCCCGCGTCCCGCGAGCTCACGTAGACCGTCCTCCCGTCGGGGCTGAAGGCGACGCCGTTGGCCGCGCTGCCCACGGTCATCGAATCGACGACGGTGTTGCCGGCGGTCGCGATCACGCGCACGATCCCGCTCGCCGTGGTCGCGTACACCCGGGCGCCGTCGGGCGAGACGCCGAGGTTGAACCCGCCGTCTCCCAGCGGGATCGTGGCGAGCAGCGCGTGTCCGGCGACGTCCAGCACGGACACCGCGTCGCCGAACTGGTCGGTCACGTACGCCCGCGTGCCCGCGGGGTTCACGGCGACGTGCACCGACCCCATCCAGGGCGTGGCGCTGCTGCACGTGACGGCCGCCACGCCGCTCACGGGGATGCCGGTGCCGAAGCCCACGTCCCCGAGCGCCATCGTCGACACGGAGTCCGCGAGCACGCGCGCGACGAGCACCTCCCCGCTCGCGGACACGGCCACGCCGTACGGTTCCCCGCCCAGGGGAAGCGACCGGCTGACCGCGCCGGATCCGGTGAGGAAGAGGACGCTGCCGCTCCCGTCCGTGACCACGCCGGTGGCGCCGTCCGCGCTGAACGCGACGTTCCGCGGCACCACCCCGCTCCCCAGGTCCACCGTCGCGGCCACCGTGTCGGCCCCCCGGTCCACGATGTAGAGCCGGCTTTCGCCCGGGCTCGTCACCCACAGATCCGTGCCGTCCGGCGTCTCGGCCAGGCCGTAGCCCGCGTCCACGCCCGGGACGGTGGTGACGGTTCCCGACGCGAGGGTCACGACGTCGAGGCCGTGGTCCTCGTTCGCGGCGTAGAGCGTGGCGCCGTCGGCGGAGACCGCGAGCCGCTGCGGCCGGCCCCCGACGGTATAGGTCGTCACCAGGTGGTCGTCGCTGGTGCGGAACGCCGTCACCGTGCCGGCGTCCCGGGAGCTGATGTAGACCGTCTCCCCGTCCGGACTGAAGGCCACGCCGTTGGCCGCCGACCCCACGGCCATCGAGTCGACCACCGTGTTCGTGGCCGTCGCGATGACCCGCACCCGGCCGGCCGCGGTGGTGGCGTACACGCGCCCGCCGTCCGGGGTGATGCCGAGGTTGAATCCCCCGTCGCCGAGGGGGATCGTGGCGACGACCCGGCGCGCCGAAACGTCGAGCACCGACACCGCGTTCCCGAACTGATCCGTGACGTAGGCCCGGGTGCCGGCCGGGTTGAAGACGACGTGGACGGTACCCATGGCCGACCCGCTCGTGTCGCACGTGACCCGCGCCTGCCCCGACGCCACGCTGATGCCCGGCCCGAAGCTCCGGCTTCCGGGCGGCATGGGCGAGACCGAGTCGACGAGCACCCGCGCCACCAGCACTTCGCCGGAGGCGGAGACCGCCACCCCGTACGGCTCCCCGCTCAAGGCCACCACCCGGTCCAGGACGCCCGCCGGATGGACGACCGCCGTGGTCTGATGTCCGAGCCCGGCGGCGGTGGGGGGGTCGGACCGGCAGGCAGCCAGGGCGGCGAGCCCGGCGAAGGCACAAAGGAGCGAACTGAAAGCTTTCATGGCGGCGCCTCGGGGAGGGCTCACCGCGTAGGCTAGAACTTTGCGCAGAACCTGGCTATGATGTTCCGCGCTATGTCCATGGTAGGGACTATGTCGTTCGGTGCGACGGAGCGTGGTATCTGCCGCCCCTGCCCCTGACGGTCACGCTGCGGTCCGTGCTCCCCGGGCTCTCCCGGGAAGGCCAGGCCGTGCTGAGCGCGCTGGTGGCCGCCACGGGCGCCCCGCCGGCCGCCGACGCGGTGGCGCGCCAGGTCGGCCTCGCCAACCGGTACCGGCTTGCGCGGCGCCTCGACCGGGACGGGCTGCCCCCGTTCGGCGAGCTGGCCGACTGGATCTCGATCCTCCAGCTCCTCTGGCAGTCGGAGGCGACGGGCGATCCCCTGCTGCCGATCGCCCTCGAACGGGGACTCGAGCCCGCCACCTGCTACCGGCGCTGCCGCCGGACCCTCGGCGTCCCCTGGCGCGCGGCCCGCCGCCGCGGCTTCGCCTGGGGCATGGGGCGCTTCCTCGCCCGCTGCGCCCGGGGCCGGCGCGCGGCGCTCCGCCCGGCCGGCCTGACCCTGGCGGTCGCCCGCTCCCTCGAGTCCGCCCGCCCGCCCGCGGTGCCGCGCCCCCCCGCCCGCCCGGGCCGTCCGGGCCGCGCCGCCGGCAGGCCCCGCGGCGTCGTGGCCTATCATCTTCCCCTGGGCGACGCGCCGACGGACGTCGCGGTCTCTCCGGGCGGCGTCATCTACGCCACCCGCGCCTTTGCCGCCCAGGTGGACCGCATCGACCTCCGCGCCCGCCGCAGCGTCGTGTCCATCGACGTCGGCGCCAACCCGACGCGCCTGGCCTTCGATCCGACGGGCCGGGTGGCGTACGTCACGAACCAGTTCGACGATTCGGTGAGCGTCGTGGACGTGTCGCGGAACCTCCAGGTGGATGATCTGCCGGTGGCCGGGGACCCCGCACCCGTGGTCGCGTCCGCCGACGGGCGGCATCTGTTCGTCTGCACCAACGACGATGAGCTCGTCTGCCTGAACGTGCTCTCGCGTCGAGTGCGAGCCCGGCTCGCGTTGCCGGCGACGTCGCACCACCTGACGGAGCACCCGCGCGCGGGCGTGCTGTACGTCTCGACCCGGGCCGCCGGCACCGTCATGGAAGTCGAGACGCCGTCGCTCCGGGTCCGGCGGACCTTCCATCTCGGCGGCCGGACGCAGGCCCTCGTGGTCGCGCCGGACGGGACGGAGCTTTACGTGGCGGACGAGCTGGGAGCGGTGCACGTGGTCGCCCTGGAGGCCGGCGTGCCGGCGGCCACGGTGCATCTGCCGGCAGGCGCGTACGGCCTCGCTCTGACTCCGGACGGGGAGCAGCTCTTCGTGACGATGCCCGGCGCGGGCTGCGTCCAGGTGCTGGACCGCGTCTCCCGCCGCCACGTGCAGACGGTGATCACCGGAGGGGCCCCCCGCCACACGGCGTTCACGGCGGACGGGCGGACCGGCTTGATCGTCAACGAACGGGGGTGGATCACCGTGGTGTGGTGACCCCGATCAGGTGTCGCCGCGTCCCCGGCTCAGGGTGCGCAGCTCCTCCCGCATGCCCGCCACCAGCTCTCCGACGAACCCGAAGCCGAAGAGGACGAGCCCGGCCAGGACCAGGAGGATGACCAGGTAGAGCCACGGCCGGAATCCGATCCCGAACACGTAGCGCTCGATGATGGCGTAGACCCCCACCAGGACGCCCAGGAGGACCAGCGCGGCGCCCGAGACGCCGAAGAACAGCATCGGCTTCCGGCCGAACCGGAGCTGGAACCACACCGACAGGAGGTCGAGCACGCCCACCGGAATCCGGGAGATGCCGAACTTGGACTTGCCCGCCCGGCGGGGATGCACCGGCACCGGCCGCGAGGTCACGCGGTATCCTTCCGTCGCGGCGATCACGACCATGAACCGGTGCCAGTCGGGGCGCGTCGGCACCGCGTCCATCACTTCCCGGCGGTAGGCCTTCACGGAGTTCAAGTCGGTCACCCGGACCCCGAAGAGCACGCGGCAGAGCGCGTTGTAGACCCACGAGACGAAGCGCTTCTCGTAATGCCCCTGCTTCGTACCCGTCACGATGTCGGCCTCTCCCGCGAGGATCGGCGCCACCAGGGCGGGAATGTCGGCCGGCAGGTACTGGAGGTCGGCGGGCCAGAAGACGAGCACGTGCCCCCGGGCGGCGTCGGCCCCGGAGCGCAGCGCGTCGGCGATCCCGCGCCGGGAGCGGTGCGTCACCACCGTCAGGAAGCCGTGGGTGTCCGCGAGCTGCTTCAGGACCTCCGCCGAGCCGTCGGTGGAGCCGTCGTTCACCACGACGAGCTCGGCGGCGAAGGGCTGCCCCACCATGGCCTCGCGCACCTGGCGGACCAGCTCCGGCAGGTTCTCGGCTTCGTCCTTGGCGGGCACGAGGATGCTGACCTCGGGCACCGCCGCGCGCATCGCGAGGCTCACAGGCGCTTCCGCATCCGGGCCGGCAGGATGTGCAGCTGATCCCGGTACTTCGCCACCGTGCGGCGGGCGATCTTCACCCCCCGCTGGGCGAAGATCTCCACGATCTGCTGATCGGTGAGCGGCTCCTTGGCGTCCTCGTCACCCACCAGCTTCTGGATCTGCGCCTTGATGGAGCGCGCGCTGGCGTCCTCGCCCGTGGTCGTGGTGAGCCCGCTCGAGAAGAAGAACTTGAGCGGCAGGAGCCCCCGGGGCGTCTGCACGTACTTCTCGTTGGTCACCCGGCTCACGGTGCTCTCGTGCATCGAGATCACGTCCGCCACCTCGCGCAGCGTCAGGGGCCGGAGGTACTCGACGCCCTTGTCGAAGAACTCGCGCTGCCGGTCCACGATGAAGTTCATCACCTTCAGCATCGTCTGCCGGCGCTGCTCGATCGCCTGGATCATCCAGTTGGCGCTGTTGAGCCGTTGCTGGATGAAGTCCTTGTTCTCCCCCTGGTACTTGTTCTTGTCCCGGGCGATGTCCCGGTACGTGTTCGCGATCCGGAGCCGCGGGAGACCGCCGTCGTTCAGGAACACCTGGTAGCGGTCTCCGATCTTCTCGACGATCAGGTCGGGCACGATGTAGGACTCGTTCCCGGACGCGTACTGGAGCCCCGGCTTGGGATCGAGCTTGGCCAGGTCGTCCGCCACGCGCTGCACCTCGGCCGGCTCCAGGCCGAAGCGCTTCCCGAGCTCGCTCCAGCGGTGCGCGAGGAGATCGTCGAACGCGTCGCGCACCAGCTTGTAGACGAGCGACTCCTGCTGCCGCTGGTCCTCGAGCTGCAGCAGGAGGCACTCCCGCAGGTCGCGCGCCCCCACCCCCGGCGGGTCGAGCCGCTGGATGATGTGGAGCATCTCCTCGGCCTCGGCCATCGTGAACCAGGGGGCCTGGCCCTCGATCCCCTGGGCGTCCGCGTGCTCGGCCAGGAGCTGGTTGGCGCCGGCGACGATCTGCTCGAGGCTCGCGCCCAGGTATCCGTCCTCCGCGATGTTCCCCAGGAACTCGTCCGCCATCAGGCTCTGCCGCGGCGTCAGGTCCAGCATCTGGACCTGGTCCCGGAGATGGTCCGAGAGGTCGCGGGTGGTCGGCGCCACCGGCTCCACGTACTCGCGCGCCGGCGACAGGTCCCGTGGCGCCGCCAGACCCTGGGCGCCGTCGTCGAGGAGAATGTTCTCCCAGTCCGGCTCGTCGTCCCCCGCCTCCTCGTTCTTCTCCGGCTTCGTCTCCGCCGGCGGAGCCTCGAGCGACTCCTCCTCGGGCTCCACCATTTCGAGGAACGGATTGGCGAGCAGCTCCTGCTTCAGATGCTGTTGGAGATCGAGCAGCGGCATATAGAGAAGATCCATCGCCTGGTACAGGCGCGGATTCATCTTGAGCGTCTGCTGCAGGGACGCGTGCTGATGCATGCCGGTCTTCATGCGGCCTCGCCCAGGCGCGACCGCAGCCGCGCCGTGAGAGTGGGACCCAGGTACAGATCGGCCACCCGGTCGTCGAAGACCAGGTCCCGGACGGTTCCCGCCACCTGCACCTTGCCTTCGAACATGATATACGCGCGGTCCACGATGTCGAGCGTCTGCTCCACGTTGTGGTCCGTGATCAGGACGCCGATGCCGCGGTGCCGGAGCCCCGCGACGATGGTCTGAATGTCGTGCACCGCGATGGGGTCGACCCCCGCGAACGGCTCGTCCAGGAGCATGAACTTGGGCTGGGTCACGAGGGCCCGGGTGATCTCGAGCCGCCGCCGCTCGCCTCCGGACAACGAGAAGGCCCGCTGGCGGCGCAGATGCTTGATCGCCAGGTCGTCGAGCAGGACCTCGAGGCGCGCCGCCCGCTCGTCCGCCGGCAGCTCCATGGTCTCGAGAATGGCCAGCACGTTCTCTTCCACGGTCAGTTTCCGGAAGACGGACGGCTCCTGCGCCAGGTACCCGATGCCCGCCCGCGCGCGGCGGTACATCGGCTCCCGCGTGATGTCCCGCCCGTCCAGGTGGATCACCCCGTCGTCGGGCCGGATCAAACCGGTGATCATGTAGAACGACGTGGTCTTCCCCGCCCCGTTGGGACCGAGGAGGCCCACGATCTCTCCCTGGCGGACCGAGAGGGAGACGTCGTCCACCACCCGGCGCCCGCGGTAGGTCTTCACCAGGTGCTCGGCCTCGAGCTCACTGCCGCCCAGGGTGGTCGCATGGGGCCCCGACGGCGACTCGGCGGCCCGCAGGGCGCGCTCCGCGGCCCGGCGCAGCTCGCCCGCCAGGGCGGCGGGATCGGCCGACAGCTGGGCCCAGACGGCGGGCGTGAAGGTGACCGGCGAGTCGCCGTGGTACTCTCCCCGGTGCTCGCCGACCACGCCCAGGAGCGCGAGCCGCGGGAGCACCGACGCGCCGAGGTTGCTCCGGGCGTCGTCCATGGACAGCGTGCCGGTCTCGCCCGTCTCCCCGGCGGTGGCCGCGCGCGCGTGGAGGTAGGCGTCCCGGTACGCGACCGCCAGCGGCCCGAAATACGCCGTGCCGTCCTCCTCGGCGATGGCGAGGAGGGCGCCCGCGGCCAGCGCCACGGAGGGATCCCGCGCCGTGAGGAGCTCCCGCAGGGGTCCCGCCGGCGCCGTCACGGCTTCCGCACCCGCGGGCGCGCCCGCGTGGAGTCGGCCCCGGTCGTGTCCTTCACCGCCGCGGGATCCAGATGCACGCCGTTGGCGTGCCCCGCGCCCACCACCCGTTCGACCTTCCCTTGGTCCAGGTCGATCGTGATGACGTCCGCCCTGGTGTAGTCGAGCGACGGCCGGGTGTCGATCGAGTCCCGCCGGGCGGGATCGAGCCGGATCGAATCGGGAATGACCGGGAAGGTGTGCGTGAACGCGCGGCCCTCGCCCCGCGCCACCACGGCGCGGAGGGACGGCCGGAGCTT
>Ga0335085_10006549_pt1 | contig 18333 bp, 15 predicted proteins | sample Lox_Sample_45_FD_206712 | JGI IMG/M metagenome (GOLD analysis project Ga0335085, IMG submission 206712) | Soil microbial communities from Loxahatchee National Wildlife Refuge, Florida, United States - Lox_Sample_4.5 | ecosystem: Environmental > Terrestrial > Soil > Wetlands | place: USA...
ATGACGCTGGAAACCATGGCGCCTTTGAGCGATACTCCCCACGTCAGCTTGCCAGAAATGGCAGCCTGATCACGCAGCCAATGCTGCTCAATACACCGCTCCTACACCACGCGATGGGGCACGATCTTACTGCTGGCGAGGCGATAGCTTTCACCGTTCATTTCCAAGATGTGGACATGGTGGGTAAGCCGGTCGAGCAGCGCGCCAGTCAGCCGCTCCGAGCCGAAGACCGAAGTCCATTCATCGAAGGGCAGGTTGGAAGTGATCAGCGTCGCCCCGCGCTCGTAGCGCTGGCTGAGCACTTCGAAGAACAGTTCCGATCCCACCGCGGTGAATGGCACGTAGCCCAACTCATCAACGATCAGCAGCCGGACTCACACCGCGGATCGAACTACCAGGGCTTCTCGGCCCTTTTTAATCAACCAGCTTGGTACACTTTTACGCCGCCATCTGGCACATTTTGTTTCTGCCGTTGACACACGCTCACGCAGATCATGCGAATAGGCTCGGGGCATAAGGACTGGCCTCCTCAACCAGCCCTAATCGTGAATCACATCAACACCGCGCCGGTAGAGGTGGCTGGCCAAATTCGAACACCGGGATAAGTGGAATTTCTGCCTGACAGCGGCGATTATGCCGCAGATCAGGAGAGATGATGACAAAGCGTACCCGCCGTAACCACGCCCCGGCCTTCAAGGCCAAAGTGGCCTTGGCCGCCCTGAAGGGCGAGAAGACGCTGGCCGAATTGGCACAGCTTTATGACGTTCACCCGAACCAGATCACCAGCTGGAAGGCGCAATTGGCGGAAGGTGCCGCCGGGCTTTTTGGCGGGGCGCCAGCGGCCGAAGCGACGCCGACGGTGGATTTGAAATCCCTGCACGCGAAGATCGGCGAGCTCACGCTTGAGAATGATTTTTTGTCCGGTGCGCTCAGCAAGGCCGGGCTTCTGAGCGCAAAGCGATGATCGACCGTGGCCATGAACTCCCGCTGACCCGGCAGGCGGCGCTGCTGAGGCTGGGCCGGAGCAGCCTGTATTACGCGCCCCGGCCGGTGCCGGCGGGGGAGCTTGCGGTGATGCGCCGTATCGACGAACTGCACCTGAACTACCCGTTCGCCGGCAGCCGGATGCTACGCGATCTTTTGCGCGCCGAGGATATCGTCATCGGCCGCGAGAAGGTCGCCACATTGATGCGGCGGATGGGGATCGAGGCGGTGTATCGCCGGCCGAATACGTCGAAACCCGCTCCAGGCCACAAGATTTACCCCTATCTGTTGCGCGGCAAGTTGATCGACCGGCCGAACCAGGTCTGGGCGATGGACATCACCTACATCCCGATGGCGCGGGGTTTTGTGTATCTGGCGGCGGTGGTGGACTGGTTCAGCCGGCGGGTGCTGGCCTGGAAATTGTCGATCACGCTGGAGGTGGAATTCTGCATCGAGGCGGTTGAAGAAGCGCTCGCCCGGTACGGCCGGCCGGAGATTTTCAACACCGACCAGGGGAGCCAGTTCACCAGCGGCGACTTCACCGGGCTGCTGCTGGAGCACAAGATCGCGATCAGCATGGACGGCAAGGCGGCCTGGCGCGACAACGTGTTCGTCGAGCGGCTCTGGCGCTCGGTGAAATACGAGGAGGTGTATCTGCACGCCTATGCCAGCGTCGCTGAGGCCCGCGCCGGCCTTGGCCGGTACCTGAATTTCTACAATGGACGGCGCCCGCATTCGAGCCTCGGCGCGCGCACGCCCGATACCGCCTACTTCACCCAGCCCCCGCTGCTTGCGGCCGCCTGAAAAATTTCGCCGCCGGTATCTGGGCCTTGCTCCAGTCGGGCTACGCCCTCCTTGCGCAAGGTCCAGATACCGGCATACTACACACCAACCCGGCAGAGCTTCCACTTATAGAAAGCGAAACGGTGTTCAGACAAACCCGGCCACCTCTGGTAAAGACAATTGATTCCACCTATTCGCCGAAGACTCTAAGATATCCACCTCGCTTGAGTTGAATACCTAACTTAGTGAATGCGGAACCTTAATCATGGGTCCTTGGCTGTTTCCGTTCGGTAGAGGTGTTTATAAATCCCCGCAACCATCTTTACCGAATTACAGAACAGATCAGCAAATGGTGGTTTGCTGCCGGTTTGGCGGACCGTGACCGTTATAGACGGAAACTCACGCGGGGATTTAAATCTGATCATCGGCATGAAAAAATATAACGAATTCAAAGGAATCCGGTTTTAAGCAACATGGAAACGCATCGGCGGCCAGCTCGATTAGTTCAACGCAGAAGAGTACGCAAAGGCTGCGCGTGGGCATCTAGTCATGCGTTTGCCACCCTCCGCGCCAAGGGCAGACCTCGCGCGGGCCGCTCCGATATGCCTCTCCGCTGTAGTCAACTTCTATGTCAGCAATAATGCAGCCATGAGCTTGGTTCTCGTAGTCAGATGAAGCCAAAACACGCCCTTGGCCGTCCCCTGCCGGTGTACTCCAAGCTACAATGCTTCCGGGGCTCGCCTCGGCCTGATCGAGAGCTCTGCTGATCGCGTTCACCCCCTGAGTGCCCAGGGCAAGCCGGATTACGTTAGGGAATTCAGCGACGGGATTCGGGCCGCGCGGCAATGCGATATGTATCTGATCGTCCACAATCTCCTGAGCAATCAAAGCCGCCTGTCCGGGCGATATGGTCGTGTGCCGATACTGATGGACCTGTGTCTGATCCGCATTATAAATCAGATTGTCAAAAGCCTTCACCGTATCCGGGTCCATATTCCCGGTCGGCTGACCACCCACGCCAAGCTCCTGCAAAAGGTATTGCATATTGTAGGTACTTGGATCGCCAGTGGTTGTTCCGAAAGGCGGCGCCAGCGACGGCGACCATGCTGGAAGCCCGTTCGGAGGCAGGTTTGGTGCGCCCGCGATAACCCCGGTTCTCGGGAGGAAGCCTGTACTATCTACGGGCGCTTGGGTGGCTACACTTTCCGCCAAAGGCGTTCGCGGCGAAATCCCCTGTGAGCGAGAGGTTGTAGCCCGCATTACCGTATCTTGGTGGTTATGGCGCGCGATCAGCGCATCAAGCTCCGCCCGCATGTCGGGTGGTGGCTGCGTGTTCGGTCCGGACGTGATATGGTCCAGATAGAGGTCGAAATAGCAATAGAAGTTATGCCTCCAGCAGTTCTGCATATCGTCGTCGAACAGCGTCTGCCCAAAGACTTGGCCGGTCCAGAGGCTTAAATTCCGCTCGTAGGTCTTGGGTATCCAGCTGTCCGTCGCTTGATGATCGGCGCTGGTGCGGATACCGATCGCAGCGCCGATACCGGCGGCAATAACGGCAAGCGCGATGCCGATCGAGCCTCTCTGCCGGACGCCAAGGCGGATCCCAGGCACGTCAGTCGCAGAGGCGACAGCCTTCGCGCCGACATGCCTCGCGATCGCGACGATAACCAGCATCATCATGAGCGCCGGTAACGCCGTTAGGAGGCAAAAAAAGCTGAAGCGCGCGATGCCCGGGCTAATCACTAATAATGCCGGCGCAATGGAGGGCATCACAAACCGGTCGAGACCGAGCCATGTCGGCAGGAACGCCAGCAGGAAGATCCCGACGAAGGAGAAGAGCCAGAGACGCCTCGACGCCTGTTGGCCGATACTATGATAGGTCGTCTCAACTGCCTTGCGGATCCGTTGCAGCCCGGCTTCGGTGAGCCCTCCCTGAAGGCGATGGAGCACGCCGTCTTTATCGAATTCGCGCCGGGCGATATCGTGGAGTGCCTTATGGAGCAATGGCATTCCCCTGATCGTCGATAGGGCGCGGCCATGCTGGCGCTTCGCCGCGGCAGCTTCAATCTCGCGCATCGTTGGTGCAACGAGATCCTCCAGGAACGGCGGGCTGTTCGCCAGTCTCTGGTCCTTCCCGATCGCCTCAAAACCAAATGCCAGCCCCCTCAGCACCGTGTCGAATGAGAGGTTCTTAATGGTCACGCTGAACTGCCGGCGCACCTCATGCTTGTCTCGCACCGTTAGCGCGTTTTCTATCGCAGACTGGCGGAAGACATAGGTTGGGGCAAGCGTGCGTAACGCATTCACGAATCGTTGCGGAGCGTCCTTATGCGGGATCACCTCGTGCTTCAGACACATAACGAAACGCGTGACCATTTCGAAGAAATGGTGTTTGTGTCCACTGCATGCGGTGCATGTTAATTTCCCTGAACCTCCGCAGCTGTGACAACGGACCCGTCCATTGCCGTAGCAGACGCTGCAGGTTTGCGACCACGTGGTTCCGCCGCAATGTCGACAATTTTCCCAACGAGCTTCCTGCCCCAAAGACCCATCCGAACGCCGAACGTTCACATAGGTGGTCACCCGTCCCCCGGTGCATGAATTACAGCGGAGCTTGCCCTTCCCGCTACAGCTTGAACACTGAACCGTGCAGTTTCCATTGGTGCCTTGCCCCGAATGGCATCGGACTTTGCCTGAGGCGCCGCAGTGCATACACCCTTCACGCCAGCGGGCGGATAACGGATGCACCGCAAGCGCGGCGCCATCAACGAAGTCGTAGTAGCAATTGGTCGGATTCTGCGCGATTAACCCTTCGAGATGTTTGCTTGAGGCGAGATGTTCAAAGGTCTGCTGCGCCTGTTGCTCAAGGTAGTGCGCCGTAGCAGCGCGCGATTCAAAATTATATGACGCCCCAAAAGGGGGGATTTTCGAAACGGTAGATCGACTTTCCGGCCAGAGCTTCAAATGGAGTTCCAAAGATTGGTCTCTGCACTCAACGCTCTTGATTACGCAGGACTTTGGATCGACATTTGCAAGGCCGGCGGTTTCTGTGACAAAAGCGATCGCAGGCTCACTAAAAGAAATTTGAGGTGAAGCGGCCCCAACCGCATCACTAATGCCAGTCGGCTGGTTAACCATGGTTAAGCCTCGCACGTTTACGCTTGGTCATCTGTTTGCAAATTAATAGAACTGCGGGCATCGTCGCCTTGGAACTCGTCAGCCAGCACGACGCACACGATCTCGCCTGGCACCACTATGGGCCCGGTCAGTAGCAATCGAGTGAATTACGTTCGATGTGACCCTGGCTTCGGTCTCAGGATGAGAAGTTTTGTCGCCACAACATGTCGAGGCCACTGTTACCAACCTTTTCAGATGCATCTGTCCACAACGAAACGAGCTACCCAAAAAATCCGCACGCCCCTCAACCTTGGGTTGGTCTCAAATTGTCAAAATGACGTTCGGCTGCGCGCGTCACGTGTCGGCCGCACAATTTCCCGTATGTAAGTTTTTGTCAACCCGTGAATCGGCGTCACGCCGTGACCCCATAAAACCAAGTCAAATCTGATGGTTAGCGCGACGATAGGCGCCGAAACCCCTTGGCGATTTATATTCGACGAGGTTCTACCCAAACGGGCCAACGGCAATGCCGATCCGAAGAAATGGCGGAAATTCCTCGTTCAACTTTTCAGAGTCGCCACTGCCGGTTGATCTGGAAATCAAAAAAAATCAACCTTATGATGAATCACATTACATGTTATACATGACTTCAATAATAGGATGGCTCGCCTTATGATCAACCGGTCCAACCTCATTACCGCCTCGGCGATGTCTGGCGTTCTGTTTCTGACAAGCTGCGCCACCCCGCCCGGATCTGGGCAGAATGTAATCGCCTATAATTTCAATCAGGCATTCAAAAACCCGAATGCCTGTTCGAACAATTCCAGGGATCTCGGCGCTGTCTTGGGGGCCGCCGGTGGCGCTGGTCTTGGACTGCTCATCGGCGGCAATGTGAAATCGGCTCTGATCGGTGCGGCTGCCGGTGCCGCAGCCGGTTTCGGAGTTGGTTATGTCATGGATACCAGGCGTTGCGATATCTACAAGATCGCCGAAAACAATCAACTCAAGGTAGCTGCCGCCACCCTGAATGCCGACCAGATCGGTGAACAGCCGGTTCCGGGCCAGGGCGGATCTGTCGGAACGAATGTGATCATCCAGGATAATGGCCAGTTCGAACCAGATTCGGCCCAACTCACCCCGAATGCCCAAAACGGCCTGCCGCAGATCGCCCAGCAATATAATCCGGCGACCATTGCTTCCCAGCAAAAGGGGAACGCCGCCTCAAACACGGAAGCTGCTCAGAACCGTACCGTACTGGTGATCAGCCGGACCTCGGGCAATGATGACAGCAGCGCCGATCCCGCCATTCTTTCGGTTGAACGCGCCCAGACGGTGGCCAAGGTCATGGCTGCCTCCGGCGTTCCGGCTCAGAATATCTATTACCAGGGGGCGGGGGACAGCGAATCGGTTGTTCCCTCGTCAGATCCGTCCGCCAAGGATGTGAACAACTCCACCCAGATCCTTGATTTCCCGGACAAACAGGCCCTGCAATCCTATCTGGGCAAGAACGCGACGAACCCGCCCGCCAGCGCGGTTGCCCCATCTGGTTCCGAGGCGGCTCAGCCAGTTCCAGGAGTTGCCGCACAGACCGCTTCGACCGGCGAGGAGGCGCGCTGGTCCGGATATGATTTCGGCGGCCAGGCCGTCACCGGCACTCCTCAGACCGTAGCACTTGGTCCTTCCAACAGCACGCCAGGCCTATCCTTGATTTCCAGCGCCTACGCGGCCACCCCGATGAATATCGAAGCCTGCGTGCTCGATCACCCCCGCCAATCGGCGCCGGTCGTCAATTACGCCACGGGGGAAGAACTGCCGGTTTCGGGTGCAGTCCCTGGTTTCTATGGCGCGCCGTGGGAAGGCGGTTTCAATGGCAATCTGGTCGATGCCCTGCATGTCTATGTGCCGATCGATGAGGGCAATACCATCCCCGATCCGACCTTAGAGATCTACAAGAATTATCATTCCGGCGTGAGCAAGCCCAATTTCAGAAAGCCGGTGCCGGTCAATGTCTACCGGAGCCAGAATAAGATCCTCTACCGCATGTTCGTCGGCGGTCCCCTGAAATGCCTTGATCTTGTCGTGGATAAGAACACGCCACAAGGGCAGGGGGTACTCTACTACGATCATTCTGGTCAACTTTTCGCCGCCAATGGCGCGCTTGCCCTGCAACATTAATACATGAAGGTGTTTCGAGATATGTTTGGTATTCCGGAAATCAGCCCTGCCGATATTATTGGCATCCTCGTCGTTACGGTGATCTCAATCATTATTTTCATGATTAGAGGCTCCTCAACCAGGAATCTGTATTTTGGCGATTGGTGGGCGCGGGCATTCAAAATGCGCAACTGGAAAAAAAACACGGCGGGGGTCGATGATCGCGGCAGTTGGGAACGCGAAGGAATGCCAGCACCTGAGCGGGAACTGTGCAACTATTATCTAAAATTTGCCCAGGCCACCGATCGACGGACATTTACCAATGCTGTGGAATGGCTGAAGTTGGCGGGCCAGGGCGATATCAGGCCGATGCCGCTCTGGGGGTGGGTGATCCTGTTCATCCTGACGATCGGCGAGGCAACGGGCACAGGTTTACTCCTCGCTGGTGCAGCGTCCAATAAAGTCACGGCAAATGAGCTCTTACCTCTCGGCTTTATGCTCGCCGCCGTTCTCGCTTTCGGGCTGCTAGGCGCAACCCATTCAGCGGGAGAGGAAGCGGCCTTCAGTCAGGCCATCAAAAATTATCTAGGAAACTCCGCTTCTACCGAGCGGCTAGGGGCCGAGAAAATCGAACCGAAAGACGATTACCGTATCGATGATGGCGTTGAAGACCGCTTTCGGTTCGCTAACCGCGCCCTGAGCGGCGATCATAAGCGGGCTGGCAAGGGGGCACGTGTTTTCGCCGCCTGTTTCCTGGGGGCTCTTGTTATTTTGATTTTCGGAGTTCGCGTCTTTGACAATTATACCGATTATACGAACTCCCTTAAGGAACTCCCCACTACATCTTCCTGTGGAGCGCCTTCTGCCTCCAATTCGAGCGATCCTTTTGCAAATATGTCTGGTTCAGATGGTTCAAGCATTCCTGGTTTTGCACCTGGAACCGCATCGCCACCGTCCGTAAACTGCAACTCGACCAGTGCAAATAATAGTGTGGACAAGTCAGGTCTGCAAAGCACCGAGGTTTCAAAGGATATTTCGGCCGCCATTCTCGCTTTACTCTATGTCCTGGTCCAATTTATGGGGTACAAGCTGGCCTTGAAGCACAGCTTTTTCGCTGATGGCAAAAAGGCTTACGGGATCACGCGCGGCTATCCAAGCTATGATGAACTTTACCGGGACAAGCTTGAGCCGGTCTATAAGCTTGGTAACATAGCCCTACAGCGTCTTCGCACGCACTTGATCAGCCGTGTGAATAGGTATCGTGACAATCCATCGCACATGACGATCCAGGATTATGCGATCCACAGCCGCTACAAACGGGATGCTAGCAAAAGCGAAACAGAGCTTGAAGACTACATTGGTAAAGAGACGTTCAAGAAGGCTCGGGACTACCGGAAGAAGCTAGTGAAGATCGATCCCGACATCGATCCCTATCCGATGTCCTTGAACAAATACCGTTATATGGTCGAGTTAGAGGAACACCAGAACGAGGTCAGCTATAACGAGGCGAAAAACAGCACACCTATCCAAGCGGCACCTCTTGCCCCTGTCCAACAGAAACCATATGTCCAGCAGCTGCCGCAAACGCCGGTCGAGCCCGTGATCACCACAACCAAGCCTGTGGTTCCTTCGCATACGAGTGCCGCCGACCTGCCGATGTACGATATCCTCGATATCGAGGCGGCTGAGGAAATGCTGGGCGCCGGCAGCGTTCTTGAGCGCAAGCAAATCCTGGAGGCACTCAGCGAAGGCGATGAGACCAAAAAGGCTCTTCTTCAGGAAATCTACAAGAAGCTGAAGGAGGCGCAGAATGGCTAAGCACTCCAGATGGAGACGGGCGATCATCGCCATTGCCGCGTCGCTTCCCGTTCTGGCTTGTCATGGCCAGCAGGCCAAGGCGGATGGTTTGGTCAACCAGGTTCCAAGCTGTTATAGCGCCAACCAGATTCAGCCGTCCGGCCCGCTCTATGACAAGCTGTTTGTCGTGATGATAGACCAGACTGTGCTCCTGGATACCAACCTTCAAAAGCAGGTTCTGCAATCCATCAACACGATGATCCAGCCCGGTACGCGCTATGTAGTCGGTGAGTTCTCGGCTTTCTCCCAGGGCAGATATATGAACATCATGGCTTCCGGGGTTGCCGAGGCACCGATTCCAGCCGACCAGATTGGGAATGTGCCGCTCGTTGCCGTAGATCCATTCAACAAATGCATGAGCGATCAGTTGAACTATGCCAGGGTGTCAGCCGAGAAGGCGGCCTACAGCGCGATGCAGGGATCGACATCCTCATTGGATCAATCAGATATATTGATGGCCATGAAGGATATATCCGCGCCGATCAAGCAGATCGATGTTCCCAAGAAGGCGATGCTCGTTGTCACGGACGGTCTGGAAAACTCATCCGTGACGAGCTTCTATGGACGCGGGACGGCCAGGAATATCGATCCGGCTGCCGAGATGCAGAAGGTCAACGCGAACGGCATGACCGGGGATTTCGGCAGCGCTGATATCTATGTGATCGCCGGGGCTGAAGAACCTCCCGCCAAAGTCGGCACCCAGGATCAGCGCGATGGATACCGGAACCCGCAAATGCAGATGCATCTTCAGCAATTCTGGGCCGACTATTTCAAGGCGTCTAACGGCAACTTGATCGCCTTTGGCGAGCCGGCCCTGCTCAGCCTGCCGAGCTGGTAGTGGATTCAAAGTCTATTTTGACGAAACACTGGACTAGGCGCGGCGGCATAAGGGACAGATTGTCATGATGTTGCAACTTTTGGTTGCGCCAAAGTCTTGCTACTCAACCCGCAACCGGTGGGGCAAGAGCCTTCCATCTGGGACACGTTGGTTCGCCCTTCGACCTGTTGAGGACTCATGTCTAAAAATCTCCCTACCCTGTTGATGACTGCATCGCTCCTTTTTGCGCCCCTGAGCACCGCGTACGCGCAGCCGATGATGCCGCAATCGGTCCAGAATGAAATCATCCAGCTTGCAAATGGCCCCACTTCGGGCAGCTCATGCGTCATCACCAGCCTATTTCCCGCTTTCTACGGCCAAATCCCCGGCGCAGGTGGTAAGGTGGCTGTTGGTCTCATTAACAATGACAGCGAAAACTGTGGTTCAGCATTCGTCACGACCAAGGTTGTTGCTTACAGTGTCGATGGCTCGGCCTACCACCAGATCGCTCTCCCGGCTCAGCTTGACACGCTGCAGATCCAGAAAATCCTCTCCGTGACGCCACTGGACGCAGGCTTCAAGTTCACCGTTCTGTACCGTGGACCGAGTGACCCGATGTGCTGCGCCAAACAGCAAGCGGTGTTTTCGGTAGAAGTAACAGAATAATCGACGCCACATTGACGCTGGCCTGCTAACTGTCGCCGGCTTGTCTCCTTTTGAACGACAGGACGGGTGTTCGGTATAAGTGGCTGTGGGCCCCCGCAACCAGAAAGAACTCACTAGCAGCCCGTCGGAGTGAGCTTGCGGGCGATTCAGCCTGGCCTGGGCGACCAGGCGGCTGGCCGGTAGCGGCTACCCAGCGAATAGCGGCTGCCCGGGTGGGTCAGCACCGAGCGCGTCGCCGGGCCTTTCTCCGTCCAGGTGCGGCGCAACAGGCGCAGGCAGGGTTCGTGCGGCCCGACATTTAGCCGGGCCTGCACATGCGGGTCGGGCGTGATGGCGTGGATGATATGCTCGACCTCCGCCGGCGGGGCGATGGATTGCAGATAGCGGTTGGGGGTGAGCGTGGTGAAATCCTGCTTGAGATACCCCGGCGCAAAATCAGGCGAGACGAAACGTTCTTCCAACTGCACGGCGGCGCCGTTCTCGTAATGCACGATCTCGGAATAGAAGATCTTGCCGCGCGGCGAGAGGCGGAATTCGGCGGTGAGCACGGCGTCGGCGCGCAGCGCCTCAAGGCGCAAAACCTCGGCGCGGTGAGTGTGGCCGCGCGCGCTTATGTCCTCGGCGATGTCATACACTTCGAGCAGCGTGGCGCGCGGGGCGCGGGGCTGCACGAAGGTGCCAACCCCCTGCACGCGCAGCAGGAGCCCGTCAGCAGACATCTCGCGCAAAGCGCGATGTACCGTCATGCGTGAGGCGCTGAGCGTTTCCATAAGTTCGAATTCGGAAGGAATCTTGCCGCCTTCTGCCCAGCGTCCAGCGGCGATGCCCTCTAGCAGGTAGGTTTTTACCTGCTCGTAGAGTTTGGGTGGTTTTTCGACCATCTCAGATCAGCCGGTTCACCATTGCGTCAAACCGCAGCCGCGCGGTTTGCGCAAGGGCGTGGCGGCCTTGCGCCACCACCTGGCGGCCGCGCACCCACACATCGCGCACGGCGGGTTGGCGGGCACAGAATACCGATTGCGACAGGGCAAGTTCTGGCGTCTCGCCGTCCAGTGTGACGAAGCTGGCTGGCGCGCCGGGGCGAAGTCCGCCTGGCAGCCCGAGCGCCTGCGCTCCGCCCGTCACAGCCGCTTGGTAGAGCGCGGTGGCGGTTGCGGGCTCGCCGGGGGATGCCATCACGTTGCGGGCATGGCGGGCGAGGCGTTGCGAATATTCCAGCATCTGCAATTCACGCGCGGGGTCGATGAGCACGTTGGAATCCGACCCTACGCCCCAGGCGCCGGGAAAATGCTGGGCCGGGAAGATGCCGTCGCCCAAATTGGCCTCGGTGATCGAGCACAGCCCGGCGACGGCACCTGTTGCTGCCATCGCCACGGCTTCATCCGGCGTGATGTGCGTGGCATGCACCAGGCACCAGTTCGGGCCGAGCAGCGCATTGTTCAGCAGATATTCCACCGGGCGCTGGCCGCAAAAGCCGAGGCAGGCTTCGACCTCAGCCATTTGCTCGGCAATGTGGATATGCACGGGCCGACTGCCCGCCAACTCCGCGAGCGCCGTAACCTCGGGCATTGTGGCGGCGCGCAGCGAATGCGGCGCCATGCCGGAGGGCGCCAGCGTGGCGCAGCGCTCGTAAAGTTTCGTGTAACCATCAAGCGACGAGATGAAGCGCCGCTGGTCGGGGGCAGGGGGCGTACCGCCGAACCCCGCATGGGCGTAGAACACGGGGAGCAACAGCAGCTCGATGCCCGCCGCCTCGGCCGCCGCCGCGAGCCGCGCCGCCATCTCGCCGATATCGTCATAAGGCGTGCCGTCTGGGGCGTGGTGCAGGTAATGGAATTCGGCAACTGCCGTGAAGCCGCCTTCAAGCATTTCAACGAAAGCGAGCGTCGCGGCGTCTTGCAAATCGTCGGGCGACATGGAAAGTGCAAGCTTGTACATCAGCGTCCGCCAGGTCCAGAAACTGTCCTGCTCCGTGCCCCGGCGCTCCACATGTCCGGCCATGGCGCGCTGGAACGCATGGCTGTGCAGGTTGGGCACGCCCGGCAAGGCGATTCCCCGCCCGCCCGGCACGCCGGACCGTACCTCGGCGATCACGCCGTTCTCGACGCGTACCAGCACATTCTCGGTCCAGCCGGCGGGCAGCAGCGCGTGACGGAACAAATGTGTGTTTGACACTGGACAGCCTCCGTCGATCTCCGATATTGTATATACAATTGAAATCTAACATCCGCCAAGGCCAAACTTGCGATGCGCGTTTTCACCCATGCCCGTCTGGCGACGATGAACCCTGACATGCCCGGTTTGGGCGTGGTGGAGAACGGCATGCTGGCCGAGGAGGGTGGGCGCATCGTCTATGCCGGTCCGGCCCGCGACCTGCCGGTCCAAGAGATTGTCGATTGCGAAAACCGCTGGATTACCCCGGGGCTTATCGATTGCCACACGCATCTGGTCTTCGCCGGCGACCGCGCGGCGGAGTTCGAAGCCAGGCTGGAAGGGGGGAGCTATGAGGAGATTGCCCGTGCGGGCGGCGGTATCCTTGGCACCATGCGCGCCACCCGCGCGGCCACCCCCGCCACCCTGGATGCTGCCGCCCGCAAGCGCCTCGTCCCGCTGCTGGCAGAGGGCGTGACGACGGTGGAGGTCAAATCCGGCTACGGGCTTTCGCCCGACGCTGAATACAAATGCCTCGAAGTCGCTCGAGGGCTTGGCGATCTTGCCAACATTTCTCCAACATTTCTCGGCGCGCATAGCGCCCCGCCCGACTGTCAGCGTGAAGAGTATCTCCGCCTACTGTGTGATGAGATGATCCCCCACGTGGCCCGGCACCATCTGGCCGAGGCGGTGGATGCGTTCTGTGAGACGATCGCCTTTTCGCCTGTGGAGACCGAGCAGGTTTTCGACGCAGCAAAAAAGGCCGGGTTGCGCGTGAAGCTGCATGCCGATCAGCTCTCCAATTTGCACGGAGCTGCTCTTGCCGCGCGCTACCGTGCGCTTTCAGCCGATCATCTCGAATGCACTGACGAGTACGGCGTCCGCGCCATGGCCGAAGTCGGCACGGTGGCGGTGCTGCTGCCCGGCGCCTTCTTCACTTTGCGCGAGACGCGCCTGCCGCCCATCGACGCTTTCCGCAAGCATGGCGTGCCCATGGCCGTCTCCACCGACCTCAACCCCGGCACGTCGCCGCTGTTTTCGTTGCTGCTCGCGATGAACATGGCGGCGACGCAGTTTCGCCTCACCGTCACCGAGTGTCTGCTCGGCGTCACCCGTCACGCCGCCATGGCGCTCGGGCGCCGCGATGTCGGCGTGCTCCGGGCAGGTGCTAAATGCCATTTGGCGATCTGGGACATCGAACACCCTGCCGAACTTGTCTACAGGCTCGGTTTCAATCCGCTTTACAAACGAATCTGGAGTGCCTCGTGAAATTCATCCCTGGTGATGTGACGATGTCGCAATGGTGCGCGATTTATCGCGGCGCATCCCTCACGCTGGATGAGGCTGCCTTGCCCGCCATCGCGGCAGGTGCTGCGGCGGTTGAAGAAATTCTGTATCGTAACGAACCGGCCTATGGCATCAACACCGGATTTGGCAAGCTGGCCGCAGTGCGCATCGCGTCCGATGACCTCGCCACGCTGCAGCGCAACCTCGTGCTCTCGCATGCGGCGGGTGTCGGCCCGGCTATGCCGGTGTCCATGGCGCGGCTGATGATGGCACTCAAGCTCGGCTCGCTTGGCCAGGGTGTGTCGGGCGTGCGCGTCGAGACGGTGCGCATGCTCGCCGCCCTGCTTGAGAAAGACCTGATCCCCGCTGTGCCCGCTCAGGGCTCGGTGGGCGCGTCGGGCGATCTCGCGCCGCTCGCGCACATGACCGCCGCGATGCTGGGCGTCGGTGCGTTCTTCGTGAAGGGCGAGCGCGTTCCTGCCGCCGAAGCGCTGGCGCAGGCCGGTCTCGCGCCTCTTTTGCTTGGCCCCAAGGAGGGGCTGGCCCTGCTTAATGGCACGCAATTCTCCACCGCGAACGCGCTGGCCGGGCTGTTCGAGGCCGAGCGCCTGTTCCGCTCCGCGCTTGTCACCGGCGCGCTCTCGACCGATGCCGCCAAGGGCACAGATGCGCCGTTCGACCCGCGCATCCATGCGGTGCGCCGCCACCGGGGGCAGGCCGAGGTCGCCGACGCCCTGCGCGGCCTCATGGCGGGCAGCGCCATCCGCGCCTCGCACCGCGAGGGCGACGAACGCGTGCAGGACCCGTATTGCCTGCGGTGTCAGCCGCAGGTGATGGGCGCGGTGCTGGATGTGCTGCGCCAAGCGGCCGCCACGCTGGCGACGGAAGCCAATGGCGTGACCGACAACCCGTTGATCTTCATCAACCCCACCGAAGCGCTCTCGGGCGGCAATTTCCACGCCGAGCCAGTGGCCTTCGCCGCCGACATGATCGCCATGGCGGTGTGCGAGATCGGTTCGATCGCCGAACGGCGCCTCGCCATGCTGGTGGACCCGGCGCTCTCCGGGCTGCCTGCCTTCCTCACTCCTAGTCCCGGCCTCAATTCCGGCTTCATGATTCCGCAGGTGACGGCTGCGGCTTTGGTCTCTGAGAACAAGACCCGCGCCTTCCCGGCTTCGGTCGACTCCATCCCCACCTCGGCCAACCAGGAGGACCATGTCTCCATGGCTGCCCATGGCGCCCGGCGCTTGGCCGAGATGAACGACAATCTGCGCGCGGTGATCGCCATCGAATGGCTCGCCGCCGTGCAGGGGTGCGATTTCTGGCCCATGCCCTCATCCGTCCCGCTGGAGGCCGCCCGCGCCACCCTGCGCGCGAAAGTCCCGCATCTGGAGGAGGACCGGTATTTCGCGCCTGACATCGAGGCGGCGATCGCCTTGCTCGCCGTGGGCGCGCTGGACGACGCGACCCTGCCGGGGCTGGCATGAACCTGGTCACCCTGCGCCGTGGCAAGGCGCCGCTGATTCTCTCGATGCCCCACGGGGGCACGGAAATTCCTGAGGAATTCGCAGGGTGTTTCGTCTCCGGCTGGCTGGCGCGCAAGGACACCGACTGGCATATCCCCACGCTTTACGCCTTCGCCGAGGCGCTGGATGCGACGATCATCGCCGCCCGCATCTCGCGCGCGGTCATCGACCTGAACCGCGATCCGTCCGGCGCTTCGCTCTATTCGGGCCAGGTGACCACCGGTCTCTGTCCTGCCGAGACCTTCGACGGCGAGCCGCTCTATGCCTCCCCCCTGCCCGATGCGGCGGAGACCGCACGCAGGCTGGCGCTTTATTTCCGCCCCTACCATGCGGCGCTTGAAGGCGAGATCGCCCGGCTGCGTGCGAAGCATGAGAATATCGTGCTCTATGACTGCCACTCCATTCGCAGCCGCATCCCCAGGCTGTTCCCGGGTGAATTGCCGCAGTTCAGCATCGGCACCAATGGCGGCACGTCCTGCGCGCCGGAATACGAAGTCCTCGTTGCCGAAATTTGCGCGCGGTCCGGCTTCTCTTGGGTTCTGAACGGACGCTTCAAGGGTGGTTGGATCACCCGACATTACGGCAATCCGCGAGCCGGCGTTCACGCCATCCAGATGGAGCTTGCCATGCGCGGCTACATGGACGAGCCCGCCACGCCAACGGCCGAAAATTGGCCCGCGCCCCTCAACCCTGCCGCGCCCATTCTGCCTGTTCTGCAAGACATTTTGAAAGGACTTTGCCCATGACGCGTCTCGACAATGCCCGTGTCATCCGCGCCCCGCACGGGGCAGCACTTTCCGCCAAATCCTGGCTTACCGAAGCGCCGCTGCGCATGCTGATGAACAATCTCGACCCGATGGTGGCCGAGCGTCCGGAAGAGCTGGTGGTGTATGGCGGCATCGGCCGCGCCGCCCGGGACTGGGAGAGCTTCGACCGCATCGTGTCCACGCTCAAGCGCCTGGAGGCCGATGAGACCCTGCTCGTGCAGTCAGGCAAGCCGGTCGGCGTGTTCCGCACGCACACCGATGCCCCGCGTGTGCTCATCGCCAATTCCAACCTTGTGCCGAACTGGTCCAACTGGGCGCATTTCAACCAGCTCGATCGCAAGGGCCTGATGATGTACGGGCAGATGACCGCGGGCTCGTGGATTTATATCGGCACCCAGGGCATCGTGCAGGGCACGTATGAGACCTTCGTCGAGGCCGGGCGGCGCCATTATGGCGGCGCCCTCTCGGGCCGCTGGGTACTCACTGCCGGGCTTGGCGGCATGGGCGGCGCGCAGCCTCTGGCCGCGACCATGGCCGGGGCGTCGTGCCTAGCCATCGAGTGCCAAGCCAGCCGTATCGAGATGCGCCTGAAGACCCGCTACGTGGACATGCGCGCGGATTCTCTGAACGAGGCGCTGGCGATCATCGAGCGCTCCTGCGCCGAGAAGAAGCCGGTTTCCGTCGGCCTGCTGGGCAACGCGGCCGAAATTCTGCCCGAGTTGCTGAAGCGCGGCGTGAAGCCCGATCTGCTCACCGACCAGACCTCGGCGCATGACCCTGTGAACGGCTACCTGCCGATCGGCTGGAGCGTGGCGGAATGGGAAGCCAGGCGCGAGACCGACCCGGCCGCCGTGGAGAAGGCAGCCCGCGCCTCCATGGCCGTGCATGTGCGCGCCATGCTGGGGTTCCACGCGCTGGGCGTGCCGACCTTCGATTACGGCAACAACATCCGCCAGCGCGCCAAGGAGGAAGGGGTGGAGGACGCCTTCGCCTTCCCCGGCTTCGTGCCCGCCTATATCCGCCCGCTGTTTTGCGAGGGCATCGGGCCGTTCCGTTGGGCGGCCCTCTCGGGCGACCCGGAGGACATCTACAAGACCGACGCCAAGGTGAAGGAGCTGCTGCCTGACAACAAGCATCTGCACAACTGGCTCGACATGGCGAAGGAGCGCATCGCCTTCCAGGGCCTGCCTGCGCGCATCTGCTGGGTCGGCTTAGGCGACCGCCACCGCCTAGGGCTCGCCTTCAACGAGATGGTGGCAAAGGGTGAACTCTCGGCGCCTGTTGTCATCGGCCGCGACCATCTGGATTCCGGCTCGGTCGCCTCGCCCAACCGCGAGACGGAGGCCATGCGGGACGGATCCGACGCCGTATCCGACTGGCCGCTGCTGAACGCGCTGCTCAACTGCGCCTCGGGCGCCACCTGGGTGTCGCTGCATCATGGCGGCGGGGTAGGGATGGGCTTCTCCCAGCATGCGGGCATGGTCATCTGCGCCGACGGCACGCCGGAAGCGGCCAAGCGCCTGGAGCGTGTGCTCTGGAACGACCCGGCCACCGGCGTCATGCGCCATGCCGATTCGGGTTATGACATCGCCCTCGACTGCGCGCGCGAGAAGGGGCTCGACCTGCCGGGTATTCTCGGCTGACCATGCGCCGCCTGCGCCGCGACGCGTTCAAGGTGATGCCGTGGAAGAATGGCGGCGGGGAAACGGCGGAAATCGCGGTCTTTCCGCCCCAGGCCGGGATGGACGATTTCGGCTGGCGGCTCAGCATGGCGCGTGTGGCGGCGGACGGGCCGTTCTCGTGCTTCGAGGGGATTGATCGTACGCTGACCATCTTGGACGGCGCCGGGCTGGATCTTACAGTGGAGGGTGTCCGGCACATTCTCACGCCGGACTCCGCGCCACTGCGCTTCCCAGGCGACCGCCCCGCCAGTGCCGATCTGCTCGCCGGGCCGGTGACCGACCTCAATGTTATGACCCGCCGGGGGCGCTACAGCCACGCCGTGCGCCGAGAACGGCTGGAAGCCGGCCAGTGTCTTTCCGTTTCGGCCGGGTTTGGCTTCTTCCTGTGCCAGGCAGGAAGTTTCGAGGCCGTTGGCGCTAGGCCGTAGTGACGAATTACCTGAGCAGGATAGCGATAGCGGCGAGAATGACGAATCCCCTGTAGTTTACGAGGAGCTTGTCGTATCTGGTAGCGACCCGGCGAAACTGTTTGAGCTTGTTGA
>Ga0335085_10006553_pt1 | contig 18327 bp, 13 predicted proteins | sample Lox_Sample_45_FD_206712 | JGI IMG/M metagenome (GOLD analysis project Ga0335085, IMG submission 206712) | Soil microbial communities from Loxahatchee National Wildlife Refuge, Florida, United States - Lox_Sample_4.5 | ecosystem: Environmental > Terrestrial > Soil > Wetlands | place: USA...
GAGAGATTTGGAGGTTCTCGAAGTCTCAAACGCGAGCTTACAGACGAGGTTGTGCGAATATCTGGTGTTGTGACGAAGAATCAGAGAGTCGCGCGAGGTGGCTGCTCGGGAATTCTTACATGGGAGGGAAGAAGATTTAAGTCCGAGGTTTCAGCGCCGAAAATCCGGGGTGGGAGGGGAATTGACCAGTGGTGTTCGGCGGGTAGGTAAATAAAGGTGTTGACCAGCGAGGTCAGGGTGCTGTCGTGCGACCCCATTCCGCAACTGCCGCCCTTGGACATGCAGCAAGTGGGGGTGTGCCCCAGCAGGTGTTGATGGTAGGCGCACATACAGGCATCCGGCGGGCACGCGCAAGCCTCGCTATAGCCGCCCAGCGAAACCCACCGCACGCCCGGGGCGAGCAGCGCGGCAATGGTCAGTAAGGCCAGGATTCGGAAGAAGCGTCGCATGTCTTATAGGGATGCCTGAGTGGCCACTGTAACACAGTTTGGAGGAAGGGGAAAAGAGGGCGCCTTGGCGGCAAGGGCATTCGTCGGGGCGAAGGGGTGTTCGAACTTGCCGCCAAAGGCTCAGCACCGCATTGAGGCAGGCGAAACCGCGGCGCTGGAAGGTTTCCTCGCTGCACTGTTCATCGGCCACTGGAGAGGAAACTTGAGGGGAAATCGTGTCCGCTTACCCCCTCCGGCGAGCCACCTCATCCATTTTCTTCGCCTCGCCGCGGCACCGTCTGTGGAGGGGTGGCGGCTCCCCGAGCCTTTTCCCCTGTCCTCCTTATCATGAAGTGAATGGGCATGGAATACTCCCGTCTCCATTGATAAGTTTATAAACACGCTGGAATTTTTGTAACCAAATAGTGATTGACTCGCTAGGGGGTGTGGCGTATAGTCCGCAAATAAGGGAGAGGCCGGCGGGGGGAGCGACCCGATTGGCCCTATTGGCACGAGGAATTTTCCCTCTGTGCCCCGCGAGTCTGTGCAAGTTGACGCGAGAATTTAATTTGGGGGAAGGTCCGGCATGCGGGTCGCGTTTTGTACTCGCCTGGAGGGACCGCGATGGGGATTTATCTGAGTAGCCAGGGGGCCGCCCTTTTTGTTGCGGGGCTGGCCGCAGCGCTTGTGTTGGTTGGGCTCCTCGCGCCTTACCTGCGTGGGCGGGGTCGAAATCTCCGCCGCAATGTGGAAGTCTTTTGGTTTTCCAGCCTGCATTTCTTCAGTAAGGAACTTTCCGAGTGCCGTGATCCCCAACAGATGGTGGACCAGTCGCTGCGTGGAGCGTTGGACATGCTGGACACGCAGGAGGGCTGCCTGATCGTGAACGAGGACGGTGAAGAGGGCAAGGTCCGCAGCAGCATCCGCGGAATTTCGCCGCCAGCGGCAGAGAAACTCTGCCAGGATCCGCTGCGCCGCTTTGTCCTTTCCAGTGGTGAACGCTGGGGTCCTTTGATGCTTTTCCACGACCTGCACCGGTCGGAGGTGGTGGCGGCATGGCAGCGCGACCCGCTCTTTCATGAGTTTCGGGATGCGCTGAAGGATGAAGGGCTGCGCACGCTCATGGTGGTGGGCCTGCAAGTGCGGGAAAAGGCTTATGGCACTCTGATCCTGGGATTCCGGAACCTTCGGGAGTTTGAGCCCCAGGAACTGCGCGTGGTGCTGGCCATTGGCAATCAGGTGAGCGTGGCGATTGAAAATTGGTCGTTGAATCGCGCGGCGGAGCGGCGCGAAGAAGAGCTGCGGCTGCTGCATCGGGTGGGCGAGGCGCTGCGCGCCACCTTCGACATGGTTGCGCAGATTGGGATCCTCCGCCAGGAGCTGAAAGGCCTGATGGGCGCCACCAACTTCGGCCTGGCCCTGCAAGACAGTGCGGAAGGGCCGCTGGAAGTGGTGGTGCCCTTTGAGAGCCAGGGGTCGCAAGGCACCGTGCAGGGTGCGCCGGCGACGTCGCTTGCGCAATATGTGCAGCGCACACGCCAGCCGCTGCTGGTGGCCAGCGACGTTCCCAACGTCGTGCGCCGTTTGGGACTGCCCCCCGTGAACCCGCGCATCAAGACGTGGTGCGGGGTGCCTCTACATTTTTCCGACGGGTCGATGGGCGTCCTGGCGCTGGCCGATATGGACCGTGAATACGCCGTCAGCAAGAGCCAGTTTGACTTGGTGCAGGTGCTGGCGCAGGAAGCGGCCGTGGCCGTGGAGAACGCCCGGCTCTTCAAAAGGGAGCAGCGGCGTTCGAGCCACCTGGCATTGCTTAACGAACTGGGGCGCAAGGCCAGTTCGGTATTGAATCCGCAGGAGCTGCTTCCCAGCATCTGCCAACAGGTCCGCAGCTCTTTCGGATACGATTTGGCGCGCATTGAGATGATGGATGAGCGGCGCGAGGAATTGGTGGTGGCGGCGGAAGCCGGCTATGGCCCCGAGTTGATGGGCCGCCGTATTCGCATCGGTGAAGGCCTGTCGGGTGTGGCGGCGGATTCGGGCGCGCCGGTCCTGGCTAATTCCGTGGTGAAAGAGCCCCGCTACATTCCGCTGCATCCCGGCATCCGCTCCGCGCTCAGCTTGCCCCTGAAGTACCGCGAAGAGATTCTGGGCGTCCTGAGTCTGGAGAGCCGCGAGGCGTACGCCTTTTCCCCCCAGGATGTGCTTACCCTGCGCACCCTCGCCGACCATCTGGCGATTGCCCTGCACAACGCCCACGCTTACCAGGTGGCTTTGGAGCAGGCTATTACCGACGGCCTGACGGGGCTCAAGACGCACCGCTATTTTATGGAAGCCCTGGACCGCGAGTGGCGTCGCTCAACGCGCTCCGGCAACATGTTTTCCGTCATCATGCTGGACTTGGACGGGTTTAAGCAGGTCAACGACCGGCACGGCCACTTGGAAGGCGACAAGGTTCTGAAGGCGGTGGCCAATTTACTCAATGATCGCGTGCGCCAGTCCAATGTCGTGGCGCGATACGGCGGCGATGAGTTTGCCATCATGCTGCCCGAGACGCGCACCGATCAGGCGGAGGTTTTGGCCGAGCGCCTGCGTGAGAATATTGAGTCGGACCGCTACCTGGCCGCCCACGGTTTGACCGCCAGTTTCGGGATTGGCACGTTCCCCTTGCACGGCCCCACCCAGGAGGAAATCTTGCGCGTGGCGGATTCCGGCATGTATTTGGCCAAACACCAGGACGGGAATCGCGTGCGCGTGGCGTCTCTATCCCTCGAGTCCGCGCAAGCCGATTGGGAGCGCCAGTTGCTGGAAGCCTACCTGGGCGTCACCATGAAGCGCATGTTCTCCACCGGCCCGGAGGCTTTTGACCATTACCTGGAACGCTTCCGCGACGTCACGCTGAAGGGGAACGGCGACGTGCCCTCGCTGCTCGACACCGTTACCGCACTGGCATTCGCCATTGATGCGAAGGACCATTACACGCAAGGCCATTCGCAGTCCGTGTCCCGCATCGGCGCGCAGATTGCCCGCGAAATGCGCCTGTCCGATGCGGTGATCGAAGAGGTTCGCCTGGGCGGCATCCTGCACGATATCGGCAAGATTGGCGTGCCGGAGGCGGTTTTAAACAAGCCCTCGCGCCTGACCGCGGAAGAATACGAGGTGATGAAGAGCCACGCCCCCCTTGGCGAAAAAATCCTCGAACCGCTCAAAGTCAAATCCATTAGCCGCATTCGCGGCATGGTGCGCCACCATCACGAGATGTTCGACGGGTCGGGCTACCCGGACGGCCTCAGGGGTGAAAGAATTCCGCTCGGTACACGGATTATCACCGTCGCCGACGCCTTCGACACTATGGTTTCCGAACGGGCTTACAAGCCCGGACGCACAATGGAAGAGGCGGTCGATGAGCTGTTCCGCTGCCGGGGAACCCAATTCGATTCCAAAGTGGTCGAGGCTTTCGTACACTCGCTGGAAGTCTCCGGAGACCCCCGCCGCCGCACCGCCATCGACGAGCAAGTCGTCAATTAGCCGGGTGATCGAATGATCCGGTGATCAGAAACTGCCACCCATGCTAACCGCCAATCCTCGCCTGCGAACTCCAGGGGGACAGGATTCGGAGCAAAAAGGTCGCGAAATGTTTCATTTGCCACGGTCTCTATCAGAGTCCGTACCGAGTCGTATTCGCTAGGTTGCGGCCGCCGCACAATGGTCATGTAGCTATCTTAGCTCAGCGCCGCTGGGTTTTCTTGCCGTGAACCCTGATTAACGCGCCGCCTGCACACGGTTCTCGCCGCTGGCATCGCGTCGAGGTAGCCGACTTAGCCGACTATCCTGGCATGACATCGCCTCGGTTCTTGAAGTCGATGCTTGCCAGCGATATGATTTAACAGGGCAGGACGGGTGGCAACCAAATTGAGATGTCGGCCGCAGAAGATCACCAAATGATCCAGTTGGGTCACTGGTGCGGACCGAAGCAAGGACCGCGGCCTTCGCACCGATCGAGCACAAGGAGCACATAAACATGAAACCCAAAAACACGATCTGCCTCTGGTTCGACAAGGACGCGCATGACGCGGCGCAGTTCTACGCCGTCACCTTTCCGGACAGTAAAGTAACCGCTGTTCACAAGGCTCCCAGCGACTATCCGGGGGGCAAGAAAGGCGATGTGATAACGGTCGAGTTCACCGTCCTGGGCATCCCCTGTCTCGGTCTCAACGGCGGCCCGGCGTTCAAGCACAGCGAGGCTTTTTCCTTCCAGGTCGCGACGGACAATCAGGAAGAGACGGACCGTTACTGGAACGCGATTGTGGGCAATGGCGGCAAGGAAAGCCAGTGCGGTTGGTGCAAAGACCGCTGGGGCCTCTCCTGGCAGATCACCCCGCGCGCGCTAACCGATGCGCTTGCCGCTGGTGGCGGTGAGGCCAAGCGTGCCTTCGAGGCAATGATGCCGATGAAGAAGATTGACGTCGCCGCCATCGAGGCAGCGCGGCGAGGGTGATATGAACATGTGAGACGGGGCTGGCGACCTATGGGGCGCCAGCGCCGGATACGTCGGAGAGATATATCTGAGAGAAAGACACAAAGCAAACCTGTACGTTATAATCTCGCTAAATGAAACCACTCGCACTGCTCACCGCTGCCGTCGGAATCTTGATGCTCGTTGTAGCGAGCAATAGTGACGATGGCTGTCGGTACATGAAATCCCGCAATGGTCTATCAGGCTATGAAAGTGGTGGGCCATTTACTCTCGATCATTTTCACCTAACCAAAGGTCGAACCGACCTCCGTGAGTTCTTGTGGAAGCATTGGCATGACCATATCAGGGGATTGCAGAAGCGGATGCAGGAACCGTAGATCGTGGCACAGTCAGAGTTCTGTACCTAATTCAGCCTGACGTGCAGGGCCACTGGGGCATCGACGTGGAACTCGATCGTCCAATGGACCCGCCGTGCGCGACCTTCCGCGCTGATTCGCTCGTCCGTGTGCCAATTAAGAACCCCACGGAAGATTACCCGTCTCAGACATTAGGGTTTTGGCCGCCTGGTGAGGTTCCCCCAAGGCGCTTGACAGATTCCGACATAGTGGACTCAAAGTTATACAGAGTTGTATTGGTCCGAAACAACAAGGCTCTCCCCGATGCAATCTAGAAATGATTGCCTGCGGGCTAGAGTCGCAACGAAACGGTAGTGCAAATCCCCCCGTCACGCGGGGGCTGTCGCAATGTCCAGTTTGACCATCTTGGAATTAGCGGTGGGCGCACCCGGGCCAACAACAGGGGCGTCGTTTTCCATCCTTTAGGCTTGAACAGCCCCACTCGATCCGGCGCCTTCGCGTTTCCGCTTTTTTAGCGGACTCAATCCAACAGATCCACTCGTTGCGGGCGAGCGGCGTAATATCCTCCCACGCTGTTAATGCTTGCGGATCGGAGGTAAGCGCTTTTCTTAAATCTGCGGGTACTTCGTGTACCACCCCGCTAGAGATCTTTCTTTGCGCCATAGATCAGCTCTATCTTCTTAAGCCCAGCGCCGCGAGGATCTCTGGCTGGGCAAAGCCGGTAGCGCGGACCACCAAGTTTGTGGTCCGCGTCTCTCCCGCCTCGGCATGGAATGTTCAAATTCGCGTGTCAGGCGGGCGCAATGATGGATTCATCAGCTTATCCGCTAAGAATTGCGGACCGCAAAGACGGCGGTCCGCGCTACGCCACTCGGCCCATAGGGAAATCTCGTTGCCCCGGACCACCGAATTGGCCGGGTGTCTCCGCGCGCCGTAGTCGGCGTTCGGAGTGCGCCGCTCCAAAAAAGCTCTGGCGCCATACTTCATCGCTCTCAGCGGGAAATTCCTTGCTGGCTCTATTACCGGCTCACGCAACCGAACAATGATAGGGTGGTGCGTTGACCTCTGCCGGCTGCCTACTGCTTACTGCCTTCGGGCGCAAACCGCGTTGGCCGGTAGGCTTCCATCGGCCGCTCGGTTGAACCCTTCAGAATAAGGTCGGCGACGATTTCCGCCGTGGCGGGCGCCAACAGGATGCCGTTGCGGAAGTGGCCGGTGGCGAAAACCAGGTTGGCGAAATCTCCGTAGCCCAGGATGGGCAGGTGGTCCGGCGTGTCGGGCCGCAGGCCCGCCCAGGCGCGCAGAAAGCGGAATCCGCCCACCTGGGGCGCGAATCGCATGACGCCTTCGAGAATGGAGTGCAGCCCCTGGGCGGAAACCGTCTTTTCAAATCCGGCATATTCCGCGGTCGTTCCCGCCAGTATCCGGCGCTCCGGCCGCGGCACCAGGTAGTGAATTCCGGCCCGCACGATATGACCCAATTCGCGGGTGGCCTCAAACTCCATCATCTGCCCGCGGCAGGGGATGGTCGGAATGTGCAGGCGAAGTTCCGCCGCCAATTGGCCGGACCAACATCCCGCCGCCAGGACAAAGGTGTTTGCGGTGAAGCAGGCATGGTTGCCGGCGGCGACGCTTTTGATGTTGCCGCCCTGGGTGTGAAACTTGTGGACAGGATGACCGGGTGCAAACCGCACGCCCGCGCGCTGGCCCGCCACCAACAGGGCGCGCGTCAGGCGTTCGTTATCCACCCAATGATCGCCCGGAAAGAAAAGACCGGAGTGGATTTCCGGGCTCAGTCCTGCCTCCCGGTCATGCACCTCGGAGGCTGTCAGCGGGTGAAGGGCAAATCCCTGTGCAGACTGCTTGTGGTGGACCTCCGCTAGTTCTTGATCCTGCTCCTGGCTCAATGCCACCAGCAGCGTGCCGTCGCCGCGATAGCCGGAGGAGTGGCCGCTGGCCTCCTCCACTTCCGCCACGAAGCGCGGATAGAGCGTGCGGCTGGCCAGGCAAAGCTCGGCGAACGCCCGCGGCTCAATCAACTCGCTGGCCGGAGCTAGCATGCCCGCCGCCGCGGAACTGGCTTCCGCGCCCGGTTCGGCGCGGTCCAGCACCGTGACCGTCATCCCCGCCTGGGCCAGACGCCAGGCGATCGAGCAACCGATAATTCCTCCGCCGATCACCAGGACATCGGCAGTATGGGAAGAATTTTCCGCCATGACAAAAGTTGTTCGTGACGAGTGGCGAGCGCCAAGGGTGAACGATTAAGCCCCGGCTACCGTCGATTACCCACAAGCCATTATTCTCCCAGTTTTCGATAAGTGGCGCGAGCGGTCAAGAAGTTTCTGCCCTTGCGCTTTTCCCATGGCTGGCTCGCCATGGGCTAAATGACCACGCTACTCCGTGGCTGATTGCTTGATAAGGCTTGACCCCTCTCCCCAACTTGCCTTGGCGGTTGGCAAGCCGGCCCCCCGCCACCTGAAACCCAGCACCCATCACCTTGAGTCGGGCGCCCACTGCCCCCATCGCAAGGCCCGGCAAAAGTGTGGCATAATCCTCACCGTGGATTTAAGGAGATAATCTTGACCTGTCCCATTTGCAATAAGCGCAAGGCGAAGCGGCTTTGTCCCGCGCGCGCGGAAAGCATCTGCACCATCTGCTGCGGTACGGAGCGCGAAGTGACTATCGATTGCCCCAGTGATTGCGCCCACCTCCATGCCAGCCGGGAATACGAATACACGCGCCTGGAATTCGACCGGTCCAAGCTGCCATTTCCCGACGTCACCTTCAAGCCCAGCACGGCGCGGTCGCTCGCGCCGCTCCTGGTGGCCATCGATCACGCCGTTTGTACCTTCGCGGCCGAGCATCGCGAGATGGTTGATACTGACGTGCTCGCCGCGCTGACCACGCTGGCGGAAACATACCGCACGCAAACCAGCGGCATCATTTACGAGAAGCCCTTGGATTATGCGCCGCAACGCGGGCTCTACGAGGCGATGAAGAAAGCCCTTACGGAGCTCGGTGAAAAGATACGGCAGGACACGGGCATGGCGATGCTGCGCGATAGCGATGTCCGCGACGCGCTGATTTTTCTCTCCCAGCTTTCCGCGGCGCACCTGAACGGAAGGCCCAAGGGACGCGCCTATCTGGATTTGATTCGCCAGCAGTTTCCCAAGGAAGAATTCCGTAAAGCCGCGTCGAACATCGTACTACTCTAGGTTTCAGGCTCCAGGTGCCAGGTGTAAGCATAGAGGCGCCACGTTTGGTTGGTGAGGATACCCGGCGCTCTGAAGGTGGACAATCCCATCCCGTTGTTAGCGAGACCATGCGGCCAATGATTCTGAACCCTGGCACCTAACACCTGACACCTGAAACCTGCGCTTCCATGAGCCAAGTCGATCAAGTTCGCTCCGCGGCCGACATTGTTAAGATTGTCGGCGACTATGTGAAGCTGCGCAAAGCCGGCGCGAATTACGTGGGCTTGTGCCCTTTTCACCAGGAGAAGACTCCCTCTTTCAACGTGCATCCGGTGAGGCAATTCTTCCACTGTTTCGGCTGCGGCAAAAGTGGTGACGTTTTTAAGTTCGTGATGGAAATGGACGGCCTCTCCTTTCCCGAGGCGCTGCGGCGCATCGCCGAAAAGGTAGGCGTTCATCTGGAAGAAAGGGCGGGCGAGGAAACCTACGACGCCCACACCAAACTGCGGACGGCGCTGGTGAAGTTGCACGAAATTGCGGGTAAGTTTTTCGCTGCACAATTGGGGGCAACGACAGAAGGCCGCATGGCGCGCGCCTACCTTGCCGACCGCGGCATGAAGGACGAAGTGGTGGGACGCTTTCGCATCGGCTATGCGCCGGCGGAGGGCCAGGGTCTGCTGCGGCAACTGTCCGGACTGGAATTCGATAAGGAAACCCTGGAAAAAAGCGGGCTCATCATTTTTGACGCCGAACGGCAGCGCACCTACGACCGCTTCCGGCGGCGCATCATCTACCCCATTGCCAACGACCAGGGGAAAGTGGTGGCATTCGCGGGCCGGGCGTTGGGGGACGACCAGCCCAAGTACCTCAACTCGCCCGAGACGGCCATCTACACCAAGAGCCGCGTGCTCTATCACCTGGATCGCGCCGCGCAAGCCATTCGCAAGCTGGATTACGCCATCCTGGTGGAAGGGTACATGGACTGCATTGCCGTGGCTTCCAGCGGCATCGAAAACGTGGTAGCTTCTTGCGGGACCAGCCTGACGGAGGGACAGATTCGCCTGCTGGGCCGCTACACGCACCGCGTGGTGGTGAACTACGATCCGGACTCAGCAGGCATGGCGGCCACGGAGCGCTCCCTGGCGCTGCTTCTGGAAGCGGGATTCGAGGCCAAGGTGCTGGCGCTGCCCGGCGGGCTTGACCCGGATGAGTTCATCAAGAAACAGGGAGTAGCAGCGTACAGCGAATTGCTCAAGACCACGCCGTCTTATATCGATTACCTGACGGACCGGGCCGCCAAGTCTCACGATGTGCGCACTCCGGAGGGGAAGGTGGCAGCGGCGAATGCCGTCCTTCCCTATCTCATCAAGGTGCCGAACCCCATGCTGCGGGCCGAACTGGCCAGTCGTCTGGCCGAACGGTTGCGGGTGGATGAGCGCCTGCTACGCGACGAACTGCGGCGGGCGGCAGGAGAGAAACGCACGGAAGTCCGCGCCCCGGAAGAGAGCACGGAAGCCAACCACGCCGTCAAGCAATTGCTGCGTGCCTGCCTGGAAAGCGAGGAGGTGGCGGAGGCCGTGCTGCCGGAGGTCATGGCCAACGGCATTGCGAGCGGCTTGATGGGGGAGAATATCTTTGTCCAGATGTGGGAAGCGCGGAAGCGCCATGAAAGGTTGAACCTCGCGGAAGCGGAGGGCGTGCTGAGTGCGCGCGAGTTGAAGTTGGCTTACGATGCGCTCTTCTGGCCGGGGGCGTCCCCGAATTTGGAAGAGGCGCAGGGATACTTGCGGGCGCTCAAACTCCAGCGCGTGAGGCGCGATCGTGATAAACTACTCCGGGACATCGAAGCCGCTGTGCAATCGCACGACTCTCCCCGGCTCACGGAATTGCAACGCGCCAAGTCTCACTTAGACATGGAGTTACGAAGGCTGGTCCGGCCTTAAAAAAAACCGTCCAAGGACAAACGAATTGCAGTATAGTACATCTAATCTTGTGGAGCCGTGGAAAATTGACGGCTAATTTCAAAGTTTGCTTCAGGGTTGCCAAAGGTGGCATGGCCGAGGCTCGTACCGGCGTGTCGCCTATTTCCATTCCTAAGCACTCATAGTTCGCTGCGCGTGGGGAGGCCATTGCTTTGGCGTTTGACGATAAGTTCGACCAAGTAAACAAACTGATCAGCCTGGGTAAAGAAAAGGGCTACTTGCTGTACGATGAGGTGAATGACCTCCTGCCTTCCGATGTCCATTCGGCGGAAGATTTAAGCGATCTCCTTTCCATGTTTGATAACGAGGGGATTGAGGTGGTGGATTCCCCGCGGGCAAAGGCCGCCGAAGGGATTGCCCTCGACAAGACCGATGACCTAAAGAGTGATGAGGCCGGTGAAGATGTCGAACTGGATTTGACACCGGGGGCGCTGGACAAGACCAACGATCCGGTGCGGATGTATTTGCGGGAAATGGGCACGGTGCCGCTGTTGACGCGGGAAGGCGAAGTGGAGATCGCCAAGCGCATTGAACGCGGGCAGATGAAGGTGCTGAAGGCGCTCTCCCGCTCCCCAATTGTTATTCAGGCGCTCTTTGCGCTGGGCCGCCAGCTCACGGCTGGGGAGCGATCCATCAAAGAAGTGGTGGTCTTTGACGACGACGAGCTGACGGAAGACCGCGTAATCGCGCGTTTGAAAGAGGTGGTGGAAACCATCAATGAGATGGAGCGCCTCTACAAGAAGCTCGGGCAGTTGCGGGCCAAGCGCGACGCCATCCCGCGCAGCAAGCGCCCCAAGGAATTCCGCCGTTACAGTTGGGCAGCGGCTGAACACCGCATCCTGATTTCGCAGCTCTTGCGGTCGATCCAGTTCACCCATACCCAACGCAAGAACCTCATGGGAGCGATCCGCCAGGCGGTGGATGAAATGCGCCCGCTCGAGCGCGAGGCCAATCGCCTGGAAAAGCGCGTGGAAGGCGCCCGCGCCAACGGCAACAAGGACCTGCGGAAGGAATTGCGGCAGGCGCGAGAGAACGTGGTGGATTTTGAAGGGCGCATCCACGCCACCACCATGGAGCTGCGCCGCAGCTACCAGAATATCGTGATGGGGGAGGACCAGGCGGAGGCCGCCAAGCGCGAGCTGATTGAGGCCAACCTCCGGTTGGTGGTGTCCATCGCCAAGAAATACACCAATCGCGGTCTGCAGTTCCTGGATCTGATTCAGGAAGGCAACATCGGCCTGATGAAGGCCGTAGATAAGTTTGAATACCGCCGCGGCTACAAATTTTCCACTTATGCCACGTGGTGGATCCGGCAGGCCATTACCCGCGCCATCGCTGACCAGGCGCGCACCATCCGCATCCCCGTGCACATGATCGAGACCATCAACAAGCTCATCCGCACGTCGCGCCAGCTCGTGCAGGAATATGGGCGCGAGCCTACTTCCGAGGAAATCGCCAAGCGCATGGAAATCCCGGTGGTGAAGGTGCGGAAGGTCTTGAAAATCGCCCAGGAGCCGATCTCCCTCGAAACTCCGATTGGAGAAGAGGAAGACTCGCATCTGGGCGATTTCATTGAAGACCGGGGAGTGATCTCACCCGCTGAAGCCGTCATCAACATTAATTTGAAAGAACAGACGGAGTCGGTGCTGAAGACGCTGACGCCACGCGAGGAGAAAGTCATCAAGATGCGCTTTGGTCTCGACGACGGAAGCGAGCACACTCTCGAAGAAGTCGGCCAGAGCTTTGCTGTCACGCGCGAACGCATCCGCCAGATTGAAGCCAAGGCGCTGCGCAAGCTGCGCCACCCCTCACGCAGCCGCAAGCTGCGGGCGTTCCTGGACGCTACCGTGCGGGAATAACCCTTCCGCACGGGTTCAAACTGCTCGCCGGCAGCGCACCATACCAAGCGAATTAGAGCGTAAGGCGGGGGACCCGTTCTCATGAAAAATTGCCCGTTCTGCGGTTATGCCAATTACGATACCGCCTCCGCGTGCCGTAAATGCGACGGCTCCTTCATTCAAGTCGGCACGGTATATCCCGGGCGGAATTATTGGATTGGCCCGGACCGCGCTAAGGTCATCCGAAGCCGGGCGCTTTCCATGATCGTTTTGGGCCTGCTTGTCAAGGTTTACTGGGGTGGCTACGGCCCCTGGCCGATCATCGATTTCCCGGCCCTGGTAACGGCGCGCGCCTTCGTGGAGCCTTTGCTGCTCTACCTGGGAACGGTAATTTACATCTTCGGTTGGATTGTGGCTTTTATATGAGGGAGCTATGGGAGAAACTGCCATTGCACCACTTGTCCCCGAGGAGCAGCCAGAAGACTCATTTATCGATCGCGCGCTCGGGGTTTTCTTTTCCCCGGCCCGGGCGTTTGCGTCAATCGTGCGGCGGCCGAACTTCCTCTTGCCGCTCATCATTTCGATGGTGGGGTCCATCGTTGTCATTGAAGTCATGCTCGCGAAAGTAGGCGCTGCCACCATCGTCCGGCGATCGCTGGAAATCAGCGGCCGGGCTGCCCACATGACCCCGGAGCAACTTGAGCAGGCCGTCAGCAGCGCCGGCATGATCACCTCCATCCTCATGCGGGCAGTGGGAATCCTCGGCGTGCCCATATTCCTGGCCATTATCGCCGCGACGGGCCTGTTCATAGTGAATGTCGTCTTTGGAGCCTCGGCGGACTTCAAGACCTGCTTTTCCGTGGTCTGCTACGCCAACCTGGTTCTCCTGGTCGCGGTGGTTCTGGGCCTGGTCATGATCTGGTTCGGCGACGTCGAGCAATTTAATCCGGAGAACTTAGTTCCTACCAACGTGGGATTCTTCCTGAACCCGCTGGAAACCTCGAAACCCCTTTACATCATTGCCAGTTCCTTCGACATTTTCCGCGTATGGTTCATCGTCTTGTCTTCCCTGGGGCTTTCCACCGCCACGGGTAAGAAGGTCGGGACGGTGGCGATATTCCTTACCTACCTGGGAATCTGGATCGTCCTGGTTTTGGCCCGCGCCGGGGTTGCTGCGTTGATGGGTTAGCCCATGCCCATCAAGTTTGAAATCCTCGCCGAAGATAAACTCACCCATGCCCGCGCGGGTTTACTGCACACACCCCATGGAGTCATTGAGACTCCCATTTTCATGCCGGTCGGAACCGGCGGCACGGTGAAGGGCATGACCCAGGATGCGCTGGAAGCCTTGGGCGTTCAAATCCTGCTGGGCAACACCTATCATCTCTATCTTCGCCCCGGCCATGAATTGATTCGCGAGGCGGGCGGGTTGCACCGTTTCATGTCGTGGCCGCACCCGATTCTTACGGACAGCGGCGGCTTTCAAGTGATGAGCTTGAAGTCGCTCGGCCGGGTCACCGAAGACGGGGTACACTTCCGGTCGCACCTGGACGGCTCCGCGCATTTCCTGTCGCCGGAGCGCGCCGTGGAGATCCAACTGGCGCTGGGTTCCGACATCATGATGTGCCTGGATGAGTGCGTGGAGTACCCGGCCAGCCACGAAACCCTGCAACGCTCGGTGAGCCTGACGACACGCTGGGCCAAGCGGGCGAAAGAAGCGTACACACGGGAAACGGGGCACGGGGCACGGGACACGGAGACCATGGCCCTCGCGCCGAATCCCCAACTCCAAGTTGCGCTTTCCGAAGCCCAAAACCCTAGCCCTGAACCGCGCGCCGAAGATCACGAATCCCGCGACCCGAATCCCGTGTCCCGTGTCCCGTTTCCCACGCTCTTCGGCATTGTCCAGGGCGGAACGGACAGGAAACTGCGCCGCCGGAGCGCCGAGGAATTACTGGACTTGGATTTTGAAGGCTACGCCGTGGGTGGCTTGGCCGTGGGCGAGCCCAAATCGGAAATGTATGACACCGCGGAGTTCACGGCGGGCCTGCTGCCGCGCGAGCGCCCCCGCTATCTGATGGGAGTGGGGACGCCGGAAGACTTGCTGGAAGGCGTGGCCCGGGGAATCGATATGTTCGACTGTGTCATGCCCACCCGCAATGCGCGCAACGCCTGCGCCTTCACTTCGGAAGGGAAGATCACGTTGCGGAATGCCCGCTACGCCCGCGACGAGCAGCCTCTGGACCCCGCCTGCGCCTGCGCCGTGTGCCGGCGCTACTCGCGCCGCTACCTCCGGCATCTGTTCGTGACCGGCGAGGTGCTGGGGGCGATACTTGCCACGCATCACAACATCCACTTTTACCTTGACACTATGCGCAGAATCAGGCAGTCTCTCCTGTTTGGAGAGTTCGCGGAGTTCCACTGTAGGGTGCGCGCGAGATCTTAGTCGCTTTCACGTCGTACCGCCGGGCTGGGGCCTGGCAAGTGCCGTCTGCAAGGGCGACGCTAAAATCCCAAAGCGAATCCGGAAAGCCCGAACCGAGAAAATCCCGTTGTGCGCGGACGGGTTTCTCATCCTAATCCCTGAGAATATGGCTCGACCTTGATCGAGTGCCTCTTTGTACATCCTATCCTCCTGGCGGCGGACCCGGGCACATCGGGCGCGCTTACCCAGTTGCTTTTCTTCTTCGCCCCTCTCTTCGCGATTTGGTATTTCCTTGTCCTGCGTCCGCAATCCCAGCAGCGCAAGAAGACGCAGGAGATGTTGTCCAACCTGAAGACTGGAGATCGGGTGGTCACCAGCGGTGGCCTCTACGGCACGGTCGTAAGCTTCCGGAACGGCACGGTACAGTTACAAATTGCAAGCCAGGTCAAGGTTGACTTGCTGCGGTCGGCCATTACCGGGGTGGTGACCGAGGAAGAAGCGGATGCTACCAAGCAAGAGTCCGGGACGAAGGGCGAGTCCGGGACGAAAGGGAAGAGGTAGTTTAATACATGGAGACTAAGATCCGAGGCCGGGCAATCGTCATTCTGGTTGTGGTGCTGGCGTGCATATTAGGGATTATCGGCTTCCCCAGGAACGTGCGCGAGCTTAAGGATAATGTTCACAACCGGATCCATTTGGGCTTGGACCTGAAGGGCGGAACCAACCAGATCCTGCAGGTGCAGGTTGAGGACGCCGTGAACATTACGGCGGGTGAAGCGCTCGACCGGCTTAAGGATGAACTGAAAGCCAAGAACATTCCCTACGCGGATGTCCAGCAGGACGACGATAAGACCCAAACACCCCCCATCCACCGCATCTTGATTAAAGGCATCGCACGCGAAAGAATCGCCGACGTCCAAGTGGTGGCCACTGAAAGGTTCTCCGATTGGGACCTCGTGCATGCTCCCGGCGATGAATCCTCCCGCCTGCTGATCCTCAAGACCAGCGCCGCCGCCACCATTCGCACCCAGGCGCTGATGCAGGCCATGGAGACCATTCGCCGCCGCATCGATGCCCTGGGAATTGCCGAGCCGACGATTGCCGAGTACGGCCAGGAGAGCGATTTCGAACTCGTCGTGCAGTTGCCCGGAGTGGACGACCCGAGCCGAGTCAAAGACATCCTGCAGTCTACCGCCCTGCTGGAATTAAAGCTCGTGCAAGACGGGCCTTATTCTTCGCGGGAGGCGGCCCTTGCCGCGCATGGCGGGGTGTTGCCGCCCGATACCGAGTTGCTTGCCGGTTCTACTCAGCAGAACGGGAGCGAGGCTTGGTATGTCCTAAATCGCATCGCGGCGGTGACGGGGCGCGATTTGAGCGGAGCCGACCCCTCCCATGACCAAGCTGGGCGGCCCAGTGTGAATTTCACCTTGAATCGTGACGGAGCCGAGCGGTTTGGCCGCGTGACCGGCGCTAATATCAACAAACTGTTGGCGATTGTGCTGGACAATCGGGTTTACAGCGCGCCGGAAATCCATGGCCAGATCACGGACCGCGGCGAAATTACCGGGTCTTTTACCCCTGAGCAGGCCAATGACTTGGCGTTGGTGCTTCGATCCGGCGCCTTGCCGGCGTCCATTGTTCCCCTCTCTGAAGAGACGGTTGGCCCGTCGTTGGGTGCGGATTCCATTCGCCACGGCGTGATCGCCTCGATTGTGGGCTTAGTCGCAGTGATGGGATTTATGTTGGTGTATTATCGCGGCTCGGGAATCAACGCCAACGTGGCGCTCATCCTGAACCTGCTGATTCTTATTGCCCTGCTCGCCTCTTTTGGAGCGACGCTGACGCTGCCGGGGATCGCGGGCGTCATCCTGACGGTTGGTATGGGTGTGGACTCGAACGTGCTCATCTTCGAACGGATTCGCGAGGAATTACGCCTCGGGAAGGCGGTCGGAGCAGCCGTGTCCGCGGGCTTCGAACAGGCTTTCCGGACGATTATTGACACGCACGTAACCACGGTGTTCTCCGCGGTAATCCTCTTTGCTTTCGGCACCGGGCCCATTAAGGGTTTTGCCGTAACGTTGACGATCGGCTTACTGGCCAACCTGTTCACCTCGGTGTTTGTTTCGAGGGTGATTTTTGATTACGTCCTGACCCGCCGCGAAAAAGGCGGCGCCCTGAGTATCTAGCAGGCGGCCGGCAGCCCAGCGCTGGACCGTCAGCGAAAGACTGTAAGCTATTTCCTGTAGATAATTCGCTGTCGGTAAAAATTTTGGGAACTTGACGACCCTCTGTGGTGTCAATTTGATTGGAAAGGTGTGATAAGGGTTTATGGAGTTTTTCCACGAACCGAAGATTGACTGGATGGGAGTAAAGTGGTACTTCATTACCCTTTCATTGGCCCTCGCCCTGGTCGGGATCGGTTCCATGGTGTATCACAAGGGACTGGTCTACGGCATTGACTTCCGCGGCGGGACGGTGGTGAACGTGAAGTTTGCCCAAACTCCGAATGTTGACGGCATCCGCGGGCAACTCGACCGTGCAGGCTTGCGCAACGCCACGATCCAACAATATGGCCTGCCCGGCGATCATGAGCTGATCATCTCACTAGACCTGCAAACCACTGCCTCGAACAATGCGTTGGACACCGGCAAGCAAGCGGTCATCAACGGCCTCTCTGACCTTTTCGGCAAGGGGCCGGTGGGGAAGGCGGACTTTAACAATGCCAGCCCGCGGGCAGTGGCGGACCACCTTACTGCGGATGATCCTCTGGGTGTGGGAGTGAAAGGCCTGGACGTTGCCACCAAGACGTACAGCGACCTGGCAGATGCGTTGGTCAGTTTCCGCAATGCCCCCCCACGCAGTGGACTGCTTTCGAAATTTGATGATCTGCGCAGCGTGCCGGGGGTTACTCCTGGGGTTATTTCGGTGCTTGATCGAGACTTCTATTTGTCCAGTTATGCCGTGACCAACACCAAGATTGTGGGTCCCAAAGTGGGCGCCGACCTGCGCCGCCAGGCCCTTTACGTAACCCTGGCGGGGCTGGGTGCAATGTTGATTTACATTTGGTTTCGTTTTGAGCTAATCTATGGCGTCGCAGCCGTGGTGGCCACATTCCACGATGTGATCATTACGCTTGGATTTTTCTCCCTGCTGAATAAGGAAATCACCCTGACGGTCATTGCGGCCCTACTGACCCTGGTGGGCTATTCCATGAACGACACGATTGTGGTGTTCGATCGAATTCGGGAAAACGTTCACGCCAACAAGCGCGAGGAATTCTCGAAGCTCGTCGATCGCAGCATCAACCAGACGCTGAGCCGGACCATCTTGACCTCGGGTCTGACCTTCCTGGCGGTTCTCTCCCTTTTCCTGTTTGGCGGCGAAGTGATTCACGGATTTGCTTTCGCCTTGGTGGTGGGAGTGATCATCGGCACCTATTCATCGATCTTCATTGCCAGTCCGATCGTGGTTTACTTTTATCAGCGTTTTGCCAAAAGTCCAGCGGGGCCGGTAAGTTCCGGGGTCAAGGTTAGAGCAGCTTGAGCGCGAAGTTTTTGAGGAGGCGATAATTCATGTTTGAAGACACCTTGCTCGATTCCTCAACCAAGGCGGCGCCAATTCTGAAGG